>Ga0209233_1000089_pt1 | contig 316381 bp, 301 predicted proteins | sample AraplaCL_Cvi_mCL_FD_184269 | JGI IMG/M metagenome (GOLD analysis project Ga0209233, IMG submission 184269) | Arabidopsis root microbial communities from the University of North Carolina, USA - plate scrape CL_Cvi_mCL (SPAdes) (version 2) | ecosystem: Host-associated > Plants > Roots >... | reverse complement strand
AAGTAAAAAGCAAAAAGAGATGAGTAATCAACGCAGCTTCTTTTTCAATGTTGACTGGATAACGGTGTTTATCTACCTCGCCTTGTGTACCATTGGCTGGTTTAACATTCATGCAGCAGTTTTCGACGAGCGGCATCCGGGCATTCTTGATGCAAGTACCGTATATGGGAAGCAATTTATCTTTATTATAGTTTCATTAGTAGTAGGGGGAATTATCCTGCTGCTGGAGGCCAGGTTTATTACAGCCCTTGCGCCGGCATTCTATATCCTTACCCTGCTTTTATTGGTCCTGGTGCTGGTAGTTGGCCGAAACGTAGGCGGCAACCAGGCCTGGATAAATCTGGGCGGAGGGTTCAGGCTGCAGCCATCTGAATTTGCAAAGCTTTCCACGTGTTTATTGCTGGCCCGTTACCTGAGCGGCCCGAATGTGAAAGTTAGTGAGATCCGTGCCTTTGGCATCGCTGCGGCTATTATCGGTGTGCCAATGTTCCTGATCCTGAGGCAGCCCGATATGGGGTCGACCCTCGTGTTTCTCTCAATGGTATTTGTACTTTACCGGGAAGGGCTTTCGCCATATTTTTTGATCATCGGGTTTTTGCTCATCGTGTTGTTTATTACTTCGATATTGTACAGCCCGCTATGGGTAATAGGTGTAATTATATTGTTAGGGGCCCTTATTATATGGATGTTTAAACGAAACACCCGCTTTGTCTATACCATGCTTACCGGCATGGCTATATGTGTTGTGTTTGTATTGAGCGTAAAGTTCATCTACAACAATGTACTGAAGCCGCATCAGAAAGTTCGTATTGATATTGTTTTAGGTATCAAGAGTGATCCCAAAGGCAAGGGCTATAACGTAAATCAATCCAAGATTGCAATCGGCTCCGGCAAAATGTGGGGCAAAGGCTATCTGCATGGCACTCAAACTAAATACTCATTCGTGCCCGAACAAAGCACCGATTTTATTTTCTGCACGGTAGGAGAGGAGTGGGGCTTTGCAGGCTCAATAGTAGTAATAGGTCTCTATTTATTCCTGGTACTGCGGGTCATTCACCTGGCGGAACGACAGCGATCGCCCTTCTCGCGAATTTATGGCTATGGTGTGGCATCGATCATATTCTTCCACGTTATGATCAATATAGGGATGACTATTGGCATTGTGCCGGTAATAGGCATCCCGCTGCCGTTCATCAGTTATGGCGGCTCTTCGTTATTAAGCTTTACAATATTGCTGTTTATCCTCCTGAAACTGGATTCGAACAGGATGGGGATTGTTTAGGGGAAAGGTTAAAGGCGAAAGGATAAGGGTTAGTAGCTTTTGCCTTCAACCTTTACGCTTTCACCTCACTCAAGCGTATCTTCTCTTCAGCAGCGCATAAAACTTGTCGGCTGTAGCTTTTTTACTTTCCCAGTTGTTTTTGTTTACGTAGTTGGTTTTCAAAAAGCGTTGTGCTTCTTCAAAAGTGGTGAAGCGGTTCAATATCTCGATGGCTTCGCTATAGGCCAGGTTATAACCGTTAAACAGATCTTTCACGTACAACAGCTTATCATTAAGGGTGATGGCCAGTTTAATATCGCTGATAGGCTTAATACTGATCTGCTCGCTTTTTGACGTCTTGTCGCCAATTTGCGACGATATTTTTTGGTTGCGGGTAACCAGCTCATCCTCTTTCACTTCTTCCTTCGACTCTTTTTTTGCCTCAACTACAGTGGCTAAAGGTTCAGGCTCAGCAGGCGTAATTTCGTCCGCAACCGGTTCCGGTTTAACAGGTTCGGGCTCTGCTACTGCGTCTGGCTCCGGCGAAATTGTCTCTTCTATAACCACCGGCACTACAGGCTCCTCTTTTTCAGGCTCTTCAACTTTAACTTCCGGCACAACCTCCGGTTCGTCTTCCCAATTTTCGGCTTCGTCTAAGATCAGTTCATGCTTAATAATTTCGGGCTCCTGCTGCATTACCGAATAAGTATCTTCCGGCGCCGACGAGGTAAAGTCAAATTGCGGCACATCACGTTCCTCCGGTTGTGGTTCTGCCTCAACAGGTTTTTGGGGAACGACGGGCTTTTCGGTTTTTATCAGTTTTTCAGGCTCGGCGGGAACGTTGGTTATTTCTACCTCAACAGGCTTTGCAGGTGCTTTGATTGATTTAATATCTCTGACATCGGTTCCGGGCTTATTTTGCTGAACCAGCGGTTCGAAGAATTTTTGCTGATAGATAGTTTCCTGTTTGTCATTGACGCTGCGCTTCGGCTTGTTCTGTAAATTAAGTTTACAAAGTATTTCGATATGATCGGTAAGGAAATGAGCGTTGGCTACAAATAGTTCAAGTTCCAGGTCATTTAAGTTGTCTGATACGGTTTGCAGGTAATCGTATTGTTCACTCAGCTCCTGTATAATGCCACCTATCTTTTTAAAAACATCCTTTTGCTTCATGGGTCAATGTTGGAAAATCCTATCCAAAAATAAGATTAAATTCTGATATTTGGGGTTTTAACCAGAAACACGACTGTCAGATGCAGGTTTAGTCTGCACTTTTACCGGCATACGTTTTGGTATATCTACTAACTATTAATAGCAGCAGTTTGGTTTTTATCGAGGAAGTTTTCAGGCGGCGCAGTGAACTTGGCGGAAGCATCGAGGTGGTTTGCGGTTCGATGTTTTCAGGAAAAACGGAAGAGCTTATCCGTCGCCTAAACCGGGCAAAGATAGCTAAGCTGAAGGTAGAGATATTTAGCCCTAAAGCCGATACCCGTTACGATGAAAACGCGCTGGTATCCCATAACTCCAACTCGATACCATCAACACCGGTAGAAAGCGCGTCTTCCATTTTATTGCTTGCGAGCGATGTACATGTGATCGGAATTGACGAAGCCCAGTTTTTTGATGCCGCGCTGCCCGATGTTTGCAATATACTGGCCAATAAGGGGATCCGCGTAATTGTTGCAGGCCTTGATATGGATTTTAAAGGCCGTCCGTTTGGCCCCATGCCCGAGATTATGGCCATGGCCGAATCGGTTACCAAGCTGCATGCCGTTTGCGTAAATTGCGGTAATCCGGCTGTTTATTCGTATCGCATTGTTCCGGGAGAGAATAAGATCTTGCTCGGCGAAAAAGAAAGTTATGAGCCGCGCTGCCGCGTTTGCTATCATTTGCCAGATTGATTTTTAACAGTTGGTTAAGCTGTTGAATACCAAAACGAAAATTATTTTTGATATCGGCCTAAAAATCGCCTCAAACCTAAAACAAAACCTATACTGCCGCTTGTTATATAGTTAGCAAAAGCGCTTACACAGTTATGGCCAAAAAGATATTGGTTATTGAGGATGATAAAGACATCAGGGACACCATTGTTTACATTTTGGAGGAGGAAGGCTACGAGGTGAAGTCATCGGGCGATTCAAAGATCCTCAAAAATGTGATCGAACATAATCCCGGACTTATCCTTATGGATAACTGGCTTACCGAATGGAAAAGCGATGCAAACGGTCAGCAACTAAGCAAGCAATTGAAAACTGATCCTAAAACCCAGCATATTCCCATCATTATCATTTCGGCGGTAAGCAATGTAAAGGAAATTGCCGAAGAGGGCCTCGCCGATGCCTATCTCAAAAAACCTTTCGATATGGAGGAGTTGACGGCTTTGGTAAAAAAGCATGTGAAGTAGGACTCGTTGATTAAGTTAACCTACATGTTCCAATATTACAATTTTCACCCTTTCACCCTCCAAGGTTAAAATATTCAACTTCCCAACTCTCATAAAAGTTATTACCTTTAGGCACCAATTATAACCAGAGGAAAGAAATGAAAATGAGGAATTTGTACTTATTGCTTATCAGCGTGCTGCTGATAAGTTTTACGGCATGCAGTAAAAAAGCTTCTGTCGACAAAGGTTCCGGGAACGTTCCCGATCCTAACCCGGCAGCTAAAGATGTACCCGCAGGAGCAGGGGATGGGGTTACTTTTATCAATGGCGGCAAGTCGGCTATTTTTAATTTGTATGCCCCGGGCAAAAAAACTGTAGCCATTACCGGCGACTTTAACGACTGGTCGACCGATTCGAAATATGACATGACCAATTCCACCGACGGCTCGCGCTGGTGGATCCAGATCGACAATCTTGATCCAAATACAGAATATGCCTATCAATATTATATTGATGGTTCTTTCAAGATAGGCGACCCGTACACCGAAAAAGTACTTGACCCGGATAATGACAAGTACATCGATGCCAGTATTTACCCCGGCCTGAAGGCTTATCCAACCAAAACAACAGGTATAGTAAGTGTGATGCAGGCTAACCAGCCCGCTTACACATGGACAACTACCAATTTTGTTCGCCCCGAGCCTAAAAACCTGGTGATCTACGAAATGCTGGTGCGCGATTTTGTGCAGACACATAGCTATAAGACCATTAAGGATACGCTGAACTATATTGCCCGCCTTGGCGTTAACGCCTTGGAACTAATGCCGGTAAGCGAGTTTGAAGGAAACGATTCGTGGGGCTATAACCCGAACTATTATTTCGCGCCCGATAAATATTACGGCACCAAGAACGATCTGAAAGCACTGATCGATGCCTGCCACGCCAAAGGTATTGCTGTGATTCAGGATATTGTTTTGAACCATTCATTCGGCTCATCGCCAATGGTGCAGCTGTATTCAAGCGGAGGAGTGCCCACCAGTAACAACCCTTGGTATAATACCACACCAACTCATCCTTACAATGTGGGTTATCAATTTAATCACGAAAGCGCTGCCACTAAATATTTTGTAAAGAATGTATTGAAACATTGGATAACCGAATATCATATAGATGGCTTTCGTTTCGATTTGGCGAAGGGCTTCACGCAAAAGAACAGTGGCAACGATGTTAATCTCTGGGGACAATATGACGCCAGCCGTGTAGCCATTTGGAAGGATTACAATAACTATATGAAAATCCTTGATCCCAAGCTTTACGTGATACTTGAAGACTTTGCCAGCAACCAGGAAGAAAGCGAACTGGCCGACGAAGGCATGATGACGTGGACAAACCTTGCCACTCCCGGTGAGCAGGCTTTAATGAGTTATAACGATGCCGGTGGTTCGTGGGATCTATCAGGTTTATTTTACGATGGCTATGGCTTTAACAATCCCTACGCGCTGGTGGCTTACTTTGAAAGTCATGACGAAGAGCGTCTGCAATTTAAGAACAGCGCCTATGGTAATTCCAGCGGTAGTTATAACATCAAGGATCTGGCTACCGGCCTCAAACGTGACGAAATGGGGGCTGCCTTTATGTTTTCGTCGCCCGGTCCTAAGATGCTCTGGCAATTTGGTGAGCGCGGATACGACATCAGCATCAATAATACCGACCGTTTGAGCGACAAACCGCCGCATTGGGAATATATGAGCGATGCTAACCGCAAACATTTGTTTAAGGTGTATGCACAGATGATCAAATGGAAAATTGCCAACCCGGTATTCACGAGCACCACATTCAAATACAGCCTGAACGGTGCTGTGAAAACTATCCAGATGACAGATCCATCCAACAGTATTGAAGTGGTAGGTAACTTCGGAGTGGTGAATAATACTGCTGCTGTAACCTTTCCATCAACGGGCAATTGGGTGGATAATTTTACAGGAACAACCATTAATGTCACCGGTTTGCCTTATAGTATGACGCTTGCCCCGGGTGAGTATCATTTGTATAGTAAAACGGCTTTGCATTAATAATTTTCAATTGGACAGAGACTTACGAAGTTTTTAAACTTCGTAAGTCTTATTTTCCACCCGCCCTTTCCGACAAATTGGGAAATTTTAGCCTGATTTTCTGTTGATGACTTATCCCTCTGTCAATATCCCGCTATAACCTGCCAATTTATTGTTAGTAAAACCAACGCAGCTTGTTTAATTTTAAATTTCAATTGAAATATGATGGCAGCAAACAACAATATCATTAAGATCGCCTCACTTGCTTTAGGGTTGACCATAGGTTTTACGGGAACATCAAACGGCCAGCAAAAAGATTACCCCATTCAGCCTGTTCCGTTTACACATGTACATGTGAACGATAATTTTTGGGAACCCAAAATGGAGGTGAATGCCAATGTGACCATCCCTTATGTACTACAGCAATGCAAGGCCAACGGCAGGGTTGACAATTTCCTTCGTGCCGCTAAACTGGAGCCGGGCGATAAAATGAGCGAGTACCCTTTTGATGATACCGACATTTATAAGGTGATAGAGGGTGCATCGTACGCCATGCAGGTAAAGAGCAATCCGCAATTGGATCGTTATATCGATACGCTCATTACTATCATCGGCAAGGCACAGGAGCCAGACGGTTACCTGTACACCTTCCGCACGGTTAACGCCAAAAAACCGCATGAGTGGATAGGTCAAAAACGCTGGCAGAATGAGGAGGTATTAAGTCACGAGTTATACAATGCAGGTCACCTTTACGAAGCTGCAGTTGCACATTACCAGGCTACCGGCAAACGTACATTGCTTAACATCGCCATTAAAAATGCCGATCTGCTGGTACGTACTTTTGGCTATGGCAAGGAAGTAAAATATCCCGGTCACCAGATAGTAGAGACAGGTCTCACTAAAATGTATCGTGTTACAGGAAACAGAAAATACCTTGATCTGGCTAAGTTCTTCCTGGATGTGCGCGGACCCAAAGGCGAATCGTACAACCAGGCCGATAAATTAGTGGTAGATCAACACGAGGCCGAGGGTCACGCCGTACGCGCGGCCTATATGTACACAGGCATGGCCGATGTTGCGGCATTGACCGGTAACCAGCAATACCTGCATGCCATTGATGATATCTGGAATGATGCAGTAGATAAAAAGATCTACATTACCGGCGGTATCGGCGCAACCAATAACGGCGAGGCTTTTGGCGATGCTTATCAATTGCCTAATATGTCGGCCTACGCCGAGACCTGCGCAGCCATTGCCAACGTGTACTGGAACAGCCGCATGTTTCTGCTGCACGGCGATTCGAAGTATGTTGATATATTAGAACGCACCTTATACAACGGATTGTTATCGGGTGTTTCGTTAAGCGGCGACCGGTTCTTTTACCCGAATGTGTTGCAGTCGATGGGGCAGAACCAGCGCAGCGCGTGGTTTAGCTGTGCCTGCTGTATCAGCAACATGACGCGCTTTTTGCCTTCGGTGCCCGGATATGTTTATGCGCATGACAAGAACGACCTGTATGTGAACCTGTTTATGAGCAATAGCAGCGATATTACGCTCGACGCAGGCAAGGTTAACCTGGTTCAAACTACTAATTACCCATGGGAAGGTAAGGTTGATATTGCGGTGAATCCTGAAAAAAGCAGCAATTTCACCCTGCGTGTGCGCATCCCGGGCTGGGCTTTGAACAAACCTATCCCCGGCGGACTTTACACCTTTATGAACCCAACCGCACAGCCGGTGGTGATTAGTGTTAATGGCAAGGTATTGAACTATACTACCGAAAAGGGTTATGCAGTGATTAACCGTAAATGGAAAAAAGGCGATGTGGTAACCATGAACCTGCCGATGGAAACTCAGAAAGTGGTAGCCAACGGAATGGTGAAAGCCGATGTGAACCGCTTTGCCTTTGAGCGTGGGCCAATAGTGTATTGTTTGGAGGGACCGGATAATCGTGATAGCACGGTGCAAAATATCACTGTAAACAAATTGGCCGTTAGTAATGCAGTTTACAAACCTCAAATGCTGAACGGTGTAGAAGTAATTACCGCCGAGGGTAAAAGCACCAAACGTCAGCTCAATAGCGATCAGCTTTTGGAGACAGATCAAAACGTTACTGCTATTCCGTACTATGCCTGGGCCAACCGCGGTCCGAGTGAAATGACGGTTTGGATTCCTTACGAAGCGTCGGCTTCCATGCCAAAACCGGCACCGAGCATTGCCAGTACCAGCAAGGTGAGCGGCTCCATCAAAAACAAGCGCATGCTCAAAGCGCTGAACGATCAATACGATCCGCAGGACAGTAGAGACGCCAGCATGCCTTACCTGCACTGGTGGCCCAAACAAAACAGCACCGAATACGTGCAATACGATTTTGACGCGCCGCATACCGTATCGCAATCAAAGGTTTACTGGTATGACGATAAACCATTTGGTGGCTGTGCCATCCCGGCGGGTTATAAACTTTACTACAAAAAGGGAGAAGAATGGGTGCCGGTGAAAAATACCTCGGCCTATACCGTTACTAAAGATGCTTATGATACATTGAACTTTGAGCCTGTTGAAACTACGGCTTTGAAACTGGAAGTACAGCTGCCGAAGGATAATTCGGCAGGGATCCATGAGTGGGCGGTGAAGTAGGGATTAGCGATTAGTTAATTGGAGATTAGAGATTAGGAGGAGACCTTTGTCTTGCGTCTTGTCCGAGAAACTAAGACTTACGAAGTTTTTAAAACTTCGTAAGTCTGATTAAGCCAATTCTGTCGCATATAGTAATAAATTCCTATATTTAATAAACTTGGGTTTATGGAAAATATATTGTCAATCTTGACTTTTGTAGGAACTTTGATCACGGCGCTGGCAACGTTTTTAACGGTCAGGGAAATTAAAAAACAGAGAGAAGCTTCATATTTTCCTGACCTCTATTTAGGAAGTCAGCTAGTATTTGTTTATGGCGAAAAATATAAAGATGTCATTCTCCCCGTCCGATTTTATGACCATCAACTTGAAGACGATAACTACGCTTTGTCAAATAATATTACGATAGATCTATTTAACGTTGGTCTTGCCGCGGCAAAATCCATATTTTACGAGTGGTCGTTTGATATGAAGGCTGCCTTAGATCAAATAGCTATTTCAGATAGTATTAGTTATTTTAATATAAAAGGCGATGAAATGCTGAACGTTTCAATTCCCGAAATCGGCTTCAGCCATATTCATATGGTAGAAAATCAAACAAGAAAGACCAGGATAAATTACATCTTACCTTCTTCAATTGAAAAGGATCCTACAAAAATACCAGTACCCTCTTCTTATATTGATTTGAATTCGATTTATTTATTTACCTCTTTTGGCTTTCACACAAAGCCCGTGGATTCGTCGCCGGCAAAAAAATATATAATAGATTTAAATAAATTTCCGCCGCTTATACTTAGCTTAACATATAACGATCTTAATGGAAAACCTCATTCCAAAAAATTCAGGTTAAGATTCGAACTCTTTACTTTTTTTAAACCAGATATAAACAAACCCGAAAATAGTCTTTTTAGCCAGCAAAGATTGGCTTTGAGTGATTTTGAATGATAACAAGAATTTGATGGATTTCACCCGTCAAATCTATCTTAACGTTCTACCTTTCGCCTTTACCCTTTCACCTTTTCTCTATCTACCAAAATCATAAAACTTCCACTGCGTAGTAAAATCCCTCGTTAATGGCTGGTTTATCAAAGTTGCCCGCACCATTTCAATAGGCATGGTGTTTTCTTTCATCACCGCATCATGAAATTGTTTGTAGGTCATTTTGCCGCCGTCAACCAGTTCGCGTTTGAGGCTCATGAGCTGCAGGCCGCCGGTGAGGTAAGCTACCTGGTAAAGCGGACCATAACCGCCGGTGAATGACCTGCGTACTTCGCCTTCCGCATTGGCGCGTTCGTGACCTACACGGTCGACCAGAAAATCGATGCATTGCTGCGGTGTCCAGTTGCCGAGGTGGTAATTGAGCGAGAAGATAATGCGCGCGCAACGGTGCATGCGCCAGAACAACATGCCGATGCGCTCTTCAGGAGTTTTGGCAAAGCCCTGATCATACAGCAGCAACTCCCAATACAATGACCAGCCCTCAATCCAGAACGGCGTATAGAACATATTGCGGTAGCTCTTATAACGACTGTTCATAAAATATTGCAGGTTGTGACCGGGAATCAGTTCATGTTGCACGGTGCCGCGCGAGAAGTATGGGTTATTGCCGCGCATACTCATCAGCTTATCGGCCTCGTTCATGGTGTTGGTAGGGTAGCTGATGATGATCTCGCTGCCACCCAAAAAGAAAGGATTAACCAGTTGGCGCTCGGGCGTCATCATGGTCATGCCCCACGTTTCTTCTGCCAGTGGGGGAATGGTAATCAGGTCGTGTGCTTTGATGAACGAAAGAGCGTCATTGTATAACTTTAATATCGCCTCCGGCTGGCGCCCGGCAGGAACGTAGCTGTTCTTTACCTTTTCGAGTGCTTTGTGCCAGTCGTTGCCAAAGCCCATTTCGTTGCTGGCTTTCAGCATTTCTTTGTCGCAAAATTCAAACTCCTTGTTAGCCAGTTTGATGAGTTCCTCGGGCGAGTAGGGGATCATCTCGGCTTTCAGCTCGCGCACCAACTCATCATGACCAACCGGCACACCTTTAATGCCGCTACTGTCGGGCTTTTGGGTGGTGTTGATCTTGCCTTTGCTCATAATAAGGTTGGCGTAAACTGTAAGCGCAGAGTCGAGATTTTTATATGGTTTTGGTGTCCACCAGGTAAAGTTAGGATCGTAACCATTGTAAAAGTCGTAGAAGCTTTTCAGCCGGGCCTTCAAGCCTAACAATGCTGATTTGCCTTTGCGCGCCAGCGGCATATCTATAGATTTTAAACTCGCTACTGATGCTTTAGCGGTATTTAATTGCGTAAGTATATTATTTAATTGCAGGGCAACTTCCTGCCCGTCGACGGTAATACCCCGGCGGCGCTTGGCTTCCAGTTGGTATAGCTCATTGGCAAAAGGGATATAGGCAGTTATTTTATTATACTCATCCTCATCATTTTTAATGGCGCCTAATTCAAACACGATCTGTTTTTTTAGCAGCGTATAATCCACCTTGCCGTAAATGCTCATACTGTCGAAATCGGTTTGTTTCAGTTTTTCGAGGTAATCGTTGCAGATATCGGTGAGCCGCTTGCGCTCCTCGGGCGAGGTTTGCACCGATTGGTTTTCGTAACCGTCGATAGCAGTATAAGGCGAATAGAAATCGCGGATGGCGTTCATATCCTGCCCGTATTGGATGATGAGTCCGGATACCTCGCTGGCTTGTTCATAAAGCACTGATTTTTGTGACGCAGTTTGTGCAGAAACGACTGCAATCGAGCCAAAAAATAAAACAAACAAGCAAGCCATTTTTAATAAGCGGGAGGAAAGGTTGTCGAGGCGCATGGGCGTAATTTTATATCTGTGAAATATAGGATTAAAGCAGGATAAAAATAAACCAGCCGTTGCAGGTTTACTAACTATAAATTGGCAGGTTATAGCGGAGAATTGACATTTTGGTTTATGGTTGATAGATTACGGGCGGCGAAGACGCGAAGCATCGCGTCTCTAGAAATATGAATTGGAATTGTAGAGACGCGATGCTTCGCGTCTTAATAAATAAATGAAATTGCCATTAGTCCTTATAATTTGTAAATTTGAATATGGGTAAAGTAAAATCAGATAAGGCTAATTACGCTGTTCCCGGCGAGCCGATGTCGCAGAAAGAGTTCGAGGAGATGATAAAAAAGGCCGAGCAAGGGCCATTTTACTCCGTTGAAGACTTAAAAGCTGAAGCTGCTAAATGGAAGGCAAAACACTCCAAGTAGCCATCAGCGACATGGCTTTGAAAAGCCTTGAAAAAATTTACGAATACGGCGCAGAGACTTTTTCTGTAAACGCGGCCACAGTATTTATTGATGAATTAATTGACCACATCGAACAATTATCCGTAAATTATTTGCTTTACCCCGAATGCCGTTATCTTGTGACTAAGTCTAAAATGTATCGTAATGTCATTTACGGTGGTTATTCAATTATCTATCGCATTCTTCCCGATCGCGTTGAAGTTTTAAATGTTCTTCATCATAGCAGAAGCATTTCAGCAATTCGATCAACCCGCAAAATCAAGCTCTGACCAAATTCTATCTTAATATGAAAATTTTATCAATCGCGTTGTGCCTAATCACTTTTGTTTCGACTACCGCCTCCGCACAAACCAAGCCTATAAACACCCAGGCCGATTTCAACGCCGCCCGTGTAAAGATCGATTCGCTGGATAAACAATTGCTCAAAACCATTGGCGAGCGTGAGCGGGTTGCCACTGCTATCGGCGTTTATAAGGCGAAAAACAATATTCCGCCGTTGGATGAAAGTCGTTTTAAGCAGGTAGTTGAAAAGGCAAAAGTTAATGGCAAAAAGGAAGGTCTTTCCGCTGAATTTATTGAAGAACTGATGAACGCCATACACAAAGAAAGTTTACGATTGGAAAATGATCCGGATGTAAAGCATAATGAATAGTGGTCAATATTCTTCCAAATTACTATTTTTAGCCAACCAACTATAACCAATGAAACTATTTTACCTAACTACAGTGGCAGCAATTGCCGTTATGTCTGTATCGGCGCAGCCAAAGCACACAAAAAAAGCCGATACCGTTTTTTTTGAGGATTTCAGTAAAGGCACTCTCGACCGCAGCAAATGGAACGTTGAGGTTACCGGTAATACAGTAAACGACGAACAGCAGGCTTATGTCGACTCGGTTTCTACCATATTTTTAGTGAAAGATGCCGATGCGCAAGGTGCAAAGAACGCTCTGGTGCTGAAGGCTGTTTCGCACCCTGGCTATATGAGCAAAGAAGGAAAAAAGTACGATTTCCTTTCAGGCCGTATCAATACACAGCATAAAATGGAGTTTACCTACGGTACTGCAACCGCAAGAATGAAAATAGCAAGCGGGGCGGGCCTGTGGCCGGCGTTTTGGGCTCTGGGCAATGGCCGCTGGCCGGATTGCGGTGAGATTGATATAATGGAGACTGTTGGCGATAGCAGCTGGACCAGCAATGCACTGCACGGACCGGGTTATTTTGGCAATACGCCGCTGGTTTATCGCGCTTTTTTCCCAGCCGGGATAGATGTGAGTCAATGGCACACGTACTCGGTTGATTGGACGCACGACAGTATTATTTTCAAGGTAGACGGCAAAACAACCTATAGCGTAACCCGCGCTATGGTTGAGAAATATGGCCGCTGGGCATTTGATAATCCTAAATTCATTATTCTGAACTTTGCGCTGGGCGGTGGTTATCCTAACGGCGTAAATAAAATAAAGGAACCCTATTTCGGCATCTCGCAAAATACCGTTAACAAGATAAAGGCAGGAGATGCAAAAGTATATGTAGATTGGGTGCTGGTGACCAAAGCGAAATAATTGAAACGATTATTAAACAAGAAAGCCTCCGTTTAAACGGAGGCTTTCTTGTTTAACTAATAATTGTGGTAGTGGTGATCGTGATCGTCGTGGTCATGATGGTCATCGTGGTCGTAACCTCTATGATGTCTTTCCCTGTATTCAACTGAACAGCTTGGAAGGGTTGCAGATGCCAGTATAAGCAATGCTATCACCCTTAAAATATACTTTTTCATGGTTGTGTTTTTTGATGTTAGATAGATACCGGGATAAGGCAATTAAGATGCCAACACTTGGAGATAAGAATAACTGCGTTTGCCCGCGAAGATAATGCCGGGATTTGTATGTTAATTAGAACGTTTGCCTGCCTGTCGTCCAATAAAAACAAATAATGCGCACATACACCACATAGCAGGTAAAAGTATCAGCGCATTCAGGAACACCTGTGCATATCCTGATTTCGAAACATCGAGAAAAGGGTAGGGGTAAAAGCCGGAAAGCGCGCCGCGGATAAGGGCGTAAACAAAATAGATAGCCGGGTACCAAAGCCATGGCCACGTATGGCGATATTTTAATTCTTCTTTCGGCACAAAAGCTAACCAATAGATGATAAAAAGTAGCGGATTGACCACATGCAGTAATTCATCAGCCAGTTTGAACAGGCCCTCAGGGTTCCAGATGTTCCGTAAGATCAAATTATAGATCAGGCCTACGATTGTGATGTAAACCGCCATTGCAGTTAACACAACGGGCCTGTTAAAAAAGAGCGTCAGTCTGCCTTTGGGAGTTAACAGAAATGTGGTGAGGCCAATAACCACCAGCAGGTTGGTAAGTATGGTAAAATAACTGAATAATTCTACCAGCGCGCCGGCAAGCGTGCGCCCTTTGTTAAGAAAAACGGGGATAGACAAGCTGAACTGCAATACCAGCGAAAACCAGATGATAATTATAACAAGTCCGCTGTATGCCCATTTAATCTTATTGTTTAGTTGGATATTTGCGGTTGATTGCATCAGGCTTAGATCTGTTTGATTTTAAAGCTAACAAAAACGTCGCATTTAATATCATTTTAAAAGAACATATTTAACAGGTTATAATGTATTGATTTGTCTAAAAAAAGGCAAAAGCCAACTACGGTATCGCGCAGCTTGTTACAGTAAGGGGGGTAGTTTATGTGTTTATAATCAGTTATTTGCGTCTTGCCGGGCAGTATTTATAGCTAAAAGGAATAATTTTGTTAAAAGAACAATAAAAAAAACGTTTTTATAGTAACTTCTTTATGCCTATCGCGTAATAAGGTGATATGAAGGGCTATGTAAATATTCCGGGATCGATATACTGTAAGCTGTGCAAGGAGTGTGGAGCAAGGCCGGTAATTGCCCGTGTGGATGATATTGGGTACGTGGTAAAGTGCTCAAAAAGTGACGACCATTACCAAACCATGCCGGGTTTAATAGACATTGAAGATTGGAACAGGCACAATACCATCACCTCTGCTTCTATTGATTTTAACAGAAGCCCAATGATTGCATGGTAATTGCCTCTAATTACCCTATTGCGATAGTATTTGATGAATTAACAATGGCTTACGCTGTTTAATCGACATTTATTCTTTATGTTTAGTACTTCAAATTAACCCCATTATGAACAATCCTACTAAACATCCTTTCCGCCAAATTTTTCGCTTATTTGTTTTTGCAATTCTGTTTGCTCTGGTAACGCCAAAGCTTAGCGTGGCACAAACCGTAAACCCGAATCAGCCTGTTTTTAACCATGCGGCACTGTGCGCCAAAAACCTGAAAAAGACTGCCGATTTTTACCGCAATGTTATCCAGTTGCAGGAAATTAAACATCCCTTTAATGATACTGTGCACGTGTGGCTTAAAATAGGGAACGGCCTTGCCTTGCACATTATCCAGGGCGATTGCTCCGGTACCGTTCACGATATCGGTATCCACCTTTGTTTTGCAGTGCCAAATCTCGATGTCTTTATCAAGCATCTTGACGATATGAAACTTACCTATTACAATTGGGGTAAACAGGAGAAAAAAATACAACTGCGGGCCGACGGCGTAAAACAGATCTATCTGCAGGATCCTGACGGAATTTGGGTAGAAATAAACGACGCCAAATAAATATAACAATCTTATACTATTGTATTGATGAGGGTGATAAAAAAAATAAAGCTATTTGTAGGGTTCGACGATCCATCCCTCTCGCTCGAAAATAAGCTTTTTAACGCTGTATGCCTGTTTCTGAGCGTCACCATGATTTGGGGCATGTTAAGCAATCTGCTGCTCCGTTTCCCATTTTACCTGATACTTGTTGAATTGTTTGTTTGCGCCATGTGTGCCTGGGCTTTTTACCGCAGCCGCTACGTGCGTTACTCCGAAAACATGGCGCTCGGCTATGTAACAGTAGGAATTTTGCTGCTGATGCCCAGTTGGTTTTTTAACGGAGGCGTTGAGGGATCGACCACACATGTTGGCATTTTCATGATCGTGCTGATTACGATGCTATTAAGGCGAAAATATCATTTCTACTTCATTGGCTTGCTGATGCTGGTTTTCTATGTTTGTTTTCAGTTAGAAAAACATCATCCGGGCTGGGTGTTGCAGCCGCAGAATGCCATTCAAAAAGATGCTGATCTTATTACCTCGGCGATCAGTTATGTACTGATAGTTGGAATATTGGTGAGTTTCCTGAAGCGGAGCCACGAAAAGGACAAAAACTCATTAACAGCCAAAAGCGAGGAACTGCAATCGTCGCAGATAGAACTTTCTGCCGCTAAAAACAGGGCAGAGGATGCCACTATAGCCAAATCGAATTTCCTGGCCAATATGAGTCACGAGATCCGCACACCGCTCAACGGCATTATAGGCACTGCTCAACTGCTTTCGTTGTCAGAGTTGAACATTGAGCAAAGGGAACTACTGCAAACCCTGCAATCGAGCAGTAATTTGCTGATCAATATCATCAGCGATATTCTCGACCTGTCAAAAATAGAGGCCGATAAACTAGCTCTTCACCCTAAACCTGTTAATATCCGTAATTGTATAAAAACGGTACTGGAAATCAGTCAGCCGGGTGTTTCTGTACCGGGTAAAAATATAAACCTTAATTACCATATAGATAAAGATATTGCCGATTACCTGAAGCTAGATGAAAGTCGTTTACAGCAGATATTGGTAAACCTGATTGGCAATGCTATTAAATTTACTGATGAAGGTTCGGTATCTATACATATATCAGCAAAGTTACTGGGCAATGATATGCAGGAAGTCACCTTTAGGGTAAAAGACACCGGGATAGGCATTAGCGAGGAAGCGCTGCTGCAGCTCTTTAAGCCGTTTACACAGGTAAATACCACGGCGTTGCGTAAATACGGAGGCACGGGACTTGGTCTTTCTATCTGTAAAAAACTGGTTGAAATGATGAACGGCCGCATCTGGGCCGAAAGTAAAGAGAATGAGGGTTCTGTTTTCAGCTTTAGCCTTCCTTTGAAGATCGTTCGCATTGATATGCCCGTGGCAGAGCAGGAGGAAAGGCAGTCGGCTTACGAATATCGTCCGCTTAATATTCTGTTGGCCGAAGATAACAAGATGAACCAGCTGATTGCCCGGAAAACTTTTAAAAAGATAGGTTACGATATTGATATAGCCGACAACGGTTGCATTGCCATCGATATGTTTAGCCAAAAATCATACGATCTTATTTTTATGGACATCCAGATGCCCGAAATGGATGGGTTACAGGCGGCAGCTTTCCTGGTGGATAAATACCACGACGCCTGCCCGCCAATTATAGCCATGACCGCCAATGTGCTGAGCGAAGACGAAGAAAAATGCAGGGCAGCCGGCATGCGCGATTTCGTAAGTAAGCCCTTCACCATAGAGCGCCTCGAAGATGTGATCCACCGGTGGGCGTTTGAGGAGGAGGTTCATTAGTTAAGTGGTATTTTTCGGGGATTAGTGTGGGGAGGCGGATGATTTATAGATTCAGCTCTCAATCAGATCCACAAATGAATAAGTGAACCAATAAACTAAATCAATCTTCAAATAATACCACAAAACTTATAAATAATACCATTGCTGGTGGTGATATTGTATTTAGTTTTGTATCATGTTACAAAGCACACCGGTTTACGATATTTGCAGCTTGTCTGACTTCAGGCAGGACGACCTGTTGATCAGCCGTTTTGCACCATACCTCGAACATCATAAAAACCTTCACGCAGCGCACCGCCATACCTTTTACCATGTGGTATTTTTTACGGATGGTGCCGGAACCCATACCATCGACTTTGAACGTTTCGAAGTAAAACCGAACCAGATCTATTTTATGATTCCCGGCCAGGTGCATTCATGGAGCTTTGAGGGTTTTGTGGATGGTTATATCATCAACTTTTCGGATGCCTTTTTTCAGCCGTTCCTGCTGAATAACAGTTATTGCGAAAACCTGTCCTTTTTCAGTGGACATGTGAACGATGCGGTGATCAATCTGCCGGGTGATCTTCATAAAAAGATCAAAGACCTTTTTGAACAGATCATCACGGAGTGGGAAAATTCTCCGGCCAAAACCACCGATTTGCTTCGGGTGCTGGTTTTGCAGGTATTTATTTTGGTGAACCGCTATAATACCGGCGGCGTAAGCAAGGCCCCGGCATCATATAATCAAACCCTGCTGAAGAATTTCCAGCGGCTGATTGAACAGCATTATAAAAACCTGAAATTACCAAAAGATTACGCGGCCTTATTATATATCACGCCGAATCACCTGAACGCCGTATGTAAAGATCTTTTGGGCATGCAGGCAGGGGAGGTGATCCGCAACCGCACATTATTAGAGGCAAAGCGACTGCTTACCAATATGCATTTAACTATTACGGAGATTGCTTTCGAACTTAATTTTACGGATAATTCATACTTTACTAAATTTTTTAAGAAGACAGAGGGAATAACACCCGAAGAATTCAGACGTAATATCTTAACCCAAAATCACCATGAGTAATAATGAAAAAGGCTTGCCTATGTGGCCGGCATTTATACACGCCAAATGCCCCCGTTGTCGCCGGGGCGAAATGTTCACCACCCCAATGTACGGCTTTAAAGGTCAGCATATGAACAAGAACTGCCCGCACTGCGGCCTGGAATATGAACGCGAGCCAGGCTATTTCTACGTTGCCATGCTGGTGAGTTATGGCATGTTTGTTGCCGAAATGATTAGTCTTGCCGTTGCCATTTCTGTTCTCACCGGCAGCGATAATCCCTGGCTGTACGTAGGGATAATTATAACCACCGGTTTGGTGCTGTCACCATTCAACTTCAGATATTCAAGGATAATGCTGCTGTACTGGTTAACACCGGGCCTGCACTATCACCCTGAGATGAGCGGGGATTTATAAGAAGACTCAAGACAGGAATTGAAAATCTGGTTTTTACAAGAGGTTTTTGTCTTGATTCTTGATTTCTTGTCTCTGACAAGTCATTTTAAAAATATTTAACACAGCGTTACCGGGGCTTTCATTGCAATTTCATATTAGGGGGTTACCTTGCCCTAAAACTATTGAAGATGAACAGTGCAGCCCCAATGAACTGGAATCCATTTAAAAATATATTGTATATAGGCGATGAGGCAAAAACCTGCATCACCATCATTGAAAAATTCAACCGCCGGCTGGCGCAAATAGAGCAGGCGTATGCATCGTGGTTCTATAACCGCAATGTGGAAAACAAGCTCGTTCGGCACGATAAGCTGCAGTACCACATCCATTATCATTTTGAAGGCGGTATTGCTGCCTTTAAATTTAAAAATGAGGATGAACTGCCCGCGGTAATCCGTAACGAGTGTTTCAGAGCCTGCCGCGATCTGACTTCGGAGCTCAGCGTTTCCTAAAAGATTTGTTCCTTTTCCCTTGTAATGGGCCTGTACGTATGTATGGGCCTTTTTTGTGTTTTTCATTAGTCATAGTCATTGGTAGGAGGGCGCTATGCGTGGCGGTAATGTCGCGCCAATCTTATTACAAAATATAAAAAAATATCTAATTGATAATCAAATAAATATGTAAATATTTCTCTTCATTCCTCCAAAAAAATACGCCTTGTACTTGCAACGTACGTTTTTAATACATACCTTTGGTTTATGAGTTTGGAAAAGAAGGATATGACGACAAATTTGGCCCCCACAAAAACAGAAATGGATGTGTTGCAGCTATTGTGGCAATACGGCCCGTCAACCGTAAGATTTGTGCACGATAAGCTGAATGAGCAGAAGGAAATTGTACAATACACCTCAACCTTAAAGCTGATGCAGGTGATGAAGGAAAAGGGTATGCTTAACAGGGATGAAACCAATATGAAGCACATTTACAGCGCTGCTGTTGCAGAAGAAAAGGTAAAAGGCAACCTGCTTGGCCGTTTTGTTGATTCGATGTATAATGGCTCACCAAGCAATTTGATGATGGCGTTGCTGGATAACGATAAAACATCGGGCGAGGAGCTGCAGAAGATAAAAGAGATGTTAAGTAAATTAGAACACGGAAAGTAAACCAGTTATGAATCTGCTCCTGATCAACGCCGCATTAAATAAACTGATCACAGCCTTTAGCTGGATGCTGATCCATTCACTTTGGCAGGGACTGGTTTTAGCGGTTATTGCAGGTATAGCGCTGGTACTGGCAAAAAAGGCAGGAGCTGAATACAGATATAACCTCGCGCTGGCACTGTTTACCGCATTTATTGCCTTATGCGGCTTAACGTTTATTTATGAGTGGAACGATGCAACCGGCGCAACGGGGAACCTGGCTCCGTTAAGCGGAAATATTGATGTGAATGTCCGTGGGCTGTTTTTCAACGCGCATAATGTTAAACAATTTTTGCGGAGCACTGTCGGGTACTTTTCGAATAATGCACCATTTATTATCCTGATCTGGTTTTTGGTGTTTCTGTTCAAAAGTGTGCGGATGATATCATGCCTGGCTTACAATCAGCGGATTAAAAACTACCAGGTGTATGTGCCTTCAAAAATATGGACTGATAAGATAAATGGCTTTGCGCAGCAAATGGGCATACACAAGGCTGTTAAGTTGCTGCAATCGGGCTACGTGAAGGTGCCGGTAGTAGTTGGTCATCTGAAACCGGTTATCCTGATGCCGGTTGGATTGCTGGCCGGCTTGCCTGCCGAACAAGTGGAAGCCATCCTGCTGCACGAACTGGCGCACATTAAGCGTAATGATTACTTTGTGAATTTTTTGCAGAATGTTGCCGAGGCGGTGTTTTTCTTTAATCCTGGGTTGTTGTGGATTTCATCCATATTAAAGGAAGAACGCGAAAACTGCTGCGACGATATTGCTTTGCAGCAAACAGGAAATAAGATCAATTTAGTTCAGGCGCTTATCAGCTTTAAGGAGCATCAGCTCTACGGCTCGGCTTATGCAACTGCTTTCCCCGGAAAAAAGAACTACCTGATGCGCCGCGTAGCGCGGATTCTGCATAATAAAAACAACAGCTTTGGCACCGGTGAAAAAGTGTTTTTTAGTGTGAGCGCCATGGTGCTTTCGGTGTTAGTGGCATCGGTAGCAATGGCGCAGGTGAAAGAGCAAACTATCGAGAGTTTCAAGAGAGCCATTACGTTTGCGCCGTCATCGCCGGCAAAAGAACAGCGGGTAACGGATTTAAAAGAGTTGCCTGAACCGGCCGTTAAGCATCAGCCTGAAAAGGCTAAACTAAGGGCCAGCCTGATAAAGGTTAATGAGCCCGAGCAAACCCGCTTAACACTGACGGCTGATTTTGCCCAAATACCTGTTGTAAAACCCGGGCCGCTAACCGATAAACAACAACACGAACTGGATTTGCAACAAGCCGGGCGCGATCAGGAGCAGGCTAAACGCGACCAGGAGGCGGCAGTTCAGGCGCAGTTACAGGCCAAACGCGATCAGGAGCAGGCTGTGCGTGACCAGGAGCAGGCTCAGCGCGATCAGCAGCAGGCAAAAAGAGATCAGGAACAAGCTATGCGCGATCAGGAGCAGGCCAAACGTGATCAGGAGCAAGCCCAGCGCGACCAGCGGGCTGCAAGGGCAGAACATGACAGGGATCAGGCCCAGCGTCATCAGCAGCAGGAAAAAAGAGATCAGGAACAGGCAGCCAAAACAGAAGGCGACCGTAAAGTATCGCAACAGGCATCAAATACAAACACATCATCAGTAAGCGTACAGGAGTAAAACAACAAGATCTTTTGTCGCGTGATATTGCGGGGAGAGCGCACCTTGCAGCTGTTATCGCGGCTAAATAAATCACCATCCATCATTAAATTAAAAAACTGCACAGCGGCAGGGTGGAATGGTATTGCCTAATTTTTAACTTTTAAATCAACAAAACAATGAAAACAAATTTATTGAAGATCAGCCTCGTGCTGGCTATAGGATTGCTATGCATTAACGCGGAGGCACAAACTAAACCGAAAGCAAAAGGTGGCAAAGCTTCGGTTACTTATTCTTCAAATGGTACCCGTTACGATAATTTTTATTCGTCGCATACAGTTGATGGCAAAAATATCGACCACATGAAAAGTAACTGGAACGATACCGCTTATGATGCAACCTTTGAAAACGATAAGCTGACCAAACTTTTAGTAGACGGGAAAGAGATCCCATCGTCTGAATGGGGAAATTATTCAAAAGTGATCAGCGATCTGCGGGCGCAGATTCAACGGGACCGGGCACAGGCCAAACGCGACCAGGAGCAAGCCGTGCGCGATCAACAACAAGCCAAACGTGACCAGGAACAGGCCCAGCGCGATCAGCAGCAAGCCAAGCGCGACCAGGAACATGCCCAACGTGAGGAGGCTCAGGCGAAGAAAGATCAGGAGCAGGCGGGCCGCGATCAGCAGCAGGCCAAACGTGACCAGGAACAGGCAGCGCGTGATCAAGAACAAGCAAAGCGTGATCAGGAGCAGGCCGGCCATGATCAGGAACAAGCTAAACGTGACCAGGAACAAGCTATGAGAGATCAGGAGCAAGCCAAACGCGACCAGGAACAGGCGAAAGAAGATCAACGCCTGATGAAACAGTTGCTTGGCGATCTGGTGGCCGACAAGATAGTGCCCAGCGAAGATAACGTTAGAGAAATAACTTTAAACGATGATGAAATGACGGTGAATGGCAAAAAACAACCTGAAGAAGTGTTCAAAAAGTACAAAGGTAAGTACGCCCGCTTCTCAAATTTGAATTTTTCTTACGGAACCAGTGATGGTGTGCATACTTACCGGGGGCTCCACATGAATAAACGCGATAATTAAGCAAAAAGGGCCTTCAAGGTATCAAAAATGGAGAAAATGGGTTGATTGACCAGGGGAAATGCCGCTTCAAACGCTGCAAATCCCCTTTTTTATTTTAAGATTTTTTAATCCTTTTTACAATTTTTCTATCAAACATGTAACCTTATCAAATTAAGCGGCGTAGAAGACTACATAATTTGATAAATTATTTTACTGATAAATTAATTGATTACTAAAAATCTAATTCACCCTAATCATGGTACACAAATTGAACACCCTAAAAACCGATCTTAACAACGTTTTTGTTGAAGGCAATGCAAATGCTATCCAAATGGCCCGCGTATTTGTAATTATGGCTATCCCAGTGATAACTGTATTTTTAATCGGTGCACGTCATATCATCTACTAAATCCAAAAAAAAGAAATTGAAAACCAAGCTGCTGCCCCGGTTGCAGTATTAATGAGAAGATTTGCTAATACCCGATAACCTTGCACATAGTTAATAATGCAGGTAAAGGAAACAAGCAAACCGGATAATAAGATATTGAAACAAAGACATAGCGCGAGGCTATTTTGAACAGAACGGCTAAAAAGGAAGGGGTATAAAAAGCAAAACAGCTGCTATTTTTAATAACAACTGCTTGCCCCCTAATTAACCAACTAACCGTTTTGATTATAAACTATTACTGAACTATTTATTAGCCTTTTATTTCTTAAATATTAAAATTTAAGGATTGAATCTCGTTGAGCTTAGGCAACGTAGTATTGCGGTAATACCCCTCGCGGATATGCGCGCTACCCGCCCTGTTCTTGCCGGAAAGCTAACATGGCGCGGTGCGCAAATGTTAGTTTTGGTGCCGCGAAAAACACTAAACAGGGTAACAGTTGTTTCATAGTAAGTTGTTGTAAACAATGCCCTAATGCATTTATTTAAGTCAAAGCTAAGCACGGATAGGCGGAACAGTACGGGGATTTTTACCTGATTTACGTACGTAGTTTTACGTAATCTTTCTTAGTTAAAGGTTAATTTACAGGTAGTTATAAAAACTTTTAATTAATAAACTTACAGTCTTAATTGTTAATATGCTGGTGTTCATTGTATTTGGCCTTATAGGGCTTCTTATCATGTTTTTGAGCTGCCTGATTAAATACAGGAAAATGGCTTACCTGATATCGGGTTACAATGAAGAAGATGTGGCCGATAAGGATGGGTTATGTAACTGGGTTGGCGGAATGCTGATATGGCATGGCGTAATCACGATTATTACAGGAGCGGCGATCTGGCGGTATCCAACTATCGGTCTCGTTGTGGCTATAGCATTTGCTGTGATCACTATAATTGTGGTGACTGTTGTTACTGCGGGGAGCCGTAAGTTTAAAAAACAGTAAAATCGGGAAATTAAACACTGAACGCCGATTGGAAGTCGGGACGCAATATATTACATATCACCCTTTTTTAGCGACAGCAAATGCGCAGATACGGCTCTTTTAATTTTTGTTTGAGTGATGTTCAGTTCCAATAAGGCGAATAGCACGAACAACAAAAGTATGAAACACAATTGCGCCACTTCCCAAGCATCCGTTTCGCCAAGCGCCATATATATACCACTTATGACGATACCAAAGAGTAACATACAGCATATTATTGTAGAAAACAGGCTCAACCTGAATTTGCAATATAATTCTGCAGGTGAATTGGGTAAGCTAAAGATGAACTTAGGAAGGTATCGGTCGAACGAAGTCCTGATTCGTGTGAAGGTAAGATCGTCTTTTCCGATATGCCCTAAAAAGAATTTATCCTGTCCGGCATCTGATACCGACGATTGAAGATCGAGTTTCGATGCTCGTTTTAATGAATATGAGCGCAACGCAGTTTCCAGCGTTCCCTTTTCGCGTTCGTCTAAATAAACCTTCTTGAAATATATCATGTATCGCTGCGCTAAAATATAAAATAGTTTTTAGCGAATCGTCTTCTTCGTTGTCTGGTGAAAAAATAAAAGCCAAATAATCAGCCATTGCGCGGCAGATAATTTATTTTTGCCGCTTATTAAAAAACGGCATGGATTCATCATTAAAAAATAAATTTGACAGTATAATTTTCGACCTAGACGGCACCCTTTGGGACAGCACCGGCAACGTTGCCCTGGCCTGGCAGGCGGCTTTAAATAATGTTGATTATATTGACGAAGACATGACCCGCGAGCGCGTTCGATCCATAACCGGAATGACATACGACGCCATTTTTGATAAACTATTCCCCAACCTTACTCCCGAACAGCGTGCTGAAGTACAGGCGCTTTGCGGTAAACACGAGCTGGAAATACTGCACGAAAAAGGCGGAGAACTTTATGCCGGTCTTGACGGCGCGCTTGCCCATCTTTCAAAAAAATACAAGTTGTTTATTGTGAGCAACTGCCAGAGCGGATATATCGAAGTGTTTTTTAAGATCAGTAAAATGGAACATTACTTTGCCGGTCATCAGTGCTTTGGTACCAAAAACATGCCTAAAGCAGATAATATAAAGGATATTGTAAACGATCATAACCTACAGGCTCCGGTTTACGTAGGCGATACAATGGGCGATTACACTTCGGCCACCAAAGCCGGCGTTCCTTTCATTTTCTGCGATTATGGTTTTGGTAAGGTTGAAGAAGGGCAGATAGCCACCATTAGCAGCATGACCGATTTGATGGAATTGTTGTAGATACAAAAGACTTTTTTTGCCGGGTAGCGGCTGCCTGTAGGCGCTGAAACAGACGTTCCCGCATTGTGTCTTTAAATTAATATCCTTAGTTTTATTCTATTATAATACAATAGGATATGGCATCTACTAATATTTCGCGTCGTAAATTTATTGGCAATACATCCATAGCTGCCGGTGCGCTGGCATTGGCGCCGGTATTGTCCTCATTTGATTTTCTGGCTGATAGAAGTAAGAAAAAACTCGGCATTGCATTGGTTGGACTAGGCTCGTATGCCGGTGGCCAGCTGGCGCCCGCTTTGCAGCATACTAAAAACTGTTACCTGGCCGGCATAGTTACCGGGACGCCTGCCAAAGCGGTGGACTGGTCGAAAAAGTACAATATCCCACAAAAAAACATTTACAACTATCAAAACTTTCACGAAATAGCCAACAACCCCGATATTGATATTGTGTACGTGGTGTTGCCTGTATTTATGCACAAGGAATATACCATTAAGGCTGCACAAGCCGGTAAGCATGTAATTTGTGAAAAACCAATGGCCTTAAATGCCAAAGATTGTGAAGAAATGATAGCCGCCTGCAAAAAAGCCGACAGGATGCTCTCCATCGGTTACCGCCTGCATTTCGAGCCGCATAATATGGAGGTAATGCGGCTGGGGCAAAAGAAAATATTAGGGGAGATTATAAAGATAGATACTGGAAATGGGTTTACCTACAATGGCGACCCCAACGCCTGGCGACTTAAAAAAGCGCTGGCGGGTGGCGGTGGCCTGATGGATATGGGTATTTACAGTATTCAGGGTAGCCGCTATACAACAGGGCAGGAACCTATCGCCGTAAAGGCCATGCAACAAAAACTGCGTCCGCAATTTTTTACGGAGGTGGATGAAACTGTGTTTTGGGAGCTGGAGTTTCCGGGAGGATTAAAGACAACAGGCAAATCGAGCTATAACAATGATTGGAGTTATTTGAAGGTTGAGGCTAAAAATGGCAATTTTGGGCTTGGCCCTGCTTATGGCTATGGGAGCATAGAGGGCAGCGTAAACGGTGCCCCGATGAAGTTTCCGCAGATTATACAGCAAGCCGCCCAAATGGACGATTTTGCCACCTGCGTTACCCTGAATAAACCCACCCGCGTACCGGGCGAAGAAGGCCTGAAAGACATGAAAGTGGTAGATGCCATTTACAAAAGCCTTGATTCGGGAAAGTGGGAGAAGATTAGCTGAGGTTAAAGATTAGTGATTAGAGAATAGTGAATTGGAGATTAGGTAATTAAGGATTGGTATTTTTTCCTATTTTAGCTATAATTAAAATGCGTCTAATCTCCAATCTCTTACCGCTAATTAACTAAACCCATGCTCTTCCCTGAAGATTTCTTGCATTACGTATGGAAGTTTCGCTTATTTGAAAAAAATGAATTGGTTACTGCGGAGGGAGAGGAGATCGAGATTTTTTCGGCTGGAATACATAATTCAGATTCAGGTCCTGATTTTCAAACGGCGCGGATTCGCATCGGAGATACGATTTGGGCAGGAAATGTAGAGGTACACATTACTTCGTCTGACTGGAAACGGCATGGACATACTACGGACGATGCCTATAATAATGTGATCCTTCATGTAGTTTACCGCGATGATGAGCCATTAACATTAGCCAACGGGCGCCGCGTTCCGACGCTCGAATTGCAGAACCGTATTCCGGATGATCTCTATGGGCGTTATCATAAATTGATCTACGGCAATCAAACTATTATACCCTGCGAAGCCAGTATTGCATCGGTTGACGCTTTAACCATGCAAAACTGGCTAACCCGTATCCTTATTGAACGGTTGGAAAAGCGGTCAGCTGCTATAATTGACCGCCTGAACCTCAATCGCGGTGACTGGGAGGAAACCTTTTACCAATTCCTGGCCGCTAATTTTGGATTTAAAACCAACGCCTTGCCTTTTGAACTGCTGGCTAAATCATTACCCCAGGTAACGCTGGCGAAGAACAAGAATAATTCGCTGCAAATCGAAGCGCTGCTATTTGGTCAGGCGGGGTTTTTATCGGGTGAATTTAAGGATGAATATCCTTTGAAATTAAAAAATGAGTATGAGTTTCTAAAAAAGAAATACCAGTTAGTTCCTGTTGAAAATCACCTTTGGAAATTTATGCGGCTACGTCCTCAGAATTTCCCTACCATCAGGTTGGCGCAGTTCGCGGCGTTGGTGGTGCATTCCAATCACCTGTTCTCGAAGGTGCTCGAAATTCGTGATGTAAAGGAATTGCGGAAGTTGTTTTCTGACATAACGGTTAATCCGTATTGGGAGAATCATTACCGCTTTGATGTTGAATCGCCGCCGTCGTCGAAAAATATGGGGGCGGCTTCGGTTGATATATTATTGCTTAATACCGTAGCGTTATTTCTGTTCAGCTATGGAAAACACAATCAAAATCAACATTATATTAATCGCTGTTTAAAATTATTGGAACATTTGCCGCGTGAAGAGAACAAAATTATCGCAGATTTTGTTACCTTAGGGGTGAAAACAGATACCGCTTTCGAGTCGCAGGCCTTGCTGGAGCTAAAAAATAATTACTGTAATTATAAGAAATGCCTGCAATGCGGCGTTGGTAACAAGATACTAAAACTGGGCTGAAATGTTGCAAAGGATCCTCACTTTTTTTGAACGCTACTCTTTCGGGGTATGTACCTATCTTGGCGAAAAATTCAACGTGTCTATCGGTAAGATCCGGTTGTTTTTTATCTACTCTTCATTTTTGGCTGTAGGTTTTCCTTTGATATTTTACATATTTGCCGGCATTGTGCTGGATATCCGCAAGTTTGTGAAGAGGGTGCATACGAGGGTTACAGACCTTTAATCTAAAGGCAATTACGCATGGGAGCTGCCGGGGCGTTATCGTAGCTATAAAAATCAAAAACCATTACGAGGTACTCAGCAAACTCCTAAATAAAGATCGCTGCAAGCTGACCATTTATCCGTTGGCCCGCGGAGCTTGCCTTGTACCTCGTAATGGCTTGCCTGTTTACAGGCTTATATTAATTTGCCGCTGGCAACTGCTTCCTGCAGGTTGCTTACCCTGAAACGGGGCTTATAAATGCGGTTCGAGAGCCGTTTTACCCATGTCGCCTTATAGCCAAACAGCGTACGGATAACCTTTACACTGGCTGAGCCGGTAGGATAACCGTATTTATACCAGCTGAATTTTGACTGGTCGATCCTGAATGCTTCGGCAAATTCTGCCAGAAACAGGTCTATTTCAATGTCTACAATGTCAAGGTCGAGATCGATGCTGGTTTCGAGGCTAAGCGAATGCGGATCGATCTTACGGATCTTGTACCGTTTACAGTAATCAACTATAAATTCTTTTAATTGAGGGTTGATCTCTTCCATCTGAATTAATAGCGGTTGCATCATTTGAGTTATAAGACGACGACCTTTTTGGAAGGTTGCATTTAATTCGCTTTTTTTTAAAATTAACCCATATTCACCTGTCTTTCACACCATTTAAAAAAGAACAAAGCAACGATCAATCAGATCAAAATAAATATACGAATATTTTCGTATATTATTGTATTGAGCAAGATTTTTTTGAAAAAACTACGTTGATGGATGATAGAAAGGTACCGCCGCTAATAAACGTAACGAGTTTACTTCGTCCGTGTTGCAATAACAAATGGGTGAGGGGTAAGGGAGGGAAAACTAAATCGTCTTCTCCAGCACCAGTAACTCAATATGCTGTTTAGCTATTCCGAATTTTTCGTGTACGTGGAACGGTTTGATCTCGCCGGTGGGTTGGTAACCGCGGCGTTCGTACCAGTCGAGCAACTCACGCCGTACGCTGATTACTGTCATCGTAAGGGTATGGATACCGGCTGTTCTTGCGTAGTCTTCAGCGGCGAGCAAAAGGTCGCGGCCAATGCCTTTACCCTGCAAAGCGGGCGATACGCTGAACATACCAATATATAATTGCGTGCCACGCTCTTCAAGGTAAACACAGCCGTTAATTTGCCCGTTATTATCGGTGCTTTTCAGGATGGTAACAGCAGGATCGTTAAAATAGCCATCGAGGGTTTCTTCATCGATGCGCATTCCATCGAGCAGATCGGCTTCGGTTGTCCAGCCTTGTTTGGAGGTCTCACCGCGATAGGCGCTGTTCACCAGGATATTTAATTGCTGTACGTCGGTTGGCTGGGCTTTGGAAACGGGCATATTTTAAGAATTAGAACCGCAAACCTAATTTTTTCTGCAAATATTTTAGCCATCCGGCAGATAAAAAAGCATTTAGCGATTTCATACAAAGTCCTGGCGATTTTAATAAACCAGGAACCGGAAAGACGCATGAACGATTGTAACATTAACGTGGCTTTTGGGTAACGGTTAAACTTTTGCCCGCAGCACGAGTTTATGATTATATAACAATAGCAACTAAGATTATGAAATACATGAAAGTACTGCTCATAGCAGTGATAACAATTATCACGTTTGGAGCCGCTAAGGCGCAGGATGTGGTTGTAAAGGCAAGGGTAGGCGGCCCGGTTCATCGCCATTATGTACATCGCCCTTATTATCATCGGGGGCATTACCATCATCCCCGCGGGCATTGGGTATGGCGCCATCACCGCAGGTACTGGCGCAGGTACTAAATAATAAAAGAGCTCCGTAAACGTACGGAGCTCTTTTAGTTAATGATTTTATAATGCTATAAATTTTTGTATTCCTCGCGTGCCGGGCTGAACACATCTATCAGTTTGCAATCGGTAATGGCTTTGCCGCTATGCCAACAGTTTGAGGGGATCACGGCAAACAAGCCTGCGTCCAGCACTTGCGGTATATCATTAACCGTAAGCTCGAATTGGCCTTCGGTCACAAACGAAAGCTGCTCATGCACATGCTGATGCCTCGGTACCGAGCAACCCGCCGCAACGGTGATAAAATTGATGGTATTGGTATCGGTATGGATAAGTTTGGAGAAAAAACCGGGAGCAATTTCTTTGGTATCGATATTGTCGAAATGACGGAAGATAGAAGTATCCATTTGTTATAACTCTATTTTAAAGATAGTGCCTTTGCCGATGGCGCTCTCAACAGTTATGGTACCGTTAAGGCGGTCAATAAACTCTTTAACCAGCAGCAGGCCAAGTCCGCTGCCTTTTTCTTTGTTGGTACCGAGCGCCGAAACCGCATCGCCGCTGAACAGTTTGGCTGCTTTTTCCTTCGGCATGCCCACGCCCGTGTCGGTCACAAAAATCAAGGTCCTCAAACCATTACGCATCATCTCAACCGAAATCGCTCCGTTTTGCGTGAACTTGTTTGAATTGCTGACCAAGTTACGCAAAACAAATTCAAGCGCGCGCTCGTCAGAATGAATTATTGTTCCCGGCATTACCTTGTTGAGCAGCAGGTTGCCCTTGGTGACGCTGTTGATGCCTTCGCTGCCTAAAACACGCTCTACCAATTCATAAAGATCGAAGTCGGTTAACTGAAGCTGTCCGAATTTTAGATGGGTTTGCCCCCAGTTCACCACATTCTCTACCATCTGGATGGTATTATTCAATTGACCGGTTACCATTTTTATCATTTCGGCAGCATCCCCGGCGTCGAGGATATCCGATTGTTTCAGTTCAAGTATATTTTTAACCGAGGCCAACGGGTTGCGCACGTCATGCGCCAGGATTGATATGATTCTTTTCTGCGATTCTGTGAGATAGTATAACTCTTTGTTCTTGATGCGCAGCTCGGCAATTTTTATAACGTTGTTGGCCAGTACACCCAAGCCGAAGCGCTGCTTTTCGGTGAGCTCGCCGGGTGTTTTGTCGATGACGCATAAGGTACCTATACGGCTACCTCCGCTGGTAATCAGCGGCATACCGGCGTAAAAACGTATCGACGGGTCGTGCGTTACCAACGGGTTATCAAAAAAACGGTTATCAAGACTGGCATCGGGCACCTCGAAAAGCTGATCGTCTAAGATAGCATGGCTGCAAAAGGCGACATCGCGTGAAGTTTCGTCAACCTCTAAACCAATACGTGCCTTGAACCATTGCCGGTCGGCGTCAATCAGGCTTATCAATGATATCGGCTTGTCGCAAAGTTGCGATGCGAACTTGACGATCTCGTCATATTCTTCTTCATGAGGTGTGTCTAACAAGCCCATCTCGTGGAGTGCAGAGATGCGGTTGCTTTCGTTTTCAGGAATTGGCGCTGTAATCATCTCAAAAAAATATATTAAAAGTACATGTAGGTAAATCGCTTACTTGTTTTAAAGAATTAAAATTAGGGGCTTTTGTTCAGAGTTAGGCTGGTTTAATTACAACCTTAAGGAATATAGATTCGAAAAAAAGAGCTTTAAAATACGCAATAGATTGTTTTCCTGCCATTATATTTACTTAATAAAAACAGGAATATATAAAATAAGGTTTAAATTTATAATCGGTTTTACCACCATCTAATATGGCATTTATAGACTATTACGAGGTTTTAGGTGTCGATAAAAAGGCATCAGACAAGGATATTAAAAACGCATACCGAAAACTTGCCCGAAAGTATCACCCCGACCTTAATCCCAACGACGCAGAGGCGCACAAGAAATTCCAACAGCTTAACGAGGCCAACGAGGTTTTAAGCGATGCCGACAAACGCAAAAAGTATGACCAGTACGGCGAAAACTGGAAACATGGCGAACAATACGAGCAGGCCCGGCAGCAACAAAGCAGGGGTGGGGGATCTGCCGGATTTGACAGCAGCCAGTTTGGTGGTTTTGAAGGCTTTGGAAGCGATGATTTTTCAGACTTCTTCCAGTCGATGTTTGGCGGAGCAGGAGGGGCAAATGGTTCACGCGGCGGGCGGCAGGCTAAATACCGCGGGCAGGACTATAACGCAGAGTTACGGCTTGGCCTGAAAGAATCTGCCGAGACACATAAGCAAACGCTCACGGTTAATGGAAAAAATATCCGTATCACCATTCCCGCAGGTGTTGAAAACGGACAAACCATCAAAATTGCCGGTCATGGTGGGGCAGGTGTAAACGGCGGTCCGGCGGGCGATTTGTACATCACCTTCGTGGTGGCCGACGACCCTCGATTTAAGCGGCAGGGTAGTGATCTGTTCGCTAATGCACCACTTGATATTTACACAGCCATTTTAGGCGGCGAGGTAACCATCGATACCCTCGATAGCAAAGTAAAAATTAAAGTTAAGCCCGAAACCCAGAACGGAACAAAGGTAAAGTTAAAAGGCAAGGGCCTCCCGGTATATAAAAAGGAGGGGCAGTTTGGCGATCTGTATATTACTTATGATCTTCAGATACCTACTAATCTCACCGATAAACAAAAGAAACTTTTTGAAGAATTAAGGGGAGCGGGCGAAAGGTAGAGTCAAGAATCAAGAGCCAAGAATCAAGATAGAAGAAAAAAGAAGGTCAGGAAGCGAAGAAATTCCCATCCTTCTACCAATGAACTAATGAACCAATAAGTTATGGCAAATCTGATAGCAACCGTCGATATATGCACTTATCATGGTGTAGACTATACTTTTATCGATGCACTGCACGAGGCGGGGCTAGTGCATATAAAAGTTGTAAAGAAAGACCGCTTTATCCCCGAGGATGACCTTGCCCGGCTGGAAAAAATGATCCGCATGCATCACGAGCTGGAAATAAACGTAGCAGGTATCGAGGCCATTGTACATTTATTAGATCGCATTGAGCTGATGCAGGAGGAAATGCGGGTGTTGAGGAATAGGGTAAGGTGAAAACGGGCTTGATCGGTTACCTGTATTTCGTCTAATCACCAACCGTTCCGTAGGAACGAAAATGCTTAGCTGTGTTTTTTCTACTCACCAAATGTTCCGATGGAACATGAGGATCGCAGATTACGATATAAACTTGTTTTTTTAGATTAACATATTCGTTCTATGTTCCGTCAGAACATTTGGTGGGTAGAAAAAGCGGATTCTTAATTAGCGTTCTGTAGGAACGCCTGGTAATCGCCCGCTATATCCTCCGACTCCGACCCGAATCACCGGCAAACCTATTGAATTATATATCTGGCTATTCCGGCTCCTTAAAAATATATCGCTCATCCCACTCAATCTCAAAGGCATTCAAAAGTTCCCGGTATTCATTCAGAAAGGTCTTTGTCGCATGATGTTTCTCCTGGTTTGCAATGTAATTAATTACTTTCTCAACATGGCTTTTTGAATAGGAAAACGCACCATAGCCTTCCTGCCATGAAAATGGTATTTTGCAGAAGCTCTGTTCCTTTATCCATTTGCTGCTTTCCGTCTTGATATTCTGAACCAACGAAGACACCGATTGATGCGGTCGCATTTCCGATAAAAATGTGAATATGATCGGGCATACTGTTTATTTGCAGTACTTTGTGATTATTAGCTCTGAAAATTCCTGTTATATATTGATGCAGACGCTCTTTCCACTCATTACAGATTAATGCCTGCCGGTATTTAACGGCAAAAACAAATTGAATGTGCAGCTGGGTGTAACTATTCGACATGGACTCATCCTCTCACCCTGTAAAATCTTACTGCAAAGCTAAAGATCACCACATAACAAATTATCGGTAGGTAATAGGCATGCGCCACATCCTGGTTGGCAATTTTACCCATCAGGTAGGGAAAGATCGCACCGCCGACAACGCCCATCGAAATAAATGAGGATGCCTGCTGCGTGTGTGCCCCTAAATTCTTCAAACCCAAACTGAATATAGTAGGGAACATAATACTGAAGAAGAAATTGATCATCAGCAACGCGATGTACGATGGCCAGCCCAGTTTCTGTGCAACAATAACGCAGCAGATAATGCTTCCGCAGGCAAAGGCGGCCAGCAGTTTATTAGGGGCAATAAATCGCATCAGAAAGGTGCCCACGACACGACCCAGCGCCATCATCCCCATAAATAAAACCATATACTCGCCAGCGGTTTTATTGGTGAACCCCATTATTTCGTGACCATAGTTGATGAAGAAGGCCCAGGTTCCGCCTTGGGCGGCAACATTGAATAATTGTGCTACGGCTGCCCAAACAAAGTGCCGGTGTTCAAATAATTTTTTCTTTGGCGCGAGATCCACATTAACTGCTTCGGCATCTTTTACCTCGCCGTGGGCAACCGATAATACCGGCACTTTCAAAAACAAGAATGCAATAGCAAAGCAAACTATCACACAGCCAATACCAACGTAGAGCGTTTTAACCGGCGTCAGATCGGCTGAATGTTCATTGGCTGCACTCAATAATATTTGCGAACCAAGAAACGGGCCTATCATGGTACCGATAGCATTGAACATCTGCGAAAAATTGATACGCTGATCGCTGGTGCGCTGATCGCCCAATGCCGCAGCGAAGGGGTGGGCAACGGTTTCCAAAGTGGCCATACCGCAGCCCATTACAAACAGCGCTACCCTAAAAAACGGGAAAGACACCGCATTTGCCGCCGGTACAAATAAGAATATTCCCGATGCGAATAAGGTGAGCCCTAATAGCACACCCGGTTTATAGCCATATTTTTTGAGGAAATAACCGGCTGGTACGCTCATGATAAAATACGCCCCGAAAACCGACATCTGGATCAGTCCTGAATTTGCTTTCGACAACTTCAGCACGTCTTGAAAGTGCTTGTTCAGTACATCGCTCATAGAGAGCAGCATCCCCCACAGCAAAAACAGGCAGGTTACAAAAATAAAGGTGGTAATAAATCTCTTTTCGGTAAAGGCGGCTTTTTGTTCCATCAGGCGGTTTAATTGGTTTGTTAGAGCCTAAGATATAACAAAAAAGGCGTCCCGAAAGAACGCCTTGCCAATATCTGTCAGTAATAAATTACAGCACGTATTTACGTTTCATTTCCTCGCTCACAATGTAAGCCTCTTCAACAACTGTTTCAGGATAGCCGATGGTTTCGAGGATGGCAATACCATTCTGGTTTTTCAGCACGCCGGTTTTCATTTTATAATCAAACACCAAACGGCTGTCGCTGCGCGATTCTTCGAACGAGTACACGGCGTAGTCGCTGTCGAGCAGTTCGGCAAGCTCCAGATCATGAGTAGAAACAAACACAAAGTTCTTATTGTCGGTAAGGTAAGTCAACACCGATTTTGACGCGGCCACACGCTCAATGGTGTTAGTGCCGCGGAAAATTTCATCGATAATAATCAGGCTCTTCACCGGCTGATCGGCGCCGCTTTGGTTGATGATATCCAGGATAGACAATGCCTCGGCCTGGAAATAGCTCTTGTGTTCGCCAAGATCATCGGTAGTGCGGATGCTGGTTTGGATGCGAAGCAACGGCGCTTTATAAGCCGATGTGCAGGTGGTATAAATGGTTTGCGCCAGCAGCGTGTTGATAGCGATGGAGCGGATAAATGTGGTTTTACCAGACATGTTGGAACCGGTGATCAGCACGCCCTCATCGGTACGGGTGCTGATAGAGTTAGGTACACAATTGTAGATCAACGGATGGTACATATCGGTCAGATCCATCTTCATGTTTTCGGTATAAAAAACAGGCTTGCTCCACTGCGGTAACCCAATTCTGACCGACTGGATGGCGATCAGCATATCAATTTCGGCAACAAACTCATACAGTACTTTAATATCGGCCCTGTATTTATTGATCCGCTTAACCGAAGAAATAAACATCAGCGGCTCGAGCAGGAAAAGCATTTTTATAAACTTATAAACCGCAAAGCTGAAATTATCAGGGTTGCCGGCAATTTTGCTCTCGAAGTTAGTGAGCTTAAGCGTGCGGTTTAAACCCGATAATTGATTAAGGCTAATGCGCAATTGCTCGGCATTTTCCGGATTAAGTTTTTTAGAGAGGCGTTTAGCTACATCGTGCAGAATGATCAATTGCGGCAGCGACCGGGTGTAAGATGATATTTTAGCGCGGGTACCATAATGCAATACGATGTTACCCGCAATTAATGCGATGAGAATAATAAAGCACGCTATATAAGGTACGATGAACAGCGAGATCAACAGCCCGATAATAGCGATGCCCGAAAAGCGAATATAAATACCCATCAATGGCACCAGCAAAAGCTCGTGGTCTTTCAGAAACAGTTCAGCCAGATAATAAGCATCAGGACTATTCAGTTTTGAGAGTTCCAGTTCGATGCGCTCCTGGTCGGGTCGGGGCATGTTAACCGTGTCGATCTTTTTATCAAACTTCAGCAGTTCTTCGAAGTTGGTATCGGGGGTGAACAGCCGTTTATAAAGATATTGCTTGCCCGGTTTTGAGTTGGTACGATCGATATAGTTGAAGATATTATTGAGGTCGAGATCTTCGGCGATGATGCCGGTTAGTTTTCCCGGGCCGTCGTAACCATTCAGATAAGCGGCAATGAGCTTAAAATTGCGACGCGCATTTACCGGGCGTCCCCATTTGTTCTGGATGCGTTCCAGATTCCTGCGGGTGGTATTAAGCTTATCGAAGTAATTGTAGATGTAAAAACCAATCAGAATAGCGGCAAATACAACTGCGGTGAATAACCAGTAAAACATACAATAAAAATGACAGGTGTGTTAAAATAAACTCCTAATAATCAAAGCGTAAGGCTATAAAGCTCCTAATAATAACCATTAGTTAATTATACAAATTAAAGCCGGATAACATTCACACAATGTGCGGATTTATACGGCCTTTTTGCCATAAAAGTTGTAGCGGCCAAATGTTTTTAAATTGGCCTTACAACCCGGTATTCAATAATTTCAAATCGATGATATACAGATAATTAACGGCAAATTAGCGTTTTGTTCCAACGAAATGTTATTAACCGGCAATTATTTTTTCAGAAAATTGGTTAGCGCCTGCTGCGTAAATTCTGACAGAACCAGTTCGCCACTGGTGGCTGCGCGTTGATGTAGCAGCTTGTCCCAGTTTTCGGTGCCTTCCCACAAAATTTCTTTCAGGCCTTTTAAAGCTTCGGGGTGATAGGAGGCAAGTTTAGCTGCTGATGCATCAAGTGCAGCATCCATCGATGCTATATCCGGATGGACTTCGCTGTACAAACCCTTTTCTAATGCCCACTGCGCGGTCTGAAAATCGGTAGCGCGGATAGTAAGCTGTGAAAACGCGGGTAAACCTATCTTGCGGGTTACCGCAGGCGAGATCACGAACGGACCTATCCCTATAGCCAGCTCGCTTAATTTTATAGATGCAGCCTCGGTGGCCAGGCAATAATCGACTGCCGCTGCTAAGCCTACGCCGCCGCCTACAGCCTTTCCCTGTACACGCCCTATAATTATTTTAGGCGATTTGCGGCAGGCATTAATCACATTAGCAAAGCCCGAAAAGAAAACTGCACCGGCTTCTTTATCCTTAATCTGCAATAACTCATCGAAACTGGCGCCTGCACAAAAGGTGCGGTCGCCACCGCTTTTGAGAATGATGACGCGGGCATCGGGGCTATTGCCGGCTTCGTTAATCTTGCCGGTAAGCTCATCAAGCAAAGCCGAGGGTAATGAATTTTGTGATGGATGAAAAAAGGTAACAGTGGCAATGCCTTGTGTTATCTCAAGTGTTACGCTTCCGTTATCGGGCATAAGAGAGTTATTTATGCCTCAAAGTTAGGTGAAAAGTTTGTGAATTTTATTTGTCAGAACCATGATTTGCCTGATGCAGGGGTGTAGGATTCCGCGTTAAGAAATAAAATCAATTAGCTCTTTAATTAGCTAAATCAAGGTTCAGACGTCATCTGCACATCTGCACATTCAAAATCCACCCATTCTACTTAATTATCTGTCCCAAAACCGCTTCGCGCATATACTTACTTATGGGCACCTGCTGTTTCTGAATATGCATCATATTTCCTTCAATGCTTTCTACCTTATTAATAGCCACAATAAACGATTTATGCGTTTGCAGAAATTGCCCTTGCGGTAATTTTTCAAACAGGCTTTTGATGGTGCTGTGCGTGATGAGTTTTTTACCGGGCAGGTGAATGGCTACGTAATTTTCCATCCCTTCTATAAAAAGGATCTCATCAAAGTTTACCTTTTCCAGCTTGCCGTTGGCTTTGATAAAGATATAAGGCGTAGTTGTGGCAGGATTACTTTCGCGCAGCGCAAAATAATCGCGGGCTTTCCAGGCGGCTTTCAGAAAACGGTCGTAACTGATGGGTTTGAGCAGGTAATCCATTACATCGAGCTCAAAGCCTTGCAGTGCGTATTGCTCATAGGCCGTGGTGAAAATAACCTTGGGGGGGCGCGCCAGTGCTTTTATGAAATCTATCCCGGTAATATGCGGCATCTGGATGTCAAGAAATAACAGGTCGACGGGTTGTTGCTGCAGCATGTCGCTCAGTTGCAGGGCATCTTCGCAAACGCCTTTCAGATCAAGAAAACTAATTTTTTCCACGTAGCCCTGCAAGCCCTTGCGTGCAAAAGGCTCATCGTCGGTTATAATACAGGTGATGTTATTCATATCGCAGGCTGAGTTGGGCGGTGAATTTATTTTCGCTGTAGGTGATAGCCAGCGTGTGTTTGCCGGGATACAGCAGGTTGAGTCGGCGTCTTAAATTTTCCAACCCTATGCCACTGTTTTTACTCACAGGCTGTTTTAACTGCGGAACGGAATTTTCTACGGTGAAGCGGATGCTGTCTCCGTCCAACCCCGCAGAAATATCCATCCGGTAATCGCCCCCGATAAATTTAAAGGCATTTTCAACAAAGGGCAAAAACAATAGCGGGTAAACCTGTTGCCCGTTCAGGGCTTTGTCGAAGCTGATGTTCAGTTGCAGGCGGTCGCTGCTTCTTATTTTTTGAAGGTCGATAAAGCTTTGCAGGTATTCTATTTCGCTGCTTACGGGTACCTGCTGGTGCTGGTCATATAGCTGATATCGCAGCAGCTCTGAGAACTTTTCGATGCTGTGTTTCGCGCCGTCGATATCATCATCCATCTGAAAATAAATAGTGTTCAACGCATTGAAAAGAAAATGAGGATGATATTGTGCCTTCAGGAACTTCAGTTCGGTTTGCAGATGATCGGTAGTTAGTTTTTCGAGCAGGAGGCGGTTATCCACGTAAGCCATCATGTAAGTGCGGGTACGGGCAATGCCGTAGTAAACAATTGCGTACAAAGTTGGGATCGTGCAGATATCAGTAAAGTCGGCCCATGAAAGGCCGTCGTCGGTAAATGCGGCCATAGGGGTGAGGATGAGATTGACCAGAAGGAGGTTGCATATAACTAATATCAGCAGTTCGCGCACCATATTCTGGTAGCGGAATTGCAGCGGCCAGTGCTTATCGAAATAACGGAACAGCCGCTCGAACATATAAACGCCCAAATATCCGGTAACGATACTACAGCCTATCTCGATTGCATTTTGCAGCACTGCCCGGCGCCAGAAATGTTCACCGGCTTCGGTATCATGCAGCAGCCGCACCGTAAAATATACGATAAGACCATACACGGCAGGGAATATAAATCTTCTGAAAAATTTCATCGGTTCAAATTAAATAATTTGTGACGGATATTTTAGTATTCTGTGCAATGGCGGCAATGTCGCTCGGAGAGGACTCACCCCGACATTGCTTCGCTCGTCGGCCCGCTCTTCGCTTCGCGTAAAGAGGGCAAACGCAATGCTATGGAAGAACAATTTCCATCGACGGATTTTCTATTCTCTCTTTACGCGCAGCGAAGAGAGGGAGGTCCAGCGAAGCGTCGACCGGGTGAGTCCTCTCCGCGCGACATTAGTGCCATTGCATCAGTATTTCACTCACGCCACCGCCAATTCCTTCATCTCAATCCGCTCCTCAACCTTTACCGGTTTTACCTCGCCCTTTGGTTTCATCCCGAATAAAAACCGCATTAAGCCGTAGGGTTTTATCAGCAAATGGTAGATTCCCGTGGTGATAAAAAACGTAACCACAACAGTGAACAGGTATTTAGATAGGATGCTTTCATTCTGCGTTTCAACGATGTAATAGGAGATTACCACAATAACGGTTTGATGGACGATATAAAAAGGGTAAACCGCTTGGTTCAGGTAATTCAAAGAGTGGTGCGGACGATTCAGGTAGCGCTTGCCATAACCTATCAGGGCCAGGATCCAACTCCAGGTAATCACCGGGCGCATGGCAGTACTTAAATAGACGGCCAGTGTATTGTGGCTGTCAGTATCTAAGGGATCGTATTGATTCCAGCGCAGGTAATCCACAAACAGGAGGCTTAAAAATGCGATGGTAAGCGCAAAGCGGCGGTTGCGTTCCAGGCTGTCCATCAGTTTGGGCTGAGTGATACAGATAAAACCGGCCAGAAGGAAGAAGAGCCAGTAAACAAAAAAGCAATAATCGTGGATCAGGTCGTTGGTTTCTGGATAGCTATTTCTTAAAAGCATATACCAGACAATGCTTGGGATAGTAATTATATAAACCCATTTGCCTTTGGCCAGGCCAGCCAGGGCTTCTTTAAACCACCAGCTTTTTGGCGAAATGAACCATGCAAAAAGCGGCGCTAACAGCAGATCGTACAAAAACAGGTAGGCGATGAACCACAGGTGATGCCAGCTGAAATTGCCTTTAGGATAGGGGATAAAATTGAACGTGGTTTTATAAAAATCCCAAACGCTGCCCTTAAAGCCGTGACCCAGTCGTTCCATATAAATTTGTGGCGGTACTACTATGAACATACCCACCGCCAGCGGAATGAACAGCCTGCGGAAGCGGAGGCCGATAAAATTAAGACTACTGCGCCGCTGCATCATATAATAGCTAACCGTGCCCGAAATGAAGAATAATAAAGGCATGCGGAACAGGTGTATAAAAAATACAACTTCCATTACCAGGTGGCTGGTTTCTTTGTTCTTGATATGCCAGTCGTCGTAAGCGGTATAGGGCATTGCCGAGTGAAAAAATAATACACCTGCTATTGATAGTATCCTTAACCAATCCAGGTAGGTTTGACGTTGTGAGGTTTCCATTGGTTGTTCTTTTTTCTGTAAAGGAATTGCAATTGGCCAATCTGAAGAAAGTATTTTGACCACCGGACGTTTTTCGGTGACCACCGGACGAAAGCATGATGTAACTTATTGCGCAGCAAGCCAGTCAAAAGGTGGTTAATTCACAAATAGCTATAACCAATTATAATATGAAACTCAAAACCTTAGCCTGGATACCATTTGCCTTACTGGCCATAGCAATTGGCCTGTACCCGCTTACCTATTATTTAACAGATATGAGCCATGCAGGCATCCTGCAATCAAAAACGGATGCGCTGAAAAGCAGTGTAACCTGGCATATTATGTTCTACCTCCATATCACGTTTGGCGGTATTGCTTTGCTTACCGGTTGGAGTCAGTTCAGCAGGAAATTGCGCAACCGTTATTTGAAAGCTCACCGCCTCGTGGGTAAAATATATGTAGTATCGGTTTTGGTAAGCAGCAGCGCCGGGTTTTATATTGCCTTATTTGCAACCGGTGGTTGGGTTTGCGTTTTTGGCTTTGGCTTGTTAGCCTTGTTATGGCTTTTTACAGATGTAAAGGCTTATACCAGTATCAGGTTGATGCAGATAGCAGAACATGAAAAATGGATGATCCGCAATTATGCGCTCACCTTTGCCGCGGTAACCCTGCGTATTTGGCTGCCGCTGGCTACCGGCCTAATGCATATTGATTTTATCCCGTCGTATCAGTTTATTTCCTGGTTCTGCTGGGTACCCAACCTGCTTGTGGCACAACTTATCATCAAACAAAAAAATAATGCCTTACAACCCATAAACGTTTCCTAATGAAAAAGCACTTTATTATTCTTCTTCCGGCCTTACTTTTATCGTGCACTGCATTTGGACAGATCAATATCGATACGTCAAAACTGATCAGCGATAACAAGCAACTGTATGCCGTTGTGGTGTCACAAAACGATAAACTGGTGTATAACCAATACTATAATGGTAAGAGCGGCAGCGATCTGTTCAATAATCAGTCGCTTACAAAAAGTGTAATGTCGTTGTTGATCGGCATTGCTATCGATAAGGGTTATATTTCTTCTGTTGATGAAAAGATTGTAAAGTATTTTCCGGAGCTTAAGCAGGATACGGACAAACGAAAGCAGGATATTACTATAAGAATGATCATGAACCAGGCGTCGGGCTTGTGGCATGAGGACTTAACCCGGCTGGGACAATACCTTTCCGTACCCAATCAGTCTAAATATATCCTTAAACAGCCGCTGGTGAACGAACCGGGTAAGGTTTTCCATTACAATAATGCTGGCACGCATTTATTATCTGCTATCCTCACCAAAGCTACCGGGATGAGTACGCTTGAATTTGCCAATAAATACCTGTTTGGCCCGATGGGGGTTAAGGACGTTCAATGGGGTAAAATGAAGGATGGCTATTACGACGGCTGCGGATTGCTAAGCGTTCAACTGCATACCACCGATCTGAACCGGATTACCTCGTTGTTATTACATAAAGGTAAATTTAATGGTAAACAAGTTGTACCTGCCAAATGGGTACACGAACTGCTGCAGCCTTCCATATTTTATAAGACTGACTGGGGTTTTGAAGGCTCAACCTATGCTTTGTGTTTTTATCACTACAACTACAACGGCAGCCAGGTAATTTATGGCCTCGGGTGGGGTGGGCAGTTCACATTTGTAATACCCCGTAAAAAGGCGGTGATAACCGTTAATGAAAGCACAGCCGATGATACAGCCATCCGGGCATCAAACCTGTTTTTGTTCAGGATCTTTCCGTTGATCTACCAGCAACTTTGAGTTTAGCTGATGAGCGGCAGCTCGAAATAGAAAGTGGAACCGTGTCCTAATTCGCTGGTTACGCCTATTTCACCTCCGTGATATTTGATGATCTCGGCCGAGATGAACAGGCCCATGCCCAGGCCGCTGGTCATGTGTTTTTTATCTTCTACCCGGTAAAAACGTTCAAATATCCGTTCCATTTGTTCCGCCGATAAGCCAATACCATGGTCTGTTACAGATACGCGCACCCGGTTATCTGTAACTGAGGTTTGTACATCAATCTCCAGACTGCCGGGCGAATATTTTACAGCATTGTTAATAAAGTTCATCATCACCTGTTCCAGCCGTTCGGCATTGCCCTTAACCATGTAATTATGCCCGTCGTGGTTAATAAATTTGTTGGCGGGGTAAATATGCTCGGCGTTCTCAACGCAAGTTTTTATAAGTTCAGTAAGGTTAACATGGTTAAACTCATACTCCAGCTTACCGGCCTGTATCTTGCTTACATCAAGCAGGTCGTTAATTAAACGCTGCAGTTTGTTTAATGAGGTATTGGCCTTTTCAATATACTGTTTTACGGCAGGAGGCAAATCGTCGCGTTTGTAGGACGAGACGAGTTGCAAATATCCTTTCAGGCTGGTAAGCGGTGTTTTAAGCTCATGACTTGCAATGCCTATAAACTCGTCCTTACGGGCCATTTCCTGCTTCTGATCTTCAATATCGGTAGCTGTTCCAACCCAAAAAACTATTTCATTATCTTCATTGCGCAGCGGCACGGCCCTGTTTAAATGCCAGCGATAAGCGCCATCGTACCCTCGTTTATAACGGTTCTCTACCTCAAACACCTCACCCGATTTTAGCGAGGCTTTATACCGCTCCATGGTTAGCGGCAAATCATCCGGATGCACCACTTTTTCCCAGCCCCATTTTTTTGTCTCTTCAAAGTTGAGGCCGGTATAAGTGTACCATTGCTGGTTGTAATAATTCACCTCGCCATTTGGAAGGTGAGTCCAGGTCATTTGGGGGATGTTATTTGCCAGGTATTTAAAGTGCTCCCGGCTTAAAAACAATTCGTTGGTGCGGTCTTTTACCGTATCTTCCAACTCATTGTTAAGCTTTTCTGTTGCCAGGTGAGCAGCAGCCAGTTCAAGGTTTCTTATTTTAAGCTGTTTTTCAGTTTCTTTAAGAATGGAAAGATCGGTAAGGATCAGGCTTAGCGCCAGGCCCTCGTCAAGCTCAAGGGTGTTACATGACAAAAGACAGGGCACGGATTGTTTTCCGGCCGATACCAGCCAGATCTCTTCCTTACAATCTTCTTCCCAGGCATCGTCAATTAGTTTGTTGTATACTGTTGTCGACTGTTCTGCAATGAAACCGTCAAAATGCAGCCCGATGGTTTTTTCGAGCGGCATACCTACCATTTCAGCAAATTTGGTATTGCTGTATAAAATAAGGCCTTCACGGTTAACAGTTACCGCGCCCTCATTCATTTTCTCGATGAAAACGCGGTAGGTTTGGTCGGCTGTTTTAAGTGTATAAAGCTGGTGCCCGTCACCGTCATTTACTATCAGCGCGTCAACCTGCCCGGTCCGGATAGCATTGATCGTATCATTAGCCTCCTCTAAGCGGATTCGCAGATCGGAATTTTCAGCAGAAAGCTGCTCATATTTTAGTTTGCCGTCATCCATAAATTAACTATTGGCAATTACGCTTAGTCCCCTTAATACTTTCTCAATATCCGACATATCGCCAATAAGCCTTCTTTCTGGCCCCGGCGATTTTTTAATCAGCATAGGTAAAGCTATGATCTGTTCGTTCTCGGCGATAAGGGGCTGCTGGTAAACGTCTATTATTTCCAGCGTATAATTACCTTTTAAGTGTTTTTCGCAGATATCTTTTAAATTAGTGATGGCGCGTGTCGAATTTGGAGATGCGCCTGTAACAAATAAACGTAATATATACTCTTCGTGTTCGTTCAGCTCATCGTTCGGTTGCGTATCGCCTGTTCCGTCCATCATATTTAAGTTGTTTTAACCGGGCGAATGTTTAAACCCACCAGTACCTTTTCTTCGTTTGATAAATCGCCTATAATTTTACGTATAGGTTCGGGTACTTTACGCACCAGGGTGGGTATAGCAAATATTTGGTCGCCCTCAGCCAGTTGCGGTTGTACCAACAGGTCTATCACTTCAATTTTATACTGACCCTTTAAGTACTCTTCACAATACTTCTTAAGATTGGCCAAAGCCGTTGCAGACTTCAAAGTCTTTCCGGCCACATACAACCTCAACTCATATTTTTTGCCTTTTGTTTCCATTATTTTTTTACTTTGTTAGCGGCGACCTCATCTTCACCCCTTCTAAGCCTTGTCATCTCGTTACGATTGTCTTCCGTTATTTTTTTTACCAGCTCTTCTTCGATATAAATTTTATTCAATTCCTCCTCTGCCGATTCAAACTCACTTTGCAGGCTGGCTATCCTCGCTTCCAACACCCTCCGTTTGCGGTCAACCTCCCTGTTTTTCATGTCCATAGCATTGGTTCTTAATACAGAACCTGCACGTTCATGAAGCATCTGCGCTTCGCGGGCCGACCCTGTTAAAATTCCGGCAGGGCCAAGGTAAACCTCCACCAGGTCAATACCGCTATCTGTTATCACAAACTCACGCACCTGGTTCGAATGCTTCATTCCGCGCGATTTCATGATATACATCCCACGGTTACGTTCACCGTTAAATTCAATATCGCGCACCATCAGCCAGCTGTCAACCAACGATGAAACACCCTCGTCTGTTTGCTCATTCACAATGGTGTTGAGGCTGAGTGCAGTGAACATCACCGTAATCTGTTCGTCCTGTAAGAAATCTATCAGCCTTATCAGCATCGATTTTACTTCACCAACCGAACCGATAGTGATCAGGTTGGTAATAGGATCAAGAACAACCACATCGGGCTTAAACCTGTTAATGTCTTTATGTATAGCCACCAAATGCTGCTCCAGGCCATGCAAGGTTGGGCGTGATGCCTGGAACTCCAGTAAACCGCTATCCACATGTTTTTGAAGATCGAGGTTGATAGACCGCATGTTGCGGACGATCTGCTTCGGCGATTCCTCGAATGCAAAATAAAGACAGCGTTTTTTCTTATTACAGCATTCATTGGCAAAATAGGATGCGATGCTTGTTTTACCGGTACCAGCGGTGCCCGAAACCAGGATGCTGCCACCTTTGTAAAAACCTCTGCCACCAAGCATTTTGTCTAATGCAGGGATACCTGACGAAACACGCTCTGTCGAGGCTTCCTTTTCAAGTTTTAATGAGGTTACCGGTAAAACAGATATACCTTCATTATCAATCAGGAACGGATATTCGTTAGTGCCATGTACGGTGCCGCGGTATTTAACAATACGAAGGCGGCGGGTTGAGATCTGGTTGATGACCCGGTGATCGAGCAGGATCACACAGTCTGACACATACTCCTCTAATCCCTGCCGGGTTAACGATGGACCGTCGCCGCGCTCGCCTGTTATAATAGTTGTAACGCCTTTTTCCTTCAGCCACCCAAATAGCCTGCGCAACTCGGTTCGCAATATGGCCTGGTTTGATAATCCTGCAAAAAGATTCTCTAACGTATCCAGTACAACCCTTTTTGCGCCTATGCTGTCAATAGCATAACCGAGGCGGATAAAAAGCCCGTCGAGGTCATATTCGCCGGTTTCTTCTATTTCACTGCGGTCAATGTGTACATGGTCGACTTTCAGCTTTTTGTCTTTCTGCATCTGCTTCAGGTCGAAGCCTAACGAGGCAACGTTCATAGCCAGTTCGTCGGCATTTTCCTCAAACGCCAAAAATACCCCCGGCTCGTTGAACTCCATGACGCCCCTTACTATAAACTCTATCGATAGCAGCGTTTTACCGCATCCGGCTTCGCCACATACCAATGTTGGCCGCCCGGTGGGGACGCCACCACCTGTAATTTCATCGAGGCCCTTAATGCCGGTTAATGTTTTTGGTATTTGGGTAAGGCCTGTAGCTGTTTTTTCTTTTTTTCTTTCTTTGGCCATCTATAATTATTCTTATAAACTTTATAAAAGTAAAGTTTTAGATTAATTTTTAATATAAAATATATATTATAAATTAATTAAATAGCTTCTTTTGTATATTTTTAAGTACAATAATACCTGGCGCGGAAAATTGTTTTTGAGAAAATAATATTTTAAGGAAAATGTTACAAAAAACTTGGTGATATTAACTAATACGATATAAATATTCGTAAAAAGTACAATAAGAGGCGCCACGTTTTTGGATGTATAAAGCAATGCCGGGGAGTGGCATTGCTTTATAAGAAGGAGAGATGCTGTTAAAATTTATAGGTAAGCCCGGCGCCGAATATCTGCTTGGTTTGCAGCAGCGAATGGTATTCGGTAACCCCGTTTTTCTGAACAGGTATCTTGGCGTTCGGGTCTGATATCAGCTCGACGCCGGCGTTTACGGTAACCAGTTTGTTTACCTTCATAAAAATATTGGCAGTATAATCCATGTAGATATTACCCGGTTGTTTCAGGTAGTTTGAATATAGCTTCAGGATATTTTCAAAAGCAATGTTGGTAGCAATGTTAACCTTGTAGTAAGCATCTAACGAGGCGCCGAACTCAAACAGGCTTTTCTTGCCCGGATCAACACCGAATGAACCCAGGTTTGACAGCGAATCATTTTGAACAATGGTGATCCGCGCGGCCGCAGGCGAAATATTGATCCTGAAATTATCCGACTTCTTATATGCCATACCAGGGCCTAATGTCAAATAAGCAGGGGCAAAGGGCGCCGAGATCAGCGTGCGCGCGCCGGTAGCGTCATACGAGTACCCTTTGGTGAACTGTGTCTGGAAGTTCATATAAAAAGTGTACAGCCAGAATTTAGATGCCTGGCGACCAAGTAAGCTGTTCAGGATAATGCGGTCGTCGTTTTTACGCCAGCCGATACCATTCTGCTTGCTGAGGCCGTAACCCGCAATGGCTTTGTTGTCCCAACTCCAAACGCCTTTTTTATAATTAAAATCATAATCGAGCGTAATGTTGGCCGCTATGGAGTTCACGCCGCCCGCTGCCCAGTTAGAGAATGAACTCTGGTTGATCAGCAAGGTGTTTTGACCATGAATGGTCCAGTATTTTGTGGTATCTTTTGGTGGGGTTGTTTGCGAAAAACCGGTAAGGGATATCAGCAAAAAAGTTAAGATAAGGAGAGATGTTTTCATTGTGTTTTTCGTTAATTTATCAAACCCTAAAAATACGAATCGTTTTAAGAACGCCATTTAAATAATTGAATTAAGGTTTTAGTATGGTGTAGAACATGGCAATGGCTGCCGCGGTCATGGCAATGAACGTTATCCATAGCACACTTTTTGAAATCCATCCGCTCTTAAATTCGCCCATAACTTTTGCGTCAGACGAGATCTTCAACACCAGGAATAATAGTGGCACGGCGGCCACGCCATTTAATACTGCCGCATAAACCAATCCCTTTACCGGGTCTATCCCTATAAAATTCAACAAGAGCCCAACAACCGTTGCCGCAATAATAACGGCGTAAAATCCTTTGGCTTTGTTAAGCTTCAAATTTAAGCTGGCCTGCCAGTTAAAAGCCGCAGATACCGAGTAGGCTGCAGACCCGGAAAGCACCGGTATAGCCAGCATACCCAGCCCGATTATCCCCGTCGAAAAAATGATCTTCGATAAAAGGCCGGCATGTGGAAAGCTGTGCACCAGCGGTTCAATAGCTTTGGCGGCATCGGCGGCGGTCCTGATATCATGTACGCCGCTATTGTGCAGCACAGTGGCGCTTACTACGATAATGCTCCAGGTAGCAAATTCAGAAAATATCATCCCGAAGGTGTTATCGATCCGCATACGGCGAACGCTTATGCGGCTTATGTTAGGTTTATCGCCTTTTAGCAGGTGCCGTTTTTTATCTTCTTCCACTTCCTGCGAAGCTTCCCAGAAAAACATATACGGCGAAATGGTAGTACCCAGCACGCCCGTAATAATGAAAAAGAAAGCAAACGAAAACTCAAAATGTGGTATTACCGATGCCTTGAGTATAGTGCCCCATGGTTGATGCACTATAAAAAGCGTTATAGGATAGGCAAGCAGCGTTATTGCCAGCCATTTTAATATTTTGGAATATACCGCGTAATTGGTGAAGATCTCGAGCAACAAAATAATGATGGTAAAAATAAGCGTAAGTATCCAAAAAGGTACCGGGACAAGCAGTTGCGCCGCCGACGCCATAGCGCCCAGATCGGCACCGATATTTATTACGTTTGCAATTATCACCAGGCCAACTACACAATAAAGAACGGTGCGGCTGTATTGCCGCTTAACTATAGTAGTAATGTCTTTACCCGTCACCAATCCAATACGCGCGCAGGCTTCTTGAACGGCTGTCATCAACGGTAGCATATATAAGGCGGTCCAAAGCTGGCCATAGCCAAATTGCGCGCCGGTTTGCGAATAAGTTGCAATGCCTGAGGGGTCATCGTCGGCCGCACCGGTGACGAGGCCGGGGCCCAGAATCCGCCAAAACGCCTTTAATTTTGCCGCTGTTTCTTTGCTTTTTTTCATAGATACTTTTGTGGTGTTAAGTTAAGGTTTTACCGCTTAATTAAAACTTATCGCCAAATACTTTGCTTTGCGGCAATATCTATTTAATTTCATACTTTAATTTAAAGTATAAAGGCAGATAATTTACCTATGAGCGCCTACCCGTTTCCCGCTTTACCGCAGGATATTTTTAAGACCGTTTTTGAAAATTCCCCGGGCTCATTATTAATTAAGGGCGATGCGCCCTGCTTTACCATTATTGCAGCCAGCGATACTTACCTCGAGATCACTTCCAGCACACGTGAAGCCGTTATCGGTAAATGTTTTTTTGATATTTTTCCTGAAGATAAAAGCCTGAACGATGATACTAACGCCCGCATTGTTTTTACCCAGGTAGTAAACAGCCGGAAGAAGGTAATCGTTCCGACTTACCGCTATGATGTGCTCAACCCGGTAACCAAAGCCGCTGAGGTACGGTACTGGTCATGCAGCAACACGCCGATACTGGACGATTCAGGCACTGTAGCCTATATTTTAAACACAGTTGTTGATATTACTAAAGAGGTAAAAGCCAAGGAGACCGCTATTGAGAATGAATATCGCTTGCGCCTGGCTACCGAAGCCGCCGCTATGGCTACGTGGGATCTGGGCCTGCGCGATCATAGCTTTATCAGCTCGCCCCGCATGGCCGAGATCTTCGGCCTGCCTACTGACAGGTACATCTCGCGCGAAGAACTACAGTTGTATGTAGACGCTGATGATATGAAAAACATCGTTGTTCCGGCCTATAAGAAGGCTTTGGAAACCGGTACCTATTTGTACGAGGTACGAATTCACTGGCCCGATGGTGCGCTCCGCTGGATAAAAACCCAGGGATTGGTAATGTATGAATATCCCAATCACCGCGAAAAGATCCCGGTGCGGATGTTAGGCACTGTGATAGACATTACCGATGGCAAACGCGATGAAATAAGAAAGAACGATTTCATAGCCATGGCCAGCCACGAGCTGAAAACGCCGCTTACTTCTATCAAAGCGTATATTCAGATCCTGGCTAAAAAGCTGAGCGCGAGCGATGACAACTTTGTAATTACCACGCTGCAAAAGGCCGGTAACCAGGTAAACAAAATGACTGATCTGATACACGGCTTTTTAGACCTGTCGAGGCTTGAATCGGGCAAGCTGCAGTTGAAGATCACCGCGTTTGATATGAATGAGCTGATTGCCGAAATCATCGCCGAAACGAATCTCGTCAATCCGGGTTATCATATAGATTTTAAGCCGGAAGGAATACTTACCGTAAACGCCGACAGCGAGAAGATTGGGCAGGTGATCACTAATCTTTTAAATAATGCCTTTAAGTATTCCGACAAAGAGACACCTATAGCAGTAACAGGCTTGAAAACGGATGGCAATATCAGGGTTACTGTTGCCGATAAAGGGATAGGCATAAAAGCCCGGGATCAGGAAAAATTGTTCCAGAGATTTTACAGGGTTGAGAATGAGCGGATGAAGAATATTTCCGGTTTTGGTATCGGCCTGTACCTGTCGAGTGAGATCATCCAGCGTCACAAAGGAAAAATAGGCGTAGAGAGCGAAGAGGGCAGGGGCTCCACTTTTTATTTTACGCTGCCCGCGGCTGATTAATTACCGTGCCATGCAATGACAGGCCTGCTTTCCGGATAGCCATGTTTACTGCGAAACTCTTTTCGCTCGGCGGTAAAATCCCACCATTGTTTGGTAGCTCCCCGGTGTTTGGCGTAGTTTGTCACCAATAAACATTGATCTTCCACACACGGGTCAGTCCAGAAACCCTGTTGTTCTTCCAACTGGTTAAATAACTCGTGTCCATCTTTGTCGAGCAGGTCGTCAAGCTGGAAATACCCCATCGAAATGAGGTCTTCCGCAAACTTCGGCCCAACAGAGGGTATTTTCTGAAATTCGATCAGCGCACTGATCACACCGGCACGACTTTTATCAACGCCCAGCAGTGTTTCAATCTCATCAGCGGCATAGTCCGGTAATTGGTTTATCCTGATCTTTTTTTGTTTCAGGTTTTCCTTTTCCATAGGTGAAAGGTTTAATTTGATAGTTTTCATAGTGTTGCGATGAATAATAAACTTACGAAGTTTCCACAACTTCGTAAGTTTAAATAGGGCTAATTAAGCTACCGCCGCTTCTCTTGCGGCCAGATCATCGGCACTTGGCCCATAACTGCCCGGTATCGGCACATTCAGCAGGCGCAGATAAACGCCTAACTGTGCGCGATGGTGAACAGTTTGGCTGAACGCCATCCTTATAACAGCGGCTTTGTCTCTTTCACTCAATATTACGTCTCCGTTGCGCAGTATCCATGGTTTAGCTAACTCCTCTTCGGTAGTTTTCTCAAGTTCGGCCCTGCCCAGTGCCAGTGACTTTTCGTGCAGTTCTAGCAGCTCGGCGGGAGTGTCGTAAAAAGTAGGTTCGTATGGATTAGCGGCGAAATCAAGTTCGTCGGTAGTAATGGCCATTGCAACCCATCCAGGCAATTCAACAATATGATTGGCCAGGCGGCGAATGTCCATGCTTTTTACATGCGGTGCCCAGTCGAATTTATCAATTGGAATCCGCTCAATCATTTTGCGGGTGGTTTGAGCTTCTTCCTCCATTTCCTTTAATAACATTGGGATGATTTCCATGATCGTTGTGTTTTTAGTGTTGTGTTTTGATTTGTTAATTCAAAGAAACAACAGGCTAATGACAACCCTATGTCAGCAGGTTTTTAAGGGAGGAAAAATAATTTTGATTTCGGAATTTGGATGTTCGATTTCGGATTTGAAACGCCTATCGTCATTGCGGGGAGACGCCCTTCAGCGTTTTACTTCCTTCTGTCTTGATTCTTGGTTCTTGATTCTTGACTCTCTCTTCAGAGTCCCATAAAATACCCGGTCAGATCGTGGAAATTATCAAATTTCAGATCGTAATCATCTGTCGCCCCGAAACCATAGCTTACAAAAACAAAGGGAACACCGGCTTTACGGCTCTCCACGCCATCTCCTGCAGTATCGCCAATATAAACCGGGCTGTTTAGTCCATGCTTCCCGGCCAGTAGTTTGATGTTGTGATTTTTAGGCATAAAGTTAACGCCATGCGCCAGCTCATCGGTAATTAAATGATCGATGTCTGCCCAATCAATGAACAGGCGAATAATGCCTTTGGCGCAATTACTCAGGATGAATACCTTGTATTTTTCAGCCAGTTGATGTAAGCCCTCTTTTACGCCATCATACAAAATGCCGCCCATTTCGGGCAATAGCTGTTTGCGGCGCTCATTCACAATGGCGTAGATGTCCAGTCGTTTCTGCTCGTCAAAATCAGGCATAATATGACCTATCACTTTGCGGCCTTCCATGCCCACCATTTTGGCCAGTTCCTCACGCCTTACTACAATATCGATACCCATTTCCCTGAATATCACATTCCACGATTCTGCGTAAGTATCCACGGCATCCCAAAGGGTACCATCCATATCAAATATCAGGCTGTCTGGTTTTTGCATAGTATTATAACTGTATTTTATAGGTTAAATAGTCAATTTCCGGCTGCTGCTTCACAAAGCCAATGGTTTCGTACAGTCGCTGCGCAGTAAAATTATCAACGGCTGTTTCAAGTTGTAAGTAAGCCGAGCCATCCTCGCGGGCAAAGTCCATCGCGGCTTTGATAAGCGCTTCGCCAATGCCCTGCTTACGGAAATCGGCGTCAACATACAGATCGTTCAGTATCCAGTTCCTGATAGCCCGTACCGACGATATTGTAGGATACAGCTGCGTAAAACCCGCCGGAGTAAACTCACCATCTTTATCAGCCAGCGCCACAAATATCACTGATTCATTATTTTGCAAGCGGGTTTTAATAAAATTCTCCGCCAGCTCAATATCCGACGGTTGTTTATAAAACATCCGATAGCTGTTGAACAGTCCTGTTGCCAGTTTATAGTCCGGGGCATTTATTCTTTTGATCTGCATAATATCTACTTATAAAACACCAACGCCATCCCCAAAATCTCATCGATCATCTCCACAGGAATGTCCTCATTCGCGTCTATCTGTATTGTTTTCATCCTTGCGCGTTTCTCTAAAATCAATAACGGGTATTCAAGCTTCCTGCCCTCCACAATCCCAATATAAGGCCGATGGGTTTTCTTATCCACCCACAAATAACAAAACATTTTGCCGCTATAGCAAAAGAAAGGCATGCCATATTTCCAGGCTTCCGTAATGTTTGGATTGAAGTGCAGGATGTGTGCTCTCAAAAACAAGAAACAGCTTTTTAGGGGTTCTTCCTTGTTGAAAAAAAAGCTGTCGATAGCACGGAGCATTTAGATACTTACCACCTGGTTCATTACCTCTTTGTCGAAGTTCTCCATCACCAGTATAGCCGCACCGATCAACTCTGCATCGAAGCCCAGTTCAGAGATCAGCAGTTCAGTACCGCCAGATAGCCGCGGAATACAATATTTATGCAGCGCCTGCTGAATAGGAGCCATCAGGATCTTGCCCACTTTGGCGCCACGGCCGCTCAATACGATGGCCTGCGGGTTCATAATATGGATCAATATGGCCAACCCCTTGCCTATTTTATAACCCGACTCTGCAAAAAGCTCAATGGCAAACTGGTCGCCGGCATTGGCGGCTGCCATAATAGCGTCGCCCATTTGCTTGCTTTGCGCTTCGCCTACAACTTTCATGCTCGTAACGCGGCCCTTCTTAATCCCTTCAATGGCTTTCTCAGCCACAAACAGCATGGAGGCCTCCGCTTCCAAACAACCGCGCTTACCACACTCGCACAAGGCCCCGTCTTCCGACAGTGGGATATGACTGAACTCGCCCGCAAACCCATTCCGCCCTCTGAACAATTCACCGTTTACGATCATTCCCAAACCAATACCCCAGCTCAGGTTAATTACCATTACTTCCTTTTGCCATTTGGCAATGCCGAATTTTTGCTCGGCCTGGGCTATTAAACTCGAGTCGTTATCAATATAGGTGGGCAGGCCCGTTCTTTCAGAAATATATTGCGAGAGGCTGCGTTCACCGCTGGTGAGATAGGTATAGTTAATCCCCTTAGCCGGATCAATAAAGCCCGGCATCCCGATCCCTATCCCCGCAATCTTCTCTTTCAGCACGCCGCAATTATCAAGGTACTGGTTAATCTGGTCCACCAGGATATCCAGCGCATCATCATTACCAGACAGCTTCAGGCCAAAGATCTTCATATCAGCTACCGGCTGGTTACGCAGGTCAACCAATTGGATGCGGGTGTTCATCTGGTCCATGGCAATGGCCAGTATGTACATGGCGTCGGCATTAATGGCGTACATAAGCGGGCGGCGGCCTCCGCTCGACGGCGCATAGCCCTGCTCCACCACAAAGCCTTTTTCTATCAGCTCATTCACCGCCTTGGCTATTGATGGAATACTCTTATCAAATAACTCGCTCAACTCGGCGCATGACATTGCCTTGTCAAAATAAAGACACTTCGTTATCATGTGCTTCAGCTGCATGCCTTTCACACTCTTAGTTTTAAGTTCCATTCAACAAATAAAAGTTAATAGCCGGCGCTGCATTAGCAGCAGGTTTATAATCACCTCCTAAAATAGATAAAACAGATACGATTTACAAGTGTAATGTTGACATTAAGTATCGGCTGGTGATGTAAATATCTGTTAAACCTATGCCTTTTGCCATTTAGGAACGCCCTAAACAGCACTTAGCGCGTGTCGTTTTTATTGGTGGAACGCCCTAAAACGTGTTTAGAGCATGTCGCTTTTTCGCATGGAACGGGCTAAACCGGGTTTAGGGTGTACCCATAAAACGCTGTTTTTAACCCGGGAATCGACCTGTAATGAGCCAGAAGTCGCTTTTTATACCGTTCCCGCTGATCAGTATGCGGCTTAAAAAAAGATTTTTTTATGATGGGCTGTTTTCGAAGGCGGAAGGATCTTATCAAATATAATAAAAAAATCCCGGTAAACCGCTGGCGCGATTTTTCCCGTAGAGACACAATACTTTGTGTCTCCTTGTAAATAAGGTAAAAGATCAGTTCTTTACCAAAGCCCAATGAGGAGGAATAAAAACGCCAATGCATTACGGTTAATGCATTGGCGCCAATGTCCTTTGTAAAGATTGCTTCCTACCTCGCAATGATGCGCGAGCGGGGTTTAGCAGAACTCAATCCGTATATCCTTACTTCACCACTTCAAACTCCTTCTTCAACTTCAAATCCTCTGACGATTGCCCTATCATCACCATAAATTTCCCCGGCTCAACGGTCCAGTTGTTGTTTTTATCGAGAATGGCCAGGTCATCAGGATGCAGGGTGAAAGTAACGGTTTTCTTCTCACCCGGATTCAGGGTGATGCGCTCAAAGCCGCGCAGGTCGTATTCATAAACGGTTACGCTGCTTACTTCCTGTTTCAGGTATAACTGCACCACATCGTCGCCTTTGCGCTGGCCGGTATTGGTTACATCAACGGTAACGGTAAGGTCGTTTTGCTGATGGATGGATTCAGCCGAAAGCTTCAGGTTATCGTAAGCAAAAGTAGTGTAGCTCAAACCATAGCCGAACGGATACAACGCGCCGTTCACACTGGTTTTACCCCAGCTATTTGCGCCTCCCTGACCGGCTTGGGATCCCGGTTTAAACGGAAAGTTAAACTCTATCTGCCCGGTAGTTTTCGGGAACGTGATCGACAGCTTGCCGCCCGGATTATTATCGCCAAACAAAGTCTCGGCGATCACCCTGCCGCTCTCCGGGCCAGGAAACCAGGCCTCCAGAATAGCAGGTACATATTTATTCTCCCAGTTAACGGTAAGCGGTTGCCCGTTGATCATCACCATCACCACCGGCTTTCCTGTAGCCTGCAGCGCCTGGATCAGCTTCAGCTGACGGCCCGGCAGGTTCAAGCCCGTGCGCGATAAACTTTCGCCCACCCGGCGCACGTCCTCGCCTACAACGGCTATCACCACATCGGCGCTTTTAGCTGCGGTAACTGCCGAATCTATCGATGCTTGTTCCTCTGTCGTCAAGGGCGTTTCAATGATCTCGCTTTCAGGCCAGGTGGCATCGACCACATTGCAGCCTTTGGCATAGTTAACAGTAGCGCTGTTGCCCACGTAATTTTTAATACCCTCCAAAACGCTGGTCACCGGGTTGTGCGACGGTCCGTAACGGCTAATGGCATACCCCTTATCCGCAGCCAGCGGACCGGTCACTAATATGTTCTTAATGTTGGCTTTGTTCAATGGCAGCAGGTTGTTGGCATTTTTCAGCAACACCATCGCCTCGCGGTTCATCTGTAAACCCATAGCGGTCGATTCCGCGTTATGCACAATTTTATCGGCAGCTTTCGGGTCTTTAACGTACGGATCGTCAAACAAACCCAGCTTAAATTTCACGCGCAACACGTCGCCCACGCGCGAATCCAGCGTCTTCATCGAGATCTTGCCCTCGGCATACAGTGCGCGCAACGGCATAATATAAGTTTGCGGCATACTGAAATTGGTGCGCACGTTTAGTCCGGCCTCAAAGGCCTGGCGTACAGCTTCTTTAATGTCGCCTGCCACATGGTGCTTGCTGTACAGGTATTCCACCGCCTCACTGTCTGACACGACATAGCCGTTAAAGCCGAATTTCTGACGCAGCAGTTCGGTCAAAAAGTAATAGCTGCCGGTTATCGGCTCGCCGTTCCAGTCGTTATAGCTGCTCATCACGCCCAGCGGATGCGCCTCCTGGATCACCCGGCGGAAAGGGTAGAGGTAGATCTGATACATTTCCCTTGGCGCCACATGCGGATCGGTACGGGCAGAGCCGTCGCGCCCGCCTTTAGGCACGCTGTAAACCGCAAAGTGTTTCAGGGTGGAGGCCACGCCTTCTTCCTGGATACCCAAAGTCATCTGTTTGCCCAATTCGGCAATATGAAAAGGGTTTTCACCGTAAGTTTCTACCACACGTCCCCAGCGCTGATCGCGGGCCGGGTCTAATATAGGTGCGTACACGTTAGTATAACCCAAAGCCTTGGCCTCCATACCTACCGTTTGCCCGGCGCGGCGCACCAGTTGCTTATCCCAGGTACTGCCAATGGCAATAGGAGCGGGGAGTGAAGTGGCGCGGTCATGGTTCAAGCCGTGAATACCCTCGTTGGTAAAATCAACCGGGATGCCCATGCGGGTTTCTTCCACAAACCATTTCTGAATGGTATTAATAGCCGATGCGTGTTTGCTGTATGGGAATGAATATTGTGTATAGGCGGCATCGGTGGTCGAGGTCAGGTTGTTCAGTTCTTCGTCAATATTGGCAATACCGTCTTTCCAAACCTCATTCTTCCACGATGGCGTGGGCATTTCCTCTTTCAAAACACGTTTATAACCGTACAAAGTAGCCAGCTGACAGGTCTTTTCCTCCACGGTCATCTGGCTCAGCAGGTCGTCCACACGTTTATCAATGGGCTGCGATGGGTCTTCGAATACGTCCATCTTACCGTTCTTGTTAAAATCCACCCAGCCCTTGTGATAAATATTTTTTTGTTGGGCCGATGCGGTAAGGGAGTAGCAAAGAGGCAGCAGCAGTAGCAGTTTTTTCATCAAAATGGTATAATTGGTTAAGCCAAATATAGAAGATGTGTTGCGCATAAGCCACCGCTGCAGGGGAAAAAGTAAGCCGGTTGCACAATAATTTTACGATAACGATGTCGTAAATAATGCAGGTATCAGGTCCATCCCTAACGCGTTGCCGGCCGCTGGCACCAATATTGCCTTACTCAAAACACATCTGCCAATTATGCTCATTAAATCGTTTTCCGCACTTTTTGTATTATTCATCATTTCAACTGTTCCCTCAAGAGGACAATCCCTTAAACCTTCGGAATTGATCTGCGGCAAATGGGAGAATACCCAAAAAAGCCTCATTATACAGGTGTACGTAGATCACGGCGAATTTAAAGCCAAAATTTTATGGTATAAAGATACCGAAGGCAAGCCCCTGGATTACTGGACCGATCGCCACAATCCCGACCCCAAACTGCGCAGCCGCAAAATACTTGGCATGCAAATATTGCGGAACCTGAAATATCACCCCAAAACCAATTCCTGGGAAGACGGCATTGTTTACGATTCAAAGCATGGCAAAGAATGGAATAGTTCGGCCTATATTGATAAAAATGGAAATATGAGGGTGCGGGGCTACTGGCACTTCAAATTCATCGGTAAAACAATGACGTTCTTCCGCGTAAAGTAATAACGCAAAAAAGGCGTCCCGACAGGAACGCCTTCTATAAATAGTGATCAAAGCACTTAACTCATCAAACCCAGTCTCCAATCACTAATCTCTAACTAACAATTAGTTACCAAACTCACCATTAGCCTTAACGGTAATTTCGTCACTCACAACGGCGTTAGGGAACTTACTGCCAAAGTTAAAGTCTGAACGTTTAATAGTACCGGTGATCTGGAAACCTGCGTCTGGCTTATTGTTCAGCGGGCTGGTAATTGTACCGCGGTACCACAGGTCAAAAGTAACCGGTTTGGTGGTGCCGTGGATGGTAAGGTTACCGGCCAGTTTGTAATGATTAGCCGAAGTTTTGGTTAAACTGGTGCTAACAAAAGTCAGGGTAGGGAAGTTAGCCACGTCAAAGAAATCAGCAGATTTTAGGTGACCGTCGCGCTGATCAACACCGGTATTTACCGAGGCAGTTTGAGCAGTCAGCGTAAATTTGGCATCGCTGAAATCAGGCTTGGCAGCAACAATAGTTGCGGTAAAATCTTTGAATTCGCCATCAACATCAGATACCAGTAAGTGGGTAGCAGTAAACGTTAATTTTGAGTGAGCGCGGTCAACATTCCAGGTAGTTTGCGCAAAAGCAGCCGTGTTCAATAAAGCTGCGGCAATTAAAATAATAACTTTTTTCATGATCTTTTTTATTCGATTGTTTCGAGTTTTAAAATTTATGTCACAAAAGTAATACAAGAAAAAGTGCTTCCAAATAAAATAGATGTTTAAACATATATTTTACAATTTGATGATGAGAAAAGAGTATCTGAATGGTAAAAAACAAAAAAACTGCCCGGCGTTTGGAATAACCGGGCAGCTTTTTTGTTTTATGTCTGTACGATATAGGCTCTATTTTTCGTATGGGAAGTTTCTCGCAACTTTCCTCATCATGCGTTCCATTAATTCATTGGCGCTGCTGAAAACGCCTTCGTTCATTTCTTTATAAAAGCGCCATAACAACGTTCCATCGGTACCGTTGTAAATCTGCATCGTGAGTGCTCCTGAAGCAGTACTTCCGCCAAAACCAAAAACAGCGGTTTTTATTATCGCCCCGGCTTCGCTGCCGGTTTTTTCATAGGCATAGCTTGCCTTAACGATACCGTCAACCTTCAAAATTTTACAAAGTGAGTCGGGTGTCATACCAGCAATATTTTCATAGACGTTGGCTTGTTTGAGCAACACATTGGTTCGTTCAACATCTTGAAATGTTACGGTGTAATTGCTCGCCTTTCTCAGCAGGTAAGTAAACATTCCCTGCTGCATTTTTATGCCTTCTTCTTTTTCCTGAACGGCATTGTCGGCAGCATTGTAATTTTTAGGGAATTTCTTAAACGAGATAGAAACAGCCAATGGAAGAATAGCTACTGTTTTTTGACCCTTAATGGCCGATTTCAGGTTTGGCGCTTCATAAATCTGTTTTGCCTGACCAAAGGCTTGGGTACATAATAGAGCAAGTGTTAGAATTGTGATAATTCGTTTCATTAGTTAAATTGATTAAAGGTTGGGTTTTAATAGGCCGTAATTATAGAAATTATATCCGACTATTTAAAATAGTTGTCTGAAACTATAATAATTTTCCCTGTCCACACACGCACAATATTCTCAATGCAGCCGGGACACCCGCCAAAATCACTAACTTTGATAACATAAAAACACTACCATTATGAAATTCAGAACCCTCGGTAATACCAACGAAAAACTATCCGCCATCGGCTTAGGCTGTATGGGCATGAGCCATGGCTACGGCACATTCGACGACGACGAATCTATCGCAACGCTCAACCTTGCCCTCGATCTTGGCATCAACTTCTGGGACACTGCCGATGTTTACGCCAACGGTAAAAATGAAGAACTGGTCTCCAAAGTGCTGACCCAAAACCGCGATAAAATATTCATCGCTACTAAATTCGGTTTCAGGCAGCGCGAAAACAGTAAGGATTATCCCGGCGGCACAGGTTCGTATGTTGATGCATCTCCAGATTATATTAAACAAGCCGTTGAGCAAAGCCTGAAAAGGCTAAACATTGATACCATCGATCTTTACTATGCCCACCGCGTAGACCCTAATGTGCCTATAGAAGAAACAGTAGGAGCTATGGCCGATTTAGTTAAAGAAGGAAAAGTTCGTTACCTCGGTTTGTCGGAAGCGTCGGCTGCCTCGTTAAGAAAGGCCTGCGCGGTACATCCCATTGCAGCATTGCAAAGTGAGTATTCGCTGCTAACCCGCGATGTAGAGGCCGAAATACTGCCGGTATGCCGCGAACTCGGGATTTCATTGATACCCTTCAGCCCGCTGTCCAGGGGGCTGATCACCAATACCCTTAATCTTGATGAATTGGGCAGTACGGATTTCCGCAAAACACTGCCGCGTTTCTCTGCCGATCATGCCGGCAACAATCAGCAGCTCGCCGCAGCCTTCGCCGACCTGGCATTTAAGAAAAACTGCACCCCGGCACAATTAGCCCTGGCATGGGTACTGGCGCAGGGCAATGACATTATCCCAATTCCCGGCACCAAAAAAACAAAGTACCTCCGCGAAAACGCCGGATCGGTAGACATCGAACTCTCTGCCGGAGACCTGGAGGACATTCAAAACGTAATGAACCAATACCCCGACACCGGCAGCCGTTACGCCGAAGGCGCCATGAAGCTGGTGAATAAATAAGCAGCAATCCTCCACCGGGGCAATGACGTAAAATTTGAATCTCAAAAATTTTACCCACCCCGTGTTTTAACGGTGCCCTTACCCCGTGTTTTAACGGGGTAAAAATACCGTTATAATACGCCTTGCCGCGCATTGCTTTAAGGCATAGCTTTGCTTTCACCAACAACCATGAGAGCAATAGAAATTATAGTTAAAGACCAAACCTTCAGGATTATCCGCAACAGCGCTGATAGCTCAACCTTTAGCGTATTTAACTACACCACCTGCCATATTATCACCAAAAACAACCTGGGGATATGGAAGCGCGTGCAGCATCTTTTTGGGGCCGAGATTATCCCGCTGGATGAGATAGGCGATATTATAGATACGCAGCTTACCCCCTGGCCGCATAACGATACGCCGCAATCGGCGAGGTGGGACGTGAGGAACTAATTTACTCGATTTGATATAATGTTTGATGACATGCGCTGATGCCGCTTTCCATAAGCTACGCGGGCGAATGCATTAACTAAAGACTACTTGTAGTGGAGATCTTTCCGGTGAGAGGGGAGGGTTTTAAATGCAAGTATTGCTGAGTGTTTCACAGCTTCGCCCCCTCTCCGGTCGGAGAGGGGTGCTGATTTTTCTGCCCTGCATCCTCCTGTAAAAAAGCATTTCGTAAGAAATTTTTGACAAGTTGATTTGCCTTGCCTGAATATCTTTAAGGTAAAACGCAAGACCGTTCCGTTAGGAACGACCGGTGGGTAGAACAAAGTGTTTATTCAATTACGTTCCATCGGAACGTTTGGTGAAGGAGCCTGTAGACAGATCACCATCTAAAAAGATTCCCCTTTGAAAAACTCGTCCACCTTCTTGTTAAAATCATCGGTATGCTCAATCAGCGTACCGTGTCCCGAATTAGGCACCACCCACAAGTATGCTTTTGGTATGTTCTGATAAATAAGCGTGGTATGTTCAACCGGGATCAGGTCATGATCGCCGCAAATAATAAGCGAGGGGCATTTGATGGCCTTTAACGCCGGAAGCTTGATGTTAGGCTGATCATAGTCGAGCATAAAGATCTTCCATTCGTTCTTCTCTCTATCAGTTGCCCATTTTTTATTTTTGTTTTTGGCGTGGTATTGCACCATATCATTCCATGCTGAAGGAATAAGCGCGGTAGAATCAGGCCACAAATTAGCACCGGTGGATGCAATCTTGATCACTTTATCGGGGTGGCGCATGGCCATTAGTATGGCATTGATACCGCCGTCGCTCCAGCCCAGCACGTAGCTTTTGTCAATGTGCATCACGTCGAGCAGGGCGGCAAAATCGTCGGCCATTTGTTCAAAGCTTAATGAATCTTTAGGATCAACCGTTTTTCCGTGGGCACGGCTGTCAATGGCTATTACCTTATATTTTTTGGCGAAATAGGGAATGTTTTTGCTGAAGGCCGAAATGCTGCCGCCATTCCCGTGTATCATTAGCAGCGGCGTGCCCTCTCCATAAACCTCGGCATACATTTTAATGCCACGCACATCGTAATACTTACCCGCCGCGGCGTTATCACCATAATGAATAGTTTTTTCCTGTGCAAGGCAAAACGACGCCTGCAAGCACATTATTAAAGCGATCAATTTTTTCATGCCATGCCGTATTTAAAAATGATAAACATAAACAATCCCGTAAGGATAAGTGCAACGACCAATGGCACCCATATCGGTTTCAGTCGATAAAGCGTGCTTTTGCCGATAAACCGGTTCCAGAAAAAAGCATTCAAAACATATCCGCCAAGCATCGAGACAATAATGCCCGTGCCGGTTGGCAAATTAAATTCCTGGGCCAGCACAACGGTAAATGCCGTATAGGCAAACCCGAATATAGCCACCAGCACAGGTTTAAAATTCTTCTGAACTTTACCCACGTTGATGGCAAGCATTAATGAGCCGAACAACACGCTGAATAATATCGAGAAAACGTAAATGGCTCGTTTGGAATAAAGCAGCGGTGCATCGGGGTACTGAATCTGGTTATTGGTATCAGAATATCTGAAGGGATTGATGTTATCGGGATTCGATCCGGCCAGATCGCGCCGGGCCTGCATATCTTCAGCTATCACCCTCAACTCCTCTTCCGAAAATTGAAACCCGCGCACCTGTAATTCATCAACGGCGGCCTCCACAGTTTCGGGCAGGTATTTTTCACGGTTATCAATACGCTCGCGCAGTTCATCGTCGGTTTTATTGATGGCGAGGCGTTTATAAAGGTCGTTAGTCATTGTTTAAATGATAGGGGCTTTTGCCATCTAAAGTAATAAATTTTCAGACCCGTCGGCGTTGTTCGAAATTATTTATGGCGATTGAATGTAACCCATCATTATATTATCAACCTAAAAAATTATAGCTTTAGCCACACAGAAAAGCCACCTGAATATGCCAGCCAAACCCATTACCACACCGCAAACCACCGGCGAACGGATCCGCTCCATTATTGGCGGCTCTTTAGGAAACCTGGTTGAATGGTACGACTGGTATGTGTACACTGCATTTTCACTGTATTTTTCAGGCGTATTCTTTCCAACTGATAATCAGACCGTACAACTCCTTAACACCGCGGGTATCTTCGCTATCGGCTTTTTAATGCGGCCTATCGGCGGCTGGCTTATGGGCACCTACGCCGACAGGCATGGGCGCAAAGCGGCGTTAACATTTTCTGTGTTGTTAATGAGCGTAGGCTCGCTTTTAATCGCCGTTGCGCCCGGCTACAAACAAATTGGTGTAGCCGCACCATTATTGCTGATGTTGGCCCGCATTATCCAGGGCCTCAGTGTGGGCGGCGAATATGGCACCAGCGCAACCTACCTGAGCGAAATGGCCACCAAAAAGCACCGCGGTTTTTATTCCAGCTTTCAATATGTAACCCTTATTATGGGGCAGTTGCTGGCGCTTGGCGTGTTGGTATTGCTGCAGCAGGCCTTTTTGTCCGATAAACAGCTGCACCAATGGGGCTGGCGCATCCCTTTTGCTATAGGTGCGGTACTGGCAATCACCGTAATGTATTTAAGAAGAAGCATCCGGGAATCAGTCAACATCGACGATAAGGAAACCCGGTCCAGTCGCGGCACCATCAAAGCGCTGGCCGAACATCCAAAAGCAGTATTCACCGTCATCGGCTTAACAGTAGGGGGGACGGTAGCCTTTTACACCTTTACCACCTACATGCAAAAGTTCCTCGTAAACACCTCCGGGCTCTCCAAACCCGCGGCAACCCTTATTTCCACCCTAACACTCGCCGGGTTCATGGTGTTGCAGCCTGTCTTCGGCTTACTGTCCGACAAGATCGGCCGCAAACCATTGCTCATCGGCTTCGGCGTACTCGGCGCTTTAACAACCGTTCCCATCCTGACCACGCTAAGCCACACTAAAGACACCTGGATAGCCTTCGCGCTCATAATGGCGGCGCTCATCATTGTAAGTGGCTATACCTCTATCAATGCAGTGGTAAAAGCCGAACTATTCCCCGCCAACGTGCGCGCCCTTGGCGTAGGTTTCCCTTATGCCATTGCCGTGTCCCTCTTCGGCGGCACCGCAGAGTACATCGCTCTTTACCTCAAAAGAATTAAACACCCCGAATTATTCTTTTGGTATGTAACGATATGCATTCTCCTGTCGCTTATTCTTTATGTAACGATGAATGATACAAGGAAGCATTCAAAGATTGAGGATTAATCGGGATTTCGCCAGAAGCTGGAGCTTCGGCATTGCTTTACCACGAGTTACGCTGCACTAAACTCGCGGCAATTGCCGTAATTGTCTGAATCTTGATTCACTTGATGGAAGGATAAAGGATGAACAAACTTAATCATCAAAGTATCATTAATAAATATCCTTGGGTTAGCATTGTCGGCAGAAGAGCTTCGGGCAAAAGCCTCGTGGCAAAGAAGCCTTTCTGCTGACTTGATTTTTGGTTACTTTTTATCAAGAAAAAGTAACAGCCTCCGCGACAACTGGGCGGCCGATGTTTGAGTGGATTGAACCAAAGACCAATGCGAAGAAACAAAAACGCCAATGCCCTACCGTAAGTAGATGCATTGGCGCCAATATCCTATGTAACGATTGCTTCGTTCCTCGCGATGACGCGCGGGGTTAAGGTTCACTTATATCGCCGGATTCTTCACATATTCCTTCCACAAGCCGTCTACGCTCTTCCCGGTCAAATTCTTCCACGAATCTGCAGTATAAGTGTGTTTACGCAGTTGGCTATCCAGCTCTTTCACTACGCCCGGTTTAACTTTCTCTTCAATCCAAACTAAAAAGCGGGCAGTAATGCGGTAAGCGTTGTCGTAGTTTTGGGTAGATTTAAACTCAGGCAGGCTCCATTTGGCAGCCGCGTTGTTTACACCGAACTTGTTGCGTGCATAATCGGCAATGCCTTCGGTCAACCAGCCCGGACCAACGCTTTCACCATAGTCTTGCACAATGTGCATTACTTCGTGCGTAACCACATCAATATCTTCGGGATGCTTATGCAGCCAGCTTGCTGCTATAGTAACTTTTCCGTTAGCGGTAGCGGCAACGCCTTTATAGGCAGTGTCTATCACCATCTCCACATTTTTCAGTGTACCGGGGTTATACTCTGCCGCCAGCAGCGGGTAAACTTTAAAAAAAGTAGTGACCAGCCTTGACACCTCGGCGGTATCCAATGTAGCATCCTGGTTGGTGATGGAAAGCGTATAACCGTTTTTTATAATCAGCCTGCCACTTTGCGCATTAGCTACACCTATAAAAAGCAATAAAATTGCGGCGGTAAAAAGAATATTCTTCATGTGTTCCTGTAAGTTTTTTTCAACCGCAATAATAACGATTTGCCAACATCGCGTTGTATAAAATTATCATGACATGGTTTCATCGAACTTTAAAACAGCGCAACCTTGTTACATCTATCCCAAAAACACTAATTTTGCCGTACTTTTTTATGAAGGACACAAACGTATTATTCGAACAGGCAGTTAGCCTGCTGCAGCAACTCATAGCCATTCCATCATTCAGCAAGGAAGAAAACCTGACTGCCGATCTGATAGAGAATTTCCTGAAGGAAAAAGGCGTAACGACGCACCGCAAACTCAACAACATTTGGGCCTGGAACAAACATTTCGACGAAAGCAAACCCACCATACTGCTTAATTCGCATCACGATACCGTGAAACCAAATTCCGGCTATACCCGTAATCCTTACGATGCCAAAATTGAAGACGGCAAACTTTACGGACTCGGCAGCAATGACGCCGGCGGATGTTTGGTTTCGCTCATTAACGTATTCCTGTACTTTTATGACCAGGAAAACCTGAAATATAACTTCTGCCTGGCTACAACCGCCGAAGAGGAAATTTCCGGTGTTAATGGCTTGGAACTCATCATTCCCGACCTCGGTCACCTCGATTTCGGTATCGTAGGTGAACCTACCCTAATGCAGCTGGCCATTGCCGAACGCGGCCTCATGGTGCTGGATTGTGTGGCACACGGCAAGGCCGGTCACGCTGCACGCGAGGAAGGTGAGAACGCCATTTATAAAGCACTGACCGATATCGAGTGGTTCCGCACTTTCCGCTTCCCGAATGAATCGGAAGTTTTTGGTCCCATCAAAATGTCGGTGACCATTATTAACGCAGGCTCTCAGCACAATGTAGTGCCCGCAAGCTGCACCTTTACGGTAGATGTAAGGGTGACCGATGCCTATCGGAACGAAGAAGTACTGGAAATCATCCGTCAGCACGTAAGCTGTGATGTTACGCCGCGTTCCATCCGCCTAAAACCATCAAAGATCGACAAAGAGCACCCGATAGTGCAGGCAGGTATAGCCTTAGGCAGAACAACCTACGGCTCACCAACCACCTCCGATCAATCATTGCTGGATATTCCAAGCTTGAAGATCGGTCCCGGTGATTCGGCAAGATCACATACGGCTGATGAGTTTGTGTATGTGGATGAAATAAGAGAAGGAATTGAGCTATATATAAAGATGCTGGAAAAGATAAACTAAGACAAACCGCAATACATCAACACGTCATTGCGAGGAACGAAGCAATCTCTACATAGAACATTACCGCTAACGCTTCGCGCCTCGTAATTCGTAAATCTAAAATCGTAAATCAAATGAAGATCTGGCAGAAATCCGTCACCGTTAATGAACTCGTTGAAAACTTCACCGTAGGCCGCGACCGCGAGTTCGACCTGCAGATGGCTGCCTTTGATGTGCTTGGTTCTCTTGCGCATACCCGCATGCTCGAAAGCATCGGTCTCATGAGTGCTGAAGATTTGGAACTCGTTCAGAAAGAACTAAAGAATATTTACAAAGATATAGAACAAGGCAATTTTACTATCGCCGATGAGGTAGAAGACGTCCACTCGCAAGTGGAAATGCTGCTTACCCAGCGCATTGGCGATGCCGGCAAAAAAATCCACAGCGGTCGTTCACGTAACGACCAGGTTTTGGTTGATCTGAAACTTTTCTTCCGCAGCGAACTACAGGAAGTGGTAGAAGAAACCGAAAAACTGTTCCGCCTGCTTATCGAGCTTAGTGAGAAACACAAAGATGTGTTGCTGCCCGGCTATACGCATTTGCAGGTAGCCATGCCATCGTCATTTGGCCTCTGGTTTGGCGCTTATGCCGAAAGTTTGGCCGATGATCTCGAACTGGTTTTAGCCGCTTATAAGGTCACTAACAAAAACCCGCTGGGTTCTGCAGCGGGCTATGGTTCATCGTTCCCGCTTAACCGCACAATGACCACACAACTTTTAGGCTTCGAAAGCCTGAACTACAACGTGGTTTACGCACAAATGGGTCGCGGTAAAACAGAGCGTATTATTGCACAGGCGTTATCTTCCGTAGCTGCCACGCTGGCAAAAATGGCCATGGATCAGGCATTGTACCTCAGCCAGAACTTCGCTTTCGTGAGTTACCCGGATACTTTGACTACCGGCAGCAGCATCATGCCGCACAAAAAGAACCCCGATGTTTGGGAGATCATGCGCGGCAAATGCAATCGCTTGCAAGCGCTGCCAACCGACGTGGCAATGGTAACCACCAACCTGCCATCGGGCTATCACCGTGAACTGCAGTTATTGAAAGAACTGCTCTTCCCGGCTTTTGCCGACCTGAAGAACTGCCTTCACATGGCCGCCTTTATGCTTCAGAATATCACCGTAAATACAGATATTCTGAACGATCCCAAATACGCATACCTCTTCAGCGTAGAAGAAGTAAACCGAATGGTGTTGTCGGGCGTTCCGTTCCGTGATGCTTACAAACACGTTGGGTACGCCATCGAAAAAGGCGAGTTTAATCCCGATAAGCAGGTAAATCATACGCACGAGGGCAGTATAGGTAATCTCGGCAACGCAGAAATATCGGCTTCATTTGATAAGCTGATCAGCAATTTTGATTTCGCTAAGGTGGAACAAGCGATAAGGAATTTGGTTAGATAATCATTTCTAATCAATCGGTGAAATCATCCTCAAATCAGTGAATCCCAAAAACCATTTCTAATCAATCGGTGAAATCATCCTCAAATCAGTGAAATCCCAAAAACCATGAACGGACAGAATAGAAACGATATTTATCCCGGCCTTGAAGTCGATATCATTCTCAAAAAAGACCAGCGTTCGGGCAAACGCACGCGCGGCATTGTTAAAGATTTGCTCACCAGTTCAGCATTCCATTCACGTGGTATTAAGGTTCGCCTCGAAGACGGACAGGTAGGCCGTGTGATTGAAATTTATGAAGATTAATTCTCTATCTTAGAGAAAATTATTAAACGCAGAACTTTCGGACATCGGACTTTACTGACTTCTCCAATCCCCTATGGCAAAAACTTTACAACCCGACAGACGTGTATTTTTCCGGTTAGATGCTCATTATCGGCTGCTCATTTCGCTTGCTGTTGCTGCTGCGGTTTTCTTTTGCGTACGCGATCAAAAGAGCATTCCGTCAATAGCTTTAGATTGCTGGATAGGCTGTGCCGTTACCATTATTCTGCTCGATTGGATCATCATTTTCTCTTCTCATCCTAAAGAAGTCCGTAAAATAGCCAGCCTTGAAGATTCCAGCCGCACGTTCCTTTTTGTGTTCATCCTGGCCGCGTCTATTGCCAGCCTTATAGCCATAATTTTACTACTGAAATCGAGCAAAGGTCTTTCCACTGCCGAGAAAGGAGGACATATTGTGCTTGCCATTTTCGCGGTGATCACGTCCTGGTGGCTGCTGCATACCATCTTTACATTACGTTACGCCCACCTCTACTTCGATGGTAATACCGATGTCGACGGCATAAAAAAATCGGTCGGCGGGCTCCAATTTCCCGGGGCCGATGAACCTGATTACCTCGATTTTGTATATTTTTCCTTCATCGTCGGCATGACGTTCCAGGTATCAGACGTTGAGATCTCCTCACGTCGCATCCGCCGCGTGTGCCTGCTGCATTCGCTGTTGTCGTTTGCATTTAACACGGCAATATTGGCGTTGAGTATTAATGTGATATCGGGGATGGTGTCCCAGTGATAAAGTTATTTTTTAAAATAGCGTTGGCGCCGCTAATGCCGGCTTATCCCTGTCCATAAACTGTGGCCTCAAAATATTCAGACCCAATTTTGCATTGAGTTTCTCTACCACATGATCCGCCAATTCCGGTGAGTATCGCTCATCATGCTGGTGCATAAAAAACCAAACCGACTGCAAGCCCATTTCGGCCCATTTGGCAATTCTATCTACCCATTCATCGCAGCGCGCGTAGTCGGTAGGGTGCAGGCTGTTGCCCACAAAACGAATAAAAGCATGCGGTGTTGGCAGCTCCATGTGCACAACGTCCCGCCGGCCGCTGGCATCGGTAATTACCGCACCTATCTTTAGTTCGTGCAGCATATTGAAAAAAGCTGCGCGCGTTTCCGGTACGGCAAACCATTCCTTATGCCGCACTTCTAAAAACACCGGCACTTCCTTTGGTAGTTGTTCCAGGTAAACCCGCAGATCGGGCAGGCTTTTCGGAGCATAGTTATCGGCCAGCTGTAAAAATAACGGCCCCAATTGATCGCCAAAAGCCATAATGCCCCTATAGTATTCAGTGGTAATGTCGTCCGCGTTTTTGAGTCGACGGATATGGCTGATGCTTTGCGAAAACTTCGGGCAGAATTTAAAATTAGGATTTACCGCTGCTTTGGCTGCCCATTTGGCAATGGTTTCGGGCGGATAAACGTTATAAAAGGTAGCGTTCAATTCAATCGAATCAAAATGCTTTACATATTCATCTAAAAAGTTAGCGTCTTTGGTTTTTGGCGGATAGATCTTACCGAGCCATTCTTTTCGGCCCCACTTGGCGCAGCCCACATGCACTTTCAAATCTCCGCTGCCTTTGGCTGCCGCCAGAGTTTTTACAGTCAATTCAGGATCAGGCGGAAGCGTGAAATCCACATTCATTAATTCCGCATCCGTTACACGGCCAAATTCCATAGTGTTAATAATTTATGGTTCACAGATCATAGTGTCTCAACCCGATCTGCATTGGCAATAAAAATAGGAATTAGTTGGGTTGAAATCGGCCGAACCTTAACAAATACTTTAACCAATTTGTTATTTCTTCATCCGGACTTTTCTGACTTTCCCGACTTTCGGACTACAATTTCCCTGATATTTATTAAATTGAACCCTCAAAACCAATCAACCTGACATGCTGAAGCTAACCTTTTTTTCACTTTTTATCGGGCTTGCCTTATCTGCCACGGCCCAGCAAACAAAAACGTATGCCGAAAAACTCGGCTGGCCGAAGCGCGCAAGAGTACTTATCCTGCATGTTGACGATGCCGGCATGTCGCACGATTCCAACGAGGGCGCTGAAATGGCTATCGGCCAGGGTGTGGCCACTTCAACAAGTGTGATGATGCCTTGCGCATGGGTGTCTGACTTTAAAAAATACCTCGACAAAAATCCTAATACTGATGCCGGTCTGCACCTCACGTTAACCTCCGAATGGGACAATTACCGTTGGGGGCCTCTTGCCGGTAAGGCAGCCGTACCCGGACTGGTTGATAAAGAAGGTTGTTTCGCCCCGGCGGTTGCAGCAGTCTATTTCAACGCAAAAGCCGATGAAGTTGACAAAGAGATCCGCGCACAGCTTGATCGCGCACTCACTATGGGCCTTAAACCAACCCATCTTGATTCGCACATGGGGACCTTATTTGCCCGGCCTGATTTCCTTGATAAATATCTCAAACTCGGCATAGAAAAACAGATCCCCGTAATGTTTCCCGGTGGCGATGATCTTTTTTACCGCGCCGAAGCAAAAGCTGCGGCTATAGCCAACCTGAAAAAACAAGGCAAATACACCGAAGGCATGACCATTCCCGACCCCGCGGAGTTGGGTAAAGCAAAAGACGTCGGCGCCATGCTTTGGAAAAACGGGCTTCCGGTGCTTGACGATCTGCACAATTCCAGCTATGATTGGGTAATGCCCGATATTGATAATAAAACCGACAAGGAAATCCAGAAATGGTACACCGATCATTACATTGAAAGCATAGGCCGTTTAAGCCCCGGCCTCACTATGGTGATCATGCACTGTACCAACCCGTCGCCCACATTCAAAAACATTTGCAACGAAGGCAAAAAACGCAAAGGCGATCTGCTGGCGATGACCGACCCGCGCCTGCGTAAGTTCCTGAAAGATAAAGGTTTTATTTTGACCACCTGGCGCGAGGTTATGGAAAGAAGAGTAAAAGCGGGAATGAAAGAGTAAAAAGTGCCCGTTACTATTGTCATCCTGAACGTAGTGAAGGATCTTATACGCCCTGCATCTAATTGTTCATTATCGTCAATGTAAACGAGGGTGTTACCTGTGGCCCGCACTTTCCGCTCATGCGCCTGCGAACGAGATTTCGAATAATAAGTTTCAAAATGTCCTTAATCTGATAACTCGAAGTCCTTGAGCATTATATTTGCCTAAATTTATTCAAAATGCCCAACGACAACTTAGTAAAGATCCTCTTCAACTTTTACAGCGATATTTTAGACGAACAAACCACCGAAACTATGTGGGCCGAGGTGATTGATACGGAAAAAGGCTATTATAAGATTGATAATATTCCTTTTTACGTGCCCATGCTGGCCTCAGGCGATATCGTGTTTGCTGAATATGATAACGATCAGCAAATGCTCAGCTACCGCGAAACCGTAGAACATTCGGGCAACTCAACCATCCACATCATTATTATGGACGACGAGCTGGAAATGCCCACGCTAACCAAAATACTTGTTGAACTGGGCTGCTCTTACGAACGAATGAACGACAAATATTTCGCGCTCGAAATTCCTGCCGACGTTGATTATGTGCCCGTTAAACGCATACTTGATCAAATGGAAACGGATGAAAATATAGGGTATGCAGAAACCTGTTTATCAAACAATCATCGATATAAAGATATTCAGCTTGATTTTTAAATAAAGCAATCTCTTATCTATGTGACTTTGCGAGGTACAAAGCAATACCGCTTTGTACCTCGCATCAAAACTAACCTCTAATCTCCAATCAACTAATCTCTACCTTAAATCCACCACTTCAACCCCCTTGTGCGCTTTTGCATCAAAGCTAAAGGCAGCATCGGTTACCGGTGGGTTATGCGTAAAATTCTTCACTACGTAGTTATAACGATTCCCGTTCTTGTCGAAGATCAGCGCGCTGTAGATCTGGCTTTTGGCCTTGTCTATTTCCAGTCGTACTTTGAAGAATTGCTTCTTGTCGTCTTCAGGGGTAAGGTCAATTTCCTGGTAAATGCTGTTTCCAATTTTCTTTTGTCCGGCATAAAGATACTTGTAGCCCTTTTCATAAATGGTAAAGATCTTGGCCGGATTCAGTCCCTCGCCGCTGTTGTCCACATTATTTACTTGCACCTCGTTGTCCTTTTTCAGGTAAGTCCACTGGGTTTTACCATCGCTAATGATTTCCTGTTGCGTGCCGTTTTTCGCGTCGGTACCATATAAACTCACCTTAAATTTATTCTGTTTCGGGCGGGCAATCAGGGTGCCGGTTTGGGTTTCTTTAACGCCTGCCTGCGGATTATCGAGGGTGAAGGAAAAGTCAGTTTTAACGGTTTCCAACGTTTTGTATTTGGCGCTTACCTTGCTCAAAATGGCTTTGGCATCGGCGTCCTTTTGTGCGAAGGTAGCAGTAGCGCTTAATAAAGCTATCGAAAATATGATGAGTTTTTTCATTTGATGTCCCGGCAAAGGGCCGGCTTATTTAATATGAATTTTAATAAAAATTGTTTCAAAAAATTGATGTTAAGATAAGGCGTCTCGTATCTCACGTCTCAAATCTCACATCTATTCAATAAGAATAACAGTAAATCAAAAGGTTTAATTGTTGCTTTTTTGTTGCAGCGCTTCCAGGTGGCGTTCCAGGCTATACTCATCGGGATACAAAACCTCGCGCGCCTTGCTGCCCTCAAATGGGCCCACAATGCCTGCTGCTTCCAACTGATCGATGATTCGCCCCGACCGGTTATAACCTAATTTTAATTTACGCTGAATGAGCGAGGTAGAACCCTGCTGATGCAGTACGATCAATCGTGCGGCGTCTTCGAACATCGGGTCGCGGTCGTCAGGATCAAACTCTTTCGGGCTGCTGGTTTCGCCTTCACCAACGTATTCAGGGAGCAATAGGGCAGACGGATAACCTTTCTGCTCACCTATATAGTCAGATATACGCTCCACCTCATGTGTATCCACAAAGGCGCACTGCAAACGGATAAGATCACTGCCGGTGGATAACAGCATATCACCTCTACCGATCAGCTGATCGGCGCCGCCGCTATCCAGAATGGTGCGCGAATCGATCTTCGACAGTACCCTGAATGCAAGCCTCGAAGGGAAGTTGGCTTTGATAGTACCCGTAATAATATTAACCGACGGCCTTTGCGTAGCAATTACCAAATGTATCCCTACGGCGCGGGCCAACTGCGCAATACGGGCTATCGGAACTTCTACTTCTTTACCGGCGGTCATCATCAGGTCGGCAAACTCATCAATCACCAGCACAATGAATGGCAGGTAACGGTGTTTTTCCGGGTTGCTGATCTTGCGGTGTACAAACTTATCGTTATATTCCTTCAGGTTACGCACCTGTGCATCTTTCAACAGGTCGTAGCGTTGATCCATCTCAATACAAAGCGAATTGAGCGTGTTTACCACTTTTTTTGTATCAGTAATAATGGCATCGGCTTCATCAGGCAGCTTGGCGAGGAAATGGCGTTCTATCTTACGGAACAATGTCAACTCTACCTTTTTAGGATCGACCAAAACAAATTTCAACTCTGCAGGATGCTTCTTATATAGCAGCGACACCAATATGGCGTTAATACCGACCGATTTACCCTGGCCGGTAGCCCCTGCAACCAGCAAGTGCGGCATCTTGGCCAAGTCGGCAATGAACACCTCGTTGCTGATGGTTTTACCCAATGCTATCGGCAGGTCCATGGTGGTGTTCTGGTATTTTTCTGTCGATAATACAGACCGCATCGAAACCATTTCAGGATGCTGGTTAGGTACCTCGATACCAATGGTTCCCTTACCCGGCATCGGCGCAATGATACGAATGCCCAAAGCAGCAAGGCTCAGGGCTATATCATCCTCAAGGTTCTTGATCTTAGAGATCCGCACACCTGGCGCGGGGATGATTTCATACAGTGTAACCGTAGGCCCGATTGTCGCTTTAATCTTATCTATCTCTATATTATAATGGTTCAGCGTTTCAACAATCTTGTTCTTGTTGGCCTCCAGCTCGTCAGAATTTACGCTGATCTTGTTCGATCCATAATCCTCCAACAGGTTAAGCGGAGGGTATTTGTACGAGGCTAGGTCAAGCTTATGATCATATGTACCGAATTGTTCTACCAGGCTCCTGGCTTTTTCATCGTCAGCTTTTTCAATATTCAGAACCGCTGTAGGCCTTTCGTTGGCCACTGTTAACGGAATATCGTTTTCCGCTTCTGCATCGTCGGCTTTCTCCGGATCAGGCGTTAAGATCAATGGCTCGTGGAATACCGGGTTTTGCACAAACTGCGATACAGGTTCAGGGGCAATAGTTTCCGGTGCAGTGGTTTTCTGAACATTGACCCCGTTGGTATTACGGGTTTTGTTGCCGCGTCCTTCCCACTCAACAGGCAGGGAAATTTCTTCATCCTGCAGTTCAACGTGCACAGGCTCAGGCACAATATCGCCCGCTTCGGCAACCGCAACCGTTTTAGGCTCGCGCTTAGGTATTTTAAAGTCGATATTATAAGCAATTACCAATATAGCCAGCGCCAGGAAGATCAATACCCCGCCGGTGCCTGCCTGGCCTATCTGCGCATCAAGTAAGCGGTTACTCCAGTAGCCAAAACCACCTTCCATATAGTTAGGCGTATCGGTCATAAATGCATGGAAAAACCCAATAGCAACAGAAATGAAAACTAAGGAAAAAAAGCTGTAAGCCAGTGTTTTGCTCAACGGTATCAATCGCACTTTAAACAACATGCGGTACCCGGCTATAAAGAAAATGAATACGAAGATGAATGATGCCAAACCAAACCACTCGTAGATGAACTGGTTGGATACCAGCGCACCGAGTTTACCCGCCCAATTTTCTATCACGGGGTTTTTAACGCCGTTCTCCATTAGCTCCTGCGTGGTGCGGAACAGGTTATGCCAGCCGCCGTTGGCTGCCGTTACATAGCTTTGATCTTCCTGCCAGGTGAACAAATAGGAGGTAAAGGCCACCATAAAATACAGCGACAACAGCAAAAAGAACAAGCCCGAAATTTTGATGGTCTTGCTGTTGAGCAGGTCCCGCGGGCTTAAATTTATTTTTTCCGGCCGTTGCTTAGCCGGTTTCTCCCTTTCTGCCTTCCCTGAAGACTGCCGCGGCTGGTTTTCTTGCTTGAAATTATTGCTTTTAAATTGATTTCCTCTTGCCGGCATCCTGTATAACCCTCGTATTGTGCAAATATAAAGTTAATAGATTAAACAACTTGTTTGGCCCCGGTTTTTATTAACACAGGGTTGAAAAGTGGCTGTTTGTAACATTCTTGTTGTAAATCATTGCACTTGCTTAAAAAGCAAAAATGGCAGTGTATTTGAATATTGTACAGCGGCATATCAATTTGCCGCTGCATCTGAATTGTTTTATCACGGTTTATGTTATTCAACTCTATCAATTTTGTAATTTTTTATGTAGTTGTAACAACGCTGTTCTTTGTGGCGCCGCATAAAATAAGGTGGGCAATTTTGCTGGCTGCCAGCTGTTATTTCTACATGGCGTTTGTGCCTGTATATATACTCATTCTGGGTTTTACTATCGTAATTGATTATTTTTCAGGTATTTATATCGAAAAGGAAAGCTCTCCCCGCCGGCGGAAAATGTTGCTGGCTGCAAGCCTTTTCGCCAACCTGGGTATATTGATGGTGTTTAAATATTTCAATTTTTTAAACCTCAACTTTGGCCTGTTGTTACATAAATTTGATTACCACAATCCCATTCCTTATTTGAGGATATTGTTACCCATTGGCCTTTCGTTCCACACTTTCCAGGCCATGAGTTATACCATTGAGGTGTATCGCGGTAATCAAAAAGCAGAAAGACACTTCGGTATCTATAGCTTGTATGTTATGTTTTACCCGCAGCTGGTGGCCGGGCCTATTGAAAGGCCGCAGAACATCCTGCACCAGTTTCACGAAAAGCATAATTTCAATTTTAGCCTCATGCAATCGGGCCTGAAGCTGATGCTATGGGGCTTTTTTAAGAAGCTGGTAATTGCCGACAGGCTTTCTATTTTCGTATCGTCGGTTTTTACAAATCCCGATATCCATAACGGCACTACCATTGTTATCGCGGCATTCTTTTTCGCCATCCAGATCTATTGCGATTTTTCGGGCTATACCGATATAGCTATCGGCGCGGCCCGTACCATGGGCTTCGATTTGATGACGAACTTTAAGCGTCCTTACTTCGCCACCAATATTCAGGATTTTTGGCGCCGCTGGCATATCTCGCTATCCACCTGGTTTCGTGATTATGTTTATCTTCCGCTTGGCGGCAGCAAAGTGGGCAACGCCCGCAGGTATTTAAACCTGTTTATTGTTTTCCTGGTGAGCGGCATCTGGCACGGGGCCAATTATACCTACATTATTTGGGGGGCGTTGCATGGCTTGTACTGCGTGGGGTATGTAGTGTTGAAGCCTTATCTGCCATCACCTCAAAATAAATTGGCCGCCCGGCTGGTACGTATTAGCGGTACAGCCGTAACTATATGCCTGGTAACCTTTGCCTGGATCTTTTTCAGGGCGGCGTCTGTTCACGATGCCTTTACGCTTGTCCGCAATTTAAGGAGCTTTGGCGAGGTGCCGTTTATTGGCGATGGGCTAAATAATTTCGCCCAATGCGTGCTGGCCATAGTGCTGCTGTTCCTGCTGGAATATAAGATGGAGTACTATCCTGAGCGTTTCAATTTCTTCAGCTCGCGTAACATCGTGGTCAGGTGGGGCTCGCTGGCATTCACCATATTGTGGATAGTTGTTTTTGGAGTATTTAACGGAGGTCAGTTTATTTATTTTCAATTTTAGATGAACGATAGCCCTGTAACCAAATTTCTTGTCCGATTAGCAGCCTTCAGTATTATTTTAATTGCAGCTGATTATGTGGTTGGCCTCGCACTAAAAAAAATCTACTTCAGTCAGCACATAGGTCAATACAGCCAAACTACCTATGCACTCGACAGCGCCAAACAGGATATCCTTATTTTCGGAAGTTCGCGGGCGGTGCGGCATTATTCGCCGAGCATCATATCGAAGGTTTCGGGGCTTAGCTGCTATAATTCGGGACGCGACGGCCTGATGATCCCTTATGCCGCGGCGGTTGAGGAGGTATCATTAAAAAGGCATATCCCTAAAATGATTATCCTGGATATCAGTCCCCGGGAATTGGGGATCGATAAGGCGAAATATGAACGCTTGTCTATTCTGTTGCCTTACTGTAGTCAGCACCGGGAATTATTAAAGTACATCAACGAAGTAGGTCCTTTTGAATCTGATAAACTGGTGTCAAAAACCTATCCTTTTAACTCGTCGGTATTTGTTTTGGCGTGTAACTCGCTGCTGGTCAATTCGTCGGATAAAGACGACAACGGTTACGTGCCGCTGCAAAACGTGATGACCAAACGCGAAGCCGACGACTATGCCAAAAGGATGATCGCCCGCGCGAAGAAAACCCACGACAAAACAGATATTCCGGAGGATAAGGCGATAGGCTATTTTAAACAATTTTTGGATGATGCGGCTAAATATAACATCAAAACGTTGGTGGTGATTTCGCCCACTATTCTCCATAATCCCTTCTATCTCGATAATCAGCTACTGGAAAGAAACCTGATTGAAAAAATAACCGGCGAATACAAGAACGTCACCTTCCTCGACTATTCAAAAGACCCGCGTTTTAATTATCACCCTGAAAAGTTTGCCGACTATTTCCATTTGAATGTGCATGGTTCGAAAGAGTTTTCAGAAATAATTGCGCAGGATGTGAAGGCGAGCATATAAAGTATGCCCGGATAACACCGCTGGTATATGCAATAAAATCAGGTGAATTGTATAACCGTGCGAATCAAGGTTCGGGCGAGATCGTCATGCCATTCCTTTTATTCCCCTGTAAAGTCATAATTATGTTCAGAAATTATTACTTAATAGGAAAAAAAACTTGTAATTGTTATATTTACGCTTAATATCTCCCTTACCCATTGTTAATACGTGCCCGATGAGTGTTGAGAAACTGGAACATTATATAACAACTGCCAACCTGGAAGGCCTTGATGCATTGCTAAAAGAAAACCCCGCTCTTGCAAAAAGCCGAACAAGTCACCACGTTTCCCCGCTCATGTTGTCCTGTTATTTTAAGAAGCCCGAAGTAACCGATCTGCTGCTAAAATACCTGGATGAGATCAACCTTTTCGAAGCCTCTGCGGCCGGGCGTTTCGATGTGGTGGCAAACCTGGTATCCGCCCATCCCGATGCCATAAATTTCTATGCAGAGGACGGCTTTACGCCGCTTGGTTTGGCCTGCTATTTTGGTCATTATGAAATTGCCCAGTACCTTGTGCTTAAGGGGGCCGATGTAAATATGCCGTCGAACAATGGTTTCAGTGTTTACCCGCTCCATTCCGCCGCTGCGGGCAACTATACGCAGATAGCCCGAATGCTCATAGAAAACAATGCATTGATCAATGTAAAACAGCAAGCCGGCGCCACCGCCCTGCATTCTGCTGCGCAAAACGGAAATATCGATTTGCTGATACTATTGCTGGAACACGGCGCCGATGCCGGTGTGCGTATGGAAGGCGGTAAACTTCCTGCTGACCTTGCCCGGGAAAAAGGGCATCTGGAAATAGCAGAGGCATTAGATTAGCGCATCTGCGCTCTCTGGCTAAGGGTAGCCGCTACGCGGCAAATAACTTTTTTACATGTTTTGCTACAAAGCGGTTGACTCTACGGGTCATATCCGTAAGAATCGGGAAATAAAAATGTCACATTGCTACGGCTTTATCTACTTGCGTTAACCATGCAAACTTTGCTGATATGACCCGTAGGGTCTACCGCTTTGTAGAACTGCAATTATAATTTGTTTATGCCGCGTAGCGGCTACCCTAAGTCCGCATGACATTTTTAAGGATCTTACCTCCCAAACCCATCCCAAACCGCCTTGCCAATCTTCGCAATTAATCCTTCTCTAACCTCTTCACTATCTGTCGAATTACAAACAAAAACAGAAATAGCCACATGCTTGCCATTTGGCAATGTGATAATCCCCACGTCGTTGGTAGCCGGCGATAAGCCGGCAGCGTTGGTAGGGGAGGTTCCGGTTTTATGTGCTACTACAGCGTTGGGTGGCAACAATCCCTTCAAACGTTTCGGCCCGGTGGTGGTTTCCGATAATGTTTTATATAGAAATTCGGTGGTTGGCTTGGCTAAGATGTCGCCTTTATAAAATTTATCCAGCAGGATGGTCATTTCTACCGGCTTACACCAGTTGGTATACTGCAACTCCCAGGACGAGGCCATATCTGCTTCCGATGCCCGTATCGCAATACCGCGAATACCCAGGCGCAGCATATAATCCTGAACGGTTTTTGGCCCGTCTATCACTTTGAGCAAAATATCGCATGCATCATTATCACTTAACGATACCATATAATGCACCAGGTCGGCCACGGAAACGTCCACATTACCATCGGGATACTTATCCCGTAGCGGACTATAATTTTTGGGCAGATCTTTCTTCCTGATATGGATCATCTTATCCAGCGTCAGCTTGCCCGAATCCACCCAATGCAGCACGGTAAGCGCTATCGGGAACTTCATTACGCTGTGCAGCACCAGGCGCGCATCGCCGTTAACCGAGAGCGTGTCCCGACTTTCGATACCTAAGACCGATACGCCGACTATGCCCTTTGCTGGTTTAATAATGTCTTTAATTTGAGCGCGCAGGTCAGTATTTTGAGCCGATACGCAAAGCGGGAATATAAATGCCAGCAACAAGCCTGCCGACAGGATAAACTTTTTCATATACAATATTAACGCAATTATTTTGTCTGCATTTTAATCCAGTCAGAAATTATCTTCATTGCACCGGGCGATATCGTTTCTTCTATCTTTTCGTATTCAGTTGCATCGCCGGTCTGGGCGGTTTGCAGCAGGTGATTCAGCCCCGGCAGGGCTTTTACCTCGAAGTTCTTATTGCCGTTTTCGGCGAGGATCTCTTTTATCAATTCTAAATTGCTCGCGGCATCTACCTGTGTATCCTTTTCGCCGTTAATGGCCAGTACCGGGCATTTAACTTTACGCAGATCATAAGCCGGGTCATAGCTAATAAAATAGCGCATCCAGACCAGGTTGTACAGCTTGTCGTACTGTGGAAACAGCGCAGGAGCTTCAATATTGGCATTTAACGCCGTTAACGTTTCCGGAGTCTGTGCTTTTTTCCAGGTGTTAAATGCTGTCGTGATCCCCGAATTCAAGGTAGTTACATTTGGTGATGATGCAAAAAGGCTTAATATTTTGGAATGGAGATCTGAAAAAGCCTGAATTTTCGTTTCATCCAGTCCGGCATTTTTTAGCGCGAGGGCGTTTTGCGCGGTGTTAATCTTCAAGCCGCCAATTTCCGGCGCCCCCCATAGCACTATGAAACTTACGTCCTTACGGCGTGCGGCCACCATCGGCGCAATAATACCGCCTTCGCTGTGGCCTATCAGGCCAACATGTTTCTTATCCACATCATTACGCGTCATTAAATAATTCAAACTCGTTTCTACATCATAAGAGAAGGTGCGGCTTGTGGCATCTTTAATATCATTTCCCAAAGTACTTTTGCCTGCGCCGCGATCATCCACCCGTAAAACTGCAATTCCGTTTTTGGTCAGGTAATCGGCCAGTACCCAATATAGTTTATGACCGAGGATGGTGCCGTCCCTGTCCTGCGTGCCGCTGCCGCTGATGATAATGACAGCCGGATACTTACCGTCACCGTTTGGCCGGGTAAACGTTGCGCCGTAATGAACGCTTTTATCGGCATTGTCATATTCAACATCTTCACTCAGATAATTAAACGGCGGCTTAGGCGTTTGTGGCCGGATTAAATCTTTCTTCAAGTCCGCATTATCACCGGCAACGGTACGTTTCAGGGTCAGGCCTATCTGCCCGTTGTTTTGTCTGTAGATCCCGCTAATCTGGTCTTTGCCATCCCACTTACCCTTATAACTGCCGCCAATAATGGCCAGTTCAATTGCCAAACTATCTTTTACCAGCACAGTGTTGCTGCAAGCGATGCCGAATGCTTTTTGATCCGGACTGTCAAATGTCGATTTCAGTGATCCATCGGCATTCTTCGAAATATTAAATATCAGCCTGATCGACGAGCCTCCCGCCGGTAACGAACCCATCCAACTGCCGGTAATATCCTGTGCTATGGTATGACCCGAAGTAAAAAGTATTAAAATGGAGATAATAAAGTGCTTCATGACTATGATTTAAGCTGGTGATTTTTAAAATAGATATAGGAATAAACAACAGGAACTAATGCCAATACAGTGAGGCTGCACATAAACACAATGGTGGCAGCTCCCGATGGCAGCAGTAGCGTGGCAATGGTAATTACAATACCGCCCGTAAACCAAAGCTTGCCCGCAAGGCGATGAGTAACGCGCCAGGTATCTTCATCCTCCAGCGTCCAGGGTGTACGTACACCCGCAAAATAATTGGGTTTGATGCTGTGCATCACGTTCCCTAAAAAGGCGAACAAAAGACCCGCAATAGGTAGAATGATCTTATCGACAGTAATGCCATGATGCGCGGTAGTGTAAAGAATGCCAATGTTGAGCGCCGATAGAAAAAGCACCACGCCCATACCCAGCTTCTGAAAAGTTGATTCGCCGATCTTTACCTGCCGCTTAGGGTCTATAGCAGGCAGGAATTTCATCAGCAGGTAAACCAGTGCTCCGGCAAACAGCATAATGCCGGCCGCCATTATTAACTCGCTTTTTGCACCGTAGCGGTCAACATCTCCATTGATCCCGTAATGAAGAGGAACGGTAGCAGGTAGCGATTCATAAATAAACGCAAGGTAACCAACAGGCAGCAGCCAGATTACCAGTGCGGCAATATCAAGATAGGTGAACTTTTTCATTGTGATCGTTTTTATTTTTTAGGCGATTGCAAACTCATGATCCATTTAACCATTTCATCCATCACTGTTGTATTTAATGAATAATAGATGAACTGCCCTTCCTTTACCGATACTACCAGCCCGGCCTGCCGCAACAGATCGAGGTGATGCGAAATACTCGGCTTGGAAATATTGAACTGATCAGCAATTTCACCAGCGGTGAGGTCTTTTGCTTTCAGCAGTTCAAGTATTTCCCTGCGGGTAGGGTCGTTAAGAGCTTTGAATAATGCGTTCAATTGAAATTGTTTATTTATATATTTAGACAAATGTCTAAATACTTTGTTACATGTGCAAGAAGAATCTTTTTTTTAAAGACACAATACATTGTGTCTTTTTGTCTTTGTTACATGTGCAAGAAGAATCCTTTTGTAGAGACACAATACATTGTGTCTTGTTGCCCGCGTCTCCGTTAACCCATCGTGGTCCATCCACGCTTGTTTTGAGAACAATGTATGTGTCTCTATAAAAAGCCAATTACCCCCGGCCGCAATTTTTTCGTTACCCACTCCTAATCTCTCCGAATTTTCGTTACTTGTACAATCAATCAAAACATTATCCATGCAACGCAGAAATTTCCTCAAAGCCGGTTCAATGGCCGGCATTACTTTGGCAGCATTGGGCACCGGCGCATGCAATACGCCATCGTCAAAAAAAGAAACAGCCGATAATACAACAAAGGTCGATGACTTCGCTCTTAACGAGATAACGATCGATACGCTGCAGGAAAAAATGAAAAGCAAGGAATATACCTCGCGGTCCATTACCGAAATGTACCTGAAACGCATTGATGAGATTGATAAGAACGGGCCGAAACTGAACGCGGTTATCGAAGTAAATAAAGACGCCCTCACCATGGCCGATGCCATGGATAAAGAACGGGCAGCAGGTAAAGTGCGCGGGCCGCTGCACGGCATCCCTGTTTTAATAAAGGATAACATTAACACCGGCGATAACATGCATACTACTGCCGGCGCTCTCGCCATTGCCGATAATTATGCTAAAGAAGACGCCTTTATCGTGCACAAATTGCGCCAGGCGGGGGCGGTACTTTTGGGCAAAACAAACCTGAGCGAGTGGGCTAACTTCCGCAGCACACATTCTACCAGCGCGTGGAGCAGCCGCGGGGGACAAACCAAGTGTCCTTACATCCTTGATCGCAACCCAAGCGGGTCGAGCGCAGGTTCGGGTTCAGCGGCATCAGCTAACTTATGTGCTATCGCTATCGGTACTGAAACCGATGGTTCGATAGTTTCGCCATCATCCGTAAACGGATTGGTAGGCATTAAACCAACCGTAGGCCTGTGGAGCAGGTTTGGCATTATCCCGATCTCCAAAACACAGGATACTGCCGGACCGATGGCCCGCACAGTGCGTGATGCTGCTATTTTGCTCGGCGCACTAGCAGGGGAAGACCCGCAAGATGTGTACACGATGGCCAGCAAAGGTAAAGTTGAAGCCGACTACACCAAATTCCTGGACGCCGATGGCCTGAAGGGAAAACGGATTGGTGTTGAGAAGGACGGTTTGAAGGTTAATTCGGCAATGGATCCCATCTTTCAGCAGGCGATTGATGTGCTGAAAGCCAATGGCGCAACCATCGTTGAGGTAGAGTTATATAAGCAGTTGAAAGGCATTGGTCAAAACAGCTTCACCGTGCTGCTTTACGAATTTAAAGACGGGCTAAACAAATACCTGGGCGATGCCAATTCAAAAATAAAATCACTTACGGATGTGATCGCCTTCAACAATAAGAACGAGGCTAAAGCTATGCCGTTCTTCAAACAGGAAACGCTCGAATTAGCCGATAAGAAGGGCGGCCTCGACAGCAAAGAATATCTCGATGCTGTCCAAAAAACAACCACCATTACCCGCAACGCTATTGACGGTTTGCTGAAACAAAACAACCTCGACGCCATCATCGCCCCAACCAACGGCTTCGCCGAATGTATCGACCTTGTAAACGGCGATTACGATAACGGATTCGGATTTTCCGGTCCCGCGGCAATGGCAGGTTACCCGCACATCACGGTACCTATGGGCTATGCACATGGGTTGCCGATTGGCATTTCATTCATCAGTACTGCTTATAAAGAAGGAGACATTATAAAACTGGCCTACGCTTACGAGCAGGCAAGTAAAAAGAGAGTTAAGCCTGAGTTTAAAGCGCCTTTGATGGGATAGTAAGAATTTATAATTAAATGAATTCACAGAATTAAACTATTCAAAAGCACTGTCTGGAATAGCGCTTTCTTCATGCGGCATCAGGGCTGAACCGACTACCACTGACTTAACTTCACTCACTGCCGTTCGTAGGTTCAGAACGTAGCCGCGAGTTTTCTTTCGTTACTTTCTTTTGCGGAAAAAGAAAGTAATTACCACTAACAATCGTTAAGCACATAGCTTGTAATAATAGCACTAACGAAAACGCCAATGCAACTCTTAAGTGCATTGGCGCTAATATTATAAGGAGAATGTAACTCACACCCTCAAATAGATCTTATTCTTTTCCAGGATCTTTCCAAAGCACCAGCATACCAGCATATAACAAATTGCAAATAATAATGAGCCAATTGCCCCTGGCGCAACTACCTGGAACAACACACTGTTTATCCAGCCGAAAAGATTACTTGTCGGCGTAACCTGGATCATAAACAGCACCACCACAAATAACTCCGAGAAAAGATAAACCGGCAGCGGGTTTTTACCCACGGTGGTAAAGAATGCCGTCCAGTTGCCCTTGTTCCACTCGCGGATCTCAACAATATAGACGAGTACGGAAATGAGCATCAGATCGATGCCTACGGTTAATAAGGTAAACGGACTACTCCACAGTTTTTTAGCGATAGGGAAGGTCATGTTCCAGCAAAGGGCGATGAAAATGAACAGCGCGCCCCACATCATCAGCTTGGCAATGGTTTCGTAACGCTTGCCTTTTTCCTGGATGTAACGTCCTGCAAAATAGCCGCAAACCACATTTACAATAGATGGCAGGGTGCTTAAAAATCCTTCCGGATCAAAGGCCACACCCTCACCGTGATACAGGTGATCGTCGCCAAGCAGGTATTTATCCAGGTAAGTACCCGCGTTGGTGAGCATATCATAAGGATGTGCATGATCGCCGAAGATGAGCAGCAGGAACCAATAGCCAAACAGCAGCAAAATGCTGATGACCACAATGGTTGTTGTAGATTTAATGAAATACACCATCAGCGATGCGAACATATAACAAAGCGCTATGCGCTGCAAAACGCCTAAAATACGGGTATGGCTGATAGGCGATAACTGGAAATGCCAGCCGGCTTTATCATGCAAAAAGAAAGGGAACCACGACATTAAGTAACCGAACAGGAATATGAGTGCAGTTCGTTTCAATATCATCCACACTACCGAGCCGCTGCTCAAATTCGCAAACTTTTTCATCGAAAAACTCATGGCGTTACCCACGGCAAAAAGGAACGAGGGGAACACCAGGTCGGTAGGGGTGAAGCCAAACCACGCAGCATGTTCAAGCGGGGCAAAAGGCGCCGCGCCGCTGCCCGGCGTGTTAACAATGATCATGAAACAAATTGTCATCCCCCGAAATACATCGAGCGAAAGGAAGCGGTTCGAGCTTTTATCCATTGGTTAATAAGCGGTTTAATTTTATTTAGATGATTGAGGTACAATATAGTCGGAAAGTCCGGAAAATTGGTAAGTCCGGGAGAAATTTTTTTGTTACAATAATGAGTCGGAAAGTCCGATGTCGGGAAAGTCCGAAAGACCTAATCTTTACGCCCTTCCCGCCATTGTTGGTGTTGTCATCAACAACATAATGCAGCCTACGGTAAATCCCGCTGCATAGTACAACGTGTTGGTTACCACACCAACGAGGGCGGAAGCGTATCCTGCCTCCCATGCACAAGTCATCTTTCCGACTTTTCCGACTTCCGGACTTCCGGACTTTTGCTTATTTTTGAATTCCATGCTTACGATCACCACTCACACCCTCGAAAAACTCGAACTCCTGCTCAAAACTTCGGGCTATCGCGTGCGTTATGAAAAGGGTAACTTTAAAACCGGGGCGTGCTTGTTGCAAAACAGCAAAATGATTGTGGTGAATAAATTTTCGGGACTGGAAAGTAAAATACTTTCACTGTCAGAACTGATTCGCGAGCTGGAGATAGATTATAATTTGCTGGATGAAAAGCAAACCGCTTTTTTGCATCAGCTTAAACAAATGAAACTGGAACTGTGATTATAACTTTTTTAGGAACCGGCACCTCGCAGGGCGTACCTGTAATAGCCTGCAACTGCGAAGTTTGTACTTCTGCGGATGCACGGGATTCCCGTTTGCGCACCTCCATTTTGCTGGAAGACAAAGGAAAAGTTATTGTGATCGATTCCGGTCCCGATTTTCGTTACCAGATGCTCCGTGCAAATGTACAGCGCCTGGATGCCATAGTATTTACCCATGAGCATAAAGACCATATTGCCGGTCTCGACGATATCCGCGCGTTCAACTACCGCCAGCAGGCGGCCATCGACGTTTATGCCGATCTGCGCGTGCAGGAAGCCCTGAAGCGTGAGTTCATCTACATCTTTGCCGAATTTAAGTATCCCGGCATTCCACAGCTTACCCTGCATACCATCGGCCGCGAGCCTTTTAATATCGGTCATGTACAATTTACGCCGATAGAGGTGTTGCATTATAAATTGCCCGTACTCGGTTTCCGCGTAAACGATTTTACTTACATTACCGATGCCAAGACAGTATCGGACGAGGAAAAGGAAAAAATTAAAGGTACAAAGATACTGGTCATTAATGCTTTACAAAAACAGGAGCATATCTCGCACTTTACCCTCGACGAAGCCATGGCTTTCGCGCAGGAAATAGGCGCCGAAAAAACTTACCTCACCCACATCAGCCATCGTTTAGGGCTTCACAGTGATATCAGTGCCGAGCTGCCCAAAGGCATAGAGCTGGCTTATGATGGTTTAAAACTGGAGATAGACGATTAACATTAGGGCAACATTTGTCTGTTCACGCTTATAGCAGCATTTTCATCACAGTTTTATTACATAACAATTCCGTAAGGTGTTGGTTATCTACATTAATTTCACTCTCTAACTTTTTATGAAACAATTGGCTTATATAAGCACAGCCGTCAATTTGATGAGCGATGAGCAACTACTCAGCATTTTAAAAACAGCACGCAACAGAAACAGCGAGCACCATGTTACCGGAGTATTGCTCTACAGCGAGGGCACGTTTATTCAGGCTCTTGAGGGTGAACAGGGTGAAGTAGACAAGATATTTGAGGCAATTGAAGCCGACAACCGTCATAAAAATATCATCAAACTGATCGACAAGGCGCTGGATATTCGCAACTTTCCCGATTGGTCGATGGGGTTTGCAACCATTAATCAACATCAGGCGCATGAGATCGCCGGATTTTTAACATCGACGGATGATATTATGAATTCCGGTAATAACCGCGCGTTGGTAAGTATCCTTAAAACTTTTATTACTGCCAATAATATGGTTATCGGGTACTGATTGCCTACAGTTTCACAAAGCTTACGCGGTCTAAAGTTCCTTTATAAAGGCCCTGATGGCCCGTGTTATGCAAGTCAACGCGGCCGCGAATGGTAATGCTTTTGTTATTGATGGAAATAAAACCATCGCTGGTAACTTCGAAAAGCCCCTGCCGGGTACCCTCAAGGTATAATGGACAATCCTGGCTAAAGTTGATCCAAAGCGCATGTTTGCTGGAATGATCTACGAAAAGGCTGTCGTTAAATAAGGCCGATTGTTCCTTCGCTTCTCGATAAACGCCTTTTATTTCTACGTATTGATGATCGTATTTTTGGATATGATCAATAAGCTGGGTAAAGTCTACTTTTTTAAAAGCAACGTTAGCATCGCACTCACTTTTGTAAATTGATGAGCTGCTTTTACAGCCGGGGAAAGACATAACAAAAAGGCACACGAAACTTACTCGTGTAAACTTTGCAGGGGCGGCAAATATGGAACGAACAGATGGCATAATTTTTTATTTGCTGCGCTATTTGTTGCACAGGCGGCCATTTAGTTAAGTCCTTTTGACCGGGCGACCGGCAAATGGTTTAACCATAATTTTTATTTTATTTGCAATGTTAGTCCGAAACGCTAAAAATTTCCGTTTTTACCAATAACCTTTACATTTAAATTAAATTCGCTACCATGAAAAAAGTTTTTTTGACCGCATTTACACTATTACTCGCTGTAGGCGCTTACGCGCAAGACCCAAAAGATTGGGGCGGCGTTAAACGCTATGAAGATGACAATAGTAAACTTGCCGCTCCTGCCGCCGGCGAAACTCGCGTAGTATACATGGGCGACTCCATCACCGATTTCTGGATCAAGAACGATTCTACCTTCTTCACCAAAAACAACTACATAGATCGCGGCATCAGCGGACAAACCACCAGCCAGATGCTGGTACGCTTCCGCGAGGATGTGGTGAATCTCAATCCTAAAGTGGTAGTGATTCTGGCCGGGATTAATGACATTGCCGAAAATACAGGTCCGATAAAACTGGAGAATGTTTACGGCAACATCGTGTCAATGGCGCAACTGGCGAAAGCAGCTAATATCAAAGTGGTGATCTCGTCGGTATTGCCTGCAAACAAATTCCCCTGGCGCCCGGCTATCATCCCAACCGAAAAGGTAATAGCGCTCAACGATATGCTGAAAGATTACGCCGCAAAAAATAATATCGTGTACCTCGATTACTACACCCCTATGGTGGATAGCGAAAAAGGCCTTCCCGCTAAACTTGCCTCCGACGGCATTCACCCAACGCTCGATGGTTATAAAATGATGGAACCAATGGCAAAGCAAGCGGTTGAACAGGCGTTGAAGGGGAAATGATTATGTGCGGATTTTTGATGTGCGAATGTGCGAATAATAACTCTTCGCAATGACTCGATTTTAATTATCCGCACATCAAAAATCCGCACATTCAAAATTCGCACATCAAAAAATCACCTCGCCAGTTGCTTCTCCAACCTCCGGTGTACAACCTGCCGCGGCTTGCTCTTCTTTGTTTTCTTCCGTTTCCCTAACCAGATAATCAGGCCGGTGACCGGTAAGCTGGCACAGATCAAACTCGCTAAAAACGCGGCGATCTTCCCTGTCAATCCTAAGATCTGCCCCACATGAATATCATAATTCATGTTATTCAGCTTCATGCCGGGGCTTTTTTTCGCGTGAGGTAAAGTCCTGAGTAGTTTGCCGCTATACTTATCGAACGAATAAATATCGCTCTTATAAAAATGCAGCGCGGTGGCGTAGGCCGTTACTTCAACCGTTCCCGATTTAGCATCGTTCATATAGATCAGGAACATTTCAGCCTTCGGTGATTTTTGCTGAGCAGCGATCAGCGCTTTATCCGGTACCGGCTGCCCGGCGGCTATCTTTTGCAATGAATCTGATTTAGCTTCAACCTTCTCTGCCGAATAATTGCCGCCCAGGTTGGCGGCTTTGTAAATTCCCCCGGTCACCCAGTCAAAGGCGATGGATAAACCGGTAATGGCCAATATAATGGTAATGCCGGTGGCATAGAACCCCAGCACATTATGCAGATCATAATTTACCCTGCGCCAGCGGCCATTCCATTTAATGGTGAAGCTGCGTTTACGGTCGCTTTTGCGTTTAGGCCACCACAGGATGATCCCCGTGATCATGATGGCCACGAAGATGATCACCGAGATCCCCACCAGCGGCCGACCGATCTTTGGCGGTAACAGCAGGTAGAGGTGAATAAACTCAACGATCACGAAAAAGTTCTTCGCCGGGTTTTCCGTATGCGTGATCACCCCGGTGTAAGGATTCATAAAAACGTACCGGAAGCCTTCTTTTGGATGACTTACCAGCGCCTCTGCCGGCCTGTCTTTCCCGAAATAATAAAGATAATTTACGGTAGCGCCCGGATGCTGTTTCAAAGCTCTTGCCTTTAAAACTGATGGCATAACATAAGGCTTGTTCTGAATTTCTACCTTGCGGTAACTGCAAAACGCATCCTGTATCTCATCCTGGAAACAGAACAGGCAGCCGGTAATGCTTACAATAAGCACCACCAGCCCGGTGATGAAACCGAGCCAGCGATGCAGAAAAAGTATGGCTTTTTTAAACCTCGTCATCCGTTACAGTTTATAAGATGCGCTCAACACAAACTGACGCAGCTTTTGCGGGTTCACAGTGGTGTAGCCGGTATAGTAATATTTGTTGAACAGGTTGTTCGCGCTTAAACCAAGGTGATACTTCGGTCTATCCAGGAACACTGAACCGTTAAATAAGGTGTATGATGGCAGAAAGAAACTGCCCTGGCTCACGCTGTTAACCACTTTATTATTGCTGGCGTAGTTGCCGCCAAAACCCACGCCAAGTCCTTTAACGGCTTCTTGCGGCAGTCGGTAGCTCACGTACAGGTTAGCCAGGTATGGCGATCCGGCAGTAACCGGGCGAAGACCCTGAACATCATCAGCGGCTTTCGTGTATTTAGAATCGTTGTAAGAGAACCCTGCAACAATGTTCAGCGGTGTAATTGGGTTAGCAATCACCTCGGCCTCGAAACCTTTGCTGTTTTGTGTCCCATCCTGCACCTGTCCGTAAACCGGCGAGTTTGGCAATGCACGCAGCACATTACTCAAGTTAATGCGATAATAGCTCAGTGTACCATTGATCTTGCCGTTCAGGAAAGCCATCTTCACACCGCCTTCAATCTGGTTGGCATTCTGTAGTTTAGCAACAACCGATTGTCCATCGCCATTCACGAAAACTCCCGGATTCACAAAGCCGTTCTGGTAGTTGGCAAATAACGAAAGCTCATCTTTGACCGGCTGATAAACCAACCCGAATTTCGGCGAGAACGCCGTTTGACTAAACGGTTTCGATTGCTGTACGTTGTCTATATTGTAGGTGCCCTTGTTTTCATAGTGATCCACGCGCACGCCCGCCGAAGCGATGAGCTGATCGGTAATGTTCAGCACGTCAGAAACGTATGCGCTGTAGGTATCAGTTTTGTAGATGTAGGGATAGGTATTGGAAGAGGTTAACGGGTTGGCCGCATTGGTTTGATCAACCAGCAATTTGTTAAAGCTGCCGTAATCGAAACTAGGATCATTGATAGGAACGACACCGTACGAGTTACCATAATAAACCTGGTGCGAATTCTGGTGCTGCCAATCGAGGCCCAATACAAAGCGGTTACGCAATTTGCCGATGTTGAAATCGCCGTTAATGTTTTCCTGAACCTCGATAGCGTTCAATTTGCTGTTATGGGTGGATTGATCCTCGCGCAAAACATAATTGTTATTACCCGGCAGATCTTTGGCACCCATGCTTACCGCCAGCGCATCACTGATTAAGTAATAGTATGGATTTGGCCCGTTAGAAAAGCTGTTAGACGAGGTGAAGATCGTTTGTGAGGTCAGCTTATCCGAGATCTTGTATTTAGCCTGCGCGAAGTAGTTCGAGCTGCGTGAATACTGCATAATGTCGTCGTTCGAGTAGGCGTTTTTGTAGTTGATGTTCAGCTGATTGGCATTGGTAACGCCCATATCCAGCGGCGACGAATAGAAAAAGAAGAACGGTTTGGCGGCAGCACGGCTGTAAAATAATTCCGCCTCGGCAAGAAATGAAAGCCTGTCGCTTGCCTTAATCGAAAGGCTTGGTGCGAAAGCAAAGGTGCGGCTTTTGCCATAGTTCTGGAAGCTGCCTTCATAGTTATAAGCCGAATTCAGGCGGAAAAGCACGCTTTTATCTTTAGTAAGCGGCGTATTAAAATCGAGGCTGGTGCGGCTCAGATTGTAGTTGCCTGCCGCCTGGCCAATCTCCACACCTAAAGTATCGTAAGGCTTTTTGGTAACACGGTTCACCAAACCACCAAACGAGGTGAGCGAACTGCCGAACAGCGTAGCCGACGGACCTTTGATCACTTCTATTTTATCAATATTAACCGCATCGATGCCCGCGGTCACCAGGCCCGCAACACCGTTACGCAACTTGGTTTGGGTTGGGAATCCACGTAATGTGAAATAGCCGCCGCCATCGCCCGCGCGACCGGTGGCATCCCACATTTTTTGCAGGCCCGGCGCATTCCTCAGCGCGTCGTCTACATTATATAGTTGTTGTTCTTTCAGCAATTCGCTGGTAACGGTAGTATAGCTTTGCGAGTTTTCCAGCGCATTTAGCGGGATCTTGCCCACATCGTTGCTGATCTTCCGGGTAAACCGGTTAGCCCTGCTGGCGATGATATTTACCTCGCTCAACTGCGACATGCTGGCGTTTATGGTAATCATCGGCACATTGGTAGTTTGGCCCGCAATAACGCTAACCGGAACTTCCACAGTCTGCACACCTACGTATGAAATTATTATAGTGTACGATCCCGCCGGAGCCTTAAAAGCAAAATCTCCCCTGGAATTGGTCGAGCTGCCGTAACTGGTACCCATTAAACCAATAGAAATATTATCGGCAGGTTGCTTAGCGGCGGTAACCACATTGCCATGTATAGTGCCCATAGCCTGCTGCGCCGCAAGCCGGTTAACGCCGGTTAGCGCAAAGACCACTGTGAAAAGAAGGAATTTAAAAAAGGATTTAGTTTGAGTGTGAATCATCTGTATTTATTTAGACTAATTATAAATAATGCCGCAAATGTAGTTCCGACATTTTATAAATCCAAAATTTCTACAGAATTTATTTAGAATGATTCTAAGGAATAGGGGTAATACGGGCTTCTGCCATCCTGAGCGATAGCGAAGGATCTTATTCAATATTTTATTAGCGCTACTGCATTAATGCCAATGCACTGGCGGGCTACGACTCACCCGGTCGACGCCTCGCTGGAACTCCGTCTCCTCGCTGCGTGTAAAGAGGGAAGAGGAAAACGTCTATGAAAATTATCCATACCAAATAACTGCGCTTGCCCTCTTTCCGCGTAGCGAAGAGAGGGCCGACGAGCGAAGCAATGTCTGGGTGAGTCCTCGCCGCTAATGCATTACCGCCAGGAATTCGCACATCTGCACATCAAAATCCGCAAATCAATTCCCCACCACCGGCAACACCAGCTTCGATTGATTATGATATACATTGATCGTCTCCTTCACAAAGTCGGCATCTTTAGCGTGATAAATATCAATAAACTGCTGCGGGTTACGGTCAACCAGCGGGAACCAGCTGCTTTGGATCTGCACCATCAATTTGTGTCCCTTTTTAAAAGTATGGGCCACATCGGGCAGGGTATATTTCACTTGCGTGGTTTGATTAGGTTTGAACGCCTCCGGATTTGAATAGCTGTTCCGATAGCGCCCGCGCATAATTTCGCCGCGTACCAGCATTTGGTATCCACCTTGCGGAACGGTGTTCGGCGCATCGGCTTCGGCGTAAATATCTACATCATTATGCCCGGCGTCGTTCGGGAAAACATCGATCAGCTTCACTACAAAATCAGCATCGGTATTGGAGATGGATACCAGGAGATCGGCTACTACCGGACCCGCCAGTGTAATATCTTTATCCAAAACAGGCGTTTCATAAACCAATACATCCGGACGACGGGCCGCAAAACGTTGATCATCGGTCATGTACTCGCGGGTGCGGTTAAAATGCACGTTTTGGGTATAAGGCACCGGTTTCGCCGGATCGCTTACGTAACTGTCAAACGACGGCGCAAAAGTTTGAATCTGGTTGAACGACAACACGCCTTTTTGCTGCAGGTAAAGATTGGTTTCTTTCACATCGGCAGGCGGCCATTGTTTCAGGTGATGCCATTTGTTCTCGCCCGTAAAAAATACGGTGGCTTTGCTGATGCTATCCACGGTTCCCTTGCTGCGCAGGTAATATTCAAAGAAAGGGATCTCGATGTTATCGGCATAATACTTACTCGTATTGCTACCCCATTGCACATTGCCCAGGTGCGTGCCATCGTTATTACGCCACTGCTCGTGGTACCACGGCCCCATCACTAAACGGTTATTCGTTTGCGGACTTTGCTTATCTATCGCCTGGTAAGTATTCCAGGCACCAAAGCAATCTTCTGCATCGAATATGCCGCCAACTACCAGCATGGCCGGTTTCACATTTTTGATGCCCACGCGAGCGTTACGCGCCATCCAGAAATCATCGCGGTTGGGGCGGTTCATCATCTGGTTCCAGAAGATGAGGCTGTCACCGGCAATTTTGGTCAAGTTTGATAAGGCACCGACGTTCAGATAGAAATTATAATTGTCGAAATCGGGATAATCATAAGTCTTCGCGGCAACGGTAGTCGGCTTAGGATGAGGCGCGCCGAACCCAAATCCTTTATAAAAAGCAAAAGCATCCATCTGGAAGAACGCCCCGTTATGGTGAAAATCATCACCTACAAACCAGTCGGTCACCGGCGCTTCAGGACTAACCGCTTTCAATGCCGGGTGTCCGCTCAATGATGCCATCGTGGAATAAAAGCCAGGGTAGGAGATCCCGAATACGCCCACTTTGCCGTTGTTGTTCGCCAGGTTCTTCACCATCCAATCGATGGTATCGTAAGTATCACTGGCCTCATCAATGTCCTTATTGGTTTTTTTGTTGAAGTTGAAGGGCCGCACGTCCATAAACTGCCCTTCGCTCATCCAGCGGCCGCGCACATCGGCAATTACCATAATGTAGCCCTTTTTGCAGTATTCTATCAGGTGGTTCACCCAAAACGGCCGGTATTGATCCTTGCCGTATGGCGCACATGAATAGGGCGTCCGCTCCATCAAAATGGGGTGTTTCTCCGAATTGTCTTTAGGTAAATACGCGGAAATGAACAATTTCACGCCATCCCGCATTGGGATGCTCACTTCCTGCTTGGTGTAATTGTTCACAAACCAAACCGAATCCGCATTCTGAGCGAAAACAGTGATCGGGAGGACAAAGGCTAAGAGTAAGAAAATCTTTTTCATTTTTATTATTTAGGTTGAGAACCAGACTTACGAAGTTTTTAAAACGTCGTAAGTCTTCATAGTTTGTTTAATTTTGTCATTGCGAGGAATGAAGCAATCTCCGCGCCATACATTAACGTCAATGCACTGGCGGGCTACGACTCACCCGGTCGACGCTTCGCTGGACCTCCCTCTCTTCGCTGCGTGTAAAGAGGGAAGGGAAAATACGTCGATGAAAATTCTGCCTGCGATAAGTTTGCTTTGCGCCCATCGCTGTCGTCCGCATTTCCTACACTAACCTCTAATCTCCAGTCTCTAATCTCTAAGAACAGGCAATACCACTTTCGATTCATCGTGGAACACATCGATCGTCTCCTTCACAAAATCCGAATCCTTCGCGTGATAAATATCCACAAATTGCTGCGGGTTCCTGTCTGTAAGCGGGAACCAGCTGCTTTGCACCTGGATCATCATGCGGTGGCCTTTCTTAAAAGTATGCGCCACATCGGGCATGGTGAATTTAACTTCCGATTTCTTGCCCGGCTCGAATGCTTCGGGTTTCGAAAAGCTGTTGCGGTAACGGCCGCGCATTACCTCGGCACGTACCAGCATCTGGTAACCGGCCATTGGGTATTTGGTAACAGGGTTATTTGGTGTGCTATCCGGCATTACGTCGATTAGTTTTACTATAAAATCTGCATCGGTATTGGATAGCTTCACCATCAGGTCGGCAATCACCGGGCCGGCCAGTGTAATATCGTTTGTTAAGGTATCTGTTTGATAAGTCAATACATCTGTACGGCGTGCCGCAAAGCGTTGGTCGTCGGTCATGTACTCGCGGGTGCGGTCAACATGCACCTTTTCAGCGTAAGGAACCGGTTTGGATGGATCGCTGATATAAGTATCAGCACCGGTATCGCCCGTTTGTTTAAAGGATAGCTGCCCGTCTTTCTCTAAATAAACAGGGGTAGGGGTAGTGGCATCAACCGGCGGCCATGCCTTAAACTTGTGCCATTTATTTTCGCCCGAAAAAAATATGGTCGTTTTGCTGATACTGTCTATCGATCCTTTTCCTTTCAGGTAATAATTGAACCATGGTACCTCGATATTCTTTTGATACCAATCAGCCGTGTTGCTGTAAAACATCGCATTGCCCAGGTGTGTTCCGTCTTTACTGGCCCATTGCCCGTGATACCAGGGGCCCATTACCAGTTTGCTTGTGGTAGCGGGGCTTTGCTTCACCAGCGCATCATAAGTATGCCATGCGCCGTAGCCGTCCTCTGCATCAAACAAACCGCCAACTACCAGCATGGCGGGTTTTACGTTTTTAATGCCCGAGCGGGTGTCGCGTGCCTTCCACCAATCGTCAAGGTTCGGGTGATTCATCATATCATACCAAAATTTCAGCGAATCGCCGGTTACTTTGGTAAAGTTCGGCAGGGCGCCCATCTTCAGATACCAGGCGTAATTATCGGTACGCGGAATATTATAAGTCTTCGCCGGTTTCATCGATGGCTTATCCTTAGGCTGGCTAAACCCGAAACCAACGTGAAAATCAAACGCATCCATCAGAAACAATACGCCGTTATGATGATCGTCGTCGCCGAAAAAGCGATCCGTCACCGGGGCCTGCGGACTAACCGCCTTTAATGCAGGGTGCCCGCTCAAAGCGGCCTCGGTCGCAAAAAAGCCCGGAAACGATATGCCGGTCACACCCACATTGCCGTTGTTCCCGGCTATATTTTTCACCAGCCAGTCGATGGTGTCATAAGTATCGCTGGCTTCGTCTATGTCATTCTTTGTTTTCTTATTTGGATTAAAAGGCCGTACAACTTCGAAAATGCCCTCGCTCATCCACCGCCCGCGGATGTCCTGCGTAACCAGCACATAACCCTCATGTGCATAAGCCATCATATAGCTGTACCAATACTGGCGAAAAGCCGTTCCGTACGGATAGCAGGAGTAAGGCGTGCGGGTCATCAGGATCGGATGCTTTTCCGATTTATCCTTCGGCATATAAACAGAGGTAAATAGTTTTATTCCGTCGCGCATGGGGATGGTCACCTCCTTTTTTTCGTAATTATTTACAAACCAAACCGAGTCCTTTTGTACATCGGTTTTTTGTGCAGCAGCAATAAGTGGAAAAAGGAATATCGAAAGAAAATAGAGTTTCTTCATAACGGCAAAAGATAAGATCAGTTAACACGTAAATATAGAAGAAAATGTGCGAATGTGCGAGTATGAAGATGTGCGGATGGGAAAAGAACCGGGATCTTTTAAGATTTTACAAATTAAAGATGTCTATCAGTAGCGGAATTGAGGTCCCGGTGCGTTAGCGATAGGAGCGGATACCGGCCCTGCGCATAAGGCTTGCAGGCGTATGAGCGGATAGCGCGGGCCACAGGCAACGCCCAGGAACTAACTATTAACGCCAAGGACATTTCGTTACGCTCCATTTTCTTTATCAAAAACAAGGGCCAGACTGTAACTGAAAAAAATAATTAAAACCGTTTAATCGTATCAAAATCATCAAGCCAATACCAATCAAGTTGATCCTTAAAAATCCAGGTGGCCGTGTCCAAAAATGAAAGGCCGGTAATTGCTTACCGGCCTTTCAACTCCATCCTTGTAATTAACTTATTTTAAACCAGTGGTTTAAGCCCTGTAACCTATCAGCCTTCTATTGAAAATGTAAAAATTTTCTTTTACATTTAGTCAATAAAAGGCTCCCGGCCTCGCGCCAGGAGTCTTTTTGATTTGATAAATTATTGATGAGCAGGGCGCTCAATGAGTGTTGTTATACGGGAATGTTTTTTTGAAAGTTTCAGTTTTATTTAAATTTTTTTATTCGACTGCCGCTTTATTTAAAAATTCCGTGTAAATAACCGGTAATTGAGCCTCAGAATGTAATCCCGCCAACCTGGTCCGGGGACCCATATGATACTTCACCGCCATCAGGTCTTCAGGCGGATTTATCTGCCTGAAGATTTTTCTAAGTCGTCCTGCTATTATTTAATGGCTAGCAGATCCACCTTTTCAATCACCGGCGGCTTAGCGAGTAACGCATCGGCATTTGCCATCAGCGCTTTGGCTATTTCGCCGCCAAGATGCGAATCGCGGGCGTCCTCTGTTTCAAATGTGTCAAATACCCCAAACGTCGATTCACCGATTTGTAATGCGTACCAGCGCACGGTACCTTCCTCGGCCTGTGCCAGCGGTAAAGCGCTTTTCAAAAATTCCAGAACTTCGTTTTCTTTACCTGGTTTCGCCTCAACGCGGACCAGTAATGCAAATTTTTCCATATCGTAAGTTTAATTGTTTGTAGCCTTAGTCGGTTAAGTAACAAGTATCCTTACGGTGCGTTTGCATTATTTTCAAACAAATGTTAATCGTTACTTCCCGCCAAAAGCGTAAAACACCGAAACAGATGTACCGCTATTGACAAAACTAAAGGTTACATCATTTGAATGCCCTTTAGTATAACTATCTGCCGGTTCGCCGGTAAAACCATCTTTAGTGGTGCTATGGTCGTAAGTCAGTTTAGCAACAGACAGTGTGATGCCTAAACTTTTGGCGGGATAATAAACAAGATCTAACGCACCACCGGCGAAATAGTCGTTATTGGTTTGTTTAGATTCTGTTGATGATGCCTGTATGGTGGTTGTATTGTTCTGCCTGCTAAAACCTGCATACGGCCCGGCACGAAATCCTATCTTATTTTGATAGAGCACATACTTATTCAGGAAGATCTGCCCGCCATAGGCATTGAAGGTATAGTTTTGCAATTGCGTATTCGGATCGGAGCTCGTGTTATCAGAAGTAGTGTGCGAGTAATTGAGCGAAGCTCCCAATGCCCACGTATTCGAAACAAAATAACTATAAGTAGGGCCGATATTAAAACCGTGGTACTTGCTCGTTGTGGTTAAACCAGCCGGATTAGTAGACGGGCTATTGGTGGTGGTATTCTGAAGTTGGAAGCCCAGGTTTGCTCCCAATGTTTGGTTACCTTTTTCAGTTTGTGCCGACGACACCTTAACGATTAATAATAATGCTGCGACGAAAATTAAGAATTTGTTCATGGTTTTAGTTGTTTAAGTAAAGCCAATGAACGCATTTCTATAACTAATATTTTAGTTTTTTGACTAAAAACTTCGTTTAATTTAATAAATTTTCAATTGAATAATATAGAATGGAAAGCGGCGTTCTATTTGGTTTTCTAATCATACAGCTTCATACAAACCTCGCAATAAAAGCTTGTACGGTGGCTTTTTCCTGTATCCCGCTTAATAAAAGCCACGTGATCGCGCGGACAGATCGTTTTATTGTAAGCCTCCCAGTGCCTTTTCAAAACGCCGGCCTTTTTCCACTTTAAAAATTCAAATGAATAATTGACCGCCTCATTCACTACGGCATTTAACCGCGCGGGCGGCAATTTGTTGACGGCACTCAATGGATGAATGTGGGTACGAAACAGCACCTCATTTTTAATAATATTCCCCACACCCGAAAAGATCTGTTGATCCATCAGCGCATCGCAGATCAGTAAACCAGGATGCTCCTTCATTTTTCGAATGGCTTTCTTCGGATTCCACTTTTGGCTCATTACATCGGCTTCCCAGTCATAGATCTCGTCCAGCGGTTCGGTGATGAGGTGGAGGAGACAGGCGTAAAAGTTAAGTTCGCCGTCTTCAAACCGTAAATGCAGCCGGGCAGGCTTGGCCGTATGCGAATTGATACGATACGAACCAAACATCATCATGTGAATGCGCACCGTGAAATCCGGAAAACAGATCAGGAAATGTTTGCCCCAACTTTTAAAATTAATAATGGGCCGCCCGATGAGCAAACCGGTATCAAGCGTAAGGTCATTGCAGCTTGCATCAATAACCGTCAGTCCCTTAAACTGCTGCATAGCTTCTCTCAAAATGATGATAGACGGTCCTTCCGGCATGGGGTAGATTTAGGCAATCCGGGGCAAATATTAAGCCAGATATTTATCCGCTTGATGGGGGCAGCAGTTCATCGCGGGGATTAATGTTTAATTTGTCTTCCGTCAACTTTTGTTTGATATATTGTATTATATCATAATCGGTTAATTTGGTGATCGTGTCGTATGAGGGTCTGTATTTTTGAATAAAGTTTTCCAGGTCAACTTTTTTAAACTCAGTAACGCTGGCCGCAAGATGGTTAAACCTCTTATCCACTACACTATTCCGGTAGTCTTTAGTTAATGTATATTGCAGATGTCTGGCCCGGTGACCTTTTCTGCCAAGAGCGTTATTTAATTTGTCAATATTCACAAGGGATCCTGTAAGGAATATACCTGTGTTATCTCCTAAAAAGTAAATTTGTCTGTAATCTTTTTTGCTGGCTTCGTAAACAGCTTCCGGGGTTACGGCTTTCCCCGTAATCACTACTTCTTTTAAAAAGAGTGTATTTTCGTTCAATTTAATAATTAAACTTTGCTGATCGGTAATTAAGGAAACTCCTTTAACTGTATCATCTTTAACAGCTATTATTGTATCGCCTGCTTTTACTTTTATTACAAACTGACCTTTGTCGTCGCTCGTTGTTCGCAAACGCGTTGCTGTATTTTCTATAATTACACCACTGGCGCGATGACCGGCATTTGTTACCAATCCAGCTACTTCCCTTACCTGGGCAACGGTTGAAAACGTTTTAATTAAAAGAACAAAAAAAAATAAAGTCTTTAGCATTTAATTAAATTGAAAACAATTGAATAATCTGCCGGACTGTTCAGGAGCCAATCCTGAGTGCAACGACATTGTGAGCGTCCTCGCTTCGCAAAAATTAGCCGGATTGTAATCTAATCAGCGGTTATAGGTTAAATCAAAAAGCATTTCCCTTATCTTCCTTGTTACCGGTCCGGTTTTGCCATCGCCTACAGGCATATCATCAATATTAGTTACCGGAAAAGCATATTGTGTGGTACTGGTAATAAACGCTTCTTTGGCAGTAGCCAACTCATCCAGTGTAAAATCGCGCTCAACAATATTATAGCCGTCGATATTGAAGTTTTGCACCTTACTTCGGGTGATGCCTTTGAGAATATTTCTTGACGCGGTCACGATCTCATTATCCGTTACCATATAAAAATTAGCGCGGGGACATTCGGATACTACGCCATTTTCATGATACAACACGTCGTCGGTGTTGGTTTCGCGCATGAAAGGATGCAACCTTACTGCCTGCAAATAATCGATGGTTTTGATATGGGGTAGCTGCCGCACATGATTATAAGCAGCCAGGCGCAGGCCTTTATCCAGTTTATTTTCCTCCTGCAGGTTTAGAGGGTATTGTAAAATGATAAGGTTCGGAGCGCCCATTTTATAACCATCGTCAGAATAACCGCCGGTAAGCAGCAATTTAACGCCCGCTGTGCTCACGCCGTTCGCTTCGGTAAGCTGCATTACCGCCTGCCGTAATTCATCACGACTGTAGGCGACTTCCAGGTACATTGCCTCGGCCGAATTGAAGAACCGGTTGAAATGATCTTCTATAAAAATGGGGCGGCCATCAACCATCTTCAGGAAATCAAAAATACCATAGCCGCGATGCAGGGCAAGATCGGTAACGCCAATTTTAGCGTTTTCGGCCTCCATCATCTGGTTGTTTATCCAAACGTATTTTGCAGCCATAGTTTGTTTTTTAGGACTTTCCTGATTTAGACAATGCCGCGCCGCTGATATTAAAGATGTTTTCGCTGTAACTTACCATCAGGTTTTCGCGTTCACGCTGGCGTTTCAGGGCAATGTCTATTAACGTTTTAAGCAACTGACCAAAGTTTTTATCGGTAGCTTCCCAAAGGTAGAATGACAGCGAACCAGGAATGGTGTTGATCTCGTTCACATAAACCTTATTATCTTTCTTATCTACCAAAAAGTCAATCCGCGAAACGCCCGAGCAGGAGAGTACGCGGAAGGTTTCCTTTGCCAGGTCCTGGATCAGTATTGATTGCTCTTTAGGCAGATCGGCCGGGATACGGCGCTTGGTGCTGGTCATGCCTTTCGAGCTGCCACCCTTGCTGCCGGTAACGTATTTATCTTTATAGCTCAGGATATCGCCCGAACCCAGCGGCTCCTCGCATACCGAAGCCGATTGATTAGCTGCATCGCCCAAGACTGAACAATTGATCTCTTTCAGGTCAACCACCATGTGCTCAACCATAATGCGGCTGCTAAAACGCCCTGCCAGTTCAACTGCTTCGATCAATGCAGCTTCATCAGCCGCTTTAGACACGCCAACGCTCGAACCTAAATTCGATGGTTTTACAATAACCGGGAAACCAATTTTATTTACTTTTTCAATGATGGCCTGCTTGTCCAAATGCCAGCTGCGGTCGGTAAACCAGGTGTAATCAACCACCGGCAGGCCGCTTTCCTTAAGCACCATCTTCATCATAATCTTGTCCATTCCCACTGCAGATGATAGCACATCGCAGCCCACATAAGGAATACCCTTCAGCTCCAGCAGGCCCTGTAGCGAGCCATCCTCACCGTTGGTGCCATGTATCACCGGGAAAGCAACATCTATCTTGAATACCTCTGCTTTTTTCCAAATGGAACTTTGAAGGCCATAAAGCGCAAAATCGCCGAAAGTTGGCGTCATGTAAACCTCGGTGCATTGCGACAGCAGGTTATCGGTATTTTTATAATTATCAACAACTAAAAGGGCGTCTCCCGTGTACCATTTACCCGTTTTGGTAATGTAGATGGGGGTAATATCGTAACTGTTCTTGTCGAAAGCGCTGATAGCCTGCTGTGCCGAAATAACTGAGATCTCATGCTCAACCGACCGTCCGCCGAAAATAACGCCAATTTTAATTTTCATGTGAGTGCTGCTGTAAGGGATTTTTATAGTTCGTAAGTATCGGGTAAATCGTTTTCGTATAATAATACGTCGCCGCTGCGGGTCATGGTGCTCAAATGGTTCACCGCGTCTTTAAAGTTCTGGGCAACATATATCTGGTTATCAGGGTAGTTTTTGTTTTTCAGCCCCTTCATAATTGGCAACGTAATATTTTTACCTACAAGTATAGCATAATCAACGCTATCTGCAATTTGCTCGCCTAATAAAGTATTATAATATTCCTGTTTTTCGCCAAGCTCAATCATACCCGGGGTGATGATGATCTTGCGCTGGCCCTCCATGCCTTTCAGCACTTCCAAGGCCATCTTAGAGCCAACCGGGTTAGAGTTAAATGCATCGTCTATCACCGTAACGCCGTTCGGGTGCACCTTTACATCCAGCCTGTGCTGTACCGGTTCCAGTTTTTTGATGGCAAAGGCCACGCTGCTATCAGGCACTTCCAGATGCCGGGCAACAATATAACCCGCCAGTATGTTCGACAGGTTATAGCTGCCCACCAGTCGCGTATCAAAATCTGCCAGGTGCTGGCCTTTGTTGTACACCGAAAACGCCGAACCCTTAGCCGAATAACTGATGTCTTTAATATAGTAATCTGCAGTCTCGTTTTCAGACGAATATAAGGCGGTATTCCTGTCCGCAACCGGGCGGTTAGCCACAAATTCGTAGTCCGCATTCAAAACGGCGAGCCCGCCGGATGGAAGCGCATCTATTAATTCGAACTTGGTTTTCTGTACGTTCTGAATGGTTTTGAAGGTTTCGAGGTGCTGCTCGCCTACCGCTGTCAGGATGCCAATCTGCGGATGCACTAGGTCGCAAATTTCCTTAATGTCATGCGGCTGCTTGGCGCCCATCTCTACAATAAAAACCTGGTGCGTGGCCTGCAATTGCTCACGAATGGTTCTGATTACCCCCATGGTGGTATTAAAGCTGCCCGGTGTCATAAGCACATTGTATTTTTCGCTCAGCATCCGGTACAAAAAGTGCTTGGTGCTGGTTTTGCCATAGCTTCCGGTAATACCGATGATGATGAGATCGGGACGTTGTTCCAGGATCTTTTTGGCATCGTTGTAGAACCATTGGTTCACCGACTTTTCAACCGGGGCCATTAAAATATTTGCTATAGCGATGTAGATAAAGCTCAGGAAAAGCGCAAAGCCGGTCACCCATACGGTACAGAAGGTCTTACCGGTCAAAATGAAGTAAACGCCGCCGGTCAATATCGTTAAAACAGCATTTGTGGCAAATAAGCGTTGCGCCCGTTTAGTGAACACCACAGGTTTCTTTTGTTTTTTGACGAAGAGGAGGTAAGCCAGCAGTGCATAGATCAGCACAAAGGCTATACCCGCCGCACCGGGGCCAACCGCTATTATTAATACGCCAGTAATTGCGAGTGCAATCACTTCCAGTACGCGGGTAGTAATAATCAAGTTGGTTTTTAACCACTTGAAATAACGCTCGTTACGATACGAGTTTAGCTGCATCATGTGCAGTTCGAACCGCAGTTTCGCAAACGCATAGATCAGTACAACCGCCAGTGCGGCAAAAAATAATAGGTTGTCCATTAATTGTTTTTCTTATCAGGCTGAAGAAAGTTGTTCAAAATAATTAAAAACTCGTTAAGTTTCTCTACGAAGGCAAAGTGACCTGCATTTTTCAGCACCACCAGTCCGGCATTCGGGATCAGCTTTTCCATAATTTTGGCATCGCCTACCGGGGTGGCTGTATCATTCTCGCCCCAAACTAAAAGGGTAGGAGCTTTAATGTTCGGCATCGCGTATTGCAGGTCCTCATTTACCGATTTGACTAATATCTGCCGCATGACGCCGTTAGCCGCATTGTAATCGCTCGAGCCGGCTTTTTTTCGGTAATTGTCGATGATCTCGGTGGCTTTGCTCTTTCCAACTAAAAAGGGCAGTACATTTTTAGCAGTTTTGAATGAATAAACCTTCAAATAATACTCTAACGACCGGGTTGGCTTAATACCCGCACTATCCAGCAGCACCACTTTAGTAACCGGGTTGCGCGACGAAAACAGGATAGATACCCTGCCGCCATAAGAGTGACCCACCATAATAGGATTGGTGATATTTTTTACGCGGCAAAACTCCTCGATAAACTGGGTGTACTCTTCCACGCCCCAAACCTGGTTAGGCTCCTGGCTTTTGCCCATGCCCGGCAGGTCGATGGCGAAGGTGTGGAAATCGCTCTGGAAATATTCCTGTACACGGGTAAAGGCCTGTAAGTTAGAGCCCCATCCGTGCAGAAAAATTAGCGGCTTTCCGTCGCCCGCTTCTTTAAAATTTATGTTAAGTCCCTTAATTAACTGGGTTTGCTCCATAGTATGTTGTGCTGCGCAAAGATAATAAATAAGTGACAGCAATAACAGGGCGAAACCCGTTACGCAGGCACAAACAGCTTAACAATAAGCGGAACTATAAGTGTTAAAAAAGTGAAGAAAAGTTGAGTGGTCTTATCTCAGAATTTGTCTGAACCAGAATTTATAGAATTAAGGAATTTTTAGAATAAACGGTATAATAATATCGGGCATACATAATTCGGGTAATTCTTTAATTCCTCAAATTCGGGTTCAGACGACTAATGGCGTTGCCTGGCGGCCCGGGCTTTACGTTCATACGCCTGCAGGCCTTAGGCTTTTGGCCGGTATCCACTTCAATCCCTAACGCAATATTATCATCACCATAACCTGTATCGCTATGTTATATCTTATCTCAAATACACCGCCGGCAATTTAGTAATCGGCTGTATCTTAACATTCCTGTAAAACACCTCAGCTCCTTCCGATTGCAGCTGGATCTTCCCTTTGGTCATCGGCCGCACTACACCCTTGTCTATCTGGCTGTTCTGGTAAAGCACCATTGCTAACTTGCCATTCAGTACATGAATACTGGTATCGCCATGGCAATACAGGTCGAGCGTATTCCATTCGCCCGATGGCTTTTCATCGCCTCCCTGTTTAACCACATGCCTGCCATCTTTACTTTCGCTGCTAAATGCAGTCATCGTTCCCTGCGGACTATAAACATAATTATCCTTCGATTTTTGAATCACCGGAATAGTAGCCATACCGCCCGCGCAGCCCCAGTAATCGCCGGTGTTGCCCTCCTCTACCTGGAATTCCTGCGCACGCATCCATGCCATATAATCAGCACCAAAATCACCTACCGAATGGTACAGCAATCCGCTATCTTTACGGTTGCCTTTCTTTTTCTGTCCCCATAACAGCTTGCCCCATTTAAATTGCAATTGCAAATGATAGTTTTCGTATTCGGCTTTGGTAATGATAGCGCCCCAATTCTCGCCCGATACACGGATAATGTTTTCGCCATTTTCTTTCACAACAGTAAACACTTTGCGCGGGTCGTTATTCAAGCCCAGCGGTTTGTCGGTTACCGGTTTGCCATTATTATCAAGATCGGGACCGAGGTAGGTATCCCAGCCGCTTAGGTCTTTGCCGTTAAACAGCGGCGTCCAGCCCTCTTTGGGAACTATAAAACCGAAAGCCGTTACGCACAGCAGGAGCAATAAAATGAGCTTGATTTTCATACAGATAGGTTTAAGTAACTAAATTAATTAATTTAGATAGATATGGCCAATATGACACATGAACGTTACAAAGAGATTGTGGTTGATTTTCCTGGCAGTTTGTTGCAAAAGATCAGAAAGAGTAGGAATAATAAAAAAATTGTCATGCTGTAAGGAACGAAGTAATAACAAAATGGGAGGGTTTATCTCATCACCCCCTCAATCGCCCGCTTCAACAGCTCAACAGCCTCTTCCATTTCCTTCTCATTCAGCGAGGCAAAACCTATCCGCACATGGTTATTCGGACAGGCGGGGTCATGGTAATAGTCCAGCCCCTGGCTGATGGTAAGGCCTATGATTGCTGCCTTCGCCGCTACCTCCTGTGGTTTTACACCGTTGAGATATTCCATCCAGATGGCAAAGCCGCCGTCCGGAACTTTGAACTGCACATAGCCGTCTAGTCTTTCGCGCAGCAGGCGGCAAAGCGTGTCGCGCCGTTCATGGTAAATCTTGTTGGCTTTCTTTAAATGCCGGCTAATATCGCCGTTCTTCAGCAGGTTGGCCATTGCTTCCTCTAATAGCTGCTCGCCCTGCCGGTCAATTAGTTTGCGGTGGCGTGCGGCCTGCTCAATAAAATTCTGCGGCGCCACCATAAAGCCGATCCTTATGCCCGGTGCAATCGTCTTTGAAAACGACCCAACATAGATCACCGAACCATAATTATCCACGCTGGCCAGCGGCAGGATCGGACTGCTGGCATAGTGGAAATCAAAGTCATAATCATCCTCCACAATGGCAAATTTGTATTTATTTGCCAGCTCCAGCAGCTGCATTCTGCGGTCCGAGCTCAGCGTAACGGTAGTAGGACTGTGGTGATGAGGGATAACATAGATCAGTTTCACCTTTCTTTTTTTGCAGATGGTTTCCACAGCGTCCACATTTATGCCGTATTCGTCAACCGGCACCAGTTCCAGTTTGGCGCCTGCCTGCTCAAAAACCTCGTTGGCGCCGTTATAGCCAGGGTCTCCTGCTATTATTACATCGTTTTTGCTGATCATCACCCGGGCTATCAGGTATAAGGCCATTTGCACGCCCTTGGTGATGAGGATATTTTCTTTTTGAATTTGCAGGCCACGGGTTTCGCCGAAAAATCGCGCCAGTTCCGTACGCAGATGTTCCGACCCCTGCTCCCGTCCGTACATCAAATACTTCGACGTAAAATGATAGCGTGCAAACCGCCGGTATTCCCGCACCAGCAGGTCGACGGGCGCGAGGCGCGTGTCCGGAAAACCATCGTTAAAAACAAGATTATTTTCAGCGGTTTTTATTGGCGGTGGATAGGGTTGCCGTAGGTTATTGGTCGGCTCAAATAAAGTTTTTTCGGGATAATTATACTGCGCCGTCGTAGCTAACAGTTTTCTGGGCGATACATCGGGCAGGTTCTTAGCCACAAAAATACCCTTGCGTGGGTACACGTCAACCCAACTCTGTGCATACAGCTCGTCATAAGCCGCCACCACTGTTTTCCGGTGCACCTGCAGATCGGCGGCAAGTACGCGGCTTGCCGGTAAGGCCGACGATGGCTTCAGCGTGCCCCGCCTGATATGCCCGATAATACCATTCGCAATCTGCAGGTAAACCGCCACCTGCAATTTTTTATCTATCGAAATAAGTCCTTTTGGAAACTGCATAACTGGACTACCTTATTTGTATTTATTGGACTATAAAGATAGTCCATAAACATTATAGATTTACATCAGCAAATAAAAAATCATGCAACTCATTAAAAGTTATTCATTGCCTTCATTATTGCTCCGTTTAGCTATAGCCATAAGTTATTTATGGGAAGTGGCCGACCGCCTGGGCATCATCGGCAAACATGGCCAGCCCCATGTAGGCTGGGGCGACTGGCAGCACTTTGTGGATTACGCCCAACAAACCATGGTGTTCCTGCCTCATTCATGGGTGCCGGTATTTGCAGTTCTCGCCACTTTAGGCGAAGGCGGTTTTGGCTTATTGCTGCTCATCGGACTTTTTACCCGCATGGCTGCTTTGGGAAGTTTTTTGCTGAGCCTGGCCTTTGCAATTTCAATGGCTATCTCGTTCGGCATCGAATCGCCGCTGGGCTACTCGGTGTTTACGCTCAGCGCAGCAAGCCTGCTGCTGGCTTCCCTGCCCGATTATAAATGGAGTATCGATTCAATCATCAAAAAATAAATAACCATCATTATGAAAAATATCAATCAAAAAGCACCTGCGTTGTTAGTCATAATAGCCTTCGCTATAGTTTATATTGTTTGGGGTTCTACGTTTTTCTTTATCCGCATGGCGGTGCACGGCTTCCCGCCAATGTTGATGGGCGCCATGCGTTTCATAACTGCCGGGCTGATCCTGCTCACCTGGTGCAAGCTCAAAGGCGATAAATTATGGGTTAAGAAAGATGTCTTCAACTCGGGTGTGAGCGGTATATTGCTGCTCTTTGTGGCCACCGGTATTGTAATTTGGGTGGAACAAACACTGCCCAGCGCCATCGTTGCCATCACCATCGCCGCCGAACCCGTTTGGCTGGTGCTGATGGACAAAGGCAACTGGCGCTCCAATTTCAGGAACCGCTCCATTATCGGCGGACTGATCATCGGTTTTGCAGGGGTGATTCTGTTGTTCGGCGAGCAATTACGCCAAACCCTCGGTGGGCATAGCGGTTCGGCATCGATATTGGCGCTGATATTATTGCTGCTTGGTCCGATCGCCTGGTGTGCAGGTTCGTTGTATTCCAAGAACAAGAACAGCAATTCGCCTGCCCGAGTGAATACTGCATGGCAGATGCTCATAGGTGGTGTGGCGTTTATCCCTGCCAGCTTTGCCCGTCACGAGTTCACCGGTTTCAGCTTTCAACAGGTGCCTGCACAAGCATGGATGGCCATGATCTATCTGATAATATTTGGTTCGATAGCGGCTTACAGCGCATATATCTGGCTGCTGCAGGTGCGTCCGGCCACACAAGTGAGCACACATTCGTATGTTAACCCGGTGATAGCAGTGCTGTTAGGGGTAATGTTCGCAGCAGAGCATATTTCGGCCCTGCAAATTGGCGGTCTGGTAATCATATTATTGAGCGTTCTGCTTATCAACCTTGATAAATACCGTGAAGCCGGTAAGCAATCCCCAATAACCATAGTTCCCGAAACCTGGGAGGTGCCAATGAAAAATAAAGTCCTGGAAACATGTTAAGATCAGTTATCCTAATACTGGCGGCTATGAAACATAGCCGCCTTTTTTTTTAAAATCGGAGGCCTGTACGATTTCCTTCCCCGAGGCGGGATCGCACAGGGCCGGCTATATGTCAAATCTACTTTTTTACCCTATTACTCGCCGGGTAAACAATTGTATAACCCGCAGTATTGTCCGTTTCCTCTCTGCCGGTTTTGGCATTCACCTTTAACGGCTTTTGAGAAAGTTGATTAGTTTCTATTTTAAATTTAAGGTTGATGGTATCGCGCATACCCTCCTGCATAAATATCCAGGCGGCAGCTATGGTATCGTTTTTCATTACACCATGCAGTTGACCGTGCCGCGCATCTTTTTCATAGGGTATCCAATCCATTTCGCCGGTAACGCTGTCGCCCTTAATGGCCAGTTGGATAGATGTACTATCCTTACCTTCGGTCTTCAAAAAACAAAGACTGCTCACCGCCGATTTTAACTTTGATGTATCGGCAACTGTTGTGCTCAATGTATCCTTGTCCGAACTCTTGTTACCACCCGGACTACAGGCCGCGAGCAATAAAACCGCTCCTATAAAACTAAAATATTTCATACCCATAAGGACGTTTTTACGCCGAAAATGTTTGCCACAAAAAAAGCCCGGCAGCTTTATCCACCGGGCTTAAACTCTGTGTTTTCAGTGATCTTTTTCGGGTAAAAAATAACCACAGGGATTGCAGAGGGTTTCACAGACAACGCTGAGGGCTATTTATACGCCACATCGTTCCACCGCAACTCGTTTCTCAACTGGTCGAGGCGGGTATCTTTTCCTATGCGGATAAATTCCAATCCTGCCATATCCGCGAAATCCTGTAAATGTTCTGCAGTTAAATTCTGACTGTAAGCAGTATGGTGCGCGCCGCCGGCGTAGATCCATGCTGCGCATCCGGTTTTCATATCCGGGTATGGTTTCCAAAGTACGCGGGCTACAGGAAGCTTGGGCAAATCATTTTGCGGTTCAACAGCTTCTACCTCGTTGATGAGCAGGCGAAAACGATTCCCCATATCAATGATCGATGCATTCAGCGCTGCACCTCCAGCCACGTTAAATACCAGCCTTGCGGGATCAGCCTTACCACCGATGCCCAGCGGGTGCACTTCCAGCGCTGCCTTGCCATTAGCCAGTGATGCGTCGATCTCCAGCATGTGCGAGCCTAAAACCAATTCGTTATTTGGGTCGAAGTGATAGGTGTAATCCTCCATAAATGCATTGCCGCCTTTCAATCCGCTGCCCATTACTTTAAATGCGCGAACGAGTGCAGCCGTTTTCCAGTCGCCCTCACCGGCAAAACCGTAGCCGGCAGCCATCAGGCGCTGGGCGGCGATGCCCGGCAGTTGGATCATTCCGTGCAGGTCTTCGAACGTATCGGTAAAACCTTTAAAGCCGCCGTCTTCCAGGAACTTCTTTAGCCCTAATTCTATTCTTGCGGCATCATAAACCGACCGATGTTTCGCCCCGCCTTTTTTCAGGTCATCGGTCATGGTGTAGGTTTGCTCGTATTCAGCAAGCAAAGCGTTAACCGCATCATCGGTGATGCGGTCGATCACCGCCACCAGATCGCCAACCCCATAAGTATTTACTGCGAAACCAAATTTTAATTCGGCCTCAACCTTATCACCCTCAGTAACTGCAACGTAGCGCATGTTGTCACCAATGCGGGCAAATTTAGCGCCCTGCCAGTCGTGCCAGGCGGCGGCAGCACGTGCCCAGGCATTGATCTGCCCCAGTACCTCACTGTCCTGCCAGTGACCAACCACCACTTTGCGATTCTTGCGCATCCGTGATACGATGAAGCCAAACTCCCGGTCGCCGTGGGCGCTTTGGTTCAGGTTCATAAAGTCCATGTCGATGGAGCTCCAGGGGATATCGCGATTATATTGGGTATGCAAATGCAGCATGGGCTTTTGCAGGATACTCAGCCCGCGTATCCACATTTTGGCAGGGGAGAAGGTGTGCATCCAGGTAATAATGCCGATGCAATTTTCGGTAGCATTGGCAGCCTGTATGGTGCTATAAATTTCCTCGGTCGATTTTACTACCGGTTTGTAAACCACGCGTACAGGGGTTTGCGCATCGGCGTCCAGGCCCTTCGCAATCTCCTGCGAGTGTTCCGCCACCTTTTTCAAGGTTTCCTCGCCATATAAATGCTGGCTTCCGGTAATGAACCAAACCTCAAATGTTTTCAGATCAACCATATATTAATTATTGAATTATTGATTTAGTAAATTATTGAATGAAATTTAATGCTGAATTGTCCCGCTTAAAACTGCTACTCCCGCTGCCACTGCTACTTTTCGTCAATGAAAATATTACTGTCCATAATACGAATCCGGGCCGTGCTTGCGTTCATAGTGTTTTTTAATGAGCGCATCTTTCAGGCGCGGGGCGTTATTGTTGATTTGCTCGGTTAAATAGGCCATGTGTGCAATATTTTCCAGCACCGCAGCATTGTAAACGGCTTTTTCGGCGGTTTTGGCCCATGTGAACGGCGCATGGTTACCCACCAGCACCATTTCTGTTTCCCTGTAATCCAGTGCGGCCTCTTCAAAGTGGCTAATGATCTGGTGACCGGTTTCATGCTCGTAGTCTCCGGCTATCCTGTCATCGTGCATAGGCGGTGCGCAGGGGATATCGGCAGTTAAATGATCGGCATGCGTGGTCCCGTAGATCGGGATGCACCGCTGCGATTGCGCCCAGGCCGTGGCATAGGTAGAGTGCGTGTGCACAATACCGTTAATACCCTGCCAATGTTTATAAAGTACCGCATGTGTTTTTGTGTCTGACGATGGCCTCAACTCACCCTCAACTATATTTCCGTCAAAATCAACTATCACCATTTCTTCGGGCGAAAGTTCATCATAAGGCACACCACTGGGTTTAATGGCAAAAACGCCAAGATCCCGGTCGGCAGCGCTTACATTACCGAAGGTGAACAGCACCAGCCCCAACTTAGGCAGCTGCATGTTGGCATCGTACGCGCTTTGTTTGATATGCTGATATTTGCTCATTGGTGTTCCTTTCATATTTGTCATTCTAACCCCCGCTTTGTTATTCTGAGCGACAGCGCGTTCAGAATAACAAAGGTTGTTAACTATGGGTGCTCCCCTCAATAAATCTCCCCAATCCCACATACTGCTCATACCTCTTTCCATAGATCATCCCGCGTGCAGCGTCCGGAAAATATTCCGCGTCAAAACCACGACCCATCGCTTTCATAGCTTCTTCCACAGTCGGATAGATCCCCGCAACAACAGCGGCAAACATGGCCGCGCCCAGTGCGCAGGTATGTTCAAACTGGTGAATCCGGATCGGCATTCCCAAAACGTCGGCCATCATCTGCATGATATACGGCGACTTCTTCGCCACGCCGCCAATACCTATTAATCCTTTTACGGGGATACCTTCGCTCACAAACCGGTCTACAATGCTTTTCGCCCCAAAACAGGTCGATTCCGCCAACGCACGAAAAACCCGCGGCGCATCGCTGCCCAGATCAAGACCTGTTATCGCACCGGTCAAAGTCTGGTCTGCATCTGGCGTACGGCGGCCATTCAGCCAGTCGATAGCCAGTTCGCCGCTTTCCTCAATGGCTAACAACGCGGCTTGCCGGCTTAATTCGGGTATAATCTTTGCCAGGAGCTCTTCTTTCAAAGCTGCAGCGGTTTTTGTATCGATAAGTGTTGAGTCGGTCAAACCATTCAACGGCCACGCCAGCAGGTTCTTAAACCAGGCATAGGTATCGCCAAATGCGGATTGGCCAGCCTCAAGTCCTACCATTCCAGGAATCACTGAGCCATTTACCTGCCCGCAAATCCCTTTAATCAGTTTGCCTGCTATCTCTTCGGCAGGGGCCACTAAAATATCACAGGTCGACGTACCCATCACCTTACTTAAATGATAAGGCTCTATTTGCCCGCCAACAGCGCCCATGTGCGCATCGAAAGCGCCAACGCCAACAACTACCTCGATTGACAGCCCCAGGCGGCCTGCCCATTCAGCACTTAATGTTCCGGCGGCTTCGTCTGATGTATAAGTATCTTTAAATAATCGTTCTGTAAATCCTTTTAACAACGGGTCGAGGGAGGCGAAGAACTCATCCGGCGGCAATCCGCCAAATTCTTCGGCCCATAGGGCTTTGTGCCCGGCGGAGCAGCGGCCCCTTTTCATTTGGCTTACATCATTGCCGCCTGTAAGTAAGAACGGGATCCAATCGCAATGCTCCACCCATGAATAGGTGGCTTTTGCAACTTGTTCATCAGCCCTCAAAGTTCGCAGCAGCTTCGCCCAAAACCATTCCGACGAATAAATGCCGCCTGCATATTTTAAATAATTGGTGTCGAATTTTGTAGCATGTGCGTTGATCTCGGCTGCTTCGTTTACACCCGTATGATCTTTCCACAACACAAACATGGCATGCGGATTTTCCTCAAAACCCGGTGTGAGGGCAAGCGGTGTACCGGTTTTGTCCACAGCGACAGGGGTAGAGCCTGTGGTATCCACGGCCAAACCTTTAACTGCTTTTGCTATGCCGGTCCCGGCTTTTGCCAAACAGTCTTTAACCGTAATTTCCAATCCCGCTATATAATCCAAGGGGTGCTGCCTGAACTGATTTTCGGCCGCATTGCAGTACAGACCCTGCTGCCAGCGCGGGTAATAAAATACCGAAGTAGCTACCTCTTCACCATTGCGCGCATTGATCAATACAGAGCGGACCGAGTCGGAACCATAGTCAACCCCGATCACATATTGGTCGGTAATCATAGTTGGTTTACAATTTTCGTGTCTAAATAACACTTATTTTTTGGCAAAACGAAAATTAAAAAAACTTTAGCGGTTGTGACCTATAATAACAAGGTATCGGGGTTGGGGATGAAGTTGAGGAATGCTTGGAATTTGGCGTAATAATTTTGTTTGTTCAGCTGGTAGTAGTAGGCGCCGCGTTTAGATCCGGCCTTGTCCTTTTCGGCCAATTTAATGAGCAGGCCGGTACCCAGTACGCGCTTGCTGAAATTCCGCTTATCAATAGTGGTATTAAAAACGCTTTCGTAAAGGGTTTGCAGCTGTGGTATGGTGAATTTTTCGGGCAGCAGTTCAAAGAGGATAGGGTGCAGTGCGGCCTTATAACGAATCCGCCTTTTGGCCGCTTCTACCATCTCCTGGTGATCAAAGATCAGCTTCGGTACATTTTTAAGCAAAAACCATTCGGCATGATATTCGGCAGTGAGCTGCTTTTCGTATTTATTTATATCTATCAACGCAAAATAAGCGGTCGAAATAGTGCGCTCAATCGGGTCGCGGAGGGTATCGCCAAAAGTGTGTAATTGTTCCAAATAAACGCCTTCCAGCCCGGTTAGTTCTTTTAATATCCGGCTCGATGCATCGTCGAGACTTTCACCCTGCTGCACAAAACCACCCATCAGGCTCCAGTTCCCTTTTTCGGGCTGAAACGCCCGCTGAATCAGCAATATCTTCAATGCCTCGCCGTCAAAGCCGAAAACAACACAATCTACTGCTAATAAATGACGGGTTTGCCTTGAATACTTTTGCATGCTGTAAACAAATGTTAGTTTGCGGCAAGATATAAAAAACCCGGCACAGGTTAAAAATACTACGTGATGTTGAAGGAAATCATCCTACAGAGAATACAAAGTATTTTGCCGCTACAAAGAAAACGCTCTTCCTCTTTGTGCACAGCATAGAGAGGATCGGCGAACGAAGCAAGCCAGGGGTGAGTGCCCGGCCGGAATCCAGTGTATACAGCAAACTACGCATGCTCCATTCGCTGCTCCAGGCAATCCTTAACCTTGGCAACTACTTCGTGAATATTAAACGGTTTGGCAATGAACACATCCGACCCATAATTACCTAATGAATCCAGCACGCGCGGGAACGCCGAAAGCATGATCACCGGAATCCACGCTGTGTCGGGGTTGTTTTTAAGCTCGTGACACAATTCGCCGCCGTTAACCCCGGCCAGCAGGAAATCGAGCATTACCAGATCGGGAGCATGTATAGCTACACTTTTTAAAATAGAGTCGGTATAACTAAGGCCGGTAACATCATAACCCTCCGCCAGCAGCATATCCGTTAACAACCCAAGAATATCATGGTCATCTTCCACGATAAGTATCTTTTGCGACATATTTTTATAATTGGTATTTTGATAACATTTGCCTGTTACCATTTGTTTTTAACGGGCGCAAAGGTGTTGACATTTTTTTTATTTTTAACGATGACTTTTAAATTTAACAATAAGAACATAATTATCACCGGCGGTTCGCGCGGAATAGGAGCCGTAACTGCTGCTTTATTTGCCGAAGCAGGCGCAAATGTTGTCATCACCTATAACACAAACGCCGCCGCCGCCAACCAAATTATACGTATGCTTAATGGATCTGGCCGCCATGCCGCATTTCAATTAAATGTAGCTGATCCCGAATCCATCAAGAACTTTTTTGAAGAGTACTCAAAACAGTACGATAAACTCGATATACTGGTAAACAACGCCGGGATCTTCAATGAGCATAAAATATTAGAAGTTGATTACAACCATTGGCAACAAAGCTGGAACAGCACCCTTAACGCCAACCTTACAGGCGCTGCCAATATGTGTTACTTCGCCGCACGACTAATGGCCGAAAAGAAATACGGTAAGATCATCAACGTATCCTCGCGCGGCGCCTTCCGTGGTGAACCGGAGTTCCCGGCTTACGGAGCCAGTAAGGCGGGGTTGAACGCCATGAGCCAGTCGCTGGCCATAGCGCTGGCCCCGCAAAATATCAGCGTACATGTAATAGCACCGGGCTTTGTGGAAACAGAAATGGCTTCGGGCGCGTTGAACGGACCGGGCGGTGATGCTATCAGAAACCAAAGTCCGTTCGGCAGGGTGGCTCGTCCTGAAGAAGTGGCCCGGCTTATTGCCGTTTACGCCAGCGATGGATTGGAATTCAGCAGCGCCGGGATTATTGATATTAATGGTGCATCGTATTTGAGGGGGTAAGTAGTTCTAATCAATCAACTAAACCATAAAGCCGTTGTGGTTTAGAGCGAGAAATGACAACGTTAGCGTATAGCGTCATCACCCAAATTTAACATTCGCCTAAAACTTAAACCCTCTTTATTTGTCTAACTTTGGATTTTTAAATGCCCATCAAACTATTGGTAAAATGAGTAGGATCCTATTTTTCGCCGCTTTGTGTTTTACGCTCATCAGCAATAGCTACGCGCAGGACAAAAAAGTAGCCGTTGTAACCTTTTACGCCGTTAAAAAAATAAATATGGCAGGTTCTAAAGGCGGCGATGAAAGCGTGGCCCGGCTTGCTAATGACACCTCGTTCAATCTTGCCCCTGTTCTTCGGCTTTTTCACGATCAGTTTTTTGCTGATTATGCCAGGAACTTTTCTTTTGATGTTTTGCCCGAAAAACAGGTGTTGACCAATCGTGATTATAAAGATTTTCTTGCCGATAGAGGCCCCGTAACCGATATTCTGAATAGCCATACCGAACAGCCAGCCAAAGGTTACCAGGTAATCCTCCCGCTAAAAAAACATGATAACGAGATAAGCCTCGTTAAAATGTTCGACGGATGCGATGGCGTAATGAAAGTATATCTAGACTTTGATATGGACAAGAGAGCCTTTGGCAACGCGGCGCTGGTAAAAGTGATTGCCAACGCAAATATTGCCCTGTTCAACAAAAACGGTGATATGGTATTCTCTTTAAAACGAAGCGCAATGTCAAAAATATCGGGTGCACAGGTGGCCGGAATCCCGTTTATGGTTCCCCGTAAAGTGCTGCCCCTTTGTGAAAGTGCAACCACCGAACTGCTGGCTGCACTCGATAAGGAAATGCCGGCGCTGGTAAAAAATGCCGGCACGAAATTATAGAAACCTCATTGGCGATTACTAAAAACCGTTAACTTTAGCCTTATCCAATGGCTGAATTTATGAGATACCTGTTTCTGTTATTACTGCTGCCTGTGGCGGCCATGTCGCAAAGCGTCACTAATCAAAATGTGTTTGATACCATTCCATTTATCCCGGAACATACTCCGCAACGCATTGCACAGTTTCAAAAAGAGCCTGTTGTAACCGGCAGGGTCATGTTCCTCGGCAACAGCATTACCGAAATGGGCGACTGGAAAAAGGTACTGAATGATACCACCGTCATTAACCGCGGCATAGGCGGCGATATTACTTATGGCGTTTTAAAACGTTTGGACGATGTTATTATCCGCAAACCCTCCAAACTGTTCATTTTGTTAGGTATTAATGATATCGGGAAGGATATACCCACCGCCGTTATTGCCGATAATTACCTGAAAATAGTGAATGAGGTACACCGGAAATGCCCGGATACAAAAATCTATGTGCAAAGCGTACTGCCGCTGAACCCCACCATGCCCCGTTTTCCGCAGCATTACGATAAGGAAGAATATGTGCTGAAATTAAATGTATTGCTAAAAGCCAATGCAAAAGCCGGCAATTATACCTTCGTTGATATCTTCCACCTGTTCCTCGATGCCGATCAGCGCCTCGAAAGCAAATATTCATACGAGGGTCTGCACCTTAAACCGGAAGCATACGTGGTTTGGGTGGATTATTTGAAGAAGATGAAGTACTTGTAGACAGCCGTTAGTCTTTCCAGAACAACGTGTTCGGATGGAAGTGTTTCCACGAATGCCAGTATTCCTGGTAAGCCTGCACCTTACTTAAACGGTTGCCTTTTAGGGTGCCTTCTATCGAAAGGCCGTCCCAATCCCAAACAGAGGCGGTCTCTTTATCTGTCAGGCGTCCTGCTGTATCCATCTGGAAATGTAACAGCTTGCCGTTGAGTTGGCTGTTAAAGGCATGATAGGTAAGGCTGTCATTTTCGAGGGTTAGCAACAGGTTGGTTTTGTTCAGCTCGTCGTTTAAAACGTGTTTCTTGTTCAGTCGGCGCCAGTCATAGGCTTTTGCCTGTCCGTTCACGATAAGACCCATTACCCAGCTTTTTCGTACCAGGGTGTCCTTATTTTTGATAGTGCTGTCTTTATCAACGGCCTGCCAGCGGTCGTAACCCTTCAGGTCGTCGTAATCGCTCAGGTAATGTTCGTCGGGTTGTAGCACCAGCGAACCAGGATGCTTGATTAGCCACGAAGCCAGTGTCGATTGCTCATAAGGCAGCTCTTCCAGGTGCGAACCCTTTAATTTTCCTACGGCAGCGTTACCGGTGGCCTGATACCACCATGTTTTGGTGCCCGCATCCTCAATAATGGCATTATAATGCCTCGCCCCAACCAGCCTGAAGGTTTGCCTGGCGCCGTTGATAAGCGGGTTATAAACCCTGCCCGTGCGGCACATCGTACAAAAAGTCACCAAAACAGGTTTATCGCCAACGCTGTCTTCCACTTTATGATGATAGCCTAAATACTGAACCGGATAAGCCTTTGCAACGCCATTATTTATAACACCGATCACCACAAAACTTTCGGGTACCTTGTTGTGGATAGCGTCGGCAAATTTGATGGTTTGCGGCTCCTCGAACATCGTTTCGGCCTTGAACATCACATCTGTAAAAAAGAAGCTGGCCAGTCCAATCACCAACAGCGATATTTTAAGGACCTTTCCTTTCCTGCTGTTTGAAGAGAAGTATTTGATGAAATACCAGACGATCGTCAATGCGCCGATGATGCGCAGCGGAAGTACTATTTTTTCGAGATAATAAGAAATCGTTATAGCGTTCAGATCCTGGCTGCCCGGAAACGGCATCAGCAGGTAAGCGTGTAGCAGTCCCGGAATAAACAGGAGGAGGAATCCCGTCCAAAAAATTGATGACCTGGTTCTCATTAGTTAAAAAAAGAGTACAAAAGGGGAAAACATAGACATTCCCTGCGCTTTCAGTGCCCATCACTAAAATGCAGGGAATGCCTTAAAGATTAATACTGGTTTATGATTTTGTTTCGGTAACTTTTGTAATCTCGATGGTATCGTCGGTCACTTTACCATCTACGGTTACATTTTTACCTGCAAACTTCATCGCCGCTTTCTGGTTAGCGATCTTATAAACTTTTCCATCTACAACTAATACGGCCTGCGCTCCGCCTTTTATACATTTAGCGGCACAGGCGGCACGGGTAGCAGGAGTGCACATTGGTGTGGCACTGCCGGCGCACATCGAATCGTCAATATAACCTTTTAAATGCTCGTCGCCTGCGCGGAATGCAAATGAAGCGCCCGCCATAAATAAGGCGGCTACTAACAGTAAGTACTTTTTCATTTTAGATTGGTTTAATAATTTGATAATCAAATATAAAAAAAATCGGAAAAGAAAGCCCCGATAGGTCTTTTTTCTTTAACGGAAAATATTTTGCGTGTAAATGCTTCTGCCAAACATTTCAGCCAATTTCAGGTTTAAAAATGACCATTGCTTACCGCAATAGTATTTTAATAATTGGCAACTTGATGTTTACTATACCAAAAATGATTAATAGGCGGACCAAAAACCGCCAATATAATAGAGTAGTAAGGCTATTTTTGATATTGCTGATCCTGGGCGTTTCTGATCTTGCCTATGGTCAAATCGGAGCGCCCCCCGTTGATTCTTTAAAGGCCGATTCATTGCGAAAAGTAAAAGACAGGTTAAAACCCACAGCTGTGCCGGTTTCCCAACAATACGATTTCAGGGACTTGGTGCACGACATTTTTACTCCGCATAAACAGCCGGATTCTACAAAGAAACGGTCGGGTATTACCGTTATTCCCAATGTGGCGTCTAATCCTACCATTGGTTCTCAAATAGGGATTAAGGCTGTGGCAGGTAAAGTGCTGGGGCACGAGCCGGGGACGCTTTTATCTGTTGCGGCTACGTCAGCTTCCATCACTACCAAAGGCATTATTTATTTTTACATCAATCATAACGTGTTTACGCCGGGTAACCGGTGGAATTTCCAGGGCAGCCTCGTCGCAGCAAAATCTGTATCGCCCGATAACGGTCTTGGCATAGGCAACGGCAATTACAGCAGTCCGGCCGATATTATATTGAGCGATCCTACCCGCAAGGCTTATGGCATCCATTCGCTGTATTTTAATTTGAGGGAGAAGGTTTATAAAAAGATAGCGAAAGACCTTTTCCTCGGTGCCGGATTGTCATTTGATATCAGGCGCAATATAACCACCAATGTTGGCGATACTGTGCTGACACCGTATAAAGTTTACAATGAGCGTTATGGGTTCAGCAACAGCGGTTATTCATCAAACGGTTTCCTGTTTAATATAGAATACACCACGCGCGATAACCAGAACCGGGCTTACAAAGGCGTGTACCTCGACGCCGGTTTCCGTATTAATCAAACCTGGATAGGCAGTACAAAAAATGCGGTGCAATTCAATTATGACTTCAGGAAATACTTCAGTTTGTCGTCAAGCAACCCGCAGCATGTTATTGCTTTCTGGAACTGGGGTGCAGCAGTAGTAACCGGCCAACTGCCGTATCTCGAGCTACCCGGAACCGGTCGCGATGGCGCATTTCGCAGCGGGAGGGGATACCTGAATAGTTTTTTCAGAGGTACCCAGTTTGATTATACAGAAGTTGAATATCGCTTCCCTATCCTCCGCAACAATTTCCTGAGCGGTGTAGCCTTCGGCAACCTGCAAACCGCAAACGACAGGCTGGGCACCAAGATCTTTGAAACCTGGCAGCCTGGCGGCGGCGCCGGCTTACGCGTATTGTTCGATAAAACTACCCGTACCAATCTGTGCCTCGATTACGCATGGGGTAAATACAACTCCAAAGGTTTCTTTTTGGGATTGAATGAAGCGTTTTAAAGGTTTTATAATGGTCGAAGTTTAGCGCAGCGTAACTTCGACCTAAAATGTAGTAAGCTTCCAGCTTACGAAATAGAGTGAAATAGCTAATTATCAGCTCGCCATTACATCGTTAAAAACATTATTTTACAACACTGGTCGAAGTTTAGCGCAGCGTAACTTCGACCTAAAATGCTGTAAGCTTTCAGCTTACGATGATTTACTTAATATCCGCCAAATCCAGCAATATCACGTTCCCTTGCGGTTTCCATCGCATCACCACATCATCAGGCTTTGAAAAGCTCCCCTGTGCAGCTTTGATCTTATAATTCATGCCCTCAAAGGTACAGCCAATTTGTTTGGAGTTGATCTGTTGAAAAGGTAATTTCGCATCCGCGGCAGTGGTCATATCAAAATACCAGTCAATTGCCTTTTCGCAAATTAACCGCATCTTCAATTGCTTTTCGTTCATATCAATTTCAAAGCTTCCGCTTATACTTGTCAGGGACCATGAAATATGCATTGAACCCGGCCCACTGTTAGTGAAAACGGGTTTGCCGCCGTTCAGCAGAACTTCTTTACCATCTATCATCGCCTTTAAACGCAGGCCTGCTAGCTGTCCCGGTTTGCTCCAAATATAGCCATCCACAACGGGCAGAGTAAAAAATACGCATTCGTTGGAAGTAGCCGCTTTTGAATAATATTCGGAAGGAAACTTTTCATTAAACAGGTGCAAGTCGCGGATGCGTAGACCGTCCTTTTCCCACACAAAATTGGCGCGGTAAAAGCGGCTGTTAAACCATGCGGTTTTCAGGTCGCTGCCATCAATATCCTTGGCTACGGTGTATGATGTTGCCGGGGTAACCTTGTAGGTATTCTTAAACCACCGGCCCGATTGTTCCAGCGTTTCTACGCGCACCTTATGTTCATCGCGAAGGCGGGCAATCAAAGGCATCTGAATCTCGAAGCCTTTCTTCATGGCATCCCACGTAAATGAATTTTCCTGCCCGGCCTGGGTATAATTGAATCCAAGCGCTTTATCATCAACAAACGATTTTAAAAACCAGTTCACCCAGGTTGAATCGCCGCCGCCGAACTTATAAACCGGCTCCAGCGTAACCACGCCCTGACGGGTAGTGCCGAGGCCATTGTCATACTGGCGGATAGGGTCGCTGCCCAGCATCCGGAAAATAGGTACGGGTATCTGATTTTCAGCATGCTGCGCAGGCATATATGAGTTGGTTTTGCTCGGGTAATAAGCCTGGTTCCAGTAGCCGCCCCAAAGGGTATAGCCATCGGTGCCATACTGGTCTTTGCAATTGCTGGATGCCACGATGTGGTATTTGCGGTACATGTAATCTAAACTATAGCTGTCGATAAACCACGAGCCAACCGATTTTGGATAGTATCCGAAGATCTGCTTAAAGTCAGCCATATAAACATCAATCAGCTTTTCGCGCTCTTTTGGTAAATAACCGGTAGAAAAGCCGATGTTAGCCCGCCAGTCCCAGGGGTAACGCCCGCGCCATTTCATACCTGCTTTTTCAACGAGCGGTTGCGGAATTTCCCACCATGCGCCGATCTCGAACGAACCGCGCGGCAACCGTTTCAGCAATTTTTGATAGCGTGCATCCATCAATGCATCATATTGTAAAAGGAAGGTGCCGCCCAACTTATACTTCTGCATGATCTCTACCTGCTTAACCACCGTTTGATACAGTACATCCTCGGTAATGGCCGGGTCCCGGGGCTCCAGTAAGCGGATAAAGTTGACGATATTGACGATCTTAGGCGTGCCTTTAGCGAAGGTGCCTTTGGTTTTCGGCGGTTTCAACCCTGCAAACGAACTTAAGATCAATAGCCCGGAAACAGGGATAAGCAAGAGGAGTTTATTGCGAAACGTTGAATTCATGAAGACGATGTTTAAGAATTTTAAAGGTAGAGAAATATCCTAAACAAGCCGTCCCTTACCCACCTGCTTTGATCTGCTGATAATTGAATATCACCCATCGAATGCTAAATTGATTTCCTTCTTTATCCGGTATTCAGTATTAAATATCTTATATCGTTTAAATTAAGATTATCCCTTTACGTAATATTTTTTACCGCATTTATAGCAGTGGTAGCGCTTCAGCGGGATGAAGAAAAGAAAGAACTTGACCCAACGCGGTCTTTTTACACGCGCATCAAATTGCGTGTTACACTTTTTGCAGATAGGTAAAGAATTTGTAAAAGACATAGGGGATGTTTTTTGTAACAAATTTATCACAATACCTGCTGTGCCGGTATTAAATTTTCATTAGATTTTTAGTTAAAAAAGTGTCGCCAATAATTAAACAAAACGTAGTTTTAGCACAACATAAATTCAACATTAATTAATGGATCAGCACCAGCTTAGCCCTGCCATCCTGAAAACCAAACAACATTTCGAGATCCTCGACGGATTAAGGGGCGTAGCTGCCATTGCAGTGGTGGTGTTTCATTTTATGGAGATCGTGTATGCTGATTATAGTAAGAACTTTATAGGTCATGGTTTCCTTGCGGTCGATTTTTTCTTTTGCCTATCCGGATTCGTGATCGGTTATGCGTATGATGACCGCATGGCTAAAATGGGTAGATGGGAATTTTTTAAGTCGAGGCTGATCAGGCTGCACCCGCTTGTTATTTCAGGGTCGGTGATAGGCTTGTTAGGTTTCCTGTTCGATCCGTTTGGCGGCCATCCCGAAACCTATCATGCAGGTTGGTTAGCGCTGATCTTCTTTTGCTCTGTATTTATGTTGCCTTTTCCGGTAATGCAGGATCGCTTTTTTAACCTCTTCGGTTTGAACGCCCCTTCATGGTCTTTATTCTGGGAATATGTGGCTAACATAGTTTATGCCCTGGTGCTTGTTCGGTTAAAGCGTGGTTATTTGGTAGTATTAGCTGTTATTGCTGCTATTTGGCTTTGTATTGTTTGTTACCGCGCCGGTAACCTGATGGGCGGCTGGAGCGGCGGTACTTTTTGGGATGGCTGCGCGCGCATTTCTTTTTCATTTACAGCCGGCCTGCTGGTTTACCGTTTTAACTGGATCATTAAAAACAGGCTTGGCTTTCCTGGGGTAGCCGTTTTATTGGCAGCGGCGTTTTTATCGCCGTTTTCTGCCTGGAACTGGATCACCGAACCGGTTATCGTTATCCTTTATTTCCCATTTATCATTGCATTGGGTGCGGGCGCCACGCTAACATCAGGCCTGAAAAAGTTTTGCATATTTTCGGGGAAGATCTCTTACCCGCTGTACATGACGCATTATGCGGCCTTATGGATTTTCGGTAATTACTTCAACGCCCATAAACCGGCAGGCGGCCAACTGGCAATGATCGTGACTATAAGCACAATCCTGTTAGTCGGGGGCTCATACCTTGTGATGGTAGTTTATGATATCCCGGTAAGAACATATCTGAGCAAAAAGCGGTTACAGAAACAATAACAATTTCTGGTTATCCGCGCTTTACAAGCAATCGCTTTTTCAACCATCCCCTTATCGGTTCGTCATAAAGTTTTAAACTGGCGTAGGCTATGCCGATGCTGATGATCACCAGGACCAAGCCTGCCAAAAGGCCTTCGGTCATGGGTATTTTATTATTGTTAACCCAGGCCACATGCCAGTAAATAAGCGGGTAATGGGTTATGTAAATAGGATAGGAGATATCGCCTAAGAATTTACAAACTTTTCCAGCTCTTTTACCGGTAATATTGCCACCCGCCCCAATGGCTACTACCAATGGAAAGAAAACAATAATGCTGAAAGCTTCATACAAACCGTTCTGCCACAAGTGTTCGGTGCCGCCAATACGTGGTATGCTGAAAATAACGATGAGCAGCAGGCTGCAAACGGCAAAGGCGTTTTTGATATGAATGAGCTTACCTAAGCGACATAATAATACACCTGCAAAAAACGGGTATAGCAGGCGTGTAAAACCAATGTTCAACTGTGTTTTATCAACGCTCCAGCCACCTATCAAATCGCCCTGCGGACCGGTTAGCAGATAATTCACGAGTAAGCAGGCCGATAGAAATACAAATATTGCCAGCAATGTTTTAGAGAATTTCCGGATAATAACCGCGTAGAGAATATTGGCGATATACTCAAAGAACAGCGACCAGGCAGGTCCGTTCAGCGGGTGCATTTCCTGCCAGCCGCGAATATCCATCGATGGTAAAATGGGGATCAGCGTGCAACCTGCCAGCATTACCAGCAGCATTTTCCAAACAGGCGTATCATGAATCAGCGGGAAGGCCGATCCTGCCTGAAAATAAAAAAGTGCCGCACCTATTATTGAGCCGAGAATTACCATGGGTTGAAGGCGCACCAAACGGCGTTTATAAAAGTCCCACTGCGTCATCTTGCCCCAACGATCATCATAAGCATAAGCCACAACAAAGCCCGAGAGCAGGAAAAAGAAATCGACCGCCAGGTAACCGTGATTAAGGACCTGGTGAAAGCGATCGCCAGAGTAAGTTTCAAAAACGTGAAAGGTTACTACAAAAATGGCTGCTACACCGCGCAAGCCATCAAGGATTTGGTAATGACTTTTGGTTTCAAGGTACGCAGGCGTCTTGCTCATTCGGGTTTAATGGTTTAAATTGAGATCAGGCGGGAATAACAGCGGCATGCATAGAAGGGGGGTCTTTACCTGCCGAAAGCTAAATATGCTTTATTTTGTTGAAAATGCAAAATGGGAGAATATTGCGCTGGTCGAAGTTTAGCGCAGTATAATCGACCTAAAGCTATCTTAAATTCCGGCTTACTTCTGCCCGTCTATTCGCACAGTCTCCATCGCGGCTAATTCAATAGTGATGTTAACAGAGCGCCCGCCTTTAGGCCGGGTACGATGACGCACATTTTTAGGCACGGTAATCATCTGCCCCTTGTGAAGTTCTATCGTTTCGTTTTCCAGATCGAGCAATAGTGTTCCTTCAATCACCATAAAAGTTTCGTCGGAGTTGGGGTGATAGTGCCAGTAAAAATCTTCCGTCATCACGCTCATTCTTACAACATGGTCGTTAAGAGCGGTAGCCACAAAGTTTTTATAATTATCGGTGATCGAGGCGGCAGATCCGTTAATGTCGATCACATCAGCTGCAGAAATATTCATCATGATTTGTAAATGGTAGACGCGCAATTAATTATCAAAATTAGTTAAATTTGGAAAAAGCCATTTATCCTATGAGCCAGATCAGAAAAGAAGACGTTAAACAGGAAGTTTTCGACCTGTACGACGATTATGCGCACAGCCGTATCAACAGGCGCTCATTCGTGGAAAAATTATCACGCTACGCCGTTGGCGGGCTAACGGTTCCTGCCTTAATGAGTTTCCTGATGCCCAATTATGAAACCATCCAGGTTGAGCCCGATGATCCGCGCATAAAATCAGAATATATCACCTACGATTCCCCAAATGGCGGCGGTAAGATCAGGGCATTATTATCGAAGCCTGCAGATGCTAAAGGTAAACTTGGTGGTATTGTAGTAGTTCACGAAAACCGCGGACTAAACCCATACATTGAAGACGTGGCCCGCCGCGCCGCTTTGGCCGGTTTTATTTCTATCGCGCCTGATGCCCTCACACCGCTGGGCGGCTACCCCGGCAATGACGATGCCGGTCGCGAAATGCAGGCCAAACGCGACAAAGCCGAAATGGAAAACGATTTCATTGATGCCTTTGAATATTTAAAGAACAACAAAGATTGCAACGGCAAAGTAGGCGTAGTGGGCTTTTGTTACGGCGGCGGCATTGCCAATATGATGGCCGTGCGCCTGCCAGATCTGGCTGCCGCGGTGCCTTTTTACGGTGCTCAACCGACTGCCGACGACGTTCCAAAAATAAAGGCGCCATTGTTATTGCATTATGCAGCGCTCGATACGCGCATAACCGGCGGCTGGCCCGCTTATGAAGCTGCATTAAAAGCGAATAACAAACAATACCAGGCCTTCATTTACGAAAACGCCAACCACGGCTTCCATAACGACACTACCCCGCGTTACGACAAAGCCGCCGCCGAACTCGCCTGGAAACGGACGATAGATTTCTTTAAGGAGCACTTGAGTTAAAGAAATAGATTAGAAAACTGGTCGAAGTTTAGCGCAGCGTAACTTCGGCCTAAAACGTTTTAAGCTTACGTAAAAAAAACATAGCCGCCAGCAGAAATGAAAGGACTCACCGATTTTGGCGTGAATGACAGAGGCCATATCGCCGTGCAGGAATGGGTGTGTCGTTTCGCGATGTGAGTATAAAAAACTGTAAAGGGAAACCATTCGTTTCGATGCTTAATTCATGCTCCTGAATTCTACCGGTGTTTTACCCGTTTTCTGCTTGAAAAGCTTATTAAAATACTGCGGATATTCAAAGCCTAACGAGTAAGCAATCTCACCTACCGACCTATCGGTGCTCAGCAAAATATTCTTCGCCTCTTCTATCAGGTAAAAATGGATGTGATCCTGCGCGTTTTTGCCGGTTTCCTTTTTGAGGAGATCGCTTAGGTAGTTGGACGACAGGTTTACTTGGTCGGCCAGGTATTTTACTGTGGGCAGGCCTTGTTCGGCAATGCTGTTCTGGCTGAAATATCCGCTCAATATTTTTTCTACCTGTGCTATTACAGAATTATGAGAAGTTTTCCGGGTGATGAACTGGCGACCATAAAACCGGGAACAATAATTCAAAAGCAGTTCGATGGCCGAAACGATAATGGTTTGGCTATGTATGTCGATGTTTTCTTTTAACTCAGCCTCGATCTTTAGCACGCAATCATACAGCGTCTGTTTTTCTTTTTCCGAGAGATGCAGCGACTCCGAGATTTCGTAAGAGAAAAAACTGTAATCTTTCATCTTATTGTTCAACGAGGTACCCCTGATCAGATCGGCATGAAAAAATACGCCCCAACCCATTAATTCCGGTATAACGTCTGGCTCATCTTCAATTTCAAGCACCTGGTTCGGCGCCATGCAGATCAAACTGCCATCCTGGAAATCCACCAGCTTTCGGCCATACTTAACGTTGTTGCTGCTGTTGCTTTTAAAGATGATGGCGTAAAAATCTGCCGAGAGCTTGGTGTACTCATGTGTATGTTCACATACCTTACTGAAATCTACCACGGCAATCAGCGGATGCAGGATAGGCTGATTCAGTTTAAAAAATTTAAACAGATCGGGCACGGTATGCAGTTGGACGAATTGGTTCATAACTAAATCTTATATAAATATCGATAATGAATGCTAAATACCGAATAAAGAAGATCAAACCTTCGGCATTAGATAATCAGCATTCGTTATTCGATATTCCTTTACTTTAATATTACAGCCCGAATTGCGCTTTCATCCCGCCAATAAAAGTCGCATCGTCAGACTGTGTACGATTGGCAATAATGGCTTTGGCATCCTCGCCGGCGGTATATCTGATCTTGCCGGTGCCATCAGTTGCGGCCTCATAAATTACTTCGGCAACCAAGCTTGCAGGCGAAGCATTGTCAAGCATAGCAGGCAATGCGCCCATTACTTTTCCTACCATAGGTTGATATTCGGTGAGCGATTCATCGTTATTGAAATCGAACGAGCGGCCGGCGAAATCTGTGGCGATGGCGCCCGGTTCCACGATCTTCACTTTTCCGCCAAATTGTTCAACTTCGTAGTTCAGAGATTCGGAAATACCCTCAACGGCGAACTTGGTGCCATGATATAAAGTGCCCATAGGGAAGGTTATCTTACCACCTATAGATGATATATTGATAATGACGCCGCCTTTGTTACTACGAAAATGTGGGAGTAAAGCTTGGGTCACATCCAACAAGCCGATCACATTGGTGTCAAACTGGCGTATTATCTTTTCCCTCGAAAACGATTCCAGCGTACCGTAAGCGCCATAGCCTGCATTGTTCACCAGCACATCTATTTGCCCGAATTTTTGGATGCCTTCGTTCACAGCGTTTTCAATAGAAGCTAAGTCGAGCACATCCAGTTTGGTAACCAATACGTTATCTAACGCAGTTAGCTCGGTTTCCTTTTCGGGAGTACGCATGGTGGCAATCACATTCCATCCTTTAGCCTGAAATAACTTTGCAGTTTCTTTGCCTATGCCGCTGCTTGCGCCGGTAATTAAGATTGTCTTTTTCATTTTGTTTGTGTTTTAAATAACGATGTAAAGGTCCGGCAATAAACTAAGCAGCAGATAAAACGAATTCAGGTTAGTTGTATGCTTTTTACGGATTTGGGGGAGGGATAAGGAAAAAGGGCTATCGAGTAAATAATGATCATGTTTTTATTTAGGTACACCTTACACGATAATCTAAAATCATTTAAGCTTCCTTCCTAACACAACAAAAGCAGTTATTTGCTAACTGCCTTTGTTGTTGGTTGCTTATTGAGCCACTGCCACAAATGAACGCACAGGTAAGTGCGGTATGGGCTGAATTGTTCAGAGAGCACAATAATATCAGCCCTCAATTTTTTACGATCTGTTTTGTCCAGTCCGAATATCAAGGCCATCGCATTTTGGATACCGAGGTCATCAGGAATAAAAACATCCTCCCGCCCCAGGCTAAACATCAGCAAAATATGAATGGTCCACTTACCCACGCCTTTTATAGCGCCAACGTATTGGTAGATCTCGTCATCGCTCATTGCGGTCAGTTTATCCAGTTCCAGTCCATTGTCGAGGGCAAACTGCGCGATGTTCTTCACGTAACTCACCTTAGCGTTCGAAAGCCCGATGGCACGTAATTGTTCCGATGGGATATCAACCACCTGCTGCGGCGTTGGCTCGGCGCCATCAAAAAGATTTAAAAACCGCTTATAGATCACATCAGCAACCTTGGTGGATAGCTGCTGGTTCATGATCGATGTGTACAAAGCAAGCGGGATATTAGCCCGCTGCTTTAAGTCGTAAGGCTGCGTGTCTTCAAATAATCGTGCCAAAAGCGGATCGCCAGACAGGCGGCTATAATAAGGATGAACCATCAGATCAGGATAATTTACTGTAAAAATCAGGCAGCGGGTTGAGCCTGGTGTTCTGCCTTTGATGCCAGTAAGGATAGATTGGGTCAACCTCGCTTGCCGCATCCAGTTTTTTCACTTGCTCGAGTGTTAAATTCCACCCTACGGCGGCAAGGTTTTGCTTGAGTTGTTCCTCGTTACGTGCACCAATAATAATATTGGCAACGGTTGGCCTTTGTAATACCCAGTTCAATGCCACCTGTGCTACGGTTTTGCCGGTTTCTTCGGCAACTTCGTCAAGCGCATCAACAATATTGTAAAGGTGTTCGTAATTGGTGGCCGGACCGTGACTACCGCCTTGCTGCGTACGGTTTTCCTTTGGCAACGCCTGTCCTCTGCGGAATTTACCGCCTAATTGTCCGGATGCCAGCGGACTCCAAACTATTGTGCTTACATTCTGGTCAATCCCGGCAGGCATCAGTTCCCATTCAAATTCCCTGTTCAATAGTGAATAATAAGCCTGGTGCGCCACATATTTGGCCCAGCCGTAACGCTCAGATGCCGACAATGATTTCATGAGCGCCCAGCCCGAAAAGTTAGAGCAGGCAATATAACGTACTTTTCCTGCGCTGATCAGGTCGTCCAGTGCGCGCAGGGTTTCTTCAACCGGCGTATTACCGTCGAAGCCATGCATGTGGTAAATATCTACGTAATCAGTATTCAAACGGCGCAGGCTATCCTCTAATGAGCGGATCAAATGAAAGCGCGAAGACCCAAAATCATTCGGACCGTCGCCCATGGTAAAAGTTGCTTTGGTAGAGATGAGCACCTGGTTACGTTTGCCTTCCAGCGCCTTGCCCAAAATCTCTTCCGAAAGTCCGCGTGAATAAACGTTGGCCGTGTCGAAAAAATTAACACCCGCATCGATGCAAAGGTTCACCAGGTGTTTCGCCTCGTCGAGTTGTGTATCGCCCCAGGCTTTAAAAAATTCATTGCCGCCGCCAAAAGTAGCGGTGCCGAAGCTTAAAACGGGAACTTGCAGCCCTGATGCACCTAATTGTCTGTATTCCATAGTTTGATGTTTTGTGTGATGTATAAATTCAAAAGTAATGGAAAGCAGGATAATTTTATGTCAGTGAAGTTTCAGGAAAAGCGATTTACTGTACAACTGTCGATCTTACAATAAATTTAAGTTAAATCTCCAAATCCCTGTAACCTTTCCCGCGCCGGTGGTGTCTTTATGGCATGAGATTTAAACTTCTACTTTCGTTAAGCATATTCGCGCTGCTGTTCCATTTTGCCCAGGCACAAACCCCCACCGGAAAAATTTCCGGAAAGGTGTTAGACGAGACCAAAAAGCCGCTCGATGGCGCAACAGTAATTCTGCTCGCCGCTAAAGATTCTGCCGTAGTAAGTACCCAACTGGCTAACCAGGATGGTACGTTTATCTTTCAAAACCTGAAGGACGATACTTACCTGATCAAAGCAAGCTACATCGGCTATAAAAACTTCATCAGCGGTAACGTAATAGTAAGCGGACAAAAGCCGGTTTCCCTACCGGACTTTATTTTATCAGCAGCCGGCAAAACACTGAAGGAAGTTTCTGTAACCGCTCAAAAAGCATATGTTCAGCAAAAAATCGATCGCACGGTGGTTAACGTTGGTGCGCTGATATCCAATACGGGCGCCAACGCTTTGGAGGTACTGGAAAAGACACCCGGCGTACAGGTTGATGCCGACGGTAATATCACTTTCAAGGGTAAAAGCGGTGTGCTGGTGATGATAGATGATAAACCTACCTATCTGTCGGCGGCAAATTTGGCTACTTATCTTAAGTCGCTGCCGTCTTCGTCATTAGACCAGATCGAGCTGATGGATAACCCGCCCGCCAAGTACGATGCTGCCGGAAATGCGGGTGTTATCAATATTAAAACCAAAAAAAATACCATTCGCGGTTTTAACGCATCGGTTTCGGCAGATATAGAGCAGGGTTTTTATAACCGTACGAACGAAAGCATTAATATGAATTATCGTGTAAACAAGGTTAACCTGTTTGCCAATCTTTCTTATAATGGACAGCGGACTTTCCGCAGGCTCGAGATTGATAGGAATTACCTGGATGCAAATGGTAATTCTACGTCGTCTCTGGCGGATATTTCCTATTTCCGGCCAACTGATAAAAATACCAACATTAAGGCCGGTATGGATTTTTATGCATCGCCAAAAACTACCGTAGGCTTTGTATTTACCGGCGACATATCGCGCAACCACGACAGCAGCCCTGTTTATAGCTTACTGTATGGCCCGGGCGGTGGTTTGGATTCTACCATTACCTCTATTAACACCTCGAAAAATAAATTCGACAGCAAGGGCATCAACTTAAACTACACACATAAGTTTGATAGCACCGGCAGAACGCTGACGTTCGATTTGGATTATATCCGCGACGTATCGGGCAGCAGCCAATTGTTTGTGAACAATACTTACCAGCCCGATGGCTCTTTGACAAATACCAAAGTTTTAAATGATGATCTGCCCGCCGTGATTAACATTTACTCCGCTAAGGCCGATTATACCCATCCGCTCAAAGGCAAGGCAAAAATTGAGGCCGGCGTTAAAAGCAGCTATGTAAATACCGATAATGCCGCCAATTATTTCAATGTGGTTGACGGCGTTAACCAGATAGATTACAATAACACCAACAGGTTCCTTTATAAAGAAAACATTAATGCGGGCTATGTGAATTTTAATAAGGATTTTGGTCGCTGGGCCATACAAACCGGTCTGCGCGTAGAGAACACTAATGGCAACGGGCATCAGCTGGGTAATGCGCAAAAGGCCGACTCGTCCTTCGCAAACCATTATACCGATCTTTTCCCAACGGCATATGTTACTTATCACCTTGATACGGCCGGTCACCATGTTTTGGCAGTATCGTACGGCAGGCGGGTAGGCAGGCCTAATTATGGTAGTTTAAATCCATTCACTTTTTTTGTAGATGAGTTTACCTATTTTTCTGGTAACCCATTCCTGAAGCCGGAATTTACAGACAATTATAAGCTCGCCTACAGCTACCGCAGCCTGTTTACCATCGCAGCATCTTATAACCGTACCGCCGATGTTCAGGGCGAAACCATTCATAAAAGCGGCACGGTGTTTATCAGCACCACCGGCAACATCGGGCAGCGGAAGACATTGGATTTTTCGGTCAGCACCAATTTTCAGCCAACCAAATGGTGGTCGGTTAATTTATATGCCGAGGTGTACAACAACACCTACCAGGGTGCATTTTATACCGGGTACCTAAACCAGTCGCAGGTTACGTTTGCCGGTAATGGCAGCAACCAGTTCACCCTGTCAAAAACCTGGAACGCCGAGATCAGTGGCTTTTACGATAGCGGTGGCACCTATGGCCAGTTTGTCACGCTTCCAAAGGGCATGCTCAACGCCGCCATTCAAAAGAAAGTGCTGAATAACAAAGGCTCTATCAAGTTAAATGTGAGGGACATTCTGCATTCGTTTAGCCCGAGCGGTACTATCACTAATATTCAGAATGCCACAGCAACGTTCCATAACTTTATCGATACCCGCGTGGCGACGCTGGCGTTTACTTACGCCTTCGGTAAATCAACTAATAATATACCTCAAAAACGCGATACCGGCGGTGCCGATAGCGAGCAGGGGAGAGCGCACTAACAGTTTGATATTCTGCTGAGATTATGAAGCCGCCTTATGATTGTAGGGCGGCTTTTTTGTGATGTATGGTAGTCTTAGACTACTGTCTCATTTAGTTTTAGTCGGTATAAATTTAAATCTGCTCTTATTAAAGTTGATGGCTTTATGATTGATAAACCACGTCTTCCCCAGGTAGTTTTCGATAGCGCCAAATCCAAGTACTAATTGATCACCCTTTTTTAAGAATGCTATCGGATTTCTGTACTTTGTACTTTTGGTGCCATCGGCAAATATATAGTCGGCAAACAAGGTGTCCTTTTTAAACTGCCCTATAATTTCGCCGTGATAAAACGCTTTTTCCAAAGCATCAGGTTCGGGTTCGGCATATTTAATAACTAAGCTGCCTTGAATTTTACCATTGGGCATTGTTTTGAATTTCAAAAAAGCGCTGTCTTTTTGAAAGATAGCTATAAAATGGTGTTCAGGAGAGTTGATGAGTTCATCGCCGCCCTGCGATGTTGTATTTTTTGTACCGTGATTGCAACCAAATAAGCCTATTGATATAAGGAAAATCAACTTAAACAGTCTATTTCTCATACTTAAATGATTTGGCTGTAAGATTTGGTTGGATATTTTCAAAAGCATTGGCAAGTATAATTTCAGTTTGGCAGTCCAATTGTTGCATTCTGCAATATACTCTTTTAAGATTATTATTTAATCCGCTGTTCCGCTGTCCGAAGTTTATAACTTCGGGCAGCGGGGGCTGCAATAAATAGCCGGCTTTTTTAGCTGAAATATTTACACATTTATTTGCAAATAAATGTGTAAATATTTTAACTTAGTGTTGTTGCTTTTAAGCAATAATTAATCTCTCTATCTTTAACCTATGACCTTAGAAACAAGTACACTTAATTTTGCCGTTATTTTTTTCAAATCCCTAAGGATTTTCAAGCTGAAAATCGGATTAGATTCAGTTATCCAGGAACTCGAACGGCATCCCGATTACCCAAGCCTACTCGCCCTTAATTACATTCTGCATAGTTATGAGTTGCCCGCAGATGCATACCGGGTTTCGTTAAATGATAAATTTGATAGCTATCAAACTTTATTGCACATACTTAACTGAGTGGTTAAAAGCAATTCAAATTATTAAGGGTCGCATAATCTTGCGTGTTATCAACAACGCCAACAACAACAAACAGAGATTGCCCGGCACTTAATGGCGTTCAGTTCAGATCAAACGGCAGCAGAAAAAGTTTTACATGATCGAGATCTGATAAAATATAGGAATTACAAAAATTGGGCTTTGAGTTGTAATGTTAAAATCGAAAAAAATATCGAACAAATTGAAAAGCAAAATCAGTTGCAAACTGCTGGCATAAAAGCCACGCCTACTGTGCTGATAAACGGATATTGTTTACGGTCAGTTTATAAATTACACGACATTAAATATTTTGTTGCAATAATATAACAGCATTTATAAGACACTTTTTGGCCAAAAGTAAAGAAGCATGAACTTTAAAATACATGCAGCCTATAACGCCGGGGCGTGGTTTCGGCAAAACCACTTATTTTATTAAACATTTTATGGAAAACTTTCAGCAACTCAGCAGATCTGAAATGAAAAACGTTTTAGGAGGTTATGCACAGATACAATGCAGTATCACTGTACTTGGGAATGATGGGTTTACAGAAACCGGTGCTTGTGCATCAACTGATATGGAGTCTTGTTTTAGCTATACTGAGACAAAAGCAGGAATCTATAACCAGGAGAATGGCTATCCCGGTGCCAGTTACGAATGCCATTATGCAGGTGGTAATCCCTCATAAAAGTCATTTAAAAAGCAGGGCGGTTCGTCCTGCTTTTGTAATTTAAAATTTAGCAATATGAAGAGTTTCCAAATCATGTTATTGATGTTTTTCTTTTCCATGTCTTTGTGTGCAAAAGAAATCATTGTAAAAGCAAATCAAAAGGACGTTAAATTTTTGAATTTTTATTATAACGACGTTTTTTTTGATCTGAAAAGTAAAATGGTTTCTACACCCGATAATAAAGGAGACTTTACTTTACACACAGATTTGATTGTTTATCCTGCTATTGTCGCCTGTGAGTTTTATGGAACGCATTTAACATTTTTAGCATTCGAAGGGCAAACGTATGTTCTCAAACGCGCGATCGATAGTTCGTTGTATGTCGAATCTCAAGGCCGGAATGTCTCAGGTTTTTATTCTTTACTTGAAAAATCGACCGGTTCATTCAGGACGAGTACTTACAGCGCTCGGGCCCCCTCCGATAGTTATAAAGCAATACAAATTGCTGATAAAAGAAAACAGCGACGAGACTCCATCTTAGCTACGGCGAAATTGACCAGTGAAGAAAGATCATATTTTAAGGAATTTAATTTTTTTCAATCGATCAATGAAAAACTGCGCCCCTTCATGCCTCCGATTCCTTCTAATTACAATTATGCGGAGCTTCCCGATAGTTACGTAGAGGATTTGAAAAAACTACGAGGTGCCTTTGTACATGATGATCTGATCAATATCGACAAATACCGGCTCGCGGCCTTTTATTATAATCGATTTTTGACGAAATCCGCCGACAATTTTGCTGTTGAGTTTGAGAGTGCGATCAAAAATTTTGAAGGAAACACGCGGAATCTAATCTTATTCAGGTTATTGAAAGAAAACATAAAAAAGAATTTACCTGGTTTTGATAGTTATTACGCACGATATTGCCAGTTGGATAATAAATCGATCTTTAGAAAATATTTGGACAGCGTAAACAATTTATATAAAAAACCAGCATCAGAAGCTATATTAAATACCAGGTTAACTGATTTGAATGGAAATAGTTTTACGTTGAAGGAACTACTGGGAAAACATCCGGGATCAGTTTTATATATCGACTTATGGGCGAGCTGGTGTGTACCCTGCCGGGCCGAATTCTATTTTTCTGAAAAGTTGCAATTAGGTTTGAGAAGCTCAAAATTGGCATTCATTTATTTATCTGTCGACAAAGATAGTACTGCCTGGAAAGAAGCTAACCGGGTGTATGATTTTTTAAATAAGGAAAATTCCTATTTAGTCGCAGGCGATATGGATGCGGCGTTATTGAAGAATTTGAATGTACTATCAATACCAAGATACATGATTTTGGATGCAAACGGATATATTATTGATGATAATGCACTTCGGCCATCCAACCCTCAACTTAAGGATTTGTTAACTAAGTTTCTTTAATGGTATAACAGGCCCGCTGCCCAAATTTTATAATCGTCGGACAGCGGGGTATAATAGTCTAGAACCGGAGAAATCGTAAAGCCGGAACATTGTTATTGCTCGCCTATTTTTGCAATCGCATTCTCAAGCGCCTGATCTGACTTGAAATATTTGCGCTTTACTTTTTCTGCAAGCTGCTTATCAGCAATTACCTTGTCAAAGGTTTGCTCTAAAAAAGCATAGTCAGTAAAGTCTGTTCTGGTTTCGATCATGGTCTTTAACCATCTCCACATGTTTTCCTCACCAATTTCTTTTTCAACGGCCAAAAAAAGTACAACTGTGTAGTAATAAACATAAAATTCCCGGTTGCCAAAATCATCTTCGGTTTTAGCTAGCGATAACGGCTTGTAATTTTTAAGATATTTAAGCGACCGCAGCTTATTCTCCAGCAGCGTTTGATAGTCCGCTTCTCCCTGCAATTTTTTTACCGCTTTAAACGACAGGTATTCAGCAAACCCCTCATCTATAACGGGCCCGAAACCTGTATTGGTAGTTAGCAGCGTGCCGAAGTAATAGTGCCCTAGTTCATGCGCCATGATTTGCTTTCCGCGCGGACCTGCTTCCGGCGCGAAAAATGCAGAAAGCCCGTACGAGCCTGTGCCTACATTTATGGTAGTTGGCGATACGTTGAAGGCAAATGCCCACTGTTTTGGGTCGGCCGTTGGGGTGGTTTGCACGAATGTTAAGTCACCTTTGAAAGGTATGCCTAAATGGTTTGAATAAAAGTCCTCGAATGATTTTGCCAGATTAAAAAGTTTTTGTTGCTGCTCCTTCGCCATTCCCGGGTTAAGTATCCATGTATTGTTTTGTTCGGCTGTTTCAAATTTTCCGCAGTAAATTGCCATTTCGTAAGGTACGTTGCTCACAAATGTCGCCTTCGTTCCTTTAACAGGCTTGCTTCCGTTTACAAATAGAACAGAACAATCGTTGCAGGTTATGGTGATGTTATAACGCACCCGCTGATATAATTTTTGTTTCCTTTTATTATATATAACTGGGTACCAGGCCGACTGTAATCCATCTGCTCGAACGGAATAGCCGTTAAAGGCCACGTTTCCCCTCCAATCCTGACCCATATAACCGCTGGTTGAATCGGTGATTACCGGATACATCCCCGCATATTTTAGTTCAAGTTGTCCGGGGATATAGCGTGATGGGTTACCGGTATTTTCATGCATGAGGTAGGCTTTGCTTTCCCAGGATGTTAAGCTGTCTTTAGTATCGGTATCATAATACAGCGGCATATTTCCGACGGTCAGGTCTTTAAAGTAGTGGATATTCATTCCCGAATTAAGCCTGATCACATAATCCTCCTCATCTTTAATGTCGATAGGGGGAGCGTCACTTAGAACAAGATCGCAGTATATTGTGCCCTTTTTTATAGAAATATCCACTGTCCCCTTTATTAAGGGTGATGTTTCCTGAGCTTCGGCGTTATTATACGAAAGGATTAAAAGGAAAATAACGAATAAGGTTGCAGGTTTCATTGATCATATTTGATGTTCGAATATATAAAACGAATAATGTTGCTGAACGATGTAATCAAAATAATACAACCTAATCCCAGCTTTCTGAAGTGTGTAACCCTTGCTGTCCGAGGTTTATAAACTTCGGACAAATATGCCTGTAGTCTGCCACTATCCGAAAACGTCCTACGCCTACCTAAATTCAACCTCACCCGTCTTCACATCCAAATGAAACGGTTTGGGAGCGGGCAATTTTAACTCACCGTTCCCAATCTCTACCGGCATCCACAGGTAGCGCGAATCCCATTGTGTTTTGGGTTTCCAGATATCGCCGAGAAACAGCACGGTGGTCTTTTTGCTGCCCTCTACTTTGAGCATCAGGGTCGATTGCGAGCCATAAGTATTACTTTCAGGTGGTGCGATGTCTTTAAATTCAGACCATGGGCCTTCCAGCGATTTTGCCGTGGCATATTTATTAGGGTTCGGATTCCAGCCGGTTAAGGCCGAGCCGATAGCGTAGTACAAACCATCATAATGAACAATAGCCCCGCCTTCCATGTGTTTAGGGATCAGGCACATTTCTTTTTCCAGGCTTAGGTAATCGGCGGCCAGTTTTGCAATGCGGAAACCAAACGGGCGGTCTTCAAAAATGAGATAAGCTGTCCCGTCATCATCTATAAACTGGCCAATATCCCTGCTCTCGTGCCCTAATGGACGAAAGCTTTTCAGGAACTTAAAATCACCATCGGGTTTATTGGCTATGGCAATGCCAACGCGGGCGTATTTATAAGAACGATCGTCGAGGTGAAAGTACATTATGTATTGCTTGCTCTTTTTATTGTAGAACACTTTAGGACGCTCCAGGATCCAGTGCGAACCCAGGTTTTCCGGGTCCTTCATCTTTACCACATCGCCCCTGAATTGCCAGTTGGTCAGGTCTTTTGACGAATAACAACTTACGTAACGGTAACCGGTATCGAGGTTTTTACGCCTTTCCTCGCCGTACCAGTAATAAGTATCCTTGATTTTTGTGATGCCGCCGCCATGCGCCTGAATGTGGTCACCGTTGTTGTCAGGCCATACTTCACCGGGATTGATTTGGGTTAGCTTTTGAGCTGATGCGGCAGCAGCAAACATTAGCAATGCTGCCAAAAATAAGCCGGAGATACGGGCGGTTGTTTTTCTTGTCATACTTGGTTATCAAAGGTTAAAAGGCTTGTTCCCAAAGTTAAGAGTGGAAACAGGATGTTTTAACAATTGTCAATGTAACAATTATATTGATAACCAAAGAACAAATTGATCAGGGCATTATTGAAGCCTTCTGACTGAGGATATATCTGATCCGTTCTTCCCGGTTCGGCGGGTTTGCGACCAGATCAGCTTTTTTGCCTTTATACAATTCATAATCCGGTTTTAATTGTGCCGAATTACCTGTTATCTTAACAATCTCCACACGCTGTACCTCACCCGGGATCTTTCCGCCATACCAGGCCGGATCATTTACCTGCACCCACGTTACAAGCGTAAAAATCTCTCTTTTTCCTGTTGAATCTTTACCGGTTGAGGCAAATTTAACGGCCTCAGCGTTACCAAACAGGGTGAACATCGTACCTTGTTTTTTGTCGATCCCGGAAGTAATCACCCGGAAATTTTTCTCACGCAGACCAAGCGCAGCCGGAAGTGCAGCCTTTTCATTGATCCCGGTGGGTTGACTTTTATCTGAAGTGCAGGAAGCAAGCACTGATATTATAGCGGCAAACAGAATTATATTTTTCATGGCTTTTATTTTATTGCTGTGGTGAAAACAAAGTCGGCGGCGGCCTGCGGGCGATGGCAATTGATGCATTCGGTTGTAAATGTCAGGTTTTTGCCGTAGGGTGACAGTTTAAGCGTTTTAAAGCGGGCCCATCCCCATCCCTTCGTCGAAGCATATTTCTTGTCATCCTTTATCATAAACTCTATCTGCTTAAAGGCGCCGGTTTTGACTATACCATTTGCATCCTCCACTTGGTCCCAGGCCACCTTGGCGAAGGTTGTTCCATTTGGCCACGGATTGGTTTGATGGTGCTTTACCGCATCGATGGCAATACTATTACCTAATATTACCCGCATGGTGCCGTTGTCAAAGCGTTCGGTGCTGCTTATTTCCTGCCAGTTCTTATAATCGGGAATAAAGGCTACGCCATTGGCTGCGGTCGGCAAGGAGGCAGGCATTGCATGTGCCTGGCCTATCGCGGCAGATTGTTTGTTAAGATCGTTAATCAATGTGCTATCAGCAACATGCTTTACGGCCAGGCTTGTCACGTAGTTTTTCAAAATTGCTATATCCTCATTGGACAATTTCGTTTCCGGATGCACGGCCTCGTAACTTTTCAGGGGCATGGCGCCTGCCATAATCTGGTTAAATGATTCCCAAAGTTTTCCTTTCTGATCTCCCGCGGCCATTTTAGACCAGGCAGAGAAGTTCAACCCCTCGCGACCTTCCCGGATATGATTTGAAACCAGCCAGTAAACCGGCTGTATCTTATCGTACCATCTAAGATTTACATCGTTCGAGTGGCAGTCATAACAGGCACGTTTCAGTACGGCAGCAACTTCCGGCGGACCGTTGAAAGTAGATGGAACGGTTTCCTTATCGATAGAGGGCCGGATAAACTGGATAATAACAAATATCACCGCAAGGCTTATCAGTACTGTCATAATTCGCCTTCGGCGGGTGGGGTATTTGGGGTTTTTCATCGGGTTTAATTATTATGGATCGGATGTACTTTAAATATTGGTAATTCAAATGGTGATTATGCGGCAAAACTATTGCTACCCGGCGATGAATTTTTATCGGAATTAATAATCCCTCATAACATTTAGTTATTGTGATGATATAAATTAACCTCTATAAAAATACCAAATTGTTTCCAACGTTCAATTTGCCGGCATCAAATAAGCCCAAAGCAAAAGCCCTCAGCATTACACCAGAGGGCTTTCTAATTTTGATTTTTTAATTTTGATTACAGGGCCTATGGATCCAGAGGGTCCAGCGGATCCATATGCAGGCTTTCCCAAACCGGGTAAAATACTACATCATGATTAGAAATACTTTTTTTATCGCGGTAGGGCAGGTAGCCAAGTTCATGTGTATTCCTCTTGTCGAATGCGTCTCTCATCACCATATCATGCTGACTTTTGCTGGTGATGAACAACGACGGCTTATCCAGCGGAATACCGTAACGAATAATTAACCTGTCTGCATTCCTGAAATTGGTGGTAGTGTGGCGCGCGTGTGGGTCGATAATGATGGCGCTTTCGGGAATGTTATATTTCTTCATCAGGTACTTCTTCATCTCAATCGCCTCGCAATACGGCCCGCGGAAAGGATAGCAGTAACCGCCGCTGGTGATAATGAAGGGCGCCAGTCCTTTCAGATAACGCATAGCTGCGGCATCGCAATGGATCTTATTATCGGGGCTGATAGGTGTGGTGAATAATTCAGGCCCGTTACCAGGAATAACAATAGCAGCATACTGGTATTTGCTCCACTGGGTTGTCTTGATCTTTTCTACCGCTTTTTTGTTTTCGCCTTGCTCCATTGGCTCAAAACGGGCAGGTTCATCACGATCATTTGCGTCCATCAGGTGCAAGGCTACCTGCAGCGATGGTTGGTAGAAAGCGGTCATATCACCGGTTTGCTCATCCAATAAAGCAAACATATCTTTCATCACCATGCGGTAATATCTGCTGGTCACAACGTAACTGGCCGAGTCTATTCGCGGGTAACGCATCTTTTTGCCCAGTCCAAACTGATCGATAATATAGTTGATGCCGTAAAAATATTGGTCCCAGGCTTTCATTAATAAATCTAAGTTACTGAAGCCGGCAAAGCGCTGGTAATATCCCGAAGCACGCAGATGCCTATCAATCATCTGATCGAATGCCCGCGAATGCGCCTGATATAATTTCGACATCGCATCGGCCATTTGCAGGGAATCATCTTTAGCGTATTTGAAACCGCCAACAAGCGATAACGGCGTAAATGCGGTGTCAGAAACATGGCTCTTCAGCAATGCTAAACGCGCCTTAAATACTTGTTTAAGGTAATTATCGTCGGTGATCAGTTTCTTAACTTCCGGTGTGTGGTCAATTACCGTGAGCAGGTAAAAGTCTTTATCGGCTGTTAAATTATCCGAATGCAGGAAAACGTAATTTTTGCTGAATCCAGCGGTTTGTTTTTGCTGCGCAATGGCAAAGCCGCTCAGAAATATACCGAGGCTGCTTATCAAAAAGCTCATCGCCGTTTTTTTAATGATCATTTTCATTTTTAAATGTTTAAATAAAAAAGGGAGACTGTCAGGCCTCCCTCAATTGCGATTGTGTTAATTAATAGCCCGGATTCTGGTACATTTTCACCGGATCGAGTTTGGTCTCATTGAAAGGTATTGGATAATACCTGTCTTTGGTGGTGAAGTTTGAAAGCAGCGCCGAGCCGAAGTCAGACTGTTTTTTGGCGTGGAAATAAGTTACCAATTCATCGGTCGTAAACGTGCGCAGCAAATCGAACCAGCGGTGATGTTCAAAGGCAAGCTCCACACGGCGCTCGTGCAGGATGGCCAGTTTCAGCGTTGGGAATTTTGCGCTGTAAGTTGGGTCGAGCGATGATACTTCGTAAGCAGGCATGCCTGCTCTTGCGCGTACCATATCCACATACTGAATAGCCGCAGCATTGTTACCCAGGTACATGTTCACTTCGGCCAGCATCAATATCACGTCGGCGTAACGCATCAAAATCCAATCATTACCGCCATAGCCATTTATACCGGCAGCACCGCTCGCGTCTCTGAACTTGGTAACAAACCAGTCTTTAACGGTAGGATCATTGGCGTATTTGATAGAGAAGGCAGCACGTGGATCATTAGCTTCATATTCGTTCACCAGGTCGTGCGTTACGTTATCACCCACACCCGAAGTTGGCTTCAACGAATTGATGTTCTCGCCTTTAGCCTGGCTGTTAACCGCAATGCTCGAGCTATAAACCGGATCACCTTGTTTGTTCACTATTTGCCAGATCAGTTCGGGGCAGGTCGATTTTTTAGTTACGTCGAACACATCGGTATAAGGAATATCCTTCAGGTTACCGAAGGTTTTCAGGTTGAAAGCGGCGGTAAGATAAGTTAAAGCGCTGTTTAGGTTGGTTGTCTTATTGGCCTGGTCCTCGGTAGTTGCCATGGTTAAATAAACCTGCCCTAACAAAGTATTCACAGCTGCTTGCGATAAGCGACCAACTGTACCTGCCGATTGGGTTGCCGGCAGCGGGCTTTTAACAGCATCGGTCAAATCGGCTACAATCTGTTTGTAAACTCCCGCCTGTGGTGTGCGGAAAGTGTTGGCGGTGATATCGCCGGTCGATGTAAGGGGTGTAGTAACCAACGGCACATCGCCCCACTCGCGAACCAGGTGGAAATAGATCAGCGCGCGGATACTTTCGGCTTCCGCTTTATAAATAGCCCTGGTGTTTGGATTAGCATAAGTTACCTTATCAATATTGGCCAATACGAGGTTACAATCGGCAATTACACCGTACATGGCCAGCCAGTGGGTGTACAAATAGCTGTTGGTGGGAATCAGCGAAAAGTTACCGAACCCAAATGGCTCACCCGCGTTCGATTGGTTATCATTTGTTCCGGTATCATCCGAGCGTTGATCGGTCCAAAGGTCGCTGTTTTCACCAATAGTATTGCTGCTTCTTAACGCACCATAGCAGCCGTTAACCGCAAGCAATACATCGTTCTCATTTCTGAAATAGTTATTCACCGCAATAGAATCGGGGTCATTCTGCTGCAGAAATTCCTTTTTGCACGAGCCCAGAACAAGTAATATTACCAGGCTGAATAATGTGATATATTTATTTTTCATGTTGTTCATTGTTAAATTCTCCGACATTAAAAAGTTGCTTTTACACCCAGGTTGTATGAACGTACCAGCGGGTACACACCGTAGTCGATACCGGGAGCAAGGTTGGCGCCCTGTGAGCCGCCGTATGAATAATCATAATCCACCTCGGGGTTATAGCCTTTATACTTGGTAATGGTGAAAGCGTTATTAACCGCGCCATATACCTTTAATGCGGTTAAACCGAGGGCAGTTAAAACGCCACGCGCCTTAAGGTTGTAGCCCAGCGTAATATTTGTAGCTCTCAGGAAGGAACCATCCTGCAAATAGAAGGTAGAAAGCCTGGTGCTGTTGCTTTGTGTGCCACCGCGCGATGCACGGTAAACGGTACCTGCGCCAGGATTTGCATCATTACGGTAACGGTTGGCTACATCTTCGTACTGGTTACCTGAACCTTCCATATTGTACAGGTAGTAATCCTGTCCGTCAAGCACCTGGTTCCCGTATGAGCCATTAAATGATGAAGAGAAATAGAAGTTTTTATAAGTAGCGCCAACGTTAAATCCGTAAGTAAATTTAGGTGTTGGGTTACCTATGATGCCTGCATCCTTGCTGTTAATGATACCATCGCCGTTAGTATCCTGGAAGTACAGGTCACCAACGTGCAGCGGATTGGTTGAGAACGATGAACGGGCGGGGCCTCTAAGCTTGTAACCTGCCGGGAACGATTGTGTAGCCGGATTGTAATTGGCGTTATCGATCTGGATGTTAGCCATATCTGCCTCGGTAACCATACCGGCAACCTTGTAACCGTAAAACATACCAATAGGATATCCGGCTTCGGTGATGCTGGTAAGATATGAACGCTCGGCACCATTGGTAATAATGGTATTGCCGCCACCCAAATTCAATACTTTGTTGCGGTTAATAGAGATGTTACCCGAAACATTCAGGCTGAAATCTTTGGTAACGATAGGTTTGGCATCAACCTGGATATCGAAGCCTTTGTTGCTTACCTTCGAATTTTTCAGGTTGGTTAAGATTGTTGAGCTACCCGAAACAGCCGACACCGGCTGATTGAACAACAGGTTATAGGAGTAGCTGAGGTAGTAGTTGGCAATAATGAACAACCTGCCTTTCAACAAACCTAAATCGGCGCCAAAGTTGTATTGCGAGGTTGATTCCCACCCTAAGTTACGATCTTTAATACCGGCGGGGGTGTTTGATGGAGTAACTGTTCCGTTGCCAAATACTACGCTGCCCGGCGCGCTAAGTACCTGCTGTGTATTGTAATTACCGATATTGTTATTACCGCTTAATCCCCAGCTTGCTCTCAGTTTTACGGTTGATTGCTCGCCTAACAGGTCGTGATAAAAATGCTCGTCAGACAAGTTCCAGCCAGCCGAAACCGATGGGAAGGTGCCATAGCGGTTATCAGGTCCGAAACGTGAAGAACCGTCTCTGCGGATAGAACCTGACAGGAAGTATTTGCTGTCGTAGTTATAATTTACCCTGCCCAGGTATGATAACAAGGTATAAACAGATTTACCTGTATTTTGAGTTCCTTCAGGAGCGCCGCTGGTAATCAGCGTGATGTTGTTCGGAGCAGCACCGGTGATGTTTGGCACGTTATCATTCTGAAAACCGATACCTTGCAAGGTAAGCACGTCGTTAGAAGTTTTTTGAGCGGTATAACCGGCCAATGCGTCGAAATGGTGCTTGCCGATCTGTTTGTTATAATTCAGCGTAAACTCGCCCAGTTGATCCTGGAAATTAACAGTTTGCTGAATAGCTTTCGCTGCCGCTACCGATTGCGAAGAATACGGAGGGAAGGCGCCGTTACTGATTGAGGTAGGCAGGTAATAATTATAGTTCTCGCTATAGGTTTGCATACCTAAGTTAGCCTTGAACGAGAAACCCGGTAAGATCTGGTAAGTGGCTTGTGTATTGTAAGTGGCCCTGTTACCTGTACGGTTTATTTTAATTAATTCTGCAGTGGCGATAGGGTTCTCAATTGATTGATAACCGTAAGCTGTTGATTGTGCAGCGGCAAGGTTGGTAGCTATGCTGCCATCTGCGTTATATGCAGGGAAGATAGGCATATAGATCAAAGCACCCATGGCCGGGCTGTGATCCCATCTGCCATCCTGTGTTTCCTGATTCTTGTTTTGAGTGTAGGCAAGGTTTGCGGTTATTTTTAACCTTTTGCCAATGTTACCGTCAATGTTGGCGCGCAGGTTTATCTTTTGCTGACCGGTACCCAGCATAATACCCGGCTGATCCTGGTACCCTGCACTTAAATAATAATGGGTATTGGGTGAGCTGCCGCTGAATGATAAATTATGATCCTGTGTTAAAGCGTTACGGTATAATTCGTTTTGCCAGTCGGTATTAATGGTTTGGTGAATAAGTGTTTGTGCGCCAAAATTATATAAACCGCCAGGAATGCTTACCGAGCTGGCATTACCAACGTTTGTAATACGGGTGGCATTGTTATCAGAGTACATGGCGTCGTTCCAGGTGTGGCCGGTGTTCACCCAAAGATCGTGGTAGGTGTTGTTACGACCGTCAATCACCAACTGCGCAAACTGATCGGCGTTCAGCAGGTTTACTTTTTTTGCAAGCTGATTGATACCTACCTGTACATCATATTCAAATTTTCCTTTGTCGTCTTTGTTGCCCCTTTTGGTAGTGATCAGTACCACGCCGCCTGCCGCTCTCGACCCATAAATAGCTGCCGATGCCGCATCTTTCAATATGTCGATCGATTCGATATCGTCAGGATTAATAAAAAGGTCGTTACCTGCAGGGTAGCCGTCAATTACATAAAGCGGATCTGAACTGGCGTTGATAGTTCCAACCCCCCTTACACGGATCTTGGTGGTTTGATACGGCGCGCCGCTCACCTGCGATACCTGTACCCCCGCTACTTTACCAACCAGCGCCTGGCCAACCGTTGGCGCCGAAGTATTCAGCTCACTCGCTTTTACGCTGGCAATAGCACCGGTAAAATCACTTTTGCGTACGGTAGTGTAACCAATGGCAACAACCTCGTTCAAAATGTTGGTTGCAGGTTTCATGCTGATGTTAACCTCTGTTTGGTTGGTTATTACAACCTCGCGGTTGGTATAGCCTAAAAAAGAGAATACCAATGTTTCGCCTTGTTGTACCGTAATGGCGTATTTACCATTCGCATCGGTAGAAGTCCCTTTGTGCGAAACTTTTTCGTAAACGCTTACCCCTGGTAATGCTATATTCTGTTCGTCAACAACGGTACCGGTAATTTTAACCGGGATAGGCTGAACAACAACTACCGGTTTTGGAGCAGCCGGCATCTTTTCAACTTTGATGAGCACGTGGTCGCCTACTTGTTTAATGGTGCCTTTGTAGTCTTTTAATAATTGCTGTAAAACCTGGCTTACCGTTTTGTTGGTAGCACGGATAGAAACATGTTTTGCTACATCAATGGCATTGTCATAGCCAATAACAAACTCTGTCTTTTTTTCAATGATATTGAAGATCGCCTTTAACGACATATCATCCGCCACGATAGAGATCCGCGTGTTTTCTATGGTTTGTCCCTCGGCTGCCATTGCCGGGATCCCCGAATTAAATATTAATAAAAGCGTCATCAGCAGGGGTAATATTCCTGGTACAATGCCTCTTATTAAAAATGTAGAAACTTTGTTTCGATAAAAATTTTGCATTTTTGGTTGAATTTTTAATGATTACTTGATCGTTTAAAATTGTTGCGCTAACATTTGCGCCGCCATGCAGGGGATGTTACAGCATTCCCTGCTCCTGGTTGTGAGAGGTGTTTAATTCATGAATCTTTTCTTGTGTTTTAAGTTGACGTAAATAACTCCGTTATCTATCTGGTACTTCATCTCAGTGAGGGTACTGAGTACTTTAAGCACGTCAGCGGCGGGCTCGTTATTAAAGCTGACTGTGTAAAGGCGGTTGTCGGTCGTTTTGCTGTCGAATTTTACGGTTACGTTATACCATCTTTCAAGCGCATGGGCAATCTCCCCGACAGAGGCATTGTCAAAACGCAGCTGGTTTCGCTTCCATGCGGTAATATCATCGGTCTTTATCCTGTTTAAAATATGGCTGCCATTGCTTCGGTCATAAATCAGTTGCTGGTTGCGCGTCATCGAACTGGCAAACATTTCCGTTTTACCGTTGTCCATAGTTTCTTCTATGCGTACTTCGCCCGTTTCAACGGCAACACGGATCTGGCGCTCATCGGGATATGCCTTAACATTAAATGTGGTGCCAATGTCCTGGATAAGCAGTTTGCCCAAGTGGATAGTAAGGGGCTTAGCCGGATCATGCTTTACATTAAAAAAGGCTTCTCCGGTTAAGTAGAGCTGACGGTCTTTTTTTCCGAAATCAGAAGGTATTCGAATGTTAGAACCGGAATTGAGGGATATGATAGTTCCATCGGGTAAAGCGACGTCTTTTTTTACGCCGTTTGGCGCGCTTACCAACGTATAACTAACCGACGGTTGCAAATTGTCCGTTTTTTTTAAAACCTCGAATAATATCAAACCCGAAGCAACCAATAATGCCGCAGCAGCCTGCAGCCAGTGATTGCCTAGCCATGTTTTATTTTTATGAAGTGGAACTAACCGCAACATGTCCCGGTCTAACTCGCTAAACCGGTCGCCCTTTTCCTTTTGGGCTAAAATTTCCTGTTGTTTATTATTATCGTAACCGGCAAACCATTCCTCAACCAGCTTTATTTCGTCTATGCTGGCTTTTCCGGCCTGGTACCGTTCAAATAATTCCTTAATTCTACTATCCACGTAAGAGCGCTTTTACATAGCTCGCACGGAAGGCCCGAATGTCCTTTAAGAAAAGGTTAAGGTTTTGTTACGTTTAGTAACCGGTGTTTTAAAGCGAAAAGAATATAGGCTGAAGGAAAGATAGCAACAGCAGCATCAACAGTTCGGGGTGGCTGCTCTGCAGATCGAGCTTAAGGCGCTTCAGCGCTTCCGACACGTTATTGCGGACGGTTTTTTCGGAGATATTCAGGATGCCGGCTATTTCGCCGTTCCTTTTTCCCTCGTTCTTGCTTAAATTGTAACAGTGCTGCATGGTTTCGGGAAGCTGCCCAACCATATCAATGATCTTACTGTTCAGTTCCATTGCAAAACGGTGATCTTCGGCGGAATGTTCAATGTCCGAAAGGCGCTCAATCAGGTAAGCTTCGCCCTTAACACGTATGTTTTTTTTGCGATAGGCCGATACCACCTGGTTGCGGCTTAAAACGTAGAGGTAAGGTTTAAGCTCCTTCAATTCATGCAGTTGCTTGCGCTGCCCCCATAAATTTATAAACACATCCTGAACAATATCCTTTGCGTCGTCTTCGTCATCCAGCCTCGCGGTAACTATCGCATACACAAATGCTTTGTAACGATTGTAAATTTCATGAAAAGCGCCTGCGTCACCATCACTGCATTTGTTCAACAGCAATTGTTCTGATAAATTTTGATATATCATATTGCCCTGATGATTATTGCCGCAAATCTATCTGTCTATTCAATACTCATTATTAAGCGTGTATTAACAAAAACATTTTTTTGTTACCTCGCGCCTTACCAGGCTATATCTAAATAATTCACGTTGTTCTTGCGTGAGGAGGTTACCGCAACACCTTTTCGGTTACTGCCGGTAAATGCAAAACCTTCCAGCTCATCCCCCCGTTCATCTATATCAACCACTTTAATCACCTGCTGCTGTCCGGCTTCGAGCGATTTTTGCAAATCGACATAAGTAAATCGCCATTTGCGGCCCTCAATCTGATTTTGGATCAGTACCAAAATACCTTTATCGGCCATGTAATACAGGTTTTGCACCCATGGCGTACAGGTGAATTTTTTGTACAGCACACCCGGCTCGCTGGTTTTCGAGCAGTTTTTTAAATGCTCCGGGTCATACAGGCGCACTTCGTTGCCATGATTGCCATAATCAGCAGTGGCCACATACCATTTGCCGTTGTATTTCACATATTCGGGACGGGTGCCCTGAATACAGGCATCGTCTTCAATTGTTTTTAAGAGATTTCCGTCCAGCGTGCCTGTTTTCCAAAGGCCGCTCCAATTGATATAATAGATCACTGCCTTCCACGAGCCGCCTGCCTTTTCGGGCTTTACAGAGTTGCCCATAAATACCGGCAAATTGCCGTGATAAGCAATGCCGGTAGGGTGGTTGATCACGTTTTTGCCAGCAACGGTAAGCTTTGCCTGGATCTGATCATAAACCAGCGAATCGCCCTTAAGGGAAAATTGCCTGATCATACCCACTTCACGGTCTCCATATAAATAAGCCTTGCCATGCTGGTAGGAGATACCTTGGCACGCGCCTAAGGAATCGACGGTGGTTTCTTTTTTCAGGGTCATTTTGATGTCCTGTAAAAAGAAAAAAGGCGCCATAAATAGCGAAAAGGTCAGCATTGTTTTCATATCTGTTGAGTTGCTTCAACCGGGGAGTTAGAGATGAATGGAGATCAGTCGCCCGGCCGAAAAGTTTCCGGGAGCAAAACTATTCGCTAAAATGTTGACTGAATGTTAAGGTTCTGTTATTTTAAAAGCAACAAGATAGAGGGCGTTTAATAAAGAGTAAATTATGTACTTTAGTAAGGCCCGTTACCCCTTGGGCGCTTATTGAAAAATAGTTAAATTCTTCTTTTAAAACGATAATATAAAAAAATCTTCGTAGCATTACAGCTTACAATCAGAAACAATGGCGACAGACATTACCAAAACCTTTAAAAAGAAACACGCAGCGATACTGGAACGTTGGATGAAAAATCAACTTGCCGACGCAGGCCTGCGTGAAGACCTGATGAGTAATGAGGATTTGCGCGCAGAATCAGACGAGCTGATCAGCGCACTGATCAATTCCCTGAACGAAAGAAATCTTGACAACGTTGACTCGGGCGATTTTGATCACGTAGTGGAAATCCTCAGCGGCATTTCCATTTCGCGCGCGCGGCAGGGATTCAGTCCGCGTGAAACCGGTCTTTTCATTACAAGTCTGAAAGAAGCTTTGATTGAGGTGCTTCAGGAAGAAGTAACAGACATGAAGGAGTTCATCGACATCAGCGTGAAATTAAATCGGCTGATGGATAATTTTTCCATTATTGTGTTCGAAACCTTTATCAAAGGCCGCGAAGAAGTAATTCTTCGCCAAACTGATGAAATTGCCGAAATATCAACTCCGGTGATCCGCGTTTGGGACGGCATCCTGGCCTTGCCTATTATTGGCACATTAGACAGCGCCCGCACGCAGGTGGTAATGGAAAACCTGCTTATAGAAATTGTTGAATCAGGGAGCAGCGTTGCTATTTTAGATATATCGGGTGTGCCTACAGTAGATTCATTGGTGGCGCAGCACCTGCTTAAAACAGTAAGCGCAACCCGCCTGATGGGCGCCGAATGCATCATCAGCGGCATCCGCCCTGAAATTGCGCAAACAATAGTGCACCTGGGTATCGATCTCTCGGGAATTGTTACGAAGGCATCATTAGCCAGCGCGCTGCAATATGCATTCAGAACTTTAAGATTAGAAGTAAGAAAAACCATAATAAAACGTACAGAATAGCTCATTTATGGACAGAATTCCTATTTTAAGGATGGGGCAGTTCCTTCTGGTTACCATACAGGTAGACCTTTATGACAGGCTCGCGCTTGATTTGGAAGCCGACTTGGTAAAAATGGTCAGCAAAACGGGTGCAAAGGGTATCCTTATCGATATATCGGCAGTAAGTATAGTCGATTCTTTTATGGGGCGCATTATAGGCAACATTGGCGTAATGTCGAAGCTATTAGACGCTGAAACTGTTGTAGTAGGGATGCAGCCTGCAGTAGCGATCACGCTTGTTGAGTTAGGCCTGCCATTGAAAGGTGTATACACCGCATTAAATGTTGAAAAAGGCATGGATCTATTAGAATCAAAGATTCAGGTAATTGAAGATGAAATAGACCCAGACGATGATTTCGACGCTGATAACACTTAACAAAGACTCCATGTCTGTATTCCGGGAGCAGGATGTGGTACCCTTCCGCAACCGCGTTAAGGAATATGCCGTGAAAATAAAGATGGGTCTGGTTAACCAGACCAAGCTTATCACAGCAGCCAGTGAACTGGTGCGAAACATGCTGCGCTATGCAAACGGCGGCAACGTGTTGATTGAAGTGGTATCACGGGGCCGCGACAACGGAATCCGCTTAACCTTTAAAGACGAAGGGCCGGGTATTGCTGATATCAGCGTTGCAATGAAAGACGGTTTCAGTACAGGAAAAAGCCTTGGCCTCGGTTTACCTGGAACAAAAAGGCTGGTCAACGAATTTGAAATTAAAAGTGAATTGGGCAAAGGGACAAAAGTAACAATATTGAAATGGGCCAATGGTTGACGCAACGCACAAAAGTTTTAATGCGTCAGATCGCAGTTATTACGCTATTTTAAAAAAAGAGATCCATAGCATTGCTTTATCAATGGGTTTTGAGGATAAACGCATAGCTGAACTTGATATTATTGTTGCGGAGATCACCTCGAACTTATATAAATACGCAAACGGTGGTGAACTATTGGTTGGCGCCTTTAATGATGCTGATTTTAGTTATATAGAAATACTTTGCATGGATAACGGCCCCGGCATGACCGACCTTACCCGAATGCTTAGCGATGGCTACTCCAGCACAAACACCATGGGCCACGGCCTGGGCAGCATTAAGCGACTTTCTGACCAATTTGATATTTTTTCTTTAAAAGGATGGGGTACTATTTTGCTGACACGGGTTTACAAAACGCCGGTTACTAAGGCCATCTTGAAGAAGGGGATCCAGGTGCGTCCGTTAATCATAGCTAAACCAGGCGAAACCGCAAGCGGCGATGGCTATTATGTAAAAGTCACAGCGCAGTATATTAAAATATTATTGGGCGATGGTTTGGGACATGGCCCCGAGGCTAACCTGGCAGTAAACGAGGCGGTAAAGGCTTTTAAACAATGCCCGGATAATTCGCCGGTAGATATAATTCGTTATTTGCACACTGCCGTTCGTAAAACACGGGGGCTGGTTGCTACCATAGCAATTATTGATCTCGAAACAAAACAATTAAGTATAGCAGGCGTTGGGAATATTGCAACCAAGATGACAGGCCCATTGCTGTCAAAGGCACATTTAGCGTATAATGGTATTATAGGCCACAATATCCCCAACACCATGAACGATCAAACTGTGAGTTTGAACGACTATAATCAATTGGTGATGTGTTCAGACGGCCTGCGCTCGCGTTGGGATATCAATAAATATCCAGGGCTATCAAGGAACGATCTGAGTATACAGGCTGCCGCCATTTATAAAGAATTTGCCCGGTTAACAGACGATATGTCTGTATTAATTGCTAAATTTTGATGAAATGACCGAACTTGCCTTAATCACGCTCGAAAACGAAATGGACCTGACCCTTGCTTACAAGCGGTCTATTTCAACAGCGGGGATGCTGGGACTTACAGTAGCCACCCAAACCGCCTTTGCAACAGCTGTATCAGAAGTTTGCCGTGAAATTATTGATAAGGCAACAAATGGTGTAGCTAAACTTGGTACCATGGCCGACTCCGGCAGGTTCTTTATCTCGGCAAAAATAACTGCCGAAATTGACGACGATTTCAATAAACACTCCGACGGTTTTGAGTATGCACGGAAATTACTGCCCGTTGTAGAATTAAGTTCAGAGAGTACTCAATTGGAAATCATCCTCAAATTAGGCATTCCCCGTTCAACACGCATTGACCAGCGTAAAATCATCGCCGTAAAAAAACAGATTGAGCTTGACGGGCCGGTGAGCGCTTACGAGGAGGTTAAACAACGAAACGCAGCCTTGACGGATCTGAACCACCAAAAGGAAAATGCACTGTTAGCGGCTAATTTCCTCAATGAACAAAAAAACGAATTTCTATCGGTTGCCAGTCACGAGTTGAATTCGCCGTTGACGGTCTTACGTTCTTACGCACAGATCGCTTTAAAAATGGGAGAGAGCCAGGATGACCGGACGGCCGACTATCTCAAAAAGATTGATCTGCAAACGCAAAAGCTTGTAAAATTAGTTAGGCAACTGATGGATATTTCCAAGTTTGAACATGGTGATATAAGCTACGATTTTCAGCCAATTTCAATAAATAGTTTTTTGAATGAGACGATTGAGGGCGTTAGGATACTGGTTGACAGGCATAAGGTTTCCATCGAACTGGATAGGGATGCTGAAGTTATGATTGATGCCCTGCGGCTGGAACAGGTAATGAACAATCTGGTTGGCAATGCTGCGAAATATTCACAGACCGGCACTACTATCGCCATCAAAACACTGCATCACAACAATCACCTCATTATTACCGTTACCGACCAGGGTATAGGCATGAGTCCCGAAAGTCAGAAAAAGGTCTTTGAAAAATTTTACCGCGACAACCAGATCAAAAAGAAATATAGCGGTTTAGGGATGGGGTTGTACATAGCATCGCGCATTGTTCAGGATCACCAGGGTGTTATCAGCGTTGATAGCGAAACCGGGAAGGGTTCGGTATTTTCATTTACGCTTCCTGTTATATAAACCGGCTAAACCGCCTTTATTCATTGCGCTGGCATCATTCCCATCAATCAAGTAGTTCCCGACACAGTACCTTTATATGCTAAATTGTATATAAAAGATAAAAAAGTCTTTTATTGTTAGTTTTTGTTTTACCTTTGTTGCCGTAATGGGAGTATTTTCAAAGACATGTGAGTATGCAATCCGGGCGGTTCTCTTTATTGCTCATAAAACTGCTTCCGGCGGTAGGGTGGGGATCAAGGAAATTTCCGGTGGGATTGATTCGCCTGAGCCTTTTTTAGCGAAGATCTTACAGGATCTGAGCCGTAAGGGCCTCGTCCAGTCGGCTAAAGGCCCCAACGGAGGGTTCTACCTCGATGATCATGCCCTTAAACGCCCTTTAACCGATATTGTGGAGGCGATTGATGGCAACGGACTTTTCACAGGCTGTGCGCTGGGTTTGAAACAGTGCTCTGAAATAAATCCTTGTCCGCTGCATGGTCAGTTTAAGGCTATCCGGAGCGAGATTCACCAGTTATTGGCAACAACAGAGATTGGTAAATTCAACCAGGAATTGATATTAGGGATTAATTCGCTACGGAAATAAAAAAATTTACGTTATTAAAAGATAAAAAGGTATTAATATATTTTATGACAAGATGAAGGATATAACGGATATAACAGACATCAAGATTTTTGTAGATGAATTCTATGCAAAGGTACGCCTCGACGACCTGATAGGACCGGTGTTTATGCAGGTAATTGCCGATTGGCAACCGCATTTGAATAGGATGTATGCATTTTGGAATGCCGTATTATTCGGCGCGCCGGGATTTAAGGGAAATCCATTTGCAAAGCACGCTCCGCTTGCAATAGAGCGGCGGCACTTCGACCGGTGGCTGGCGCTTTTCGGCGAAACCATCGACAGCCATTTTGAAGGACCCGTAGCCGATGAAACTAAAAAGAAGGCTGGTTTAATGGCCGAAATGTTTGTAAACCGGCTGAGAAATTTGAATGGCCGCCCGGATAGGGTAGTGGCCTGATATGCAATTGAGCAACAAAAGAATTTAAAATCAAAAACAAATCATATCATGAATACTGTAGAAATAAACCCAACCATCAACTTAGTTGAAGAAGCATCTGCCAAAAAAAGTTATGCTGTTTATAAACGCTTTACCGATTTTACCGAGCGCCAGGCCGGAAACCGTGCGGCCTGGTTTATGGCCTCTTTACTATGGCAAGGCGTATTGTGCCTGCCTGTTCCGGCTTTCCTTATATATTATTATAATGCCCCGGTTTGGGTGGTAGGCATCACCGTATTCCTGTTTTTCACCAATCTGGTAGCCGGTATGGCCGATTCAAAAGTTGGAACAGTGATTGGTTTGCTGGCAGTCGGCACCCTATTGCATCTTGCCATGATACTGGCCTTTGTGTTTTAACGTCGGCTGATTAAATAATTGCGAATTGTGATTCACCCCAAGCCTCAAACCGAACGATTTGAGGCTTGGGTGTTTAGAAAAGCCTTACCCGCGGTAAAATTTTAATGACAGGCAACGCTATTCCCTGTTTCTATCGTAGCTTTGTTATAACACATTTAAAACTCAAATAATTCTGCCATGTTAAAAAAATATTTTTGCCTGTCTTTTTTGATCTTTAGCTTTTTGCTTTTGACAACCCGGTCTGGTTTTGCCCAATCGAAGATGTTATCAAAAGGTGATGCTGCACCTGTATTTACCGCTGAAGCCAGTCTGGCCGGTAAAGAATTTAATTTTTCATTAAAAGATGCCCTTGCTAAAGGCCCTGTTGTGGTTTATTTCTATCCTTCAGCCTATACGGGTGGTTGCGATGCAGAAGCGCATGAATTTGCAGAACAAAAAGATAAATTTACCGCCGCCGGAACCACTATTATCGGTGTATCGGGCGATGATATCCAGCGACTGAACACGTTTTCTTCTGATCCGAACTACTGCGCAGGCAAATTTGCCGTTGCGTCAGATAACGGCGGAAAAATTGCGGAAACTTACGGCCTGGTAATGTCGCCGCCAAAACTTGGACTGAAAGACGTACGCGGCATGGAGCTTAATCATGGTTTTATCCCCCGTACCACCTATGTTATTGGCAAAGACGGTAAAATTATAGCTGTCTTTTCATCATCAACCGATCACATTTCCCCTACCGACCACGTTGAAAAATCACTGGAGATTGTAAAAGCATTGTAATTCATGGAGTTTGGACTTAACGTCTGTCCTGCTCCCGAACCATTGAAGCCGGTTAACGTTTGTTAGTCGGCTTTTTCATTTTGATATAGCAGTTAATGCCATAATTATGAAAAGGAAATATTGTTGATCCGGCCAATGTCTTTATACCACCCATTTTCAAAGTACACGCAAAATACGTTCAGGTTCCCTTTTTTTTCGGCATTATTAAAAGTATCGGTAATTGAAATTCCCGGTTCAAGGGTGTTTGATTGGGCTTCAAAATAGTTCCAGAATCGTTCATTCCACACAGCTATCCCCCATGCATTATTGAATTTTGGTTCGGCCGGCTTTTCCCATATGTTCAATACTTTTCCGTCTTTATCAAACTCAACGGGGGCAAGGTGCTGTGCATCTTCTGTCGGGAAAACGCCTAATACCAGGTCGGCATTTTTTTCTTCCATCTTTTTTAAAAGATCGCGGAAAGCGGTTGGCGGCGAAAATATTGTATCGGGCATGGCAAAACACGTAATTTTATCCTTTAACCACGAATGCCCTGATAATAAGGCATTAGCAAGCCCTAAAGCTTTGCTGTTATACAAATATGAAATATGATGGCCAAATTGTTCACCGTCTTCCAGGTATCGCATCAGTTCGGGTTTCCATTCCGGCACCACTATATACAGGTCGTTTACCCCCGCCAGGTTTAGCGCCTCGAGCGAATATTCAATCAGCAGTTTTGGCCTTAAACAATCACTGTCGGTCACTTGCTGGTAATGTACGGGTAACAGCTCTTTTGGGTACCTGAACGGGCGCATTCTTGTCGCAAGGCCTGCGGCGGGTAATAATCCATAATATTTACTCATGATATACCGGTTGTATTACTTAATTAGTCTTTACTAAACATCAGCGCTAAATTTTTTTCAAGTAATTCTGCGTCGACAACGAAATTGGCGTCAAAATACCCGTCGGCCACGTTAGTGGGTTCACATACCTGCTGGTAATAATTAAATCCAAGTGCTTCGGCCTGGTACCAAAATGCTTTGCTGTGCCAATCCTTGTCATTCGTTTGCTTTTTATGAAATTCAAGAATACCTGCTCCTTCTTTCATAAAAAGCATATTTGTTAAACCCGATCCATGGATGGATACCAGATATTTTGCGTTTGAATAGATAGCCACTTGCTGTAAAAAAGTATAATCCTCATTATTTATAAGCGTGAAATTATATTTAAGCAATATAGGTTCAATTTCCTCCTCGTTTTCTACCCGTTTTCTTTGCGCTTTTTTGCGGCTGATATAAATCCGTTCACCCAGGTTAATTGCTGCTTTTTTTACAGTTAATTCATAATCGAGGTAAAGTCTCCTTACCTGGTTTACCATTTTGTAGTCGTATGAATCTACTTTGGCTTTTATCTGCGGAATCACGAGGTTTTTAATCATCAGGCTTTTACCTGAAGGGATAAAAAAGATGTTCTTAAATCCAAACGGCTCAAGCGACCCCATTATAAAGTCTGTTTTTTCATAATCACCGGGCAGCAATAAGATCAGCTCGTCTTTTTTATCCTTTACCATCCATGCCCTGAAAATGCTCTCCATAAGCCAGTGGTAATAGTTATACCAGGGGTGATGGATCAGCAAGTAAGTGTGGTCATCGTCAAGGGTGATCAGGTTTTCAGGATGATCAATAGCGTTGTAATAAAAATGAGCCGCCTGATGCTGGTAACTTTCCAGCTGGTCGGGGTGATCATGATGCGTTTCTTTGATCAGCCCTTTAGCGTTCATACCAAAACCCGAATAAGTGACAAATACGTTTTTGAACCTTTTTACCTTCTGCGGAGCTAACTCATAACTAAGAAAAGGCGCAAAAAGTGCCATTTCATGTTCAGATACATTCAAGGGAAGCGAAACTGTGATCTGCTTGTTCATGATAAAGGTTTAAGGGGCTTTTAAAAAGCAAAAGGTAAGTAAAAATGCTATAAGTTTAGTATTAAGCAAATTATATTTACAAATATTCTATCACCACGGCATTATATATTAAAAGTTAAACCATAACTTGGGCTTACAAAACCTCATCACTTAACCTTACACAGATTCCTGCAAGGCAATGAAAAAAGTTCTTTTAATAACAGATGTTATTTTTTGGGAAAGAATAGCGGGAAACAGAACCCGTATTTATAGCCTGATAAAATTTCTGGCCGCTAACGTTCAATTAACGGTAGTATGTACGGGGCCGGCTCCTGCGGATATTGAAATTACCCTGGCGAGAGATTTTAACGCCGATTTCTTCGTGCTCGAAAAAAAGAAATACCTGAGTTCGAACGGGTATGGCCGCCGCCTTAAAGCATTTTTGAAGGATAAACATTTCGACACCGTTATTATAGAATACATTCACAGCAGTTATTTCCTGAACTTTTTACCCGAAGATGTGCAGGTGATTCTGGATGCGCATGATATAATCAGCGAACGTACCGAAGAGTTCAGAAAATTTAACCACAGCGGCGATGGTTATGAGCTATCAAAAGAAACTGAAGCCGAAATATTTAGCGTATATGACTATGTTATGGTACTATGCCAGCCCGATTATGACAAGGTGAACGCCATGGCAGGCCCCGCCAAAGCGCTGCTATGTCCGCATACAGTTGAGCCTTGTATGCACCCGCTGCGGGAAGATGTGAAAAGTATAGTTTTTATTGCAAGTGCCTATTTACCCAATAAGGATGCTATTAGTTGGTTTATAGCCGATTGCTGGCCGCAAATTTCGGCAAAATACAATGTTCAGTTATCGGTATACGGTACAGTGGCAGGTGGTATTGATACTTCAGAGGCGCAGCAAATATATAGTAAAGGCGTTGTGGCAGATTTAAATGAAATTTATGCTGCCGCCGATATTGTTATAAACCCGGTACGCTTTGGCGCCGGCCTTAAAATCAAAAACCTGGAGGCGCTGGGGTATGGGGTGCCGCTTGTTACAACTTCACATGGTGCAAGAGGTATGGAATCGGGGATAAACAAAGCGTTTTTAGTGGCTGATGATGCCGGCGCATTTATTGAATCGGTAGGATCATTGATCAACAGCCTGCAATTGCGCACAAAACTTAGCCGCACAGCCTACAAATTTGTTAGCGATAACTATACTGCCGAAAAATACTTCCGCCCTTTAATCGACGTTATCCAATAAGAATTTCTTCCATTTTTAGCTTAAATCGCGCTGATAAATACGGCAACAAGGTTTCCTCTTAATTAACATTTGATTGTCGTAAAATGAAAAATAAAAAATTAAAAAAAAATAAATTTCATTTTTCATTTTAATTATATAGCTTTAAAACAGATAATTAATTAACCTAAACCCGTATCACCTGATATCCACATATTAAATATCTCGTAGTTTTTTTTAAAGGCGGAAAGGTTATTTTATTCAAATTTCTTTTTAATTAAATGTAATTATTCATTAAAGCGCGCTGATGTTATCATTTAAAAAAACCACCAATATTGATGCGGCTATTGTGAAGCTGTTAAAGTTTTCAAAGATCAATCACAATTCTTCGATCATTATAACAGAATTAGAGAAACACCCCGACTATCCAAGCCTGCTTGCTTTGAGCGATGTACTTACATCTTTAGATATCGAAAACGCAGCCTTTGTTGCAAACTTTGATGAATTAGCAGATGTGCAATGTCCATTTATAGCTTATACTCTTGCAAACGGCGGGGAACTGCTGGTAGTAACAGAGGTAGAAGAAAACACACTGACCGTTTCAAATGAAAGATGGAATAAGCATAAGTTAAATAAGGAGGAATTTAGAGAAGCCTATTCGGGGGTTGTTCTGGTAGCGGAGCCATCATCAGCCACGGCCAATTACCGGTCAACTATCGGGAAAACCCTGGCTTCATTAAGAAGCCCTTTCCTGGTAACGGGTTTGGCGCTGGTCTTTATACTTGCGCTTGTTTTTCATACCGGTTATCTTTCACAATTTAGCTGGCAATCACTTCTGCTTACTTTGTTTAAAAGTGCAGGGCTGATAACCTCAATTCTATTACTTGTACAATCTGTTGACAGCAACAACTCGCTGGTACAGGCCATTTGTAAAAGCGGCGGTAAAACAGATTGCAGCAACATACTTTCATCAAACGCGGCGAATGTATTTGAAGGGCTTACCTGGAGCGAGGTTGGCTTTTTTTATTTTGCGGGAACCTGGCTGCTGCTGATGTTTGGTGGCGGCACGCCGTTAATATGGCTAACGCTGGGCATATTAAACTTCATTAGCTTGCCTTATACTTTTTATTCTATCCATTACCAGGCGCGCGTGGCTAAGGCCTGGTGCGTGTTGTGCTGTACGGTTCAGGCGCTGCTGTGGCTTGAATTTATTCCGTTAGTTGCAAATTTTCGCACCGCTTATTCCTCATTTGCTGCACTGTCATGGGGTGAGGTTAGCACCATAATCATCTGCTTGTTAACCCCCGTGTTATTATGGGTAATACTCAAGCCGTTGCTGCTAAAGTCGAAAGAGGTGTTGCCATTAAAGCAGCAGCTGCGAAATTTTAAATACAACACCGAGCTATTTAATAAATTACTTACCGAACAGCCTAAATATGCTTTGCCCGCCGAAGAATGCAGCATTCTGTTAGGCAATACTGAAGCTCAAAATATAGTGACGCTGGTAACCAATCCCAATTGCCCGCCATGCGCCGAAGCACACCATTTGCTCAACGAGTTATTGGAGCAGAACGACAATATCCAGGCCCGCATTATATTCAAAACAGATCATGACAATCCCATCAGCCGTCATCTGATGGCTTTAAACAGCTTGCCTGACAAAGAGATAGCAAAACAAGCCCTGCATGATTGGTATGAGAAAAAGCAGAAAAATTACGAAGCGTGGGCAAAGGCTTATCCTGTAAAATTAAATGAAACCGAATTTTATAACCTGGACCGACAAAACGACTGGTGCCAGCTGGCTGATATAACATTTACACCAACGTTGTTGCTAAACGGGTACCGCATCCCGCAGTTATATCAGATTCCCGATTTAAGATACATGCTTGCCTAAAACAGATAAAAATACTTGGCCAAAGTAAAGGAGCATGCACTTTTAAAAACATGCCGGCTGTAACGTGATAACAAACAATTTTAAACTTTTATTTAAAAACTAAATTTATGAAAAAGGAAAAATTAAGCCTGAAAAGCATTAAACAAGTGTTAACCAGAGGCGACATGAAAAAAATTATGGGCGGTACCGGCAGCAGCGGCTGTGATAATTACCTCTGCGGCGGCCTGAATTGCAGGTATTACACAAATGGTTTCTTTGTATGCAGCTCTTGCTGCGGATAAAAATTATTAACGCACAATAATAAATTGTAGTGTTAAATTATCTAAAACCAGTTAAATAGGTTGGCAATTAGCCGGCCTATTTAATACGTTTCACCCGTCTGTTCACACCATACGGTGAATAGCTACCCCTTTTTATTTGAACGTATATTGATAATGAAGCAAGATAAAAGTATAGCGTTTATTGTTTGTTACCTGGGGAAATTACCGTGGTATTTTGACTATTTCATCCACTCATGCAAGCATAATTCCAGTATTCATTTTTATATTATTTCTGACGACTCGTCCTATACCGAGCCCTTGCCCGATAATATTGAACTGGTTTACAAAACACTTGATGATATTAACATTGCCGCTACAAAAAAGCTTGGTTTTGATGTAAACATAGCCTTTGGGTATAAACTTTGTGACTTTAAGCCCGCCTATGGATTTATATTTTCTGAACTGATAAAAGACTATGATTTTTGGGGTTTTTGCGATATTGATATTGTTTTGGGCGATATCAGGGAGTTTATAACAGATGACCTGCTTGAAAATTATGACCTGATAAGCACCCGGCCCGACTGGATCCCAGGCTGTTTTTTGCTGTTTAAGAATAATGTGAAAATGAATACCCTTTTTATGAAAAGTAAGGATTATAAAAAGGTTTTCACCAGCCAAAAACACTATTGCTTTGATGAAACCAACTTTGCGCATAAAGCCTTTGAAGCAGGCCTGTCATACCTTGAGGTTCATACAGAAATAGAAAGTATGATGCATGTGGTACAAAAAATGGAGGCGGAAAATTATATTAAACCCTTTTTCGACCTGTTTATCATCGAGGGCGGTCGACCGGGTAATTTGAAATGGGAAAACGGCAAGTTGTTTTACAAAAATAAGCTGGAGATCCTTTTATATCATTTGATCAGATTTAGAGATCATTATACGCCAAAAGCAAAAAAAATAGTTATTCCCGATAGCTTTAAGATTACTCCGACCAAAATACACCATATCGCAAAACCTAAAATCGCCGTCACGGAGGTTTAACCGTACTCACGAAACTTACGCTCAGCAAATGCGAAGCAATATTAAATACTGTTTGATTTTTTAAACTATGAAGACAGTTGCTAATGGCTATTATATTCACTATTTGTTCAAATAATTACCTTGCGCAGGCAAGCCTGCTCGGCTACGCTGTTCAGCGCCATTTAAAGGGTGTTAATTTCTTCTGCCTGTTGGTTGATGAGTATAATGAGGCCATTCATTACCAGGCTTTGCCATTCATAACTATCCCGATAGCAACCATTGAACCCGCTATCGACACATTGGCCGATAAATACAACATTGTAGAACTTAATGCTTGCTTAAAACCCTTTGGCTTTAAATATTTTTTTGAAAATTATGCCGAAAACCGGATCATTTTTCTCGATCCCGATATGTTAGTCTATGACTCTTTGGAACTCTTTGACTCATTATTTGCATCAGCGGACATATTGCTTACCCCACATATTCTGTCGCCCATCCCGATGGATGGAAAAACGCCAAGCGAAAACACATTTTTAAACTATGGATTGTATAACGCCGGGTTTATTGGCGTGCAACGATCAGAAGAAAGTATCAGATGTATCAACTGGTGGAAAGAGCGTACCTATGAAAATGGTTTTGATAGGGTTAATGATGGCCTGTTTGCCGACCAGCTTTATCTGAATCTGATCCCGGTTTTTTTCAGAAACGTGCTAATTATAGAAGACATGGGTTGCAATATGGCGCCCTGGAATCTTCATGAACGTTATTTAACCAAACACGGCGATGGTTACAAAGTGAATGATAACTACACGCTGAAATTCTTCCACTTTGGCTCGTTTCTATTAAATTCATTTGAATTGCCGGTTCATTTTTATAACCGTTTCTTACTCAAAGACCGGGACGATTTACGCGAAATCTATGCAGACTATAATGAAAGCCTTGCGGCTGCTGGTTATGTGTTCTACCGAACAATTGATTGCGTTTATTATGAGCGATACATAGATAAAAATATGGCCTTGATTGAAGCTGCCGAAGAAGAAAAATGGAACCGTAAATCTTTGCTGAAAAAATTATTCTTTCGCACGGTTCCAAAATCCTTATTCCGGCTAATACTTGCTAAAGTTCAAAGCATAGTTAACGAATATCCCTATTCAAGTTTTGAAGGAATTTCCAAGCGCTGGTAGAGTAATAATATGGCCAGTCGGCCTTCATGGCCGAACAACGCACCAAAGAAATTGGCATGCGTAAGGTATTAGGGACATTGATGGCGGAGCTTGTTACTTGTTATCATCAGGCATCACCAAACTTATCGTAATCGCCATACCCGCTTCCTGGTACGCAGTTAACAGTTGGCTGATATAATATGACCTGAAGTTCTTCAGATGAATTTATGAGCGCTTTTGTTGTAGTATTTATCGCCCCGCGTTTTGGGCTAAATTTTTTGCAACCGAGCCTTTCCGGGGACTTCTTTTTCGGCTAACGATTGATAATTCTTTTGTTTAAAAACAACGAAAAGAATAATTGCACTAAGCCAGGTCAGTATGCCGAAGAACAGCCATGTACGGCTCGAAAAAAGCGCAATGTTAAAAATGCGGGGTACTATATCCGTACTTGCGTGTAACAATAAAACCGATATTAAACTGCCCCCGGTTTGGTTGAAAGCTACCGTGTAAAGGAATGAAAGGCCGACAGTAAAAAAAAGAAACAATGACAACGGAATGGAAGATTGGCCCGGTACGAGATAAATTGGAAGGTGCCAGGTGCTCCAAAAAACACCGAGGATCAGTGAAGCATATATTGGACTTTTAAATAAAGCTTGAAGTCTGGGCAAAGCAAAACCGCGCCATCCAATCTCTTCACCCGAGTTTATCACCATTAATCAGATGAATGAAACAAGAACAATTAACGGCGCTTGCGGCAATAGCAAATGATTAATTTTTATAGGAAAGAAAAAGCCGTCAATAAGGAGTGCAATAATGAATAACAGCGGTATGAAAAGTATCACGAAGCCATACCACCCCGTTTTAAACCTTATTTTTCTATATCGGCCCAGCAATTCTTTTACACCCTGTTTTTTATCGGCAATATAGGCCACCACAATTCCTGAAATAGCCGGTGCAAATAAGCCGATAAAAGATAATAATTTGAGGGTGTCGGGATGTTGGAACGATGGGAACCACGTTCCCCAGGCAATAATGTATGCCAATGAAAAATAAACGCCCAACTGCAATAAAATAGCGCGATTGTTTGTGGGCGTAAATTTTGACATTTTTTTTAAATTAAATAAATAATTGCCTTCAGATTACTTAACCGTATTTCGCTAATTATATATACATGATTTTGTATTGAAGCGTAATTGGTTCTGGTTTAGACGCGTTGAAATATAAAATATTACAGGATATGCCTTAATCGATATCAACTAAAAGCTCTTGGCTAACCAATGGAGTTGTTAATGACCCCTGTATAAGCAAAAAAAAAGCATCCCCCACATTGGAGGATGCTTTAAAAATGATGATATAGTGTATTAAGCTATTTTAACATTTACGGCGTTAGGACCTTTACGGCCTTCTTCCACGTCATAACTCACAACACTGTTCTCACGAATGTTGTCAATCAGACCAGTTGAATGAACGAAGATCTCGCTGCCACCATTGCTTGGTGTAATAAATCCGAAACCTTTTGTTTCATTAAAAAATTTTACTGTTCCTTGTTGCATTATATGTTTTATTAATAAGTCGGCAAGGTAGTGATTAATGTTGGTATATTTTACCTTTAGTGAAAATAATTAACATTTATTTAAAAACGACCAGGCGCAACAAATTTCCGGACCTGAGTTTATGTATATCAGCCAAGATGGATAGGAAACGATGGCTGAATAGGGCGCAATAGAAATATTGGCGGAATGCGCGTAGCCATCACATTCCGTTGCCTCTGCCTGGGTATCGAACGAAGCAAAATCGCCGGCTTTCAGGTAATCTTCAAATAGATGAAAGATCTTTGCTGCTTTCTTCGGCAATGGCTTTAGTTCTAAAACGCCGGTATTGACCAATCTCACTTTTATAAGGCTTGCAGATAAGCACTCCTTGCTCACCTTTGCCTACGTGGTACAACTCCGGGTGGATATGATAATCGGTGTCAGACTTCCAGGCATAGGTACTAACATCAAAATTGAGATAACCGGGCTTGTTCATCTAGGTACCAATGCTTCACTCTGCAGCCTGATGAAATGCATCCGGGCTAAACCTTTTTATTTGGAAACCAAACCGCCGCCCGGATAGGCGGCGGTTAATAATTAATAATTATTAATTATTGCTCCAGTATCGCAATCCCCACTTCGTTGCCTTGCTGCGCTGCCAGATCAAAAACCGTTAAGCCACGGCTATCGGTCAGACTTTTATTGGCTCCGTAGCGCAGCAGTAAGCTAATCAGTTCATTACGCCCAAACATCGCCGCGAACATGAGGGCCGTACCACCATTCCCGTGCTGCCGGTCGATATCAGCACCGTTTTTCAGCAGCAATTCAGCCACATCCGGATAGCCTTTAAAACAAGCTCCCATTAATGCTGTATTACCACCAAAGTCTGTAGCGTTGACATCAGCTCCCTGGTCGATCAGCAACCGGGCGGCTTCCAACTGATGGTTATAGCAAGCGATGATGAGCGGGGTGTAACCCTTCTCATCGCGGTCATCAATGGGCACGCCTTTTTCTATCAACGCTTGCAGCGCCGGGATATCTCCAGAACGGGCTGCATTGATCATCAACATACTCATGCAGGTACCTTTCTTGGATTTTCACGCTCCCAAAAACGGTGCTGCGCGATAGCTTTGATAAATGACTGCGCCAGTTTCTTATCGGCTTTCCCAATCAATAAACCTTCATCTTCTTTCTTAGCGAAATAAGTCGCTTCAATTACCTGTTTGGCATCATCTGCCGCTGCGATGGCTTTACAGTGTTTGAAAGCTTCATTCAGGAAATGCACCGCATTTGGTTCTGCCGCTACCGTAGCAACGGCGTTCGTACCACCGGCTACATAAACTGCGTCGAATAATACAGACGCAGCGGCTAAGTAACTTTGGTCAACTTCGATTTGCGTACCGGTCAGGAAGCCCAGTTTGGGCGCTATCACTTCCACCACCGCCCCTTCCGCTTCCAGCGCAGATTTTATTGTGGTCAGAGAGGCTTCATCTACACCGTCGGCAGTCAGTATCGCGATCTTACGGCTCTTTATACTGTCTTTAATGGTATTGGCCATACTTAACGCCGGCGAAAGGGTCAACGGTTCTTTGGCGGGCACCGACTGGTAATCAGCTGGATTTCCGTCGGCCGGAACATTTTGGTTGGTTGCCAATTCTTTCGGGATATGCAAACCCAAATTAAACGCCACCTGTGTTGCCAATCCCTCGTCAATCTGTACCAGGAAACCCAGCATGCGCTCACGAACGGCTACAGTTTTGACTTTTCCTAATTCAAAACTTAACGCATCTACAATGTGGTTCTTCTCCGGTTCCGACTGGCTATGAAAAAACATGGCTGCCTGGCTAAAATGGTCAAAGAAACTTTTGCTGCGCGCACGTACTTTACGCGCTTCTATCCGTTCCTGGTAGGAAACGAAGCCACCGTCGGCTTCCTTCACCTGCTGCGGGTCATTATTACCTAATGAATTCGGTCCGTAAGCGGTTTTACCACGATTAATGGTCTGCCGCATAAAGCCGTCACGTTGGTTGTTATGTACCGGCACCACCGGGCGGTTGATCGGAATCTCCTGGAAGTTCGGCCCACCCAAACGGATCAGCTGTGTGTCTGTATAAGAGAACAAACGGCCCTGTAATAAAGGATCATTACTGAAATCGATACCCGGAACAATATGGCCTAAGTGGAAAGCAACCTGTTCGGTTTCTGCAAAAAAATTATCCGGGTTACGATTTAGCGTCAGTTTACCCACACGCTGCACCGGAACCAATTCTTCAGGAACCAGCTTGGTCGGATCGAGCAGGTCGAAATCGAATTTATGCTCATCCTCTTCCGGAATGATCTGTAAACCCAGTTCGTACTCCGGATAAGCACCACTTTCAATGGCATCCCAAAGGTCGCGACGGTGAAAATCCGGGTCCTTGCCCGAGATATTCTGCGCTTCGTCCCAAGCAACTGAATGCACGCCCAATAAGGGTTTCCAATGGAATTTCACGAAGCTGGCCTTGCCCTCGGCGTTGATCAGTCGGAAGGTGTGTACACCAAAGCCCTCCATCATGCGGTAGCTGCGCGGGATTGCCCGGTCGCTCATCGCCCACATGATCATGTGCGCCGATTCAGGTGTCAGCGATATAAAATCCCAAAACGTATCATGTGCAGAAGCCGCCTGCGGGATCTCGTTATCTGGTTCAGGTTTCACCGCATGCACCAGGTCAGGGAATTTCATCGCGTCCTGAATAAAAAACACAGGCATGTTATTTCCTACCAGGTCAAAGTTGCCCTGCTGCGTATAAAAACGCACCGCAAAACCGCGAACGTCCCGAGCCAGGTCAGTCGACCCTTTAGAACCGGCCACCGTAGAGAAGCGTACAAAAACCGGCGTCTCGATCTCCGTATCATTTAAAAATCCGGCTTTTGTCACCTCAGCCAGCGGTTTATATAATTTGAAAACACCATGTGCGCCTGAACCCCGCGCATGCACTACCCGTTCAGGTATACGCTCATGGTCAAAATGCGTAATCTTTTCGCGCAGTATAAAGTCTTCTAACAAGGTCGGCCCGCGTCCACCGGCTTTCAGCGAATTCTGGTCGTCGTTGATCGGCAAACCGGTATTGGTAGTCATCTTTTCGCCGGCCGCATCCGCTGTATGGGGCGCTAAACTACTTGTTTTTGCATTCTCCGGCTGTGGCGCCAGTTTCTTATCAATGGCACCCTCTGTGCCTAATTTGGGTGATGGTTTCTTACTCATAATTCCTGGTTAACCTCCGTTAATTTTAAGTCCGTTGCTTTTTCTTCGGCTAAGGTCTGGCCTAATAAGTCGGCTACTTCAGTCAGCCCTAAAGTGGTAGCTAAAGCTTGTAAACCGCCATAGCTGGCAATCTCATAATGCTCCACTTTCTGTGAAGCCATAATAATGCCCACATCGCGGGCGATTGTGCCGGCTTCGGTGCTTTCAACAATACTTTCGCCTTCTTTGGCGAGGCCTTCCATTGCATCGCATTTCTGCGCCAGAGCCTGCTCGCCCAGCAATTCAAAAACCTGCTTCAGGCGGGCCACCTGGCCTTCGGTTTCCTTTAAATGATTAACGATGGCTTCCGCCAGTTGTGTTGAACTTGCCGCCTCGATCATTTTCGGCAAGGTTTTGATTAAGTGATTTTCTGCCCAGAAGATATCCTTGATACCGTCGGTCAGCAATTCCTTTAAAGCCGGGTCGGCTTCTAATTTTTTCTTATTCATTATTTCCATAGGTTATGTTTAAACTGTCCCGCAATTGATGAAGAGGATCGGCAGAAAATTAGAATTGACAGCTTATGATAAACCTGAAATTTACAAAATTGTTCGACCGAAAATGAACAATAGCTGGTAAATGTGATGGCCTCCGATAAGCCGAAATTGGTATATTGGGGTGCCCTTAAAAGAGATGGGTCAATTTTGGTAATCTTTCTTTAGTACTTTAATCATTTACGCCAGTTTTAGGTTAATATACCCGGATATTTTATACAATTTAATGATTTTCAATTGATTACAAGGATTTTAGTGTGGCGGTTGGAAAATCACAAGTGTACCAGATTGTGTACCTGTCCTGAAGTGGTTTCAAAATAAAAAAGGCCTTCAGATCATCTCTAAAGGCCTTTCGTTGTGTTGAGGTAGCGGGAGCAGGACTCGAACCTACGACCTTCGGGTTATGAGCCCGACGAGCTACCAACTGCTCCATCCCGCACTATTTTGGTGTTTTCAACATTCGGGCATAAATCCGAATGGGCTTCCAATTGTCAAAAATGCAATTTGCACTCCGTTTTAATTGGACTGCAAAGATATAATTCGTTTCTTTGCAGTCCAAATAAAATTTTAAATATTTTTCTATGGCGCATAAGGCAGGTTTCGTGAGTATAATTGGTAAGCCCAACGCGGGTAAATCTACCTTGATGAACGCCCTGGTGGGAGAGAAAATGTCCATCATCACTCCGAAGGCCCAAACTACCCGTCACCGTATTTTGGGAATTGTGAATGAGGACGACTACCAGATCGTGTTTTCTGATACTCCCGGCGTTATTAAACCACACTATGCTTTGCACGAAAGTATGATGCACCAGGTGGACGGTTCTATCGTTGATGCCGACCTGATCCTGCTGGTGACCGATATTTACGAGGAGTTCGACGAAACCGATGTGCTTAAGAAACTGGAAGGCTCGTTGGCGCCCGTTGCCGTACTAATTAATAAAGTAGATCAAAGCGACGAGGAAACTGTAAAAAAGAAAGTGGAGTTTTGGGAAGAAAAGTTAAAGCCTAAAGCTGTTTTCGCTATTTCAGCCTTGAAGGATTACAACGTGCTGGCTGTAATGAATTTTGTGATTGAAAACCTGCCTGAGCACCCGGCTTATTATGAAAAAGATGCGTTGACCGACAGGAACGACCGCTTTTTTGCGTCAGAAATGATTCGCGCACAAATTTTGAAACAGTACAAAAAGGAGATTCCTTATAGCACCGAGGTGATTGTCACTGCTTTTAAAGAGGGCGACACCATGCACCGTATCAGTGCTGAAATTATTGTGGAGCGCGACTCGCAGAAGAACATCATAATAGGGCAGGGCGGTTCAATGTTGAAAATTGTAGGCACTTATGCCCGCCGGGATATGGAAGAATTTTTCCAGCGTAAAATATTTTTAGAGATGTTTGTAAAAGTTATTCCCGACTGGCGCAGCAAGAAAAATTACCTTAAGAAATTCGGGTACGAATAGGGAAAGAGCCAGGAATCAAGAATCAAGATTTTAAGGCAAATAAATAAAGCATATCATATATAGGGATTTAGAGCGATCAGATACAGCGTTGCAGCCGTCTTGATTCTTGGCTCTTGATTCTTGAATCTTAATAAACCATGAGCAATATAGTAGCCATTGTTGGCAGGCCCAACGTAGGTAAATCAACTTTATACAACCGCTTAACCGAGACCCGCAAAGCCATTGTGGACGATTTTAGCGGCGTTACCCGCGACAGGCATTACGGCGTATCCGAATGGGTTGGTCGCCAATTTACGGTGATCGATACGGGTGGTTATGTAGCTAATTCGGCCGATGTATTTGAGGCTGCTATTCGCGAGCAGGTGATCATTGCCATTGAAGAGGCTACCGTGATCTTATTTTTGGTGGATGTTACCACCGGTATCACCGATTTGGATGACGAGATTGCCAACTTACTGCGCAAAAGCAAAAAACCTGTTTTCGTGGTAGTAAACAAGTTAGATAATACCTCTCAACTGGCCGATTCAATGGAATTTTACAGTTTAGGCCTGGGCGAATTATATAACATTTCGTCGATGACCGGCTCGGGTACCGGCGAATTGTTGGACGAGGTGGTAAAGCATTTCAACGACGATCCACTGGAGGAGAATACATTGCCTAAATACGCCATTGTTGGTCGCCCTAACGTGGGCAAATCGTCTATCATCAATTCGCTGATAGGGAAGGAGCGCAACATTGTTACACCTATTGCCGGCACCACGCGCGATTCTATCCATATCCACTACAACCAATACGGCCATAATTTTATGCTGATCGATACTGCAGGTTTGCGTAAAAAAACTAAGGTTAAGGAGAATATCGAATTTTATTCAGTAATGCGTACCATTAAGGCGCTGGAAGAAGCCGACGTGGTGATCCTGATGATTGATGCAGTTGAAGGTTTTGAAGCACAGGATATCAACATCTTCCACCTCGCCGAAAAGAATAAAAAAGGTGTGGTAGTTGTTGTTAACAAATGGGATTTGATTGAGAAGAACAATAAAACCATTAAGGTTTTTGAAGAGCAGATCCGTGACAAAATAGCGCCATTTACTGATGTGCCTATCGTATTTACCTCAGTTACCGAAAAACAAAGGGTGCTGAAAGTGATTGAATCGGCCAACCAGGTTTATCAAAATAAGATCCGTAAAATCCCTACCTCAAAGTTGAATGAGGTAATGCTGCCTATCATTGAGAATTATCCGCCGCCGTCTATCAAAGGGAAGTACGTAAAGATTAAATATGTGACGCAGATATCCGGCACATCACCAATGTTTGCGTTTTTCTGTAACCTGCCGCAATACATCAAGGAACCTTATTACAGGTTTATTGAAAACAAGCTCCGCGAGAATTTCGATTTCAACGGCGCACCAATACAAGTGTGGTTCAGGCAGAAGTAGGGTTGATGTGCGGATGTGGAAATGATGTGCGAATGTGCGAATTCTCGATGTGCGGATGAGGAAATGATGTGCAAAATATGCGGATTCTCGACGTGCGAATGGAAAGTAGTAAATGACCCAAAGAATGGCATTATAGGCATTCGCACATCTGCACATTAAAAATTCGCACATCTATTTCACCGCTTCAACGGCCTTTGCCAGTGTAGCGTCACCCTCATTTACAGCTTCGTAGTAAGCATTTTCGCCCCACTTAAAACGGGCTGCCGATGCTTTTAGCATAGTTTTAATGGCAGGTTTAGAAATAAGCAACTCGTGCGAATCCATTTCCATAATGGTTTTGGAAGAATAGCGGATGAACTTATCCAGTTCGTCGTTGCTTATAGTAAATTGTTTGATAAACGAAGCCGGATTGGAGTACTTTCCTAATTCAGCTTGCAGCTGATCTATCACATAAGCGGTAAACAACTGCTTGTTAGTCAGCTGCTCCATCAGGTAAGTATTGCCGGTGGTATCGGCAGGAACAAAAACATCGGGCATAATACCGCCGCCGCTGAATACTTTGCGGCCACTGAGCGTTCGGTAAGGCGAGTTTCGTTTAAAGATGCTGTCATTAAGAGCTGTTTGGGCCGAGAAGAGTTCACCTTTGCGTACGCGCTCCGCAATTTCATTATGATAACTTTCCACCCCGCCCTTGTACGATTTTTGGATCGATCTTCCTGAAGGCGTATAATAACGCGCGATGGTCAGGTTAACAGCAGATCCGTCTGCAAACGCAAATTGCTGTTGTACCAAGCCTTTGCCGAACGAACGGCGACCAACAATTACCGCGCGGTCCAAGTCCTGCAAAGCTCCTGCTAAGATCTCACTTGCCGATGCCGAATATTCATCAATCATTACCGCTACCTTGCCTTCCTGAAAATCGCCGGAATCGGTTGCGAAATAGTCACGACGCTCCTCGTGTGCGCCCTTGGTATAAACGATCAATTTATCTTTCTTCAGAAACTCATCGGCAAGCGCAGTAGCGGTATTGAGATAGCCGCCGCCATTTTCACGCAGGTCGAGCACAAGTTTTTGCATGCCTTTGGCTTTTAGCTTCTTCAGGGCGTCCCGAAAATCGGCGTCGGTCGTAAGCGCGAACTTGCTGATCTTAATGTATCCTACATCGGCCGTGGCCATATAAGCCGCATCAAGGCTGCTGGCATTCACGTGCCCTCGCTTAACGGTGTACGATTTGACGATGTTTGTATTAGGTTCCGTAACGGTGATCAAAACCTGGGAACTTTTTTCACCCCGTAAAATATTATTCACTTTCTGTACGGTGAGGTGCGTGCCCGAGAACTTTTTATTGTTCACGTCGATCACCTTATCGCCGGTAGTAAGCCCGGCTTTTGCTGCCGGGCCATCTGGGTATATCATTGTGATCACCATGGTATCGCGCAGCAATTGGTATTCGAGCCCTACGCCGGTAAAGCCACCGGCAAGGCCTTCATTAATGGAGGTGGCGCGCTGCTCGGGAAGATATAAGGAATGGGGGTCGAGGTTTTGCAGCAGCCCATTTACCGTTGCGCCTTCTATGCTGTCGACATTTACAGAATCCACATAGTTATGCTTCACGAGGTTCAGGACTTTGGAGATCTTGTCGTTTTCTTCCAGCGAAAAGCCGAGGCTTTGGTTCATGAGATTACGATTGGTGATAAACATCCCAATGCCAATACCCAAAAACACCAGTAATATCGTCCTGAAAATTATGCCTGCAGCTCTCTTCATCTTGTAATTACCACAAAGTTAACGAATAAGTCCGGGAGTCCGAAAAGTCCGATGTCCGGAAAGTCCGGAAGTTGGGAAAATAATTTTATAGCTGTCGCCTCGCAATTAACGGCCATTAAACTTTCCCAACATCGGAGTAAAATCAATTTTTAACTTTCGGACTTTACTGACTTTTCCGACATCGAACTTCTCCAAAACTTTTCCCAACTTTGCCTTATGGAAAGAATAACCGAAAAGGATTCGTACTATAATAATCTGGAGCAAATGCCGCTAATGGAATTGCTGCAAGGCATCAATAAAGAGGATCAAACGGTTCCGCAAGCAGTTGAAAAGGCGCTGCCCCAGATAGAAAGGCTGTCTGCAGCCACGGCTGCAAAAATGAAAGCGGGTGGCAGGTTATTCTACATTGGCGCGGGCACCAGCGGCAGGCTGGGGGTGGTTGATGCATCGGAATGCCCGCCAACTTTCGGCGTGCCTTTCGACCTGGTGGTTGGCATCATAGCCGGCGGCGACGGCGCTATCCGCAAAGCAGTCGAGTTTGCTGAAGATGACCCAGATCAGGCTTGGATTGACCTCGAAAAATATGACATCAATGATAAGGACGTATTGGTCGGTATAGCAGCATCGGGTACAACTCCTTATGTTATCGGCGGTTTGAAAAAGGCAAATGAAAATAATATCCTAACTGGTTGTATTGTTTGCAATGAAGGCAGCCCGATTGGTGCTATTGCCCAATACCCTGTGGAAGTGGTTACCGGGCCGGAGTTTTTAACAGGCTCAACCCGGATGAAAGCCGGCACCGCACAAAAATTGGTGTTAAATATGCTGAGCACCAGTGTAATGATCCAGCTTGGCCGTGTAAAGGGCAATAAAATGGTGGATATGGCCCTCACCAACGACAAACTGATTGACCGCGGCACGCGGATGGTGATGAACGAAACAGGCTTGAATGAACAAGCCGCCGCTGAATTGCTCAAAACTCATGGCAGCGTACGCAAGGCAGTAGAAAGCCTGGGGAAATGATTTTGATGTGTTGATGTGCGAATGATTGAATAATAAATGTGCCGATGCAGTAGATTTGTATCTGTAAATAGTGAGAGTTTGTGAACGGCAGATGATTGCAGAGAGCGAGTTATCATTCGCATATCCTCACATCTGCATATACGGAATTGGAAAATGCACGAGATAGAACCATATTATAAGTGGCGTGACGATTATATCGCATCGGAAGACGAGTTTTCGCCTTTTTACGCTACGCAATACAGTGAATTTGAGTTTGATAAGCAGGTGTACAATTACCTGCTGCACCCGCAATGGGATTCATTCGGCTCAAATACGCTCTATATGAAGACCTTATTTGTTGACTACGACCGTGGTTATGCCATTATCGAATTCATCGGTGAATGGAATGACGCGATCAATAACGATGTCATGCTGCTGAAACGCGAGATCATCGAACTGATGATCGACAATAACATCACTCACTTTATCCTGATAGGGGAGAACGTACTGAACTTCCACTCGTCAGACGATTGTTATTACGAAGAATGGTTCCAGGATGTAGAAGACGGCTGGATAGCGGGTGTCAATTTCCGTCCGCATGTGATCGAGGAATTCAAACGTAACAACATCGACTACTATATTAACTTCGGCGGGCTGCTTGATGAACTGGCCTGGCGGACGCTCAAGCCCCTGCAGGTTTTCAAACTGGTAGAAGAACAACTGACAAAACGGCTGAACTGATTCCGGGGGCATGGGTTTTGCTCTCGCTAAGCAGAATCGTTAATATGCGTGCAGCTTTGTAATAATTGCAGCAGGAAAAACGTTTTAAGCGGTATAAACCTTTGATGACAGATAAAGTCTAAAATCAGGTTTCAGATCCCGGATCTATATTTATATTTGATTAATAATTCTAAAACAGAAAATGGAAAATAATAACCCCGATTACATTTACAAAAATGTAATGCAATTAGACGAAGCGGACTCATCACGTAAATATTTAGCAAAAGTATTTTCATGGATGTTCGTCGCTTTAGGTATCTCGGCTTTTGTGGCATACGAGTTCTATAGTAATCTAGGCTTGATGAGCCTCATTCTCGATCCCGTTAGAGGTGGATTCACCGGCTTAGGCTATTTGGCAGTATTTGCACCGCTAGTATTTGGACTGGTAATGAATTTTGGATTTAACCGCCTATCTTACGGTACCATAGTTACATTATTTATTGGTTACGCCATAGCAATTGGCGTTAGTTTAAGCGTGCTCGGATTAATTTACACAGCGTCTTCAATATTTACCGTGTTTTTAAGTTCGGCATTGATTTTTGGAATAATGGCAGTTGCCGGCTACACAACATCGATGGATCTTTCTAAATTCGGCTCGATCCTTATGATGATATTTATCGGAGCTTTTGTAGTTAGCCTGGTGAATTTCTTTTTGGGCAGCGCGCAGTTATCCTATATTCTGAGCTTCGTGTTTGTTGCGTTGATGGTAGGTTTAACAGCCTTCTACATGCAAATGCTGAAACGTATCGGTGCGGGCCTGGAATATGGTTCAGCTGAATCTAAAAAGTTGGTAATAATTGGTGCCTACGTACTTTATACAACTTTCATTAACCTGTTTATGTCAATGCTCCGCCTATTTGGCAGCAGAAGATAATAAGTAATAATTGATAAAATTTAAGAAGGGGCAGCGAGCAGATCGGTGCCCTTTTTATTTAAAAGCACTACCTGTCTCTTCAAAAGACGTAATGCATCGCGTCTCTATGAATTCAACAAATACCGATCTCTCACCTTCCAATCCTGATTCTTGACTCTTGGTTCTTGATTCTAAAACAGCTTTCTTATCCTATGACAACTCCGCGCTATTGTATGTTATTAACATAATCTTCATCTTTGTGGTGCTTATGGAGAAAGACGGAGGGATTAGACCCTGCGATGTCTTAGCAACCTGTACTTACAAGGTGCTACATTCTACCCGGAAGCCAAGCGGCGCCTGGAAAGATAAGCGAAAGTCAAACTAACACCCGACTTTTCGAGATAAGCTTTTAATTATGATTACACAGATTTGAGGATGATTACACCGATAAAACCGGTGCAATCAACGAATCAATCGGTGAAATCATTGTCAAATCGGTGAAATCACAAAATGGATATCAGACAAGAATTAGAGAAGCGGATTTTGGTTATAGATGGTGCAATGGGCACCATGATACAGCGGTATGGATTGAAGGAAGCAGATTTTCGCGGCGAGCGTTTTAAGAATCATCCAACCGATCTGCAGGGAAATAACGATTTGCTGAATATCACCCGTCCGGATATTATCAAGGCCATTCATGCTGAATATTTGGATGCAGGTGCGGATATTATCGAAACGAATACCTTCAGCACGCAGCGCATTTCACTGGCCGACTACCAGATGGAAGACCTGGCTTATGAGCTAAGCTATGAGGGCGCACGTATTGCCCGCGAGGTAGCTGATGAATACAATCAAAAAACGCCGCACAAGCCGCGCTTTGTGGCAGGAGCAGTTGGTCCCACTAACCGCACGGCTTCATTATCGCCCGACGTGAACGATCCTGGTTATCGTGCGGTAACGTTCGACGATCTTGCCGAAGCTTACTATGAGCAGGTTCGCGGTTTGGTTGATGGCGGTTCAGATCTCTTGATCGTTGAAACCATATTCGATACCTTAAATGCCAAAGCAGCGCTTTTCGCTATAAACAGGTACAAAGATGAAACTAAGGCTGCCGGGAAAGACTATGCTCCTTTCAGAGGAAAAGGCGCGCTCATGATCTCCGGTACCATTACGGATGCTTCGGGGCGTACCTTGTCCGGTCAAACCGTTGAGGCGTTTTGGGATTCGGTGCAGCATGCCAACTTGCTTTCTGTTGGACTAAATTGTGCGCTGGGAGCCAAAGAAATGCGCCCGCACATTGCCGAGCTATCTGAAAAGGCCAACGTTTATATTTCTGCTTACCCAAATGCCGGTTTACCGAACGAGTTTGGTCAGTACGACGAAACCGCGCATGAAACCGCCCACCAGGTAGACGATTTTATGAAAGCCGGACTGGTAAACATTGTTGGCGGTTGCTGCGGCACCACACCCGAGCATATTAAATGTATTGCCGACAAAGCGGCCAAATATCCGCCGCGTCGTATTCCTGAAATAGCGCCTTTTATGCGCTTAAGCGGCCTTGAGGCTGTGACCATTACGCCCGAAAGCATTTTTGTGAACGTAGGGGAACGTACCAATATTACTGGTTCGCCGAAATTCTCCAAGTTGATTTTAGCAGAGAATTACGAAGAAGCCCTAACCGTTGCCCGCCAGCAGGTGGAAGGCGGCGCCCAGGTGATCGATATTAACATGGACGAGGGCATGATCGATTCGGAAGCCGTAATGGTGAAGTTCCTGAATCTTGTGGCCTCCGAGCCGGATATAGCCAAACTGCCTATTATGATCGATTCATCCAAATGGACAGTGATCGAGGCCGGTTTGAAGTGTATCCAGGGTAAGGGTATCGTAAACTCTATTTCCCTGAAAGAGGGCGAGGATAAATTTAAAGAGCAGGCCCGCAAGATCTTAAGCTATGGCGCTGCCACCGTAGTTATGGCGTTCGACGAAACCGGTCAGGCCGATTCCTTACAGCGTCGTATCGAGATCTGTAAACGCTCCTACGATATTCTGGTGAACGAAGTAGGCTTCCCGCCTCAGGATATCATCTTCGACCCAAACATTCTAACCGTTGCCACAGGTCTGGAAGAACATAATAACTACGCGGTAGATTTTATCGAAGCCACCCGCTGGATCAAACAAAACCTGCCTTATGCCAAAGTGAGCGGTGGGGTAAGTAATATTTCGTTCTCGTTCCGCGGTAATAACGTGGTGCGCGAGGCTATGCACTCGGCATTCCTTTATCATGCCATTCAAGCGGGTATGGATATGGGCATCGTGAATGCAGGGATGCTGGAAGTGTACCAGGAAATCCCAAAAGACCTGCTGGAGCTGGTAGAAGATGTGTTGTTGAATCGTCGCCCTGATGCTACCGAACGTTTGGTTGAATTTGCCGATACCATTAAAAGTAAAGGCAAAGTGATTGAGCGCGACGAAGAATGGCGTAAAGGCACTGTGCAGGAACGTTTATCGCATGCATTGGTAAAGGGCATCATTGAATACCTGGACGATGATGTGGAAGAAGCACGCCAGGCCTACAGCAAACCGTTGGAAGTAATTGAAGGGCCGCTGATGGATGGCATGAACATAGTAGGCGACCTGTTTGGCGCCGGGAAAATGTTTTTGCCGCAGGTGGTAAAGTCGGCCCGTGTAATGAAAAAGGCTGTGGCTTACCTGTTGCCATTCATCGAACTGGAAAAACAACGTGTTATTGATGCCGGCGAAGATGCCAGCGCAAGCCGGGCAAATGCCGGAAAGGTATTAATGGCGACCGTGAAGGGCGATGTGCACGATATTGGCAAGAATATAGTGGGCGTAGTACTGGCCTGTAACAACTTCGAGGTGATAGATCTCGGCGTGATGGTACCCGCGCAGCGCATTATTGAAGAAGCGAAAAAACAGCAAGTAGATATTATTGGTCTGAGTGGACTCATCACCCCATCGCTTGACGAAATGGTGCATTTTGCCAAAGAGATGGAGCGTGAAGGTTTTACTATTCCGTTAATTATTGGCGGCGCAACCACCTCGCGTATTCATGCTGCGGTGAAGGTTGCCCCGAATTATTCAGGTGCTGCTGTGCATGTGCTGGATGCATCGCGCAGCGTAACGGTGTGCAGCAGCCTGATGAACAAAGACACCCGCGATGAGTATATCCAGAATATAAAAGACGAATACGCCAAGGCCCGCGAGGCGCACATGAATAAGAAATCGGACAAAAGGTTTGTGTCGATAGCCGAAGCGCGTGCCGGGAAATTCCAGATCAGCCTGGATGGTGATGTGGCGCAGAAACCGACTTTCACCGGGGCTAAAGTAATTGAAAACTACCCGCTGGAAGAGTTGTTGCCGTACATCGACTGGACGCCGTTTTTCCATACCTGGGAACTGCGCGGCAGTTATCCGAAAATCTTTGATGATAAATTTGTAGGGGTTGAAGCTAAAAAACTTTTCGACGATGCACAGGTACTGTTAAAACGCATTATAGATCAAAAACTGTTAAAAGCCAGCGGTGTAATAGGTTTTTGGCCTGCCAATAGTGTTGGTGACGACATTGAGTTGTACACCGACGAAACCCGCAAAACAGTTTTGACCCGCATTCATACCCTGCGTCAGCAAGCCGAGAAGGTGAAGAATGACCCTTACTATGCATTATCAGACTTTATTGCTACCAAAGAAAGCGGGGTTCCTGACTATTTCGGTGGATTTGCAGTGACCACCGGCCTCGGCTGCGACGAACTGGTTGCCGAATTTGAGCGCGATCACGACGACTACAATAGCATCATGGCCAAAGCCCTTGCCGATCGCCTTGCCGAAGCCTTCGCCGAGCGCATGCACGAATTGGTGCGCAAAGACTATTGGGGTTATTCAAGTGGCGAAAGATTAAGCAATGAAGAGCTGATTAAGGAGGAATACCAGGGTATTCGCCCGGCACCGGGTTATCCCGCTTGTCCGGATCATACCGAAAAAACAACGCTGTTCAACCTGTTAAAGGCTGAAGAAAACGCCAATATGCACCTCACCGAAAGCCTCGCTATGACACCGGCTGCCTCCGTAAGCGGATTTTATTTCGCACACCCGCAAGCAAGGTACTTCGGGTTAGGCAAAATTAGCAAGGATCAAGTGGAAGATTATGCTAAACGTAAAGGCATGGAACTGGAAGACGCCGAACGCTGGCTTGGACCCAATATAAATTACTAAAATAAACGCTGTCATTGCGAGGAACGAAGCAATGACAAAACACGATATATACCGAAACCGATCAAATGAAAATTGTAGATCATATAAAAAACGCAGCGGGCAAAACGCTGTTCTCTTTCGAATTACTACCACCTGTTAAGGGCCAAAGCATCCAGGGAATTTACGATGCGATAGACCCCTTAATGGAGTTTAACCCGCCGTTTATTGATGTAACTTACCACCGCGAGGATTATATCTACAAACAGCATGATAACGGCTTGCTCGAAAAAGTGGCTTACCGTAAACGCCCGGGCACTGTGGCTATTTGCGCGGCTATTATGAACCGGTATAAGGTTGATGCGGTGCCACATCTCATTTGCGGTGGCTTTACCAAAGAGGAGACCGAAAACGCGCTGATAGACCTGCAATTTTTAGGTATCGATAATGTATTGGTATTGCGTGGCGATGCCCGCCATGCTGATAGCTCGTTTATCCCGACACCGGGAGGTCACTCGTATGCAACAGATCTTTTGAAACAGGTCACCGATATGAACAACGGCAAGTACCTGTATGAAGACCACGAAGTGGTGAATACTGATTTCTGCATTGGCGTAGCCGGCTATCCTGAAAAACATTTCGAAGCCCCTAACTTAAAAACCGACTTCAAATACCTGAAGCAGAAGATAGATATGGGCGCGCAGTTCATTGTTACCCAAATGTTTTTTGACAACCAGAAATACGTAGAGTTTGTGAAGAACTGCCGCGATAATGGCATCAATGTGCCTATCATACCGGGTCTGAAACCGATTACTTCGTCCAAACAGCTCATTAACCTGCCAAAGATCTTCCATATAGATATCCCGGAAGATCTGAGCGATGCCGTGCATAACTGCAAGTCAGAAAAAGAAGTAAAGGAAGTGGGTATTGAATGGATGATCAACCAATGTAAGGAACTTGTAAAGGTTGGTGCTCCGGTATTGCATTTTTATACCATGAGTAACCCCGGTCCAACTAAAAAAATTGCCGAAGCAATATTTTAAAGGCCATAAAAGTAACGTAGCGGCGCGATGCATCGCGTCGTTATATTACACCACACAATAAAGGCCCGCCATCCAGCGAGCCTTTTTTACTATGGTCTATCGTCCATGGTCTATGGACTTTCCAACATCTAAAATCTACCAAACCTTCGTTCTGTCCTCTGGTTTTTTGTACATTTTATCACCCGGCTTAATATTAAATGCTTTATACCATGCATCGATATTGGTGATCGGCGCGTTGGTGCGGTATTGCTCAGGCGAGTGTGGGTCGGTCAGGATGCGCTGCGCGGCTGATTCAGGGCGTTGCGAGCTTCTCCAAACTTGTGCCCATGACAGGAAGAAACGCTGATCGGGTGTAAAGCCGTCGATCTTGGTTTGCGAGTGTCCTTCCTTTGTTTTCTTGAATGCTGCGTAGGCCACGTTCAATCCGCCTAAATCAGCAAGGTTTTCGCCAAGGGTCAATTTGCCGTTTACGTGAATGGTATCCACCACAGTAAACTGGTTGTACTGATTAACTACCTGGTCGGCACGGAACTTGAATTTGTCGGCATCGTCTTTGGTCCACCAGTCGCGCAGGGTACCGTCGGCATCGTACTGGCGGCCCTGGTCGTCAAAACCGTGCGTCATTTCGTGACCGATAACTGAGCCTATACCACCGTAGTTAACGGCATCATCAGCTTTAAAGTCGAAGAACGGAAACTGCAATATCCCGGCAGGGAAAACGATTTCATTATTGGTTGGGCTATAGTATGCATTAACTGTCGGCGGGCTCATGCCCCAGCGGGTTTTATCCACCGGTTTGCCCAATTGGCTCACGTTGTAGTTATAGCGCCATTCTGAAATACGGCGAAGGTTGCCGGCATAATCGCCGCGTTCAATTTCCAGGCCGTCGTAATTTTGCCATTTATCAGGATAGCCGATCTTTACGGTGAAAGCAGCCAGTTTTTTCAAAGCACGCGCTTTAGTTTCCGGACTCATCCATGTGAGGCCCTGGATGCGCTCGCCGAGGGTAGCCTTCATGTTATTTACCAGCTTAAGCATATACTCTTTTGCCGCAGGCGGGAAATATTTTTGTACATAGATCTGTCCGAGTAACTCACCCAAACTTCCGTCAACCAAATTGGTCATACGCTCATCGCGCGGCGCCTGAACTTTTTGTCCGCTTAAAGCGCTGCTAAATGTAAAGGACGCCTTTTCAAAAGGTGAGCTCAACGATGATGCAGAGCCTTTCAGCACGTTCCATGTTAAATAAACTTTCCAGTCATCAATAGGGGTAGAAGTCAATAAAGCGTCGGTTGATTTATAAAAATCAGGCGAAGAAACAAGCACGCTGTCCTGGCCGCTTACTTTCATCAGCGGAAGCAATTCATTCCATTTCACATGAGGAGCAAGTTTACTCAAATCCTTCACTGCAAATTTGTTGTAAGTCTTATTTGGATCGCGCATGGCCACGCGGCTCAGTTGTGCTTTGGCAAATGCAGTTTCGATATTGAAAATGGTTGCTGCATTCTTAGCAGCTTCGGCATCACTCGAGCCGGTCAATTTAAACAGGCTCACAATGTATTGCTTGTAAGCCGTCTGGATCTTTTTGGTTCGCTCGTCTGATTTAAGGTAATTATCACGGTCGGGCAAACTGGTGCCGCCCTGGCCGAAGCTCAAAATATTTACAGTTGGATGTTTGGAATCCTGCCCAACGCCAAAGCCAAACAATGGGCTGCCTACACCATGCGTACGCTCGTAAATTGCTTCCCGAACCACACCGTCAAGATCGCTCACTTTCGATACGCGTTCCAAATCTGGTTTAATAGGATCATACCCGCGTTTTTCTATCGCGAGGCTATCTACGCCGCTGGCGTAAAGATCGCCCACACGCTGTTTCAGGCTGCCTTTGGGTTGGCCCGGTGCACTTACCTCGGCCAAAATGCCTTTTAAACGGTCGGTGTTTTCCTGGTGAAGGATACCGAAACTGCCCCAGCGGGTTTCTTTTGCCGGGATAGCATTATTCTTTACCCATGCACCATTAGCGTATTCAAAAAAATTGTCACCCGGATTTACCGACTGATCCATGTTGGCAGGGTCGATGTATTTTTTAAGGTTTAAGGAAACTTTTGGAGACTTGGGTTTATCCTTGGTTTTTGAGCCCACTTGTGCAAAAGCGGCCGTTGACAGGCAAAGCATACCCATCAGCATAAAATTTCTTTTATTAAATGTCATATTTCAGTTACTTAAAACTAAAGTTAACAAATTAGGCGGCAAGCCTGCAAATGAGTGGGCGGCAGTATTAACGATTAAACCACTTTATCAGAAAGGAAGAACGTGCTTTTTTTAGCGTTTCGGCTATAAAGCGAACGAATGGTAACGTTTTGAGGGCCATTAAGCGTGTTTTATATATTCAACTTTTTAATTGTAAAAATATTGTGGCAGAGGGGGGAAGTCCATGGTCCATGGTCGATGGACCATGGCAAGAGATTACTATGGTTCGTGGGCTATGGTCTATCGACTATAATTTATGGTCTATCCACTAAAAAAACTAAATTTGCACCCTATGAGTATTTCTAAAACATATTTGCCCAAAGAGACCGAAGACAAATGGTATAGCTACTGGATGGAGCATGGCTTTTTCAGGTCGGTGCCTGATGAGCGTGAGCCTTATACAATCGTAATTCCTCCGCCAAATGTTACCGGTGTGCTTCACATGGGCCATATGCTGAACAATACCATACAGGATGTGCTGATCCGCCGTGCCCGTATGAAAGGCAAAAATGCCTGCTGGGTACCGGGAACCGATCACGCCAGTATTGCTACCGAAGCAAAAGTGGTTAACATGCTGAAAGAAAAAGGCATCAGCAAAGCCGATCTCACCCGCGACGAATTCCTGAAATACGCCATGGAGTGGAAAGATAAATACGGCGGCATCATCCTCGAGCAGTTAAAAAAACTTGGCGCATCATGCGATTGGGACCGTACACGTTTTACGATGGAAGAAAGTATGTCTGAAGCGGTGATCGATACCTTTATCCATCTTCATAAAAAAGGCTTGATTTACCGTGGCGTACGTATGATCAATTGGGACCCGCAGGGAAAAACTGCAGTGAGCGATGAAGAGGTTAATCGTAAAGAGGTAAATCAGAAGTTGTATTATATCCGCTATAAAGTCTCAGGTCAAAATCCGACTCAAGGCTACATAACCATAGCTACCACACGTCCGGAAACTATTATGGCTGATGCGGCAATTTGTATCAATCCTAATGATGAGCGCTATACCCATCTGCACGGCAAAAAAGTGTTCATCCCGTTGATTAGCCGCGAAATACCGGTGATATTGGATGATTATGTTACCATGGATTTTGGTACCGGCTGCTTGAAGGTAACCCCAGCGCATGATTTGAATGACTATGAGCTGGGCATCCGCCATAACCTGCCTGTTATTGATATTTTAAACGATGACGGAACACTCAATGAAAAAGCGCAGATCTTAGTGGGTGAGGACCGTTTTGCAGCGCGTAAAAAAATTGCCGCTTTGCTTGAAGCTGACGGTTACCTCGAGAAGGTGGAAGACTACAAATCGCAGATTGGTTTTTCGGAACGTACAGATGCCGTTATCGAGCCTAAACTGTCTATGCAATGGTTTTGCAAGATGGGCGAGATGGCAAAACCGGCGCTTGATTATGTATTGAAAGGTGAAATTAAACTCATCCCCGATAAGTTCATCAATACTTACCGTCACTGGATGGAGAACGTTCGCGACTGGAACATTAGCCGCCAGCTTTGGTGGGGACAGCAGATTCCGGCCTGGTACCTGCCGGATGGACAGCATGTGGTTGCAAAAACACGCGAAGAAGCATTTGAACTTGCAAAGCAAAAAACGCAAGACTCCCAATTAACGGCCCATGACTTAACACAGGATCCTGACGTTGTTGATACCTGGTTCTCGTCATGGTTGTGGCCTATCTCGGTGTTTGACGGCTTTAAGGATCCTAACAATGCCGACATCAACTATTACTACCCAACCAACGACCTGGTTACCGCTCCCGAGATCCTGTTTTTCTGGGTAGCGCGGATGATTATGGCGGGACATGAGTTTAGAGGCGAGGCGCCGTTTAAAAATGTTTACCTCACCGGTATTGTAAGAGATAAGCTCGGCCGTAAAATGTCGAAGTCATTAGGCAACTCGCCCGATCCGCTTGGCTTAATTGATAAGTTCGGCGCGGATGGCGTACGTGTAGGTATGCTGTTATGTTCGCCTGCGGGTAATGATTTGATGTTCGACGAAAGCTATTGCGAACAGGGACGGAACTTTGCCAACAAGATCTGGAATGCCTTCAAATTGGTTAAAGGCTGGGAGGCAGATAATAGCTTAGTAAACAACAATCAAACCGCCATAAATTGGTTCGAAAGCCGCTTTAACCAGGCCATAACCGAGATCGAAAGTAACTTTGAGCAATTCCGCCTGTCGGAAGCCTTAATGGCTACCTATAAACTGGTTTGGGACGATTTCTGCGCCTGGTACCTTGAAATGGTAAAACCAGCTTATCAGCAGGACGTTGAAAAGCAAAAGATCGACGCCGAAACCTTCAGCGCTACAGTGGCCTTCTTCGAAAATATCTTGAAAATACTGCATCCTTTTATGCCTTTCCTGACCGAAGAGTTATGGCATGATGAGTTGTTTGGTGAGCGCTCAGCATTGGACTGCTGCATCGTTGCCCAATTGCCGAAAGGTGGGCAAATAAATACACGTCTGCTTGACGATGTTGAGATGGTTAAGCAGGTTATTGCGCAGATCAGAAATATTCGTAACGCAAAACAGATTGCACCGAAAGAAAAATTACCACTCGTGGTAAAAGCAAATTCCGGTGTTGTTTATAAAAACTACGAATTAATTATTACTAAACTCGGCAACCTTAACGCATTCGATTTTACCGACGAAAAGTTAGAGCGTGTTGCAGGCTTTATGGTCTCAACTGATGAGTTTTACGTGCCGCTGGAAGAGAATATCGACCCTGTTGCAGCGTGCGCAAAACTGCAAAAGGAGAAGGAATATTTAGAGGGATTTTTGAAATCGGTTAACTCAAAGTTAGGCAATGAACGGTTCATGGCGAATGCCAAGCCTGAGATTATCGATGTTGAGTTAAAGAAAAAAGCCGACGCAGAAGCCAAGTTGAAAATATTGGAAGAAAATATCAGCGCATTGGCTTGTTAATTGTATGTAAAGTTGCGATAAATTATGGTGAGCAGGGGGCTCAGGATTTTTACTGACCGCTTGTTAATATTGAATATTTTAGTCAACTTTAACAGATAAGTGCACATTAATGAGCAAGGGCGCCGGTTTTTTTAATTTCAACCTAAACAACATCCTTTCTGACGAACAATCCATACTCGACCAGGCACGTATCCGCCTGTTATATTATGGACTTTGGATAGTAATGGTTGCTGTTGCCGGCCTGTTCATCAGCGTTTATTTTCAGCATCTTACTGCTTTGACTGTCCTTGCCGGCGTTGTGTTTTTTTGCCTTGTATTCCTGTTCAAATACCTTACTTACAAGCCCGACTGGCGGAGCATATCGCACGCTTTGCTCGGCATTGCCACGCTCATTAACCTGAGCAATGTTTTCGTAACCATTCAAAAGGTAGATATCGTTACCGTACAAGTGATTTTGCTGGTGGTGCTGTTTAGTTATTACATGCTTGGTCAACGCTGGGGATTGGGTTATTCGCTGCTGAATATTATCCCGGTGATGGTTTTTTACGTACTTGACTATAACCAAAGTTTCTTTATCCCGTCGAAACCGGAAGAGGTTGACCAATCCACGGTGATCATCAGCATGTTTGCCAACTTTATCATCATCGTATATATCCACAGCCATTTTTATAGTGCCTTTATTAAAAATATTAAGGCACTAAAGGAAACCGGCCAGGAGCAGGCGGTATTGAACAGCAAACTGGAAATAGCGATCAGCAAGGCCGAAAAGTCGTCACAGATAAAGTCTGATTTTTTGGCTACCATGTCGCACGAGATCCGCACACCGCTAAATGCAATTGTGGGCATGAGCAATTTGATGATCATGGCCAACCCGAGAGACGATCAGCGCGAGAACCTGAATGTGTTGAAATCGTCGGCCAATAACCTGCAATCTATAGTAAATGATGTGCTCGACTTTAACAAGATAGAGGCCGGCAAAGTGATATTTGAGCACACCAAATTCAGCCTGAAAGACCTGTTGCAAAATATCTGCGGGGCGCAGCAAATAAAGGCTGAAGAAAAAGGCCTGACATTCACGCTTAAAATAGATCCTTTATTAAACGACCGCGCACTATTTGGCGACCCCACGCGCCTTACCCAGATATTATTCAACCTTATTAGCAACGCCATCAAATTTACACGGCACGGCAATGTGTACGTAAAAGCGTTTTGTTATGAAGATCGCAACAACAAAGTACGCGTAACCTTTACAATAAAGGATACCGGTATCGGTATCGAAAAAGATAACCTGCAAAGCATTTTTGAGCCCTTTACGCAGGAATCTATCACCACCACACGGCAATATGGCGGCACAGGGATGGGGCTTGCTATTGTTAAGCGCCTGCTTGAGCTGCAAGGCTTGCAAATGCAAGTTTCGAGCAAAGTTGGCGAAGGTTCTGAATTTTCGTTTAATATGGAGTTTGCTACAACGCAGGTGAGCGAACCTGACAGCGTAGGCCCTCTGGTATCAAACACCGAAAGTCTGAGTAATCTGAAAATGCTGATTGCTGAAGACAACCCGGTGAACGTGCTGCTAATGAAAAAACTGCTTTCGAAATGGAAGATCTCACCAACTATAGCCGATAACGGCGAACGTGCGATAGAAATATATAGCAAAGGCGATTTCGATATCATTCTGATGGACCTGCAAATGCCGGTAATGAATGGTTTCGATGCCGCAATGGAGATAAGAAAGATGCCCGAGGGCAAAAAGGCCAATGTGCCTATTATTGCGCTAACCGCAGCCGCCCTGCTCGACATTGAGGAGCAGGTGTTCAACGCCGGTATGAATGACTATGTGTCGAAGCCTTTCAAGCCCGAGCAACTGATGGAGAAGATCCAGAACCTGGTATTCGCTGCAGACGGTCAAACCGTTGCGTAAACCGGTAGCTCTTCCATGAATTTATACTGCTGTTCTTCAAAATTTATGCTGCAATAATAATGTTGCAATCCGTTGGTAACGGCAAGTAACTGCACCCTATGTATCATATTATAGTGCGCTACCTGATCAAAGGTTTTTTGATCAATAGTTATTGCAGGAGCCTTGCATTCTACCAATAAGATTTTATCCCCGGCATGATTGTAAACCACGATGTCGGTTCGTTTGGCCATGCCATGCAACCGGTGACCGCCTTCCAGCTTGATGAGTGTTTTAGGATATTTTTTCTGATTGATGAGATATTGCACAAAATGCTGGCGTACCCATTCCTCGGGGGTTATAAGTATCTCTTTTTTCCGGATAGGATCAAACAGCGTTAGCCTGCCGCCATCATCACTGATCTTAAAAGGATAGGGCGGAAGATTAAGCGGCTGCAGCTGTTCCATTTTGCGAAGATAATGAGTTTGTGTGAGTAGTAAATAGAGAGTGGAGAATAGTGAATACTTTCAAACAATTAATAACCACTCACAATTCACCACTCACCTTTCAACCAATTTTCATTAATTTGCCTGCAAAATGAGTGCTGCCGATATTATAAAAGACCTGAAGAACCGCAAGTTCAAACCCGTTTACCTCCTGCATGGCGAGGAGCCCTATTTTATCGACCTCGTATCAGAACATGTGGAGCGTAAACTTTTGTCTGATGCCGAAAAAGGTTTCAATCAAACCGTGCTCTACGGTAAGGATACCGATATCATGACCGTGCTCAACGCATCCAAACGATACCCGATGATGGCTGAACACCAGGTGGTTTTGGTGAAAGAAGCCCAGGATATGAAGTGGGGCAGCGATGATGCCGATAAAAAAGGCATGAACCCGCTGTTAAGCTACCTCGAGAATCCCCTGCCAAGCACTATTCTTGTTTTTTGCTACAAATACGGCAAGTTCGATAAGCGCAAAAAAACTTATAAGGCGATTGAAAAGAACGGACTGATCTTTGAATCGGGCGCTTTGTATGATAGTAAGATTCCGGCCTGGATAGAAAGCTTCATCGCCGAAAAAGGTTATAAAATCAATCCGCAGGCATCACTCATGCTAGCCGAATACCTGGGTAACGATCTCTCCAAAATTTCCAACGAATTGGAGAAGCTTATGCTCAACATACAGCCTGGGCAGGAGATCAGCCTGAAACTGATTCAGGATAACATCGGCATCAGCAAAGAATATAATGTTTTTGAACTGCAAGCTGCACTTGGCCGTAAAGATGCGTTAAAGGCCAACCAGATCATTAATTACTTTGAAGCCAATCCCAAAAGCAACCCTATTGTGCTGGTGCTGGGTAACCTCAATAACTATTTTACCAAAGTGCTTACCTATCATTATGTAAAGGATAAGTCGCCGCAAAACCTTGCGCGCGAACTGGGCGTTAGTCCGTATTTCCTGAAAGATTACGAGCTGGCGGCCCGGAACTACAACTACGGCAAAACCATGCAGATCATCAGCTATCTCCGCGAATACGATCTTAAAAGTAAAGGCGTAGATTCGAACACCGATCATGGTGGGTTGATGAAAGAGCTGGTGTTTAAGATTTTACACTGATAAAAGCCTAATTACTCTTCTATGGAAAACTTAGCAAAGCAGGTTAAAATATTGAAAATTTACGCTGGCGCGCTAACGCTTGCAGTACTTGTGCTGGCGGTTTATATGGTTACTCTCAATAAAGGCACCTATAAGGAACTGACTGCAGAACGGCTCAATATTGTTGAAAAAGACGGTACATTACGTATGGTCATCAGCAACAAAGCACGGCAACATCCTGGCCGTATGGATAGCAAAGATCTCCCCACCCGCGAACGCCCCGCAGGCATGATATTTTTTAACGATCAGGGCGATGAAGACGGCGGTATAGTATACGATGGAGATAAGAATTCTGCCAGCATGACCTATTCTATCGATCAATGGAAAAACGATCAGATCATGCAGCTGCAATATGCGCAAGGAAAGAATGATAAAAGCTTCTCGCGCAGCTACGGCCTTAAACTATGGGAGCGCGACGATCAGTTCACTTTAACCAAACAGATAGCTTTTTATGATTCACTGAAAAGGTTGAAAGACACGGCAGCCTTAAACGCCGGCCTGAAAAAAATGAAAGATGCCGGTCGTCAGCGGCTTTTTGTAGGCAAGAACACCAATGGCGAAGTTGGTTTATTCCTGAGCGATTCCACCGGTAAACCCCGTTTAAATATCTATATCAATAAACAAAGTCAACCTGTTATCGAAAAATTGAATGACAAGGGAGAGGTGGTTAAATAAGGAGGCGCTCACCCACCTGAAAAAATAACGAATTTGTCATTGCGAATACGAAGCAATCTCGTCGTCATGCATAAACGCTAATGCATCGACGGTAATAGATAGCGAGGAGATTTCTTCGTACCTCGCAATAACAAGTATGATTGTCAGGCCTTTTCAACAAACTTATCTATCCCTACCCTGATCTTGTCGCCGGGTTCGTTCTCCGCTTCAAAAAACAGCGTTACTTTGCCATCTTTTCCTTCAATGGTTATAGTAATATTGCGTTCTTCGCCGTTTTGATCAGTAACTGCTTTGATCACCGTTTTGCCTTCTTTAAACGGTACCGTCCAGTTGCAAGTGTTTGATTTGATCTGGGCGGTAATTTTGTGTTCGCCATTTACCGCAATGTCTACTGCCGATTTGCCTATTTGTATCTCGGCAGTTTCCGTTTCGCTGCGGGTAAGCGTACCAGATTCGTCCAGGTGATCGGTTTTTGATGAGTTAAGCACAACGGTTTTGTCGCATTGTGCAAAGGTTGCCGTGGTTAATGCTACCAGCAGCGATAGCGTTAAAATTATTCTTTTCATGTGTGTTGTTTTTAATGTGATTTAATGGTTATCTTTTTTTTAGTAATTCGATTACGCCCTGGCACATATTTTTAATGCGCAGGTATGACTCATATGTGTTTTTGTGCTTGTCTATCTCTATCATCAGCTTGCCAGGGCTTTCCTTTACATTGAATGCCGTTTTATCGGCAAGGGTGGTATTCACGTTCATGTAATCGTTCGTGGACCGGAATAAGCCATTAGGCTTGATACTCTCGTTAATGTAATCCTGCACATCACCGGTAAGCTCTTCACGAAATGATGCTTCCATACGATAGTAATTATTATTTTCTTTCACCGAGATATTGAGCCCGGTTTCGGTATGGTTATATTTTACCCAGCCAACAAAAACGCTGAGCGATAAAAGGCATAAAGCCGCTACAAAAAAACTTGCTTTCATATTGTAATTATTAAGGTTTGAAACTCTGGTAATCATGCTGATGGAAAATGGATTCATACAGTATGTTACAAAGATATATGTTTAATATGGTAATATGCAATACATAGTTCTATCTAATTTTTATTTATTGTTGTAAGTAATTGATATATAGCATGATAATTTTATTTGAATTGCCGATCGAAGATTAAAACAAGGGAAGAAAAGCTCATGGAAACCATTAAAATAGGGGACACTAGTTAGTCTGGATTTTCAATTCGGAACTAAACCGAGAATTTATAATACCTGAATACTTCTACAAATCCACTCAATTCCAATTTTTACTTTTCAATTTTCCCCTTTTCATTACATTTGGCAAAAACCTTACATATGCAATATTGGCTTGTAAAATCGGAACCTTTTAAATATAGCTGGGATAAATTCAATAAAGACGGCCGCACCTTTTGGGACGGCGTGCGTAACTACCAGGCACGCAACAACCTCCGCGAAATGAAGGAGGGCGACCTGGTGCTTTTCTATCACAGTAATGAAGGTAAAGAAGTAGTTGGCATAGCCAAAGTTGCCAAAGAAGCCTACCAGGATCCAACTACAACCGATCCAAACTGGCTGGTGGTCGACCTTGTTCCTGTTGAACCTTTAAAAACGCCAGTTACCCTTGAAGAAATAAAAGCCGATGAAAGACTGAAAGACATTGGATTGGTTCGCCAGGGCAGGTTATCAGTAATGGGCGTTAAGCCAGAGGAATTTGACCGCATTCTTGAACTCAGCAGCCGTTAAGCCATGTTTAAAAATATAAAGAAACGTTCAGCCGGATTATTCCTCGCTGTATCCGCCATTTTTTTTTCTAACGCGAGTTTCGCGCAAGCGCAATTCAAAGGTTATGAAAATCTGCTGACGGTACCTAAAGGATACGTGGTTGGCTATACCAAAACTCCGCCGGTTATTGATGGCGATGTGACTGATGCCACCTGGCAGCAAGCGGCGTGGACCGACGATTTTGTAGACATAGAGGGCGATTTGAAACCTAAACCTCCCCTGCAAACAAATATCAAAATGCTATGGGACGATACCTGCCTGTATATTGCAGCCCGGGTAGCCGAGCCACATGTTTGGGCTACGCTTAAACAACATGACGCGGTTGTTTTTATGGACAACGATGTGGAGTTGTTTGTTAGCCCTAATTGTTCGGCGCACAACTATTTTGAAATAGAAGTTAACCCGTTCAATAATATCTTCGACTTGTTTTTAAGCAAGCCTTATCGTAACCTGGGTTTACCCCTCAGTACCTGGGACACAAAAGGAATGCGTACAGCGGTGAAGATCCAGGGGACTTTGAACGATCCTTCGGATAAGGACAAAGGCTGGACGGTAGAAATGTCCATTCCCTTCAAAGCGCTCAATGTAGGTAACCGTGGTGGCCAAACAGTAAAAGAAGGCACCACCTGGCGCATCAATTTTTCGCGCGTAGAATGGGACACGAAGATCGTAAACGGAAAATACGAAAAACTAAAGGACGCCAATGGCCGAAACCTGCCCGAGCATAACTGGTCGTGGAGTCCACAGGGATTGATCAATATGCATTATCCAGAACGCTGGGGTTACCTGAAATTCAGCAAAACGGAAGCAGGCGATCAAAAGTTTACCTTCCCTTACGCCGAGCAGCAAAAGCAATACCTTTGGCTATTGTACTACAAACAAAAAGACTGGTTGAAAGATCACCGGGAATATTTGCAAAGCCTGAAAAGTCTTGGTTTAAATGATAAGATTGCCATCGGCTCAAAGAATAACACGCTCAAACTTGAAGCAACGCCGCACCAGTTTATGGGTTTTATTACCGATGAGAAGGATAACATCACTTATACCATCGATCAGGATGGATACGTGAGCATTCTACGTAATTAACCTGTAATCATCGTTGTCATCTCGAACGATAGGGAGAGATCTTATGTAAACGACATACGGCCAACGCATTAACGCTATGCATAGTTCGGATGTGCAATGTCTAAGATTTCTCACTCGTTCCTCGTTCGAAATGACAAGAATGGTTTAAAACTTCACCGCCTCAAAGTAAAGCTTATTATCAATATAGTCTATCGTAAACTTATAGTTACGTAACACCCCACCGCCTAAGCTGCCATCAATACTCGTATCGGCAAAAGCCCCGGTCTTCATCATCGGGATGCGTGAAGGTGCATTGATAACATGTGCGCTACCCATCCTTAAATCTTTCAGGCGGAAAGTCCGTGCATAGATTGGTCCGCCAAGTCCATAGCCGGTAACGGTGGTGTCAGACAGTTTATACTTTTTGATGATGTCGTTTTTAATGGCAAAATGATTAAAGAGTGTAAAAGCTGTCCGGTCGCCGGTATCCACAATTACTGTAGCCGGAATCCCATCAATTGTCGCATCGAACTTCGGGATCTGCCCATCGTACATCGTAAACGGAACAGGCGATGGCGCTGAATATGATTTATAAAAATTGATTACGTTATGCCGGTAATCGAATTGCACGGCATAATCTTTCATGAAATGATAGCCGATGATTCCGTCAAGATAGGGCAGATGCAGATTGTTTTTAATCTCCGACATATCGACCACCGTAAATTCCTGTCCCAAAACATTGACAGGGCCTATCTTTGCCGTATCAACCACCGTGCTGAATACCTGCACTTTATTGGCACCCGCGCCGCCGCCCATCATTGTTGGATGGGCTAATTTTTGACTGAGCAGTTTGGCAGTCTGCGTTTCCAGACCATAATCGGCACCGCAATCTAATATAAAATGGAAAGTATGTTGCTTGATCTTTACCTCGATGAACGGCCGGTTATCAATTAATGTAAATGGAATGGAAAATACAGGTTTGCTTTGAGCCGAACTTTGGTTAACGGTAAGCAAGGCGGCACAGCATATGATTATAAATGCAAGTAAGGATTTTCTCATTAACGGTGTTTGGTATTGGATAACCGGACGGCCGCATTGTTACAACCGGGGAGCTATGCATTTTGCTCGCCAAAGAACAATGCCTTCAACTCGGTAGCATCGTCGGGCTTCATTTTGCCGCCGAGGATCAATCTTAACTGGCGGCGGCGCAATGCGCCCTCAAACAGCACCATATCCTCAATGCTTTCAGGAACCAGCTCCGGCACCGGGATAGTGCGGTTATTCTGATCGAGCGCCACGAAAGTGTAATAAGCCTCGTTGCTTTTCACCCGCGTGCCTGAAGGAATATTCTCGGCCCAAACATCCAGCCTAACCTCAACCGAAGTAGTGAATGCCCGGGAGACCTTTGCTTCGATAGTAATCACATCGCCAAGCTTAATAGAATGTTTAAAGGAAACATTATCGACTGATGCGGTCACCACAATGCGGTTGCAATGTTTTTGCGCGGCAATGGCGGCGGCAATATCCATCCAATGCAGTAATCGCCCGCCCATCAGGTTGTTAAGCGTATTGGTATCATTGGGCAATACCAACTCGTTCATAATAGTAAGCGATTCTTTGGGCGATTTTCCTTTCATAGCGCAAAGATAGTTTTTTGAGCGTCAAGAGCCAAGAATCAAGAACAAGACCAGGAAGCGTACGACGGTGCTTTATGATACGTTTGTATCTTGATTCTAGCTCAGAGGCTACTTTTCAACCCACCAGTCATTTTTCCACATAATATCCGAAATTGAACATCCGAATTCCGAAATGTGGTAACTTTGCTATCTTCACAATAGGAAAAGAATAGACGATGCCTGATTACTCTCACTTACACGTACACACCCAATTTTCTCTGCTCGACGGTGCTGCCGATATCAGTAAATTATATAAAAAAGCCGCTGCTGATGGTATGAAAGCCCTGGCTATAACCGACCACGGAAACATGTTTGGTGTGTTCAAATTTGTGGCCGAAGCGGGTAAGCATAACGTAAAACCTATTGTTGGCTGCGAGTTCTACGTAGTGGAGGATCGCCATAAAAAGCAATTTACCAAAGAGAAAAAGGACAAGCGTTATCATCAGCTGATGCTGGCTAAAAATCCGGAAGGCTATAAGAACCTTGTGAAACTTTGTTCGGCCGGGTATATGGAAGGCCTCTACAGCAAATGGCCGCGTATTGATAAAGAGCTCATCCTGAAACACCATAAGGGCCTTATCGCTACTACCTGTTGCCTCGGTGCATCGGTGCCGCAGGCTATTTTAAGCAAGGGAGAGGAAGAAGCCGAGATAGAATTTAAATGGTGGCTCGATCTGTTCGGTGAGGATTATTACATCGAGCTGCAACGTCACGACATTAACGAGCAAAACATTGTAAACGAGGTACTGCTCAAATTTGCCAAAAAGTATAACGTTAAGGTGATCTGTTCGAACGATTCACACTATGTGGATCAGCAGGATTCGAACGCACACGATATTTTGCTTTGCGTAAACACCGGCGATATGCAAAGCACCCCGATAGCTACCGACGAGGAAGGCGGCAAAGGCTATCGCTTCGGTTTCCCGAACGATCAGTTCTATTTTAAAACACAGGCCGAAATGGGCAAGCTGTTTCATGACCTGCCTGAATCATTGGATAACACCAATGAGATTGTGGATAAGGTTGAGGTGCTGAAGCTGAAGCGTGATATTCTGCTTCCGAATTATGTTATCCCCCCGGAATTTAAAATTCACGGTGATAGCGTACCGGATGCGGATACCCTTAATCAGTGGGAATACCTTAAAGACCTGACCTTTAAAGGCGCTAAAGAACGTTATATCGATATCAGTCCCGAAACGGAAGAGCGGATCAATTTCGAGTTGTTCACTATCAAAACAATGGGTTTTGCGGGCTATTTCCTCATCGTGGCCGATTTCATTAAGGCCGGCCGTGATATGGGCGTATTCATTGGTCCGGGTCGTGGCTCTGCGGCAGGTTCGGTAGTGGCGTATTGTACGGGTATTACCAATATCGACCCGATGAAGTACAATCTGCTGTTCGAGCGATTCCTGAATCCCGACCGTAAGTCGATGCCCGATATTGATACGGACTTTGACGACGCCGGACGCCAGCGCGTGATTGATTATGTGGTGGATAAATATGGCAAGAACCAGGTGGCGCAGATCATTACCTATGGTTCAATGGCTGCCCGTACCAGTATCCAGGATGTGGGCCGTGTGTTAGATATGCCGTTGTCTGATGTGAACGCCATAAAAAAAATGGTTCCGGATACGCTGGGCATCACCCTTAAAGAGGCGATAGAGCAGGTACCCGAACTCAAAGAAATATTAAAAGGTAACGACCTTAAAGCTGCCGTGCTTCGCGAAGCCGAAAAGCTGGAAGGCTCGGTACGTAACACAGGTGTGCACGCGGCGGGTATCATCATTGCGCCGTATGATTTGACTGATATCGTTCCGGTTGCCGTGGCCAAAGACTCTGATTTGCTGGTTACCCAATATGACGGTCGCGTAATTGAAGACGCCGGCGTTATCAAAATGGACTTCCTGGGCTTGAAAACCCTCACCATTTTGAAGGACGCGCTGCGGATGATCAAACAAAATCACGGTGTTGAGATCGAAATTGATTACATCCCGCTCGACGATCAGAAAACATTCGAGCTTTATCAGCGCGGAGATACGAACGGTACATTCCAATTTGAAAGTGATGGTATGCAGATGTACCTGCGCGATCTGAAACCCGATAAGTTTGAGGACTTAATAGCGATGAACGCGCTTTACCGTCCGGGGCCGATAGAGTACATTCCTAACTTCATCAGTCGTAAGCACGGTCGCGAGCCAATCACTTTCGACTTGCCCGACATGGAAGAATACCTGGGCGAAACCTATGGTATTACCGTTTACCAGGAGCAGGTGATGCTTTTATCACAAAAGCTGGCCGGCTTTAGTAAAGGTGATGCCGACGTTTTGCGAAAGGCAATGGGTAAAAAGCAGATCGAGGTGTTGAACAAGATGGAGGCTCAGTTTATGGAAGGGGCGGCTGCCAAAGGTCACCCTAAAGATAAGCTCACCAAGATCTGGACCGACTGGAAAGCATTCGCCCAGTACGCGTTCAATAAATCGCACTCTACCTGTTATGCGTTCGTGGCCTATCAAACGGCTTATTTGAAGGCTCATTATCCATCAGAATACATGGCTGCGGTTTTGAACAACCAGAACAGCATGGATAAGATCACCTTCTTTATGGAAGAGTGCCGCAGGATGGGAGTAGAGGTGTTAGGCCCTTGTATCAACGAAAGTGATATGTCGTTTGCCGTGAATGGCAGAGGCCAGGTGCGTTTCGGATTGACCGGTGTGAAAGGAGTAGGCGAAAAAGCCGTTGAAAGTATCATAGAGGAACGTTTAGCCAACGGGCCATATAAAACCGTTTACGATTTTGCGCAGCGTTCAAACACAAGAAGCGTTAACCGCAAGGCTTACGAAAACCTGGTTTACGGCGGTGCGTTTGATTGTTTTGAGTACAGACGCGCGCAGTTCTTCGCCAAAACTGAAAACGGATTACTCACCGGCGCCGAACGTCTTATCAAATACGCAAACGATTATCAGAATACGCAAAGTAGTTCTCAGTCATCATTATTCGGCGGCACCGTGGCTGCGTATATTCCAGAGCCTCCCATGCCCGAAGTGGAGGAATGGCCTTTGATAGAAAAACTGAAATATGAGAAGGACGTGATCGGTATTTATCTGACCGGTCATCCGCTGGATAATTACAAAATGGAACTCGCCAAGTTCTGCAACGCCAGGGTAAGTGATTTGAAGACCATGGTAAAAGCACGTTCGGCAGAAGGCTGGGAAGAAGTGCAGGCTGCATTTAATGACCTGCGGCGCAAAGGAGAGTTGTGTATTGGCGGTTTAATGGGCAACGTGCAGCACAAATTTACCAAAATGGGCAAACCGTTCGGTACTTTTGTTTTGGAAGATTATAACGACACCTATGAGTTCGCCTTCTTCGGCGACGACTATATTAAATTTAGAAATATGCTGGTTGAAGGGCTTTTTGTCCAGGTAAGAGGCAGCATTGAAGAAAAATACCGCCAGAAAGATAACTGGGATTTGCGTGTAAGCACCATCAACCTGTTATCGGAGTTGCGGGACAAATTGACCAAGTCTATTACCGTTATACTCGATCTGCACACAGTAAGTTCGCAATTGCTGGACGACCTGAATACCATGTTCCAGGTGCACAGCGGGAAATACGAAAACAAGAATTGCGCTTTGCGCTTCCAGGTTCGTTATCCGGAAGAATCCATGCTGGTTGATCTTCCGTCAAAATCGCTAAAGGTTAATCCAAGCGATGAGCTGATAGGGGAGATTTATAATATTACCAATGTGCAGCCGGTGTTGGCGTAAGTTGGCATCGTTTAACAGATTTATTGTAATTAGACTTGGTACTTCCGGACTTTTCTAACCGCATTTTCCCGACTTTCAGACAAAAAACTATCTTTGCGCTATTATGAGCAAATCAACCGACGAACTTTTTAAAAACGTTATATCGCACGCTAAAGAATATGGCTTTGTTTTCCAGTCAAGTGAAATTTATGACGGCCTGAGCGCTGTTTATGATTACGGGCAGTTTGGTTCTGAACTGAAGAACAACATCAAAACTTATTGGTGGAAAGCCATGGTGCAGATGAATGAAAACATCGTCGGCATTGATTCTGCCATATTTATGCACCCGAAGATCTGGAAGGCCAGCGGTCACGTTGATGGTTTCAGCGACCCGATGATCGACAATAAGGATAGTAAAAAACGCTACCGTGCCGATCAGCTTCTGGAAGATAAAATAGAACGTTACCATAAGGACGGCAAAACAGAAAAAGCAGAGCAGTTGCAGAATGATATGGACGAGGCGTTGAAAGGTGAAAACCTTCCCCGCCTGCGTGAACTGATCATTGAGCACGAAATTGCCGACCCGATCAGCGGTACCCGTAATTGGACTGAAGTTCGCCAGTTCAACCTGATGTTCAGCACCCAGATGGGCGCGATTGCCGATGATGCCGATGTGGTTTACCTGCGCCCCGAAACCGCACAAGGGATCTTTGTAAACTACCTGAACGTGCAAAAATCGGGAAGGATGAAGATTCCTTTTGGTATTGCGCAAATTGGCAAGGCGTTTCGTAACGAGGTGATTGCCCGCCAGTTCATTATTCGTATGCGTGAGTTCGAGCAAATGGAGATGCAATTCTTCGTTCGCCCCGGCACACAGCGCGAGTGGTTTGACAAATGGAAAGAAACCCGTTTGAAATGGCACCTCGCTTTGGGTACCGCACCTGAGAAATACCGTTACCACGAACATACCAAACTGGCGCATTATGCAGATGCAGCTTATGATATCGAGTTTGAATTTCCGTTCGGTTTCAAAGAAGTAGAAGGTATCCACAGCCGTACCGATTTCGATTTGAGCCAGCACCAGCAATTCAGCGGCAAAAAGATGCAGTACTTCGATCCGGAACTGGGTGAAGACGGCAAACCATACGGTAATTACATCCCTTACGTAATTGAAACCTCGATAGGCTTAGACAGGATGTTCCTGCTGACCATGATCAACGCCTACGAAGAGGAAGACCTCAGCACAGAAGAAAAACAGGACAGCCGCACTGTGTTGCGCCTGCACCCTTGCCTTGCGCCTGTAAAGGCAGCAATATTCCCCTTAACCAAAAAAGACGGTCTGCCTGAAAAAGCCCGCGAGATCATGGACCGGCTGAAGCTTGATTTCAACCTTCAATATGAAGAAAAGGATGCTATCGGTAAGCGCTACCGTCGTCAGGATGCAATAGGCACGCCATTCTGTATTACAGTGGATCATCAAACTTTGGAAGATAACACCGTTACCATTCGTTACCGCGATACAATGAACCAGGAGCGCGTTGCCGTTGAAGAACTCGACAAGATCATTGGTGATAAGGTAAGCTGGAAAAATTTGTTGAGATAAGCTGCGCTATAGAGACACAATACATTATGTCTCACTAAAATGATAAAGGAGGAGGTACTTGTTGCCTCCTTTTCTGTTCTCAGAGACACAAAGTATTGTGTCTCTGCAATAAAACATATACCTTAACCAACGTGAAACCTTACGACAACAAAATTGGTATCAAATCATGGGCTGAGGAAGACCGTCCCCGTGAAAAGTTAAGCGGACAGGGCCGTCGCGCCCTTACCGATGCGGAATTGATTGCTATTTTGATCGGCTCTGGTAATCGTGATGAAACCGCGGTTGAATTGAGTAAACGTATCCTGCATCACTACAACAACGACCTGAACAAGCTTGGCAAAGCGTCGATAGCGGAGCTTTCCAACTTCAAAGGCATTGGTGAGGCAAAAGCTATTTCTATAATTGCAGCGCTTGAGATCGGCCGCAGGAGAAATGATGCTGAGAGCGCAGAACCCGAGATAATCGGTAGCAGTCGCGATGCGTATAACATTATGAAGCGCCACCTTGTTGATCTGTACCAGGAGGAATTTTGGATATTGCTTACTGCACGTTCTCAAAAGGTCATTGCTAAGGAAATGGTAAGTAAAGGTGGTATGGCCGAAGTGTCTGTAGATCCTAAAGTGGTATTCAGCCTGGCCCTGCAGCACCAGGCATCAAATATATTTTTGATTCACAATCACCCATCGGGTAACCTGAAACCAAGTCACCAGGATATTATGCTCACTAAAAGACTGGTGGAGGCCGGCCGGGTATTGGATATCAAGATCCTCGACCACTTGATCATCACCGATAAATCTTTCTATAGCCTTGCAGATAATGGGCATTTCTAACACCTTTCGCAAAGGTGTAGCTATTTCCATATATTTTTCTCAAACAACATTTTCAATATAATGTTACCTTTAGGCAACTAAAAATTAAACTATCATGATAACACCAGACAACGAGCTTCCTATCGACGACTCATTCGAAAACGACGCAGACGATCAGCAAAGTCAGCAAGACATACATTCAAACGGACTTGACGATTTTGAGGTAGATAAATTACCCGAAGAACAGGCTGATATCGATAAATTACGCCGCGCCTATGACGCATCAGAATCAGCATATACCCTTCATTTGGGTGATGGTCCGGCTGATGATGACGAATAATATTTGAGGTGAAAGGTAAAAGCTGAAAGGCGAAAGGTAGCTTTTGGGGTTTCAGCTTTTATTTTTCTGCCTTTCGCCTTTAACCTTTCACCTTTTCCCTCCCAAATACCTTTCTCCTTTCCGCTCCAAATCCTATCTTTGCCGATTATCATTTCGCTATAATGAAGATATCGTATAATTGGCTTAAAGAATTTATTGATACCGATAAAACTCCCGAAGAAATATCGACCATACTAACCGGCACCGGTCTTGAGGTGGAAAGCCTTGAAAAAGTGCAGCCCATTCCCGGAGGACTGGAAGGTTTGGTAATAGGCTACGTAAAAGAATGCGTTGATCACGCCAATTCCGATCATCTGCACGTTACAAAAGTTGATGTTGGCGGTGCCGAAGACCTGCAAATTGTTTGCGGCGCTAATAATGTAGCTGCCGGGCAAAAAGTGGTTGTTGCTACGGTTGGCACAACAATTTATCCAACAGATGGAGAACCTTTCGCCATCAAAAAATCAAAAATTCGTGGCGAGGTATCTGAAGGGATGATCTGTGCTGAGGATGAGATAGGTTTGGGAACTGATCACGCTGGTATTATGATACTTGATGCTGATGCCCAGGTAGGCAGCCTGGCCAAGGATTATTTTAAGCTGAACGACGATTACATGTACGAGATTGGCCTCACGCCAAACCGTGCCGATGCCACTTCGCACCTGGGTACAGCCAGGGATATTGCCGCATTTTTAAAGATCCCGGTAAAAAGGCCTGATATTTCGGCCTTCAAGGTTGATAATACCAGCCGCACCATAAAAGTTGTGGTAGAGAATGAAGCGGCAAGTCCGCGTTATTCTGGAGTGACGATATCAGGTGTTGAGGTGAAGGAATCGCCGCAATGGTTGAAAGAGCGGCTAGCCGTTATCGGTATCCGCGCCATCAATAACATAGTGGATGCTACCAATTATGTACTGCATGATTTGGGCCAGCCACTGCATGCTTTCGACGCCGATGCCATCAAGGGCAATACCGTTTTAGTAAAAAACTACACCGAAGGCACCACCTTTAAAACGCTGGATGACGTTGAACGTAAGTTATCGGCCGACGATCTGATGATTGGCGACGCAGAAGGACCAATGTGTATTGCCGGCGTATTCGGCGGGATCAACTCTGGCGTAAAGGCGTCAACCAAAAACATTTTTCTCGAAAGCGCTTATTTTAACGCAGTTTCGGTTCGTAAAACCTCGAAACGTCATGGTTTGAAGACTGACGCATCGTTCCGTTTTGAGCGCGGTACTGATCCGGATATGACTGTTTTTGCATTGAAACGTGCTGCCTTATTGATACAGGAAATTGCCGGTGGGGTGATCTCGTCAGAAATTTCAGATCATTATCCCAACCCGGTTGCGCCGTTCGCTATCGAGGTAACTTATAAAAATATTCGCCGCCTGATAGGTAAGGAAATTCCTCACGGCGAGATCAAGGCTATTTTGATAGCGCTGGATATAGAAATTGTTGGCGAAACAGGGGAGGGGCTTTCATTAAAAGTTCCGCCGTATCGCGTGGATATAACCCGCGAAGTTGATGTGGTAGAAGAGATCCTTCGCATCTACGGTTACAACAATATCGAGATCCCTACCCAGATCAGGGCCTCTTTGAACACCTCGAATCGTCCCGAAAAGGATACCGTTCAGAATTTGATCTCGGATATGCTTTCGGCAAATGGCTTTAATGAGATCATGTCGAACTCGCTGACCAAATCGGCCTACTCGTCTAACCTTGATACCGCCGTCAAGATCCTGAATCCACTAAGCAGCGACCTGGATGTGATGCGACAAACATTGGTTTATTCCGGTTTGGAAGCCATTGCCTATAACCAGAACCGTAAAAACGCCGACCTGAAGTTATATGAATTTGGTAAGGTATATGGCTATAAAGACGAAAAATATACCGAAACGCAACGTTTTGCCCTGTTCCTTTCCGGCGTAGATAAACCCGAACAATGGAACCAAAAGGCCAAGACGGTATCGTTCTATAACCTGAAAGCCATCGTCGACGGGATCATTGAGAAATTAAATATCAAAGATCTGACCCTTGAAGAATCGACCTGCAAAAAGCTAAGCTGGGGCATGCAATACATGCGTAATGGCAAGCAACTGGTTAAATTCGGTAAGGTATCGCCAGAGGCGTTGAAGAAAGTTGATGTTGACAAAGAAGTTTTCTGCGCCGACTTTGATTTTGATATGGTATTAGCCGCTGTACGCAAAAATAAGATCGTGTTTCAGGATGTATCTAAATATCCTGCCGTTCGTCGCGACCTCTCTATGTTGATAGATAAATCGGTAACGTTTGGCCAGCTGAAACAGATTGCCCTGAAAACAGAGCGTAAATTGCTGCAGGATGTAAGCGTATTCGATGTTTACGAAGGCGACAAACTCCCCGCAGGCAAAAAATCGTATGCGTTGAGCTTTATTATACAGGACAGCGAGAAAACGCTTACCGATAAAACAATAGACGGCATTATGCAAAAGCTGATCTATAACCTTACCAAAGAGGCAGGTGCAGAGATCAGGAAGTAGTGATTAGCTGCTTAGGTTTGATTAAGTGAGTGGTTAAGTTGGTTAAACGCCTTCTTAAACAATCACTTAATCAACTCATTCTAACTCATTCAAAATAATCCACTTAACTTTTATTGTGTTTTAAATATTAATTAATATATTCACCCTTTAAAACATACGTTAATAAAATACAATTCATTAATTCTATCATTCACTAATTCAATAATTAACAATGCCTTTAGCAGAGCAATTAAATACGATTGTAGAAAGAACAGAGCGCTTAATTGAGCTTTGTGCTGCTTTGCAGGAGGAAAATGACCTTTTGAAACTGGAAAGCCAGTCGCTTTCGGTGGCGTTAGAGGCTAGCAGAAACAAGACAAAAGACCTTGATGAAAAGCTCCGCGCACTGAAAATGGCTAAGTCGTTTGCAGAAACAAATGAAAAAAGTCTTGACATAAAGCAAAAAATTAACGAATTTGTGCAGGAAATAGATAAGTGTATTGTATTATTGAAGAAATAATACAAAAGTGAAAAGCTCAAATGGGAGAAATCTCAATAAAAATAAATATTGCTGACAGAGTTTACCCGTTAAGGGTGAACATGGAAGAGGAAGAAATAATACGCAGGGCGGCAAAGCTAATTAACGACCGGATAAAGGAATATCAGGAAAATTATGCAGTGAGGGATAAACAGGATCTGTTGTCGATGTGTGTATTGCATTACGCAACATCATCGCTGAAGGCCGATATGAAGGTAACCACGGAAGACACCGAGGTAACGGATAAGGTATATCAATTGGATCATTTGTTATCAGAATTTTTTTCAAAGCAATAAACGTTCTTTACATATACAGAGCAATTAAGATTTAACCGCAGTTAAATTTTAAGTTTCACTATTAAAAACTTAACGCTTCAATATGAACGGGTCTAAGAGGAATGCGTTACTCGTGCACGTTTAACGGTAACCGTGATTCGGAAATCCTGAAAGAAGTTTTAAATACATGAATCTTAAATATTAGTTGCGGTTTTTTTTATACCAATTATATAACATGAGTAATACACTATTATACCTTATCATCGGTGTGTTGATAGGGGGCCTACCGGGATTTGTGATAGGCCGCTTCTTACTAAAGAAGCTTTTTAAAGATCAGGAAGCAGCAGCTCAAAATAAAGTTAAAAAGATTCTAAAGGACGCTGAGAACGATGCTGAAATATTGAAAAAGAACAAATTGCTGGAAGCAAAAGAACGTTTCCTGCAATTAAAAGCCGAGCACGAGCAGCAGATCAATGAGAAAAATAATACCATTAACCAGCGCGAGAATGGCATTAAACAAAAGGAGCAGTCGTTAAATCAGCGCCTGGAAAACCAGAACCGGAAGGAAAATGAGCTGGATAATCTCCGCAAAAACCTGGAGCGCCAAACAGAGATCGTTACTAAAAAGCAGGAAGAAGTTGAAGTGCTGAAAAACTCGCACGTACAACAACTGGAAACTATTGCTGGTCTGTCTGCCGAGGATGCCAAGAATCAACTGGTTGATAACCTGCGCGAAGAAGCCCGCAGCAAAGCAATGGCGCAGATCAAAGACATTGTTGACGAAGCTAAACTCACTGCCACTAAAGAAGCTAAAAAGATAGTTATTCAAACTATTCAGCGTACTGCAACAGAGGCTGCGATAGAGAATACTGTGTCGATCTTTAATATCGAGAACGACGAGATCAAAGGCCGTATCATCGGTCGTGAAGGCCGTAATATCCGCGCGCTGGAAGCAGCTACCGGCATCGAGATCATTGTTGACGATACGCCTGAAGCCATCATCCTTTCGGGCTTCGACCCGGTACGCCGCGAGATTGCCCGTTTGGCTATGCACCGTTTGGTGACCGATGGTCGTATCCACCCGGCACGTATCGAAGAGGTGGTTGCCAAAACCAAGAAACAGATTGAGGAAGAAATTGTAGAGATAGGTGAACGTACGGTGATTGATTTAGGCATCAACGGCCTGCATCCGGAACTGATCCGCATGGTAGGGCGTATGCGTTACCGTTCATCTTATGGGCAGAACCTGCTGCAGCACTCGCGCGAGGTGGCTAACTTCTGCGCCACCATGGCTGCCGAACTTGGCTTGAACGTGAAACTGGCCAAACGCGCAGGCTTACTGCACGATATTGGTAAAGTGCCTGATGATAACCCTGAACTGCCTCACGCTATTTTAGGCATGCAGCTGGCCGAAAAATATAAGGAACACCCTGAAGTTTGCAATGCCATAGGTGCTCACCATGACGAGGTGGAAATGACCTCGATGCTGTCGCCAATCATCCAGGTGTGTGATGCGATATCAGGCGCCCGCCCAGGTGCCCGCCGCGAGGTGGTGGAAAGTTACATAAAACGGTTGAAAGAGCTGGAAGAGCTGGCTTTGTCATACCCGGGTGTAGAAAAAACATTCGCTATTCAGGCCGGCCGTGAGCTGCGCGTAGTAGTGGAAAGCGAGAAGATCAGCGATGCGCAATCAGAAGTATTGGCGGCGGATATCTCGAACCGTATCCAGACAGAAATGACCTATCCGGGTCAGATCAAAGTTACCGTAATCAGGGAAACCCGCTCGGTAGCGTTTGCGAAATAAAACAAGTATCAAACTAAATACAGCCCTCTTTGAAAAAGGAGGGCTTTGTTCATTGTGGCTAATAACAAAACTCAAAGTACAAAGGCGTCTGTACCGCCTAATAAGGCTGAAGTGAATCCTTTTGACCAGTATTCCGAAAACTACCAAACCGTATCGCAGAAGATCATCCAATGGCTTTGCATGCTGCTGATCATATTCGGAGTACTCGGCTTGGCCTGGAGCATCCCATTTCCTTACCTGAAATTTTTAGGAGTTTACAATGGCTTTTTTAATTGGGCATCTTTCGTAATAGCCGCAGCAGTTTATTACTACTACAAAAAATTCCCCGGACTGTCGTTTGGTGTATTCTTTATCCTCTTCGCTCTAAGTTACGGCGTAATGGAAGCCGAGGCCTGGCACAAAACCGGTGGACCGGCGTTATGGCTGATGAGTTTAATTCTGTTTGTTGTGGCTGCAGCGTTACAATATTCAACCCTGAAGATTAAAGATCAAAAGCCGTCAATAGGTGAATGGGTGCAATTTATGGCGATCTCGCCGGTGTGGGTGCTGCATTTTTTGTTTCCTAAGAAAAAACAGCAATAGTGGTAACTGCAACAGCCATTGCCATTAAGGCATACCTGTTTTAAAATCTGCACATCCGCACATCAAAAACCGCAAATCAATTTATCTTGACTTTTGGCGCTTGACTTCTTGAATTTTTCCTCAAAGGTTCTTTCCTAACTTATCCAAAATATCCTGCGGAACCTTCTCCAAATCCAATACAAGGAATCCATCCAGACAATCGGCAAACTTAGGGTCGATATTAAAGCAAATGATCTTGGCATTTAAACCAATATATTGCCGCAATAAAACAGGGACCTTTAAGCTCCGCGTTTCTACTTCCGAGATCAGATTGTCTAATCCCTTAAAGGTGTCGGCGTGACCCATAAGCAGATCGGTATCTATCGAACCTAAATCGACTTTGAACTTTTTACGCGGTTTTACATACTGCGCCATTTCCTCGTCGAAATGATTGCGATTGATATAATCTACGATCAACGATTTAGAGAAATTAGAAAAAGAGTTACTGATGCTTACCGGCCCTATCAGGTAACGGTAGCGCGGGTTATCGATCAAGTATTTCAGGATGCCTTTCCATAACAGAAATAGCGGTAACGGCTTTTGCTGGTACTCCTTCCGGATCCATGAACGGCCTAATTCGATACTCTTCTTTAGTACCGGCGTGAATTGCGCTTTTATTTTAAACAACTCAGACACATAGAACCCCTTCTTACCAATGCTATAGAATATCTCGTCGCCGAGGCCTATCCGATAAGCACCCACCAGCATCTTTGCTTCTACATCCCAGATAAACAGATGGTGATAATAAATATCATATTCGTCAAGGTCGAGCGCTTTATTGGTGCCTTCGCCAATTTCGCGGAAGGTAAGCTCACGCAACCGGCCAATCTCACGAATGGTATTCGGGATAAGTGTTGTCGGTGCTATGTACACTTCGTAATTTTTCTCGGCCCAAATGCGGTAATCTTCCCGTAAAGGAGTGATTTCTTTTTCCAGTACATAACCTGCTATTTCGGGAGCTATATCGGCAGGCTCCTTCTTTATTTTAAAAAGATTGCGCGGGTTAAAGATGCGTTTCTCGTCTTCCAGCCCGGTTCCTAAAGCATAAGTGCGCGCGCGCAGGTAGTTTAGTAGTTTGGTACTATTGGCGTAATCTGGAATATCTTCTACATTAATGGGTTTCCCTATGCGTAGCTTTATGGTATGCCCGTGTTTATTAAATAATTCTGAAGGCAGTTTTGCGGTTCGCAAGGTAGGGTGGATAAGGCTAAGCAGATTAAACAGCAAGCCGTTGTTGCCGTGAAAATATATTGGCACCACGGGCACTTTTGCTTTGGCTATGATCTTACCCACGACAGGATGCCATAGCCTGTCGGTCACTTCTTTCTTATCAACTTTAAAAGTAGACACCTCGCCGGCCGGGAAAATTCCGATTGGCGTACCATTTTGCAATAATTCGAGCGTATTCTTCAGGCCGCTGATGCTTGATGAATGCTCTACATTCTCGAAGGGGTTTACCGCGATAAAATAGTCTGAAAGATTCGGGATCTTTTTCAACAGGAAATTAGCCATCAGTTTAGCATCGGGCCTTACCATGCAAAGCATTTTCAACAGCACCATCCCCTCGATACCGCCATAAGGGTGATTAGCAATGGCTACAAAGCTACCGGTTTTAGGGATGTTCTTTAAATCAGCCTCGTCGAACTCAATATCTATTCCGCAGCCTTCCAGTATGGCGTCGACAAACTCCGGGCCTTGTTTTGGCTGTGCCTGGGCAAACAGTTCGTTCACCTGGTTAATCTTCATCAATTCCATCAATATAGCCGCCAGGCCGGGCATCCTCAGCTTATCAAGCTTGGTGGCCTTTGCGAACTCTTCTGTGGTAATTACCTTCATACTTATATAAAATAAACCCCTTTGCAGGGGGAATAAATATCCTGAAAAATTATTTATTTTAACCCTGATAAACAAAAATGAAAACGCGGATCAAGAATTACCTGTCGATCACAAAAAAAGAATGGAACGGATTGGTGATCCTTGTTGTTTTAATTGCATTGGTATTGGCAGCGCCTTACGTTTATCAATGGCTGCACAAAGATAATACAATAAATTTTAATGATTTCGATAAAGCGGTTGCACAGCTTAATAATGCAGGCGGTAATAAGGGTTTCGATCCCAATGCAGAAAATCCAAAATCCGTTCAAAAGCCTGTTCCTGTGTCGATGTTTCCATTCGATCCCAATTACTTAACGCTTGCGCAGTGGCAGCAATTAGGATTGAGTACGAAGCAGGCAACGGTGATCAATCACTATCTATCAAAAGGCGGTCATTTTTATAAGAAAGAAGACCTAAAGAAAATTTACGGTATCACCGCCGACGATTATAACAGGCTGGAACGCTACGTTGTAATTGCAAACAGTTTATCTTTTCATAATGAAAAACTTGCTGCCGGAAAAGTAATTGAACTTAACGCTGCTGACTCTTCCAGCCTCACAAGGATAGAAGGGATAGGCCCCGCCTTTGCTGTCCGCATTATCAGGTACCGGAACCGTTTGGGTGGTTTCATTCATAAAGAACAGCTGAAAGAAGTTTTTGGAATAGATTCTTTGAAGTATGAGGAAATCAAACAGCAGGTGTCGGTTAATGCTGCTAACGTTAAAAGAATTTCCATCAATACGGTCTCTTTCAATCAATTGCGCCTGTTCCCTTACCTAAACTACAAACAGGTGAACGCCATCATAGAGTACCGCAACCAGCATGGCAATTATGCCTCTATAGCCGATATGAAAAATATCGTTTTGCTTGACGATGCACTTTTACGTAAAATTGAACCCTATTTAAGTTTCAAATGATAGCAGATCAAATCAAAGCCGCCATCCGCGATATTCCCGACTTTCCGAAACCGGGCATTATCTTTAAAGACATTACCCCGATATTGAAGGACCCGCAGTTGTGCGAACGAGTGGTCGATGCTTTTGTTGAAAAACTGCAAGGCGTCCGCATCGATGCCATTGCCGGTATAGAAAGTCGCGGTTTTTTATTTGGGTTGACGCTGGCTACTAAACTCGGCGTACCATTCGTGCCGGTGCGTAAGGCCGGCAAATTGCCATTCACTATTAAACAAAAGGCGTACAAGTTGGAATACGGCACAGCCGTTATCGAACTGCATACCGATGCTTTTGAACCAGGTCAGCATATTTTGCTCCATGATGATCTGTTGGCCACGGGCGGTACAGCACTCGCCGCGAGCGAACTGATCCGGGAAATGGGCGGCGTTGTTGCCGGTTTTTCTTTTCTGGTTGAATTGAGCTTTTTGGAAGGAAAGCAAAGGTTAACTCCGATTTGTGATAGCGTGGTGGTGTTAGCAGAGTATTAACAATAATCCATTTAACAGGCGATAACGATTTACAATGTTATCGCTTGTTAAAATAATTTATGCCTTTTCCTGGCCACCGTATATCCCTATCCCACCTAAACCTACAATTCATACCATATACCCAAACTGTCTCTTTTCGCTGGCGGCAATTTCAAACCAATGCGTAAAATATTGCGTTACTTTGCTGTAAACCAATTATAACACATGGATTCTTTACTGACCGAACCTGCCGCCGGATACGATTTTTCCTTCAACGATAACCAAAAAATGATAGGCCAGATGGCCCGTGATTTTGCCGAAAAACATATTCGTCCGCATGTAATGGAATGGGACGAGGCGCAGCACTTCCCGATAGAGTTATTCAAACAATTAGGCGAACTCGGTATGATGGGCGTATTTGTACCAGAACAATACGGCGGATCGGGATTCGGGTATTTTGAATACGTAACGGTGATAACCGAAATAGCGCGTGTTTGCGGCTCGATCGGCCTGTCAGTTGCCGCACATAATTCGCTTTGCACAGGGCATATCCTTGCTTTCGCCAACGAAGAGCAGAAACAGCGCTGGCTGCCCAAACTCGCTACCGCCGAATGGTTGGGCGCCTGGGGCCTTACCGAAGCTAATACCGGCTCTGATGCTATGGGCATGAACACCACTGCTGTTTTAGATGGCGACCATTATATTGTGAACGGTTCAAAGAACTGGATTACCCACGGTAAATCAAGCAATGTAGCGGTCGTGATGGTACGGACAGGGGAAAAGGGTGATTCAAAAGGCATCTCTGCATTGGTAATTGAAAAAGGGACTGCAGGCTTCACACATGGCAAAAAAGAAAATAAACTCGGCATGCGCGCATCCGAAACTACCGAGCTGATATTCGATAATTGCCGTGTTCCGAAGGAGAATTTGCTTGGCGCAGAAGGCGAGGGCTTTAAACAGGCTATGAAAGTACTGGATGGCGGCCGCATTTCAATTGCTGCATTGTCGTTAGGCATTGCCAAAGGTGCGTTTGATGCGGCGGTGGCTTATTCTAAGGAACGTAAGCAGTTCGGACAAGCGATCAGTAATTTTCAGGGTATAGCTTTTAAACTGGCGGATATGGCCACTGAAATAGAAGCAGCGGAACTATTAATAATGCAGGCTGCCGACTTAAAGAACAGGCATCTGCCCGTAACGAAACAATCGGCTATGGCGAAGTATTATGCATCGGAAGTAGCCGTTCGTACCGCGACGGAAGCTGTACAGATCTTCGGCGGCTACGGCTACACCAAAGACTTCCCCGTAGAGAAATTTTACCGGGATGCCAAACTTTGCACCATAGGTGAGGGGACCTCAGAAATTCAAAAGATTGTTATCAGCAGGGAAGTGTTAAAGTAGCCCTGGGGCTTAAAATTCCCAGGTGGCTATTTTGTCAGTATTTTGTCATGTGTCATAATATGCTTTTTACCAATAATTTAGGCTGTTGTCATGCCAGCTGACAAATTGACAAATATATTTTTTTAGTGATGTTTTTAAATAGATCCTGCTAACCGGCGGGATTTATTATTTTCTGAAGGTGTTTTTAAGACACTTACTCTCATTTAATTTCTTTCAAAATTTAATATCAATTTGTCCGGTATTTCCCTTCCATCATTTTCCTGATAAATTTTCTTTTTTCAGAATTCGATAACTATAAAATCAATCAAATAGCGGCTAATTATTTTTTCAATCCGATTTTTTGATGCTTTTTCACTTAAATATATACTATAATCTGAAAGAAGAGCTAAATTTTTTGTGGAAATCAGAAATACGTCAAATTTTATTTTAGGCGATGTTTTAGCTAAATATCTGATTTTCAATTATGGCACATTTTGTGTCGACCCCTCTGCGGAAAATTATGATTTACCTTAAGCATGCAGATGCAGCAAGGAACAGAAATTCCTGAGCCGTTTATATATTATTCATCATCAAAAAATTAAAGTCATGGTAGTTGTATTAGAAGTAGTTGCTTTATTGGTTGTTCTTATTGCTCCTTTAGCTCCTGCAAGAAAAGCCGTAAAATAATTACGACACATCTTAAAAAAATTGAAATGGGTGATCTGGTTTGATCACCCATTTTTGTTTATTATAATAGCAAAACCACCGCCTAAGGCGGTAGGTTAGGTGTGAAGGCTATGCCAGAAACCGCTATGTTAGTATTTGTGACGAAATACAGAAAATTATCCCATAGCTTTTACTATTGTGTTTACCATTTTGTGTGGACGCCGAAATATCGCTTCAGGGTATTGACAGATGTGGTTGCCGATACGTTGGAAAATAAAATACGGGCCATATGCGGATGGAAAGAAGTTGAGATATTGGAGATGAATATTCAGCCTGATCATGTGCATATGGTTTGTAGCATCCCACCAAAAATGAGTGTGAGCGATTTCATGGGGATATTAAAGGGAAAGACAGCACTAATGATGTTCAGCAACTACCCGAGTTTACGCAAGAAACCTTATTGGGGTAATCATTTTTGGAGTCGGGGTTATTTTGTTAGCACTGTAGGCGTAGACGAAGAGCGGATAAAGAACTATGTAAAATATCAGGAAACAGAAGAGCGGAAAGAAGACGGCACAACTGATTTAAAATTATTCTGACAAACACCCCCCTTCCAGGGGTTAGAATAAAGCCCCCACCTTAGGTGGGGGTTGTTTACTCAAATCCTTTTCCGTACATACTATCCCTTGCTTTATGCGAATAATAAGGTGAACAGAATTTCTTTTTTAGATTTGTTCACCAGAATGGGTTTAACTATTTGATTTACAGTTAATTGAATCATTTAAACTTAGACTAAAAAGGACGCATTTAGATCACTTCTGTTTCTTTCCGGCATATCAACGATGCGATCCCATGTTATGCAGATGCAGACACGCACGACCTCTCGAACCAGGTTACGGATAACTATCACTATGATGCTATTGGTAATTTGATATACGACCAGGAGACAGGCATCAGCAATGTGGACTGGACGGTGTACGGCAAAATAAAAACCATTACAAAGGCAAGCGGTAACGGCCCGAGCATCAATTACACGTACGACTCTTCAGGCCAGCGTACCACAAAATTGGTAAGTGATGTAACTACTTGGTATGTACGAGATGCAAGCGGAAATACCATGGCCATTTACGATAACAAAGGCGGCACCACCAACTGGCGCGAGCAGGACCTGTACGGGAGCAGCCGACTGGGCATGTGGAGTCCTAACGTAAACCTGGCCGATAACAACGCGTCTACCGTTTGGGACACTGTGGGCCACAAACAGTATGAGTTGACCAATCACCTGGGTGACGTGTTGGCAACTATAACCGATAAGCGCATACCGCACAACAGTGACGGAACCACCATAGATTACTATAACCCGGAAACTACAACAGCGCAGGACTACTTTGCCTTTGGCTACCAGATACCAATGAGAGGTTATGTGCTGAACGGCAAACTTTACCGTTATGGTTTTAATGGTAAGGAAAACGACAACGAAGTAAAAAAAGATTTTGACGGAAACGACATTGCTGGCGCACAACAGGATTATGGCATGCGCATTTATGACCCGAGAGTGGGGAGGTTTTTGAGTGTTGATCCTTTGTCTCGTACGTATTCAGAATTAACCCCTTATCAATTCGGGAGTAACAACCCTATCGAAAATATTGATTTGGATGGGATGGAGGGAGTTTCGGCAAAACGGCAACCTAATGGAAGTTTTTCCGTTGCGCAATCCTCAACATACCATTATCAACGGAAACCCGTACTTCAAGTCCCCATGACGGATGCAGAAAAATCAAAGATAGAAATGCAAAGATTTGCAGCTAGTCAAACCGTGGGTTATGTAGTCGATAAAAATGGTTATGGATGGCCTGTAACGCGCTCGGAAGCTGATGTCCTTGAACAGGAATATAGAAATTACCTTGGCGATGTGACAAGCAGTAGTCCAGCCGCGTCTATAGGCTGCTGGATAGCCGGCGAGAAAGGTATGAGTATTGGCCAAATAGTTGGTAGTGTAAGCATGTCTGCATCGGGAATTAGAGAGCCGGCATATTCGGGCCCTGTAGTTAGCATCGAGCTTGAACCGATGTCTATTAGAGTTCCAGTCAATCGGGGCTCATGGTCTGGCGTAGCAGGTTATAGCGAATGGAGGTCGACAAATCCTGAAGTGAATAAAATCACCAACAATGAGGCAATACCTTTTGTAAATGGTAAAATAGTTTTGGATAAATGGTCAATTGCCACATTTTCAGTAGAAGGATTGAATGGAACTAAAAAAGATTTTGACTTAATTTACAAAAAAATGGCGGCTGATTTTGGATTTGGATCGCCCAGTGCGGCCAAAATGTGGTTACAGAAAAATAACTTTACACCTCACCATGGTGAAGGTACAACGGTACAAATAGTTCCAACTACATTAAATAAAATTCCGCACGCAGGTGGGGCGTCAGAACTGAGAAACCAATAATATGTTTTATATGAAAATTAATTATGAAAAAAAGTTGGATTCTGTTGGGGGAATCGAAAAAAACAAAGGCTGTATTAATAATGATATAGAAATCGAAGCTGATTTTTCGGAAATAGAAAGAATATTTAATTCTTATTTACCACAATCGTATAAAGAATTTTGTGCGAACGTTGGTTCGTTCACTTTTTTAAATCTCATTTGCGTGAAATGTATAGATGAAGCTCAATTCATGTTACCGGATAATAAAGTCAGCGTAGGTGATTTTTATTGTATCACGGGAAACGATAAATTATCAATAACAAATGTTTTGCAAAACTTTAATGAACAATTACCAACGGGAATGTTGCCGATTTGCGAAGGAGAACTTGGAGATCATATTTGTATTAGCCTTAGGAAAGAAGACTTTGAATATATTTATTATTTTGATCATGAAAGTTCGCCTGGAGATGACTTGTTCTTAATTTCTAATGGGTTTAATGATTTTATCACAGGTTTGGAAATTTATGAGGGTGAAAAAAACGATGATGATTTGGTTAAAAAGATGAAGGCAGATTATAGTCCACAATTGATCACGCTGTTAAAACAGTCAGGATATTACCTCAAGAAGAAGTAGAGTTTACTTAGTACCCGCTGCCTGTAGTTTAATTGGAGCGCTGTAGGAACGTCTGTGACTTCGGACAGCTATGCTGGTAGTTTGCAACTACCGTAAAAAGCCAAAAGTTAGCACCCAGTCTAGCAAAATATGCGGGTTGTTTTTGTTTGTAAAGCGGAAAATATCCAATGCGCGGATTTGTCCTGATCAATAAACCATACCTCTGCGGCTTTAATGGTAAGGAAAACGATTTGATCAGCTGTTTCAAAGATATCTTCTTACTGGTAGCTACAACAAGCCATTTGTGAACTATGGCTAAAAGCCCTGCTTTACAGGTCGACTACCCATACAACCAAAGTTATCATTTCTATTTGTAAAGTATATAAAAGCACGAGCGTTAAAGTTTTTAATGAGGCATCGCAGGTATACTTGTATCAATCGCTGTTAATAATATGTGAGTAAAACAGTGAGTTGTTTTAAAAAATATCTATCAACAAATGATATATAGTTATTTGCGAAAGAGATTAATCGGCCTGCCATCCGACGACAGGCGATACCAGGATGTATCAAACCCTGTACTGAGATGTACAGGTCTTTTTGCTTTATTCAAATACTTTGCAGTATATGCTATTCCTCCTCTTATGGGAACAAAAAGGTAAGCAGATTTGAGTTTTAGGTTTGTTCGACAAAAAGGGTTTAATATACTGACATACACACAATAGCATCATTTAACATTGGAGTTTACTTCTCAAATGGTGCTTTTAAGGCATGTACTGCAAAATATTCCAGGGTGGTCAGCGTGGTATTGTCTGGCAACCGTTCAACGCCAACCATCGCAGTATCATGTATTGGAATATTCCCGCCTTCAAATCTGCACTAAGCGGAGCGTTAGGAAAAACCACAAGCCTTAGAATATTTGTGAGCTATTTTGATTTATTCTCCGGATCATCGGGTTTAGTCGTCATTTTTTCATTATCAATTGATAGAATGCCTCTTGGCTATCATCTCCACATTCCGAACCAGGCGCCATTTGTATTGATTTAAGGTCCTGATCCAACACACTTGTTTTTCTATAAGGCGCCAGCTGCAGGTTGATAAAGCTGAATATTTCTTCTTTACATGCCTCATCGTAAACAGGGAATACTACTTCAACCCTTGACCGCAGATTACGCTCCATCCAGTCTGACGAACCGAGGAAGATCTTCGGCCCATTATTATTGTAAAAAATGAAGATCCTTGAATGTTCCAGATATCTTCCTATGACGCGGGTTAATGAAATGTTTTCGCTTAAACCCGGTACGCCTGGCCGCAAACGACAGATGCTGCGCACGATCATCTCTATCTTTACGCCGGCATTAGAAGCTTCATAAAGCGCATCGATCATCTCGCTGTCTTCCAGGTTATTCAGCTTGATGATGATCTTCCCTTTGCCTCCGTTTTGAGCAACCTTTATTTCGTTATTGACTAATTCTTTAAACGCATCGATAATGTTGAATTGAGAAACAAGCAAATGATTAAATGGTGCCGGTTGCCTACCGGTATATAAATAAAGAAATACATCTTTTAGTTCTTCATTCATTTCAGGATTGGAGGTGAGCAAACCGATATCAGAGTAGATACCTGCCGTTCTTTCGTTAAAATTACCGGTACCATAAAATCCATAAGTTTTGGTTACGCCGTCTTTTATCCGGGTAATTAAAGCTGTTTTGGCATGAACCTTTATATCGGGAAGACTATAGGAAATTTCTATTCCGGCCTTTTCCATTTTTTCTGCCCAGAGTAAGTTATTGGCCTCATCGAACCGGGCCTTTACTTCAACAAAGGCTCTAACCTTTTTGCCATTTTTAGAGGCACTGATCAGCGCATTCACGATATGAGAATCAGACGCAACCCGGTAAAAAGTTGCCATGATCTCGGTTACATAAGGGTCGAGCACTGCCTGGTTAAAAAAGATCAATACGTGGTCGTACGACTGGTAAGGGAAAAATAATAGAAAATCCTTCTCGTCCAATGCCCTGAAATAATTCTTGTAAGAGGCCAGTTCATGATGTTTTAACGGCTTCCATTTAGACAGCGCCGGTAAAGAATTAGCCGGAATCGGGAAAGAGAAAAAATCACTCATCTGCTGATATCTCCCGGTAGGAGTAAGCTCCTCACGCTCTATATTAAACAAAGCTACACATACCGATACCAGCTCTTCTGGCATGGCTGTGTCATACTGAAAACGGGACGGCGCCCCTAAAGAACGCTGTGCCAACCTGCTCTTCATTTGACTGGCAATGGCCCCTAAATGTTCGTCGATGTTAAGTTCTGCATCCCTGTTCAGCTTGATAGAGAAGCAGCCTTTTACAGCATAATTTTCCAGCAGCTTTTCTCCCCCGATACGTACAATATCGTCCAGATAAATTACATAGTGTTTATCTTCTATCCTGGGCAAAGCTATAAACCGCGGAAGATGCTGTGTAGGCAGATTTAACAAGATGAGCTCGGGGCTATCGTTATGCAACACCTGCCATATCAGGTACAATTGGCGATCTTCCAAAAACGGGGTAGTTTTATCTGTTAACCAAATTGGCTGCAAATACGAAGCTACCTGGGTATTGAAATATTCGTATATAAATTCAAGATGCTCCTCATGTACTTCCTGGTGATTCTGGTAAAGGATAATATTATTTGCGGCCAACCCCGGAATAACCGTATTTGCTAAAATATAACGCAGGTAATTGGTTTGATGGCTTGCTTCTTTACGCACCGTGGCTAATATATCGTAATACGAACTGTTTTCCTCATCATTAAAATCCCCCAATTTACTAAGTGTTTCCAGGTGGGCTACCCTAACTCTATAAAACTCATCGAGATTGGAAGCATGGATAGCAATGAACTTAATTTTTTCGACAAGGGGCAGTTGAGGGTCGAGGCTTTCTTCCAGCACACGGAGGTTAAAGCTGAGCCAACTCAGATCCCGATTGAAATATTTAGCAATTTCAGTAGCGGTGGCACTTGAATTTTCCATTATAAGTTAAAGTATTTTTTTTGTTGGGCGAAGGATAAACATGATATCTATCGTCCGAAAATACTTACATCTTATTACGGGAATGTTAAGTTTGAATGAATTCCGGCGGGGTAACGCCAGTGTAAGGGAGTAAGCCTCTTTATTGATCTCTATGCGCCTTTAGTCTTTCGCGATGATCTTTACCCCATTTAATCATCTCCAGTATAATATCGCCGAATGAATAACAATAATCTGTAGGCGAATATTCTACCGTTACCGGAATGGTGGCGGTGACGGTTCTTTTAACAAGTTGATTCGCTTCCATTTCTTTTAATTCACGAGAAAGCATCCTGGTAGTAATTCCCGAAATACTGCGCTCTATCTCACGAAAACGCCTGTTGCCGTTGCAAATTGAATTTACGATAGGTAGCCGCCATTTCCCGCCTAAAACATAAATTGTGTCTTGCAAGGCCTGCACCTCGTCCTTTTGATTACGTGGATTGGACAATACTTCTTTGATCAGTTCATCGCGTCTCTCGTTGTTCATAGCTGGTATACTCTGTTATACTGGTTACAAAATTATATCATTTTCGCCATAGCTTTGCATCAAAAAAATATTTATTAAAATGGAAAATTTAAAAGGAAAGGTGGCGCTGGTCACCGGGGGAAATAGCGGAATTGGATACGCCACAGCAAAAGAGCTAAAAGCGCAGGGCGCCGAAGTAATTATAACAGGCAGACGAATTGCAGCCGTTGAACAGGCCGCCGCCGAGTTGGGTGTTGCAGGCTTACTGGCAGATCAGGGAAAGGTAGAAGCGATAGCACAATTGGCCGCACATATCAAAGCCCGTTATGGAACGATTGACATTTTGTTTATTAACGCCGGAATTTTAGGGGGCGCAGATATTGAAGGTGCTACAGAAGAAGTGTTCGATTCTGTTATGAATGTCAATTTCAAAGGGGCTTACTTTATGCTAAGCAGTTTTATTCCGCTTTTAAAAGACGGGGCTTCGGTGGTGTTTTTGTCATCGAATACTGCCAGCATGAACGTGGCCAATTCATCTGTTTATTCGTCAAGCAAGGCGGCCCTTAACGCTGTCATGAAGATCGCTGCCGTAGAACTTGCACCCCGTAACATCAGGGTGAACGCGATAAGTCCCGGCCCGATTGAAACAAATATTCTTAACAAAGCAGGCTATAGCAACGAAGAATTGAAAGAGGTTAAATCGTGGATTATTGACAGGGTTCCATTGAAAAAAATGGGCGTCGCTGCCGATGTTGGCAAAATGGTAGCCTATTTTTGCGGAGACATGGCAAGTTTTATAACCGGCGCTGAGATAGTGATGGATGGGGGAATGAGCCTTTAAATCAGTTGATATATAATATCTAAAGCCTTTAAGTGATGTAGTTTAAAGGCTTTTTGTTTTATTTTGGCCCAGATCGGTCCAACGGAGTAATGGAACGCTGGATCAATATAATTTCCGAATGAAAATGGAGCAAAGTTTTTTTGAAATGGTCTACCATCATCCGATACTCACACAGGATGATTATAAACAGATTCATAATGCCCATACAAGAGTCGAGCTTGGGAATGGATCGATGCTTTTAGAGATAGGTAAGGTAGCGAAAGAATTTTACGTAGTAGAGGCGGGGTTATTCAGATCATTTTTGTATGACTATAATGGCAACGAAGTCACAACGGAGTTCTATTGTGTAAATGAAATAATGATCGAGTCCTTTTCACTATTTCACAGAATACCATCAAAGGAAAACTTTCAAGCCCTTACGGATGCCGTTGTATGGAAGATTAGTTACGATACTTTTCAGGAGCTGCTTCAAAGGATAGATGGGCTGAAGGAATGGGGCAGAACGTGGGCTACAAGCGAACTATTTATCCTGAAACAGCGCTCAATTAATACGCTTACCGTTAACGCCACCGACAGGTATTTGAGCCTTATGAAGAGCAAACCACAGATCCTTAAACAAGCCCCGTTAAAATACATCGCATCATATTTGGGTATTGCAGATACTTCGTTGAGCAGGATCCGGAAAGAAATTTTGGCGGGGTAATATTTCTTCGCATATGTCAAGTGTATTTTTCTTTAACGCAGGTAGTTTTGACCTATTGTTAAAACTAAAACTTGAAGAAATGAAAACTGTAGTGAATTGGTTTGAGATCTACACCTCAGACTTTGAACGGGCGAAAAGCTTTTATTCAGAAGTATTTCAATGCAAACTGACGGATGTTGTTACTGGCAATGAAAGACATTCCGAAATGAAATATGCCATGTTTCCGAATGACCTGAATGGGGCGGGGGCAAGCGGCGCACTGGTGAAATTAGTTGTAGCAAAACCCGGCATCGGCGGCACAGTTATATATTTTGCCTCAGAAGAAATTGATACAGAATTGAAAAGGGTAGAGGGCGCGGGAGGTAAGATCATTCGCCCTAAGGTAAATATAGGCGACTTTGGATTTATTGCGCTTGTGGAAGATACCGAGGGCAATCTGATTGGCTTACATTCATTGAAATAGCGTATGGAACAGCGAAATAACAAAACGGGGCCAGAACAATACAGCCGTTAGAACAGCTTTATGGCGTGCGCTTCATATTCGAATTATTGCCTGCAACGTGCAACGAAGCCTCCAATCCGAGCGTCTTCTAATTTGAGAAATCCAGAATCGCATCATGGAAGAGCACGTTTGGTTCCTGGTTGAGCTTTTTATATCCGGTAACGCTACCGGTGAGGAGATCAGTGAGTTATCTTATTTGCTGGGTACGCACCGCGACCTGCTGGATACTGTAAAGGAATTCCTTAATGGATACCATGACGCCGATCCGCAGGTAACAACACTTGAGCGACAGGCATTAATTGCTAGGGCCGAGAAAATCCACAGGGAATTTGTTTACGTCAATCATACAAAGCCCGCTGAAAGGCCGGTGCGAAGAATGAATGGACATCATATTCCTCAACGGCCCAAGGTCAGTTTATCCGGTATTGTACGGCGCGAAAGCTTAATGCTTGCACAATTGTTTAAAACAACTGTAACGCAATTACGGCGAAATCTTACACTTTCTTTTATAAACATCAGCGGACTGGCAATCGGCATGGCTACTGCCATCTTAATATTCTTGTGGATAGCCAATGAATTGAGCTATGACCAGTTCCATGTAAATAAAGACCGGATCTACCAGTTGTACAGTCAACGGAAATATAACGGGCAGGTAGGGCTCGGTGGCGCACTGCCATCCAAACTGGGGCCGGTATTAAAAGCAAATTATCCGCAGGTAGACGAGGTTAGCCGTTTTTCGGGTGTGGGTTCCTTCGTTTTAAAACACGGCGACAAGCATTTTGAGGGCAAGGGGTTATTAACCGATCCTAATTTTTTTAAATTTTTCAGCTACCCTTTCCAAAAAGGCAATCCTGCTACAGCTTTAGCCGGCTCACATGCCATTGTGTTAACTCAGCAGATGGCGCAGAAACTGTTTGGCAATGAAGACCCGATAGGAAAGATCATCAAAATAGACAGTACTGCGAATTTTACAGTGACGGGGGTACTTAAACCTTTACCTACCAACACCCAGTTCAGGTACGTTGAATACATCGTTCCGTTAAGCTATATGAAGGAAGTACATTGGGCGCGCGATGATTGGGACGCGAACACGGTGAATATCTTCGTGATGCTTAAACAAGGTGTTGCCCGTAAGGCTGCTGATAAGCTTTTCTGGAACGTTTTCCGCGACCAGCACGTGCTACCCGGTACCAATGCCATTGTACAGCCGATGACCGATTGGTGGCTGTATTCCAACTATGAAAACGGAAAATTTGTAGCCGGAAGGCTGGTCATGATCAGGTGGTTTGCCTTGATAGCTCTGTTGGTAATGCTGATAGCCTGCATCAACTACATGAACCTGGGTACCGCCCGCAGCGCAAAGCGCGCCAAAGAAGTGGGTATCCGCAAGGTAGCAGGAGCGGGGAGGGGACTGTTGGTAAAACAGTTCCTTGGTGAGTCGGTGCTTACGGCTATGGTAGCGGGGGCGCTGTCTATCGTGTTGGTTCAGCTTTGTCTCCCGGTATTTAATAAATTGATATACAATGAGCTTACGGTGCCTTATACCAATCCTTTATTCTGGTTTGGGGTAACAGGCTTTGCTTTTATTACAGGTATTATTGCAGGAGTTTACCCGGCATTCTATCTCTCGGCATTCCGGCCTGCACGCGTATTGAAAGGGATCTTTAACAATGCCGGTGCTTTATTGGCTCCGCGTAAAATAATGGTAGTGGTGCAATTTACGCTGGCCATCTGCTTTATTATTTGCACGCTTGTTATTTACCGGCAAATAGACTTTGCGTTGCATCGCAGCAGGGGTTACGACTCTACCAATCTCGCATATATGTACATTAAGGGCGATATCGCAAAGAAATACCCGGTCATTAAACAGGAATTACAGGAGAGCGGAGCCATAACCGCTATTACCCGAACCAATTCGACGGTAGACGATATCTGGACGGCGCACGATAATTACACCTGGCGGGGAAAAGACCCATCAACCAATCTCACTTTAGAAGAAAACTATACGGACGAGGGTTTTACACGTACAACCGGTATCCACCTGCTGGCAGGACGTGATATTGATGTGTGTCACTACCCGACTGATACCGCTGCCGTGCTGCTTACCGAAACGGCCGTTAAAACGATGGGTTTTAAGGAACCGGTTGGCCAATTGATAAAGCAGGAGAAAACTAATCTGCATGTTGTTGGCGTGATAAAGGACTACGTTGCAGGATGGGCCTACAGCTTGCCGGGGCCTATTATTATACGCGGGAGCAGTAAACAGCTTAGTGCTATGAATTTCAGATTGAGCGGTTCGGAGCCTATAGCGGAAAGTTTATCGAAAATACGCGCGATATTCAGAAAGTATAATCCCGACTACCCCTTCGCCTATTACTTTGCAAGCGATACCTACCGGAATCGTTTATCAGATGAAGAAAATTTCGGAATGATGGCCGCTGCGTCCGCAGGATTGACCATATTTATTTCATGTATGGGCTTGTTCGCACTGGCCGCATTTATGGCCGAAAGCCGAATTAAAGAGATCGGTATTCGTAAAGTATTGGGGGCATCGGTGGCCGCCATTACCACTCTGCTATCAAAAGATTTCCTGGTATTGGTGGCGATAGCCTGTGTTATTGCTTCGCCAATAGCCTGGTGGCTAATGAACAAATGGTTGCAAAACTATCCCTTGCACATCGGGATAGGTTATTTGGTGTTTATATTAACAGGTGCGGCGGCCATATTGATCGCACTATTTACAGTGGGTTTTCAGGCCTTTAAAGCAGCTTTACTTAATCCGGTAAAGAATCTCAGATCGGAGTAAATAAAATTCAGACCCTCAGTACGCCTCGGAACCCACTGGCGGCGTAATATGATTCTGCGCCATTATGATACAGAAACACTGCGTTGTAAAGCCGGTCGCAAAACAAAGCGCCGCCAAGTTCCCTGATATGGGCAGGTGTTTTTACCCGGCTCGATGTTTTGTGTCAAATTTTCCGAATTGCTGCAATTGCCGGTATTGCTCTCCGTTAAAATCTCAATACCTTGTAGCCGCCACGTCCAAAGCACTGTCTGCTGGTTTGTATTCTTTTCTCGAATCGAGCGCTCGGCGGTCGTAACAAAGGCTTCGCCGTCCTTTAGGGCTTTCTGCCGACTAACCGAAAAAAATATATTCGCTTGATTGCTCATCGTAACTTAAAACATCCGGTTCGCCGCCGGTTATTTCCATTTCCTTGAGCGACCACAGCTTTCCTCGATCTGCCTCCGATTTTCATGTATTCTGAACCACTCCAAATCGCTATGACGGTTCATGTTTTTCTCAAAACGGGTTTTTAAATGCCGATGAGTCTGCTTTTTGTTCTGGCGAAAGATTATTATTCAGGATTTTTAGCATCTGCTTGATAAATATATCAACTCTGGCTTATATTTATAACGCTGACCTTTCACAAAACAGCATACAAGCAATGAGCCTGATATCTCTTTTTTCAGACTGGATCAAAAAAGTTGAAACAGAAAATCCGCCCGGACCGGAGGTCGTTGCCATTAATTTCGGCATGTTCCAGTCGGATAAAGGTTATATGGTGTACATAACCGGAGCTGAAATTTATGACGCGAACGATGATGATTGGGCCGGCGAAATAGATTATCAGCCCATCCGGGCAAATAAATATTTTCTGTTGTCGCGCGATCTCACTAAAGGGCTGAAATGGCTTAAGGTTCTTGAACTGGTAGCTGAAACTTTAAAGCAACTGGTTGAACAGGATGGAGGCCGCCCACTGTTTAACAACCTCACCGTTACGGCTGGGTTTGATGACAGTAAGCTGGTGCTGGTTAAAAAGTAAAAATCGTTATCTGATTTATGAAGAACCGCTGTGCGAATTTTATAACTTCAGAGGACTATGCCCATAGTTTGCAGCTACGGTAACAGTATCTGCGACTATAATCTACTCATCATTCAATCCCTTGCCATTCAAAATTTTTGGTATATATTTTTCAACCCTTTGCTCGCGGGTTTTAGATTGTTTAGGTTGAGAAAAATGCAGCAGGTAAGCCCGTTGTCGTCCGGGTGTTAATGCTTCGAAAGCCTTTTTCAGCGCGGGTATGGAATTTAACTTAACCTCAAATTCTTCTACCATTTCAAATTCATTGGTCTTTTTAAATTCTATGGTGAGGCCGGCTTTTTCTACTTCAATGGCTTCAAAAATATGGGCTTTCAGGACGGCCTCCTGGTCAATTATTTCCAGGAGATTGGTGAACCGGGCCTGTCGTGCTGACTGTACATTCTCCGTTTGCTGTATCAGGATCCCGTCGGCATTGTTTAGCAGTGCACCTTTGAAAAATAGCAACGCACAGTATTCTTTAAATGTGTGTATCAAAACAATATTACTCTTCTGAAATAAGTAGCACGGACAGCCCCATTTCAATTCTTCCTCAAGGCCGCAATCCAAACAAATTGCCCGCAACCGCTCAATCTCTTCCTGCCATTGCTGGGCTTTATCAAAATAAAAATCAACTTTCGGATTCATACCGTTTATTTATTGGTTAACTGAACCGACTTTCCTGTCAACAGGCCTGAAATACCAGGACACAAAAATCAGGATTAATAATAATAACGCCGGAAGTGTTGTACTGATAGCATCGCCCGCCGCAACATGCGAAAACATGGCACCGGTTACAACGAAAAAGAAACCTGCGTAGGCCCATTCCTTTAATAAAGGCAATTTAGGAATTAGTACTGCAATAACGCCTAAAACTTTCCAAACCCCTAACAGGGTAAGAATATAAATAGGGTAGCTCAAATGTTTGATGCTGTCCAGGCCACCCTGCCCTTCCTTCATCCTGAGTAATTGCACGGCTCCGGTCGAGATCATTCCTAAAGCCAGCCAAACAGTGGCTATCCAGTAGATAATCGTATTTCGCTTTGTCATGGCTGCTATTTTAAGCGGGCTACAATGTCCTGTAAACGATTATGAGCATAATTGATGCCCTGTGCAAATGGCATTTTCAACAATTCATCACGCAGCGCGCCCGACTCAAATATCGAATGGATAGTGATCTTGCTGGTAGTATCGGTAAGTTTCTCAAACTTCGCAAATTCCAGCTGCACGCCAAAAGGCGCGTTTGCCATTTCAAAAGTGCGCGTTATCTTTTCATTCTCGATAAAATCATGAAACACACCGTTGGCGCTGAATACTACCTTCCCATTGTCGGTTGTTTCATATTGCCATCCCCCGTGCTTTTTATTTTCAAATTTCAACACTTTGGTTCCCATCCATTGTTCAATAATTTCCGGCTCAGAATGGGCTTTAAAAAGCAATTCTACAGGTAAGTCAAATTCCCTTGTAATTACCAGATCGTGTTTGCCTGCCTCGGCATTAACCTTTGTTTTCAGTTCCATATTATTTGGTTTTATAGTTTTTCATTATTTCTTCCAGTTTGTTAAAACGGTCGTCCCACATCTGACGGAACGGCTCGATAAAGTCGGCTACTTCTTTCATTTTTTTTGCATTGAGGTGATAGTACACTTCCCTGCCAGTTTGCTGCTGTTTAAGCAGTTCACACTCAGTAAGTATGGCCAGGTGTTTGGAAACAGTTGGCCGGGCGGTATCAAAATTTGCCGCAATGGCGCCTGCGGTTAATGATTGAGAGGCGACCAGCAGCAAAATTGCCCTTCGCGTAGGGTCAGCTATGGCTTGAAATACATCCCGTCTTAAATTCATTATGTAGTTATTTGGCTACAAATATATATGTAGCTATTTAACTACGCAAATATTTGTGAAAATAATTTCCAACGCGGTCGCTTCTTAGTAAGCCCCCTCGTTTGTTTACATTTTCTTAAACCGATATAAAGCGTTTATCCTTAAAAAAAAGTAGTAAATTTGCGCAGCTTTCCAGCAGGGTAGTGGCATTTTATGATTAACCCGTCTATGAACATCACCTACAATAAAGACCTCGGAACAAAGCAAAAGGCGCTCGCCATAAATCTTGACCCCGAAATTTATGGCTCATTTGCCGAGATCGGCGCCGGACAGGATGTAGCAGCCAATTTCTTTAAAGCCGGTGCATCGTCGGGCACCATTGCCAAAACAATGTCGGCTTATGATATGGTGGTTTCCGATGCTATTTACGGTGTGCAAAAGGTTCGCCGTTATGTGAGTGAGGCCCGCCTCATCTCAATGCTCGATCACGAATACAATCTGCTGGTGGAACGCCTTTCGGCGCAACGCGGTGATAAAACAACATTCTTTGCTTTTTCTGATACCGTTTCTGCGCTCAATTATCATAAAACCAATGAGGGGCACGGCTGGATGGGCCTGCGGTTTCAACTGGAACCGAACGGGCCTTATAATGATGTTGTGCTGCATATGAACCTGCTTGACAATGACAATAACCTGCAGCAGCAGGCGGTTGGCGTACTTGGGGTCAACCTTCTTTATGCTTGTTTTTATTTCCACGATAATCCGTCGGTATTTTTGCTTTCGCTGATGGACGACCTATCGAAAGACCGGATCCAGATAGATATGATCCGGTTTGAGGGGCCTGGATTCAAAAAGGTAGATAATCGCCTGATGAGCCTGCACCTGGTGAAATACGGTTTTTCGGACGCGGCCCTTTTTCTTCCCGATGGACAAAATCAGCAGCCATCCGAAGTTTTATACAAAAAGCACGTGGTGGTTATCCGCGGCCGTTTCCGGCCGGTGATCAATGTGCACCTGGATATGCTTAACAATGGCGTTAAGCAGTTTATGCAGGAGCCTGACGTTGATAAATCGAACGTTACGGTAATTACGGAACTTACGCTTCAGTCGTTAAAAGAGCGCAATGCCGATGAAACTGCTGAAATCGATGAAAAAGATTTCCTCGAGCGCGTGGATATCCTTTGTGCGCTCGGGCAAACGGTACTGATATCTAATTTCCACGAATATTATAAACTGGTAGCTTATCTATCCAAGATCACCAAGCTAAAATTAGGTGTGGTGCTCGGCTATCCGAATCTTGAATATATATTCTCTGAAGAGCATTATAAAGAGTTACCTGGCGGGATCCTTGAATCGTTCGCTACCTTATTTAGCCGGAAGGTCAAGCTGTTTATTTACCCTACGCTGCGTGATGGCGTAATTTTTAACTGCCTGCGTTTTTCCCCACCGCCGCATTTGATCGATCTTTATCGCTACCTGATAGCCAATGATAAGATAGAAGACATCCGGAATTATAACGAAAACAACCTGCACGTACAAACCAATATTGTACTGCAATTGATAAAGCAGGGAGCAGAAGGCTGGGAGCAGTTTGTACCCGATGAGGTGGCCACCATGATAAAAGACCGTTGCCTGTTTGGCTATGCATGTGAGCGACCTGTACAGATTGAAGCGGCTAAATCATCTGATAATAAAACGGATATTGTTGCAGATGCTACCACCACTTAGTAAGATTTTCGTGAATATATAAACAGAAGAGGCTGCCTTAAGCAAGGCAGTCTCTTCTGTTTAGGTTGTAAAATATCGGTTTACGCTACTGCATGTTGTCCAACCTTATAACTGCCCGCAGGGGTACGAAATGCGATATTGAAACGATTGTAAGTGTTGATAGCAGTGATAGCCAGAGTAAGGTCAACAACTTCTTCCTCTGAAAATTGCTGCATAACGCCATTATAAGCCTCATCAGACACGTCGCCATTGGTGATTTTTGTCACCGCTTCAGCCCAGGCCAGGGCAGCACGTTCGCGGGCGGTGTAAACAGTACCATCGCGCCATGCATCCAGCATGTAAAGGCGTTGTTCAGTTTCGCCTTTAGCGCGCAGGTCTTTCGAGTGCATATCAAGACAATAAGCGCAGCCATTGATTTGCGACACCCGGAAATAGATCAATTCTAAAAGCTGCTGTTCAATTACCGATTTTTTAAGATAGGCGCCTAATCCGTACAGTGCCTTAAAAGCATTTTGGCCTTTTTCAAAAGCATTTATTCTCTGTTCCATTTTGTGTTAATTATTGTTATTATGAATTACACCACAATGATGAATGAGAAACAGGAAAATGGACAACTTAGATAAAATGATTTATATCTATCAGTGAATCAGTGCGATAATTTGCAAATAAAGGATACGATAGAGTCATTACCGCAAAAGCGTGACATTACCCGATAGTACCTGGTTGAAGAGTTTGGTATCGATTACATAATAGTAAACGCCGGTGGGTAATTCTTTACCGTTATACAGCCCATCCCAAGGTTTGTCGTAGCCAACAGAGTGATAAACCTTTTGGCCATACCGTGTAAAGATATCCACTGTGGCATCGGTATAGGCAATAAGGCCCTGGATGTTCCACAGGTCGTTCACCCCATCGTTATTTGGTGTAAAGGTATTTGGAATGACAACCTTGGGCGAAACTTTTACAATGGTGGAATCTTCGCTGATGCACCCCCTCGAATCAGTTACCGTTACTTTGTAGGTGCGGTCTGCAACTCCCGTTATGGTTGGGTTTTTAAGGGTATTATCATCTATATCAACATTGGGTGTCCACAAATAAGTAACGTTGGCCTCGCTTACATTAGGGTGCAGGGTAATGGTACGGTCTTTCAGTACATATCTTATCTTTTCAGCATGTACTTCGGCCGGCGGTATAAACTTTACTGTCATGGTGTCGGTTTCTACCTGGCAGGGTCCGGGGTTTGTAACGTGGAGCACGAGGTTAATTAAGCCAGCCGCCACGTCTGCGGAGCTTGGAGAGTAAGTTGCGTTATAATCTGTCGGCGATGAAAAGGTGCCTGAGCCGCTTGATGTCCAATACGCAAGAGTGCCCGCCAATACTGGAGCTCCGTGTAATTGCACACTTGTTGTTTGTACGCACACACCCTGATCTTCTCCGGCATTAACTGCGGGCAACGGCCCGAAATGTACAGTAACATCATCGGTCGAGATTGCGCAATTATCGTCGCTGGTTGTAGTCAGTGTGAATGTCACCGCCCCGGCAGTTCTATCGGCTGCCGACGGCGTATAGTGAGCTTTCAGATCAGTAAGCGAACTAAAAGTTCCGCCGGTACCAGCAACTGACCATACTCCCGTGCCGGCACCGCCAATTATTGAACCATCCAAAATTATTTCGGGATCAGTTATACATACGATCTTGTCGGGCCCGGCATCAGCTTTTCCTGGTGTACGCACAACAACAGATGCTGTTGAAACTTCACTCGAACAATCATTAACCGTCACTGTCAAACTATAATCGCCTATATTAGCTAAGGTAGCATTTGTAATATCAGGGTTTTGTGTTAAATTACTGTACCCGTTTGGACCGGTCCATTTGAAGGTTGCGTTGGCCACATCGGGCGTGCGCAGCTGAATGGTACTGCCTACGCATATCGGCGAGTTGCTGTTGGCTATAGGCTTCGCAGGCTGCGGGTTTACCACTACCACCAGAAAAAACGTATCCCCGGTGCAGCCGTTTGCTATAGGTGTTATTTTGTAAACTACCGTAACCGGTACAGTAGTTGTATTTTTTAAAACCTCGGTGATAAGTGAAGCATTTTGATTGTCGACAGCCGGATTGTCCATGCCCAGCACCGCGGCCCGGCTCCAGTTGTAGGTAGCGCCAGGAATGTTCGCTGCTATCTGGTAGTTTAAAGGCTGTCCGCTACAGGCAGTAATAGGGTTTGGGCTGTTGACCTCAACCGAAGGATTTACTGTTATTTTCACTACCGCATCGGCGCCGGTACATGTACCTGTGCTGGAAGAAACAACGTAAGTTACCTCAATAGGTGCATTCGTATTGTTAATCAAAGCTTCCCTGATAATAGCTGTAGCCTGCCCGGATACCGCCGCATTTTGTATACCAGGTACCGCATCGCGTTTCCACGTAAAATCGGCAGGCGTATTAAAAGTGATATTATAGTTTACCGGGCTTTTGTTACAAATAGGCGGCGGGGTTAATGAACTTGTAAGCTGCGGCGTAGGGTAAACAATAACGCTGTAATTAAAGTCGGGGCCGGGGCAGGTGCCGATATATGGTGTTATTACATAAGTAACAATTGCTGCTGCTGCGCTGGTATTGATCAGCGTCTCGGTAATTGCCGTGGCCGACTGGCCAGTTACCGCAGGGTTGCTGATGCCCGCCACTGCAGCACGGCTATATAAAAAAGTAGCCGCGGGGTTGTCGGCCGTTATGGCATAATTTAGCGCATTGCCGCTGCAAATTAAATCATTGGCCGCACTTGTTATGTTTGGAGGCGTTGAAACTGTGACATCCACCCTTGTGCGTGGCCCGGTACAGCCGTTAACTGTTTGCTCAACATAGTAAGTTTGGTTAGATGTTAAAACGGGTGACGTGAAAACAGCGGTATTGGCTATCGGATTCCCGCCGGATGAGACATCGAACCACTCAAATGTTCCTGTTTGGTCATTAGGTGTAAGCATAGCCTGGTTACCTGCACAAACGGGCGGAGAAGGCACCACCGGTGCAACAGGTATGCTATTAACATTTACGACGACGGCAGTACGGGGGCTGGCTATACCGGCGCTGTTTACCGCTTCCACATAATAGGTCACATTTGTAGTAAGTACACCAGTTTGGAAGTTCGCGCCGGTAAATACGGGAGTCCCTCCGCTGGATACATCATACCATTTGTAGGTGCCTCCCGGAGCAATAGCAGTGAGGTTGGCGCTGCTGCCAACGCAGGTAGAATTACCGGTAACTGTGGGGGCGGCAAGCGTATTCACAAATGTAATCACCATCTGCGCCGATTTTGGACCGCAACTTCCCGCCGGGTCACCCGAGGTAAAGGTTAATGTGGCCGATGTTTCACCTGGCGTTGGCGTATAAACTGCGTTGGGGCTATTAGGATCTGAAAAGTTTCCAGACCCGCCCGACCATGTACCCGTTGCCCCGGTTACATTTCCCGCCAGCTGAACCTGGCTTCCGATCCCTACCGTTTGACCAGGGCCGGCGCTGATAGCCACAGCGGGATTAATGGTAATTACTGCAGTTTTGCTGTCTGCTGAACAATTACTTGTTGCCGCAATATTGTTTGTTATGGTATAGGTTTGGGGTACGCTGTTTGCAAGATCTATCTCGCCGGTGCTTGTGTTAACAAATACCAGGCCCGCCGGTGTTGCGCTAAAAGTACCGGCGCTGGCTGTTGGCCCCAGGGTTGGAAGCGGGTTCGGCTCGTCCTGGCAGTAGTTGGCATTATAACTGAACGTCGCATCTGTAGCGTCGTAAACTTTAAAACTGATCCTCTCAGATACCGCGCAGGAACCGTTGCCGATAAATTTGATGAAATATTCGCCGACATTACTTGAGCTAACGGTTATCACACCAGTTGTGGCGTCAATCGTTAAACCCGACGGTGTAGATGTAAATGTTCCTCCGGATGGATTGTTAATGACAGGCGTAACGGTAGTACCGGAATTTTTGCAAACAGAACCTATTGGATATTTAAACTGGGGCCGGAATGGTGAAGCAACGACTGCTCTGACCTGTGTACGGCCGCTTATACAATCGCCCACAACATTCTGAACATAGTAGTCTTTACTTTTTTGTAAAACAGGGTTAAAGGTAGCGCCTACGTTTACCGGGCTGCCTCCTGTCGGCGCATCGTACCATTCAAGTGTACCTGACGGCGCACTTGCCGTTAGCGTTGCGTTTGACCCTGGGCAAATTGCCGGCCCCGGGTCAACAGCTGGATTCGGAGGTATTGCGTTTACAGTAGCAACTACCTGAGCCCGTGCACTGGTACAGCCGTTAACAGTGGTTTCAACATAGTAAGTTGTATTTGCTGTTAATGGCGGTGTGGTATATGCCTGCCCTGATGCCAAGGGCGTGGTGCTGGTAGCGCTGTCGTACCATTTGTACGTGTCGCCGCCGCTGGCTGTTAGTGTGGCCCCGCTGCCAAAGCAGGCAGAGCCAGCCGTAACTGCAGGTGGGTTTACAACGGGGTTTACAGTCACGTTCACTGTGGTACGCGTACTGCTACAGCCCCCAACTAAGGTTTCTACATAATATTGGGTGTTTGCAGTGAGCGGGGGAGTAGTGAATGACGACGGGCCGGTAAAAATCGGCGTTCCTCCTGTGGATACATCATACCATTGGTAAGTACCGCCTCCGGGCCCAGTAGGTGTCAGCGTAATTGTTGAACCGTTACAAATAATGCCCCCTGTAACTGATGGCGGAGCAGGCGGTGGATTTATTAAAACCTTAACGGCCGACCGCGCGCTGGGACACGCACCATTTGCAACCTCTACATAATACGTTGTGGTGCTGTTAAGAACCGGCGTCTGGAAGGTGTTTCCCGTGTGCAAAGGAGCACCATCTACAGGCAAATTATACCAGGTATAAACATAGCCCGGCGGTGGGGCTGCCGACGCTGTTAAAAAGATTGACGAACCCATGCAGGTTGACTGCACCTGGTTTCCTGGCGGCGCCGGAATAGCGGTAACTGTAACCAGAACTGCGGTACGACCGCTTACACAGTCGTTTATAGCATTCTCTACGTAATAGGTTGTTGTTCTTGTTAGTGGTGGAGTAGTATAATCCGGGCTGTAAATAAGGGCTGTACCACCTGTTGGTACATCGTACCACGCAAATATGCCGGGCCCGGGGTTGGCATGCAATGTAACAGTACCTCCTGTGCATACGGTTGTGCTTGCTGCTACAGGTAATTGCGGCGCGGGGGTAACGTTAGCTTTTACCGGCGTACGACCACTAACACAACCCTGGAACGTTGAAACAACGTAATAGGTGGTTGTGGCGGTTAGCGGAGGGGTATTGAATATGGGGCCGGTACCTATCGGGCTACCGCCGTTTGGAGAATCATACCACTCATAAGTGTCTCCGCCGCTGGCTTGCAGCGTGGCAGTATTGCCGTAACAAATAGTTACATCTTTTGCCGTTGGCCCTGCCACCGGACTTACAAACACGCCGGTACGCAAGCTGGAACAGCCGTTCAGCGTAGTTTGAACATAAAATATAATGCCTGATGTAATGGCCGGAGTAACATATGTGCTGCCGCTTTGCAGGAAATTTCCCCCGTTTTGCGAATCGTACCATTCGTACGTGGCTCCGTCGGGAGCGCCCGTTGCAATTAGCGTAGCCGATGTGTTGAAACAGGTAAGCTTTGGCGGAGAACTCGGCGCAGGCGGAGTTGGTGAAACCGCAACGTTTATATTTGCCGACACGCCCGAACAGCCAGGGGTTTTATCGATTACCGTAACTTTGTAATTACCCTCCTTGTTTACGTTGATAGATTGTGAACCTTCACCGGTGTTCCAAACAAATGTAAAAGGACCTGTGCCGCCTGATATATTGGCCGTAAGCGTAACCGCATTTCCGGAACAAATACTTGGGTTTGATGTACTGATATTAACGCTCATCGTACATTGGCCATAGCCAGTTAACGATAACAAAATAAGAGCAAACGCAAGTAAACAATTCCTCATGCTAACAATGAGTTTTATAAATTCCTTTTAAATAACGGTTAAATACTGTAACATGCTGTTGCCTTAAAATTAAATCTCTCCTTTTACGTGTAGCAGGCTTAATTGTTAAGCTTCAACGTGTTTTTTTAACCATTATGAATATTTATACTTAATTATTATGTAAAAATACCTAAAACCTCTTCGGTAACAAACTTATGACAATACAAGTTACCAATAATTTGCACCGGATGTTGATAAAGCCAATTTCAGAGCTTTTAACTGAATACGGAACAACCGTAATCCCGGTTGCTAAAATGGTATCAAATAATCAATTTAAAATTGCTGTTTTGCTTATATTAGCCCTTGCTTCTTTAACCTTTTCAAGCTAATTATATGTCATTTGTCCGCAACACAACCGCAATCATGTTACTTTGTTTTGCGCTGCTTAATAATGCATTTTGCCAGCAACATACTCAGCATTTACATACAGCTGCACGCTGGCTTACCGATCCCGCTGATTCTGTCCTATTTAAGAAGGAAAAATTGGATATGTATACCGGCAATAATGGCCAGGTGATAAATATCGATAGATCTAAAATTTATCAGCCTATTGATGGGTTTGGTTACGCGTTAACCGGAGGCAGCGCCATGTTGATCAATAAAATGGGCGAAGGCAATAAAACGAAATTATTGAATGAACTGTTTGGCATTAACGGAAATGCCATTGGCGTAAGCTATCTAAGAATAAGCGTCGGTTCATCTGATCTGGACGACCACGTTTTTTCGTATGATGATTTGCCCGCAGGTGAAACCGATGCTGATTTAACGAAGTTTAGCCTTGCCGAAGACGAAAAGAACCTCATTCCGGTATTGAAACGGATACTGGCTATCAATCCTGAAATAAAGATACTATGCTCGCCGTGGTCGCCGCCTGCGTGGATGAAAACCAACGGCGAAACTCACGGCGGTAATTTAAAGCCGGAATTTTATAAGGCCTACGCCCAATATTTTGTAAAGTATATAAAAGGGATGAAGTCGCACGGTATCACCATTGACGCGCTCACCATTCAAAACGAGCCGCTGAATCCAAAAAATAATCCAAGCATGGTGATGGAAGCATCCGAGCAGGCGGAGTTTATTGCGGGCAGCCTCGGCCCTGCACTGGAAGCAGCGAAACTAAAAACCAAGATCATCCTTTACGACCACAACGCCGATCGTCCTGATTACCCGATCACTGTGCTTGATGATAAAAAAGCTGCCAAATATGTTGATGGCTCTGCTTTCCACCTGTACGGCGGTAAGATAGACGCCTTATCAAAAGTACACGACGCACATCCAGACAAGAATCTTTACTTTACCGAGCAATGGGTGGGCTCGCCCGGTAATCTGAAAAATGAATTAAAATTCCACATCAAGGAAATCATTATTGGCGCTACCCGTAACTGGAGCCGGAATGTAATTGAATGGAATCTTGCCGCCGATCAAAACCAGGAACCGCATACGCCGGGCGGCTGTACCCGTTGTTTGGGCGCCGTTACTATTTCAGGCGACGCCGTTATCCGCAACCCCGCTTATTACATTATAGCCCACGCCGCCAAATTTGTGAGGCCGGGTTCAAAACGGGTAGAATCGAACCTGCTTCCGGGACTGCCCAATGTCGCCTTTGTTACTCCAACCGGCAAAACAGTGGTAATTGTTTATAACGACGGCGATACCGATAAAGCTTTCGGCATTAAAAACGGTAAAAAAATACTCACAACATCGTTAAATCCTGGAGCTGTAAGTACTTATGTATTATAGGTATTTAAATTAACAGAATTAGGATAATTCCAATCCATAAACAATTGTCGTTGGCTTTAGCCAACGGTGTAGTGTCGAAAAGAAAGTGGCTTTAGCCAAAACATCCCGAAGAGTTTCGACTAAAGTCATTTTACATATCTCTTTATCCGCTGACTTTAGTCAACGGCAATGAATAGGAAGAAGATACTATAATTCGAAGAGCCTATTAAAATCGGCATAAGGCACCGTATTGGCTGAGAAATTGAACGTACCTTGCTCTTTTATTTCTTTAGCGCCACCGATGAATGAACTATAGGCTGCACGCACGAGGGCAGAACCGAGGCTAATCCTTTTTACGCCCAATCTACCCAGACCATCTACCGTAAAATCACTTTTCCCGAGCCCCATTACCACACTTACCGGTTTGGGAGCCACTGCTTTTACAACGGCGGCGATATCAGCTTCTGTATTCAATCCTGGTGCAAAAAGCACGTCGGCACCGGCGTCAGCAAAAGCGACAAGGCGCTTAATGGTATCTTCCAGATCGTTGCGGCCATGAAGGAAATTCTCGGCTCGTGTCGTAAGTGTAAAATGAAATGGTAAAGTGCGGGCGGCTTTCACAGCAGCCTTAATCCTTTCGAGCGCGAGTTCAAAGGGATAGATCGGTTCGTCAGGGTTTCCTGTAGCGTCTTCTATCGAACCGCCTACCAAACCAACACCTGCTGCGGCCAGAATAGTTTGTGCGCAGGCTTCCGGCGAATCACCAAAGCCGTTTTCAAGATCAGCAGCTACCGGCAGATCGGTAGCTTCGACAATATCACGGGCGTTTTTCAATGTTTCTTCTAAAGTAACAACCCCCAAACCATCGGGCTTTCCCAGCGAAAACGCCAGTCCGGCACTGGTTGTGGTCAATGCTTCGAAACCCAAGCTGGCCAATATTTTCGCCGAGCCGGCATCCCACGGATTCGGAATAACAAAAATGCCCGGGCGCCGATGCAGTTCGGCCATTTTCTCAGCCTTTTCGGCTTGCGTAATATCTGTTGTTTTCATGGTTATTTAATGCGATAATACATGGCGTTTGATCAATCCCCCCTTAACTTCGGATACCGAGTGGGTAATGATAAAAGCATTTGCGTCCACCTCCTGTACAGTACCCACCAGTCGCGAAACGTCGAGCCTGGTTATAACCACATACAGGATATCGATATTTTTATCGTCGATCGCATTTTTTCCAAAGCCGCGTTCTCCTTTATAAACGGTAACACCCCGGTGCAATTGCCGGATGATCACATTTTTTATGAGCTCGCTCTTAGGCGAGATAATAGTAACTGCAGTGTATTCGTCAAAGCCCTGGATAATATAATTGATCATTTGGGAAGCGGATAAATAAGTAAGAATGGAATACAAAGCCGATTGGATCCCTAAGAAAAAAGCTGCTACGCCAAATATCACAATGTTGATAATGAGGATGATCTGCCCTACAGAAAGAAAAGATTTTGGGTTGATATAGACGGCCAGCAGTTCTGTACCGTCTATAACACACCCGCCGCGCATAGCCAAACCTATCCCTGTACCCAGAAAGAAGCCGCCGAATACCGCCGTAAGTAATTTATCATTAGTTACATGCGGAAAATGAACGAGATAAAGAATCGCCGACAATACAAAAATTGCTATCAGCGTTTTTATGGCATACAGCTTATTGATACGCCGGTACCCCAGCAATATAAAAGGTATATTGATGACAATAATGAGTAACGATATGGGCCAGCCAGTAATAGAGCTTACCAGCAGCGAGATGCCTGTTACCCCGCCATCAATAAACTCGTTAGGTATCAGGAATCCCTTCAGCCCGAATGCCGCGCTAAATATTCCCGTTAATATAAACAGTGCGTTGGTAACTTCTTTTTTCCGGCTCGATCTGGTTCTTTTCATAGTGACGAATTGCGATAGTTAAAAGTATTAAATTTTATACAGGTTCAGTTCTTTGTACTTCAAACTGTGCCGCATTGAAGCTGACACATCTTTTGATAACCTGCTGCCATTGAGCCGCAATTGTGGCGGTACGTTTAAGGCGGCCTTCATTATCAGTATATTGCTGGTAAAAAGCGATACGATGTAATGGCTGACTTTTTTTACTCCAGAGAACTAACTGTATAGATTGAATAACATTTCCATGCTTTGTCTCCGCAAGCGTGCAGTCTGTTATCTCGGTAAGATCAATCATCTCTGGTTTAAAATCTTTAAGATCTACTTTAACCAGCACCTTCTTTTCGCTGTCGATCGCAATTGCGAAAGAATCCAGTTCTTCGGTTACGCTTAGTGAAAGATCATCGCTTTGTTCAATAGCAGAAAGCGTTTCATAGATTTTTTTGTTCTTCCTGATCCGCGTATTGCGTATGGCCATATAAACCGGTATGAATATAATGGCAAACAGAACGGTCACAATAAGGACGTTCTCGATAGTATTGTTCATGTCGAAATAAATTTGGGTAATAAAATAACTTGGCACCGGCGATGCCATAACACTCAATTAAAAACTAATTGATGTTAGCTGAAAAAGTGATGCGGGAATAGTAATAAGCGCAGATAACTTTTCCGGAAAATTATCTGCCGTTTATTTTGAGTGTTAAATGTGCAACACCAAACAGTGTGCGCCAAAAGCGCCTGACGCAGATCGCCTTTCAAAAAAGACTTTACAATTTTAAAAGCGGGGTGAATAGCAACACCGGCATGATGGGTGTTCTTTACAAGCGGAAGCGCCTGGTCCCGTTTTTTGATGCTTGCATGGTAAAAATCGGTCATACCGCCGCCGTCAGGCCCACTTGTACAGTAGATGCCCGGAACAGTTACCGTGAATATGAAAACCGCTAAAAGTAATTTTAACAAGGCTTTTTGCATACGGCAAATATAGGGTTATTATTTACAGCTGAATTAAACTGGGGCTTTGTGACATGTTGTATTGTCGCAAATTCCCCCTGATGTTGTCGTGTACAGCACCTGCGCGAGTGCATAATGTGCTGTATGTTTGTATTGTTCAAGCAAGCGAAAAATTATAACAAAAACCTTTAATCCGAACATATTATGAGCGTACTGATTGCATTATTAATAATTATCGGCAGCTTGATCGCGGTAATACTAATTGCTGCCACAGTTGTAAAAAAGGAATACACGGTGTTACGCGAGGTGACAATCGGCAAGAACAGCCAGGTAATTTTCGACTATATCCGGATAGTTAAAAATCAGAACAATTACAGCAAATGGGTAATGATGGATGCTAACGTAAAGCGCGATTATTTAGGCACCGACGGCACCGAAGGCTTCGTTATGCGTTGGGATAGTGAAAACAAAAACGTAGGCAAGGGCGAGCAGGAGATCAAACGAATAGTTGAGGGTCGGCGTATAGACAGTGAGGTGCGGTTTGAACGCCCCTTTAAAAATGTGGCGCAAACGTTCATGGCTGCAACGCCGGTATCAGAAGAAAACACCAAGGTACAATGGGGCATGGTAGGTAAAAATCCGTATCCATTCAACCTGATGAATTTATTTATACCGGATATGTTGGGTAAAGATCTGGAAACCAGCCTTACAACATTAAAAAAAGAATTGGAAAAATGACCTTAACTTACTAATGATCATTAAAAAAAAACCAAGACCGCACCCCGAATTACAAAAGCTGGATAAGCTTGTAGGGATATGGAATGTAACTGGCGAAACGAACGGACAAGTAAGTTTTAGCTGGATGGAGGGCGGCTTTTTCTTAGTCCAGTATGTTGACCTTGATGGCGCTAAAGGGCTTGAATTTATAGGATACGATGAGAAAAGCCAGACATTACGCTCCCATTATTTCGATGATGACGGCAAAGTACTGGAATACACTTACAATGTAAGTGAAACAGACCACATTGTAACTATAGATATGGCCAACATAAAAGGTGAGTTCAAAGGAAAATACAGCAATAACGGCAATACCATAAGCGGAAGCTGGCGCTGGAAACAAGATGGTGAAAACATGGGCTACCGGGCTATATTAAACCGGCAAATATTAAGCTAACCAATTATTAATGATAAAACTTTTACTAAGATGAAACCACAAACAATTAAGATCTTTTACTGGGCGCTAACCCTACTACTGTCGCTAGCATTTTTAGGCGATGCATTTGGCGGCATTACTAAACAGCAGGCGGGTGTTGATGTGCTTAACCATTTAGGTTATCCCATCTATCTCATGCCTTTTATGGGTTATTTGAAAGTGCTTGGCGTAATAGCATTACTTCAAACTAAATTCAATACCATAAAAGAATGGGCATTTGCAGGCTTCGCCTTCATTTTCGTCGGTGCCGCAGTTTCAAGAGCAGCGATGGGCGATAGCGCAGGAATGATAGTTATGCCGGTGGTGGTATTAGGTGTGCTTTTTTTAACTTATTTCTTCTGGAATAAATACCGGACTATAAACGCAAAGTAATATGAACACAAATATTAATAAACAACAGGTTTTAGCCGATACTGATGCCGCCCTGTCGGGTTTAACGAACGAGTTGCAGTCTATCAGCGACAAGCAGATCAACAAAGTGCCTTTTGAGGGCAGTTGGACCGCAGCACAAGTAGCGCAGCACATGATTATCTGCAACACTGGTTTCGCCGATATGATGCATGCTCCCGTTATCGACACTGAGCGCCCTATCGATGAACTGATACCGCGGTTAAAAGCCGATTTTTTGAACTTTGAAGTAAAATTCGAAACGGCGCCGTTTTTAGCACCCGAGAAAAAGGATTATGATAAAGACGAGCTGATCGCAACACTGGATAAGATCCGCAGCAGCATTCTCGATGCTATCGAAACCACTGATCTGTCGAAAACCATCACAGCGTTCGAGTTGCCTGTCTACGGCAAGTTGACCCGGTTGGAGGCGGCAAATTTTGTAATGGTCCATACCCAAAGGCATACGCATCAATTAAAAAATATCCACAATAGCCTTATTAAATAATTAAAGATATAACTTACAGTCACCAATTAAACACACAATTAAGATGAAAAAGATTAACATTATTTACTGGATCTCAACCGGACTAATCCTGGCACTTATGCTATTTTCGGGTGTTATGAGTATCATGAACCCACCCGAGTCACAAAAGATGATGCACGACCATTTAGGTTACCCCAATTACTTTACAGTATTTTTGGGCGTAGCAAAGGTTTTGGGTGTAATTACGCTGTTATTGCCCGGTTTACCTAAACTGAAAGAATGGGTTTACGCCGGTTTTACCTTTGATATGCTGGGCGCAGTATATTCATTCATTTCGGTAAAAGATCCTATTTCCAGCGTAGCAATGTTCCCGGTATTCTTCGCACTATTAATTGTCTCATACATTTACTTTCATAAAAAATTGGCCGCTAAGGCGACGACGCCGGCCTGATCAAAGTCATGACCGAATTAACATCAACAAATAAAATAAAACGTTTCTTTTCTTTATTAAAACAGGCCATAGCGGGTGGTGAACACGATTATACTATCGGCAGCATTCGCAGGGCGGTGTTTCTGCTGGCTATCCCGATGATCATGGAGATGATCATGGAATCGGTCTTCGCCCTGGTAGATATTTATTTTGTAGGACGCCTCGGCAACAAGGCCGTAACTACATTGGCGCTCACCGAATCAGTGCTTAGCCTGGTGTACTCTGTGGCTATAGGATTAAGCATTGCGGCTACCGCACTGGTAGCCCGCCGCGTAGGTGAAAAAGATATTGACGGCGCGGCACGTGTAGGTATGCAGACCATACTTTTTGCGCTGATCCTATCTACGGTAATATCTATAGTAGGCATTACTTCGGCAAACGGGATCCTGCATCTGATGGGCGCAACCGACCAGATGATTGCAGACAATGTGGTTTACACCCGTATTATGCTGGGTGGTAACTTCGTCATCATGCTGCTGTTTCTCATTAATGGGATATTTCGTGGAGCAGGCGATGCCAGCATAGCCATGCGGAGCCTCATGTTGGCCAACATTTGCAATATCATTTTATGCCCAATATTGATCAACGGGTTTGGACCGATCCCGGCACTGGGACTTAAAGGTGCGGCCATTGCAACTACCACAGGCCGTGGAGTGGGGGTGCTGTATCAAATGTACCGGTTATTTATTCGCAGGGGATTATTGCATTTTTACCTGAATCAGTTGAAGCCGCAAAAGGACTTGTTGCTGCAGATCATGAAAATAAGCAGTACTGGCACGGTGCAATTCCTGGTAAGTTCTGCCAGCTGGATCTTCCTTGCCCGTTTAATGATCGGTTTCCATGAAGCGGCAATGGCGGGGTATCAGATCGGTATTCGTTTACTTATCTTCTTCCTGTTGCCCGCATGGGGATTGAGCAATGCTGCCGCAACGCTGGTGGGACAGAACCTTGGCGCGGGCAAGCCCGACCGATCTGAACAAAGTGTATGGACAACGGCACTTTACACCACCATATACATGGTTGGCGTAAGCCTGTTCTTTTACCTGTTTGGTACGCCGGTTGTAAATTTTATGAATAGCGATCCGCAGGCCCGGCACTTTGCCATCCAGACGCTACGTATTGTAAGCTTGGGGTACGTTTTCTTTGGTATAGAACTGGTAATGATGAACGCCTTTAATGGCGCCGGAGATACTCGTACACCAACGTGGGTAAACCTGATAGCCTTCTGGCTTTTTCAGATCCCGCTCGCATGGGGTTTGTGCAAATACGTGATCGTAGAACCGCGTGCCATCTTCTATGCCATACTGGCATCGCAAATAATAGCATCATGCTTAAGTTATTACCTGTTTAAAAAAGGCCGCTGGAAAACGGTAAAGGTTTAGTAAATGACAGTTAAAATTCACTTATTATGGTAGAGATATTCAGAACTAATGTGAAAAGTAAACGACTGGCCGGGAAAATTATAAAGGCGCTGCAAACCCGCCTGCCGGCCTTTCATTTCAATTTTGATCTGGACGACTGCGACCGCATTCTTCGTGTTCAAAGTAACGGCAGGCCCGTTGAATGCACGAAAATAATGCAAATTGTACAAGGCCACGAAATTGAAATAAGCCTTTTTGAGGAGTAGTTATTTATCCAGCACCGCGTCATTGAGGAACGAAGCAATCTCTACATAGCACATCAGCGTGAATGCAAAGTTCAGAGATTGTTTCGTTCCTCGCAATGACGTGTTTTTTATTACTCCGCCACCTTAATCTTAACCACCAGCTTTTTCACTACATCATATCCCGGTACCTTTATACCCGGCCGGTGTGCATCACTTGGGAAAAACAGGAAAAATATATCGGGAGTAGCAATGTAATATTGTCCCTTTACATTATAATTCGCATTATCCGTAGCCTCATTATAGGGTTTGGTAACTGTGGCTTTGGTAACCGGGGCCGCACCTATAGTTTCCTGGCCTTTAACCACGTAATGTAAGTCGATATAATTTTTGTGCGGCTCCCAGGCCGAGGCGTCAAACTCTTTTGGCGCGCCATCGGTTACAATAGCAAAAACATTGGTGCCATCAATAGGATACTTGCCCGGTTTGATTTTGGTGAGATCACTATCGCGCATGAAAGCGAAGGCCTTATCCCACATAGCCTGATTTTTATGGTATTGCTCGGCAAAAGTAACTTTGTTGACAGAAGGATGAACATCAGGTTTTAAGCCTTTTTTCCAATCGCCTTTGGCTACCCATTCGGCGGCCGTTTTTTCGGTCCAGGTTTTAGGTTGATCCTGTGCTGTGGCTTTTAGCCCGCTCAGTGTCAAAAATAATATCAGGCATATAAGCTTAGCTGAGATTTTCATGGTAGAATTGGTTTTAGTCGGCCTAAAGTACTTAAATAAAAAATTTATTCGCCTTTTTTGGAAACGAAATATAACTTTGATGGTAGGGCAAACTATTGCTGAACAACTGTTAACGGCTGTTCAAGGCATCCGTTATCCCACCACACAAAATCCACTAAACACAACACCGCCATCCCTTGAAAGTTTTACATGCCGTACACCCCGACGACTTTAAGCGCTACGATACCTCGCTGATACGCGAACGTTTTTTAATGGAAAACCTTGTTCAGCAAAACCAGATAAATTGTGTTTATTCTCATTATGACCGGCTGGTGATCGGTGTGGCGCATCCGGTAAACGACCGGTTAGAATTGAAAAGTTATGCTAACCTGCGTGCCGATTATTTCCTGGAACGTCGCGAAATTGGCGTGATCAATGTAGCCGGAAGCGGAACAGTTACCATTGGCATACAGACTTTTCAGCTGAATAAATTGGATTGTCTGTATATAGGCAAAGGTGTGAAAGACGTTACTTTTTCAAGCGATAACAGTGCAGATCCCGCGCTTTTTTATTTGCTTTCGGCACCGGCGCATAAAAACTATCCAACCGCGTTTATAAGCCTCGATAATGCTGCTAAAGTAGAGGCAGGCCACGCCTCAACCGCGAACCGGCGCACTATTAATAAATATATCCACGCCGATGGTGTGCAGAGTTGTCAGCTGGTGTTAGGTTTAACCGTTTTGCACCCGGGCAGTGTTTGGAATACCATGCCGCCGCACACGCACGATCGGCGCACAGAAGCTTATTTTTATTTCGACGTACCTGCAGGCCAAAGGATCGTACATTATATGGGCGAGGGCGATGAAACGCGCCACGTGATAATGAATAATTACGATGCGATAGTTTCCCCACCCTGGAGCATTCACTCAGGTAGCGGTACTTCCAATTATAATTTTATATGGGGGATGGCCGGTGAAAATCTAAACTATACCGATATGGATATGGTTGCGATTGAAGACCTGCGATAGGGTAGAGAACCGAGAATTAACAACCAAGAGTCAGGATAAAAAATCGAAAGACAATTTAAAGTGTGAGATTAAGCGATAGTTTCTCATCTTGACTCCTCATAAATAAATACATTCAAAATGGACAATTTTTCGTTAAAAGGTAAAGTAATAGTAGTGACCGGCGGTACCGGGATTTTAGGTAATGCGTTCGTCAACGGAATAGCAGAAGCCGGCGGTACGGTTGGTATATTAGGCCGCAATGAAGCCGTTGCCGAAAAACGTGCAGCAGCCATAAATTCAAAAGGCGGCAAGGCTATTGCCTTAGTTGCCGACGTGATGAAAATTGACCAACTGGAAGATGCACGTGATAAGGTTTTAGCAGCATTCGGCCGTTTGGATGGGTTGGTAAATGGAGCGGGCGGTAATATGCCCCAAGGCGTTTTGCAGCCTGAGGATGATATCTTTAGTATGAACCTGCAGGGTATGAAAGAGGTACTTGACCTGAACCTTTGGGGTACCCTGAACCCGACACAGGTTTTCGGCGAAGCTATTGCAAAGACAGGGAAAGGCAGCATTGTAAATATCTCGTCTATGAATTCAAAACGAGCCATTACCAAGGTGCTCGGCTACAATATGGGCAAAGCCGCAGTTGATTGCTATAACCAATGGTTTGCTGTTGAACTGGCCAACCGCTATGGCGATGCCATCCGGATGAATGCCCTTGCACCCGGCTTTTTCCTTACCGAACAAAACCGCAACCTGCTAACCACTCCAGATGGCGGTTACACCGACCGCGGTGGAAAGGTGATCCGCAATACACCGTTTAAGCGTTTTGGCCACCCCGATGAACTGATTGGCGCTATTGTGTGGCTGTTGAGCGATGCATCTGCTTTTGTAACGGGTTCAATGATTTGTGTTGATGGTGGGTTTTCGATATTTGGGGGAGTGTAGGTTGCATAACCACTTCATTGTGAGGAACGAAGCAATCTCCACGCGTATATTAACGCCAATTCAAAGTTTAGAGATTGCTTCGTTCCTCGTAATGGCGCGCGCCGGGTAATTGTAACAAACCTGTTATCTCTTGCTTAACTTATAATCAAATCTTACTACATTAGTGTACAATTGACAGGTTTTTATCTCCCGGTAAAAGCATGTTGGCCCGATTCTGATTATAACCCTTTTTAAACCAAATCATTATGTGTAAACGAAAGCTGTTTGCGTTATTGCCTGCATTGCTTTTTTCGTCCCTGGCATTTTCGCAGGGCACAACCTTACAGCCGGGCAATCCGGTAATCGAAAAGTTTTCGCCCGAACGTTTACAACGCATCGACAAGCTCATTACACAATATGTTGATTCAGGCTGGGTTGTAGGGGCTGATGCTTTCATAGCGCGAAACGGCAAGGTAGTTTATGACAAATCGTTCGGCATGGCTGACGCGGAGAAAAAGATCCCAATGCGTACCGACGAGATCTTTCGCATCGCATCACAAACCAAAGCTATTACCAGCGTAGCCGTGATGATGCTTTTTGAGGAAGGTAAGTTTTTGCTGGATGACCCGATCTCAAAATATATCCCCTCATTTGCTCATCCAAAGGTATTGGCCGAATTTAATCCCAAAGATTCGAGCTATACAACTGTAAATGCGCGTCGTGAAGTGACCATCCGCGATCTGCTGACCCATACTTCCGGCGTCGATTACGCGCAGATCGGCTCACCGGCCATGAAGGCCATCTACCAGAAAAATGGTATTTACGCGGGTTTCGTCTACGATAAATTGCGGCTGGCCGATGCCATCAACAAATTGGGAACCTTACCACTGGTGCATCAGCCCGGAGAAAGATGGACCTACGGGATGAATATCGACATCTTAGGTTATCTGGTTGAAAAGATATCTGGCAAAAGCCTCGATCAGTTCTTTAAAGAACGCATCTTCCAGCCGCTGGGCATGAATGATACCTACTTTTATTTGCCGCCGTCAAAATACTCACGCCTTGCTCCGGTTTACACACCCGACAAAAACAACCATCTTGTTAAGGCCGAGCTGAAAACATTCCCCGGTGTAAATTGGGATTATCCGCTAACAGCCGGAACCTATTATGCCGGCGGCGCAGGTCTCAGCTCAACCATAAAAGACTATGCTATTTTCCTGCAGATGATGCTGAACGGCGGTATATACAATGGTCACCGTTTATTGTCGAGGCATACGGTAGAGATCATGACCATGAACCAGATTGGTAACCTGATGCTGAACCCGGAAGGCGACAAATTTGGATTAGGGTTTGGATTAACAACCAGAACAAGTCAGGCAAAGCTGGGGCAAACCGAAGGCTGCTTTGCCTGGGGTGGTTTCTATGGCACCGTGTATTGGGCCGATCCGAAAGAGCATATGTTATGCTTGCTATTTGTGCAGGAATGGCCATACCCGCACGGCGAATTAAACGATAAATTCAAAGTACTGGTGTACTCGGCGTTGGAATAATCTCGTAGAGACACAATATTTTGTGTCTCTAAACTATGTTCTTAATAATGAACTTACCGGAGACGCAATGTATTGCGTCTCTACACATACAAAACCTATGATCAACAGAAGAAAATTTATTCAAAACACCGCGGTCGCCGGCACCAGTTTTTTACTGGCTCCGCAATTAGGGAAAGCAGCAGGTTTTTTCAAAGGCTCGCCAAACAAAAAGGTGGTGTTGGGCATGATGGGTACCCATAGCCGTGGCCTGTACCTTTCACAAAACTTTTGTAAGATACCGGATACAGAGATCGGGTTTGTATGTGATGTGGATTCGAAAGTAGTTGAAAGCACCATTGCCGATATTTATAAGTGGACCGGCAAAAAGCCCCTAGGCTATACAGATATCCGCAAATTATTAGAACGAAAAGATGTCGATGCCATCGTGATCGCCGCTCCCGATCACTGGCATGCACCAGCCGCAATAATGGCTTGCCAGGCCGGTAAACATGTTTATGTTGAAAAGCCCTGTAGCCATAACCCGCATGAGGGCGAGTTATTAGTGGCTGCATCAAAAAAATATAACCGTTTGGTGCAGATGGGCAGTCAGCGCCGTTCGTTCAGTAACGTACAAAAGATGGTGGACGAGTTGCATAACGGTGTGATCGGTCGCACCTACTATGCGAAAGGCTGGTACACCAATCACCGGGCAAGTATTGGGATTGGCAAACAGGTAGCGGTTCCGTCAAATTTGAATTATGAATTGTGGCAGGGCCCTGCGCCTCGCAAGCCTTATCAGGACAACCTGATCCACTATAACTGGCATTGGTTCTGGAACTGGGGGACAGGCGAAGCACTGAACAATGGCACACACGAACTGGATGTGATCCGCTGGGGTCTGGGTGTCGATTTTCCGAACAAGGTAGTATCCACCGGTGGTCGTTTCCATTTTAAAGACGACTGGCAAACACCTGATACGCAGAATATCCTTTATAATTTCCCCAATGACACCGCCGCCGAATGGGAAGGAAGAAGCTGCAACGGTTATAATATAGAAGGCCTGGGCCGCGGCGTAATATTTTATGGCGATAAGGGTACGGTGTTTTACGATGGCGGCAACGGTTATAAAATATATGATGGCGATAGCAAATTTGTGCGCGAGGTAAAAGATAATACGGTGGTTGATCCAACCAACAAGGTTAGTCCAACCGAAGCGCTGGATGGCCTGCACATGAAGAATTTTATCGAATCGGTGCAGGGAACAACCAAGCTGAATTGCCCTATTGAAACCGGGTTTAAATCGACCCTGTTACCGCAGTTGGGAAATATCTCTTACCGCGTTGACCGGGTATTGCATCTTGACCCATCAAACGGCCATATTTTAAATGACCCGGAAGCACAGAAACTATGGAGACGGGAGTATGAAAAAGGCTGGGAGCCGAAGGTGTAACACTCCGTTAGCCTCCCGCTTGTCCTTTCGAGCGAGAGCGAGAAATCTTAAACGTCATGCATTCGGATTATGCATTGGCGATGATGTATTAGCGATAACGTCGCTTGTATACGATCTCTCACTACGTTCGGGGTGACAGAATTGTTAGAAGAATAAAATAAAAAGAACCAACAAAAACATCTATAACACAATGAAAAAAACACTCGCAACAATAACACTATCCCTAATATTTGCTTTTGCGGCATCGGCACAAAGCACCCCCTCATTATTCGACGGTAAAACGTTGAAAGGCTGGAAACGCCTTGCCGGTACCGCCGATTATAAGGTAGAGGACGGCGCTATAGTAGGCACTACCGTTCTGAATTCGGGTAACACATTCTTGGTAACTGAAAAGGAATATGGCGATTTTATTTTGGAACTGGATACCAAAATTGAAAGTACCCTGAGCAATTCGGGGGTGCAGACCCGCAGTCATTTTAATCCTGCCGGACATGAGGGTAAGGGGCTGGTTTACGGCCGTCAGTTTGAAATTGATCCGTCGGACAGAAAATGGTCGGGGGGAATTTATGACGAGGGCCGCCGCGATTGGCTTTATCCGCTGGATTTGAACGAAAAAGCGAAGGATGCTTTCAAGGTAGGCGAGTATAATCATATTCGTATCGAGTGCATTGGTAACGAAATGCGCACCTGGATAAACGGACAGCCTATAGCAGATGTGGTTGACACGGTTGATGCCAAAGGCTTTATCGGGTTGCAGGTGCATGCAGTAACGAAAGAGGAGCAGGCGGGCAAAAAAGTGTACTTCAAAAACCTGCGCATCCAAACAACGAATTTGAAACGCATGCCTTTCCCCAAAGATATTTATACCGTGAACCTGGTACCCAATTCGTTGTCAGCCAGTGAGAAGGCAGCAGGTTGGAAATTGCTGTATGACGGCCATACAGCAAAAGGCTGGCGCGGCGCAACTTTAACCGGTTTCCCAACCAAAGGCTGGGAGTACACCAACGGAGTGATGCACGTGCTGCCATCAGAAGGTAAAGAAGAGTCGGGCGGTGGCGATATTGTTACAGACGATATGTATAGCGCTTTTGATCTTTCTTTCGAGTTCAAATTAACACCCGGTGCAAACAGCGGTGTGAAATATTTTGTAACGCTTTCGGAGCAGACCAAAGGGTCGGCTATTGGTCTTGAATACCAGGTGCTGGATGATAAATTACACCCCGATGCTAAATTAGGTCGTAACGGCGACCGTACGCTGGCTTCATTATATGATTTGATTCCTGCCAAAAAGCAGGACCGTTTTGTGCACCCGATAGGCGCATGGAATATTGGCCGCGTGGTAGTTTTACCGAATAATCACGTGGTGCATTATTTAAATGGCGTAAAAGTGTTGGAATATGAGCGCGGTTCAAAAGAATTCAAAGACCTGGTTGCTATGAGCAAATATGTGGTCTGGAAAAACTTCGGCGAAGCCAAAGAAGGGCATTTATTATTACAGGATCACGGTAATGAAGTGTTTTTCAGGGATATTAAGGTGAAGAGGTTGTAAAGGCCTCGATTCTCTTTTTGTCATCCCGAACGAAAGTAAGAGATGACAAAAAGAGATGATTAAACCGTCTCCTCTTTCTTCTGAAAACTATAATATAAATAAAACAACGAAGGCAGTATCAGCAAACTGCCAATCATGAGCCCTTCCGCTAATACTTTAATAGTTTTCTCTGGCGCCTGATATTGGAAAAGTGAAAGGTTCTGTCCGTCTTTGGTCATAATCAAATAAGGCCAGTGCATATAACCAACCGCCAGTAAGATCATCGTTACCTGGAAACCCGCAGCAATGCGGATGATCTTCCGTTTCCCTTTATTGATCAATACCCATGATATCAGCAATGAGATGGACGCAGCAATTACGGCAGTTAAACTTACCGGGTTACCGAAGATCCAGTGCGCCAGCCGGATATGTTCTATTTCTGACGCGATAAAAACAAGTCCCCCAAATAACACCGCCAGTATATTCATGGCTTTAGCCTTTGTGATGAACCGTTTGGCATCATTGTCATCGTCTGCCTGGCCGATGAGATATATTGCGGCGAGGTATCCGCTTAACGCTACAGTAAACAAACCCACGGCAACCGAGAAATAATTTAACCAGCTAAATATGTAAGCATCCAGGTACGATACGGGGTGCATGTCTATCTGCCTTGAAATGGCGCTTCCCGCAATAATTCCCAAAAACAAGGGCGTAATAAAACTGGAATAAACAAATACCTTGTTGTATAGATTTTGCGTTTTCTCACCCTTAATGGCATCATAATTCCTGAATGCAAACGCGGTGCCTCGTGCGGTGATGCCCAGTAGCATAATGAGTAACGGAATGTGGAGATAGGTGCACATGGTGCTGTAAATAACAGGGAAACCTACAAACATAATTACCACGGCGATAATGAGCCACATGTGATTGGCTTCCCATATTGGCCCGATGGCTTCGTAGCTGGTTTTGCGGGTTCGGTGACGGTTTTTTTCAGAGGTAAAAAGCTCGATGATGCCCGCGCCGAAATCGGCCCCGCCCAGCAGGAAATAAAGCACTATGGCTAAAAACAGGAAGGATATAACGATGTATAACATACTTATTCAATTAACGGTCGTACAATTGAGGCACCATTTTGATCTGCCGTTTCAATAAAAATATAACGGCTATGCTTAATATAATGTAAACGGCGGTAAATAGGTAGAATGAATAGGCAATACCGGGCATTGGCGTCACCGCCTCGCTGGTACGCATTACACCCTGAATGATCCACGGCTGGCGACCAACTTCGGTAACGGTCCAACCTGCTTCAACGGCAATAAAGCCAAAAGGGGTAGAGAGGATGAACAAATACAAGAACCACTTTCTCGATAACCAGCTCCGCTTTTTCCATAGCGCCACAAAGTACAGGACGCCGACCAGCATCATTGTCGAGCCTATCGCAATCATAATTTCAAAAGCAATATGAGTAACAGCAACAGGCGGCTGGTTCTTCACCGGGATCTGATCGAGCGCGGCTACAGGCTGTTTAAAGTTGTCGTACACCAAAAAGCTTAAAAGTCCCGGCACCTCTATACTAAATTTGTTTTTCTTCGCTGCCGTATCAGGAAACCCGCCGATGGTTAACGGCGAATAGGGTACGGTGTGAAAATATGATTCCATGGCAGCCAGTTTTGCCGGTTGTTTATTTGCAGCGTTCTTAGCTGAAATATCACCGCTGAACGGCTGCAATATGGCTGCCGCAGCACCGAACACGATAGCTATCTTAAATGCTTTGGTATGAAAGGTGACATTTTGTTTCCTGGCAATCATCAGCGCGTGAATACCTGCCACGGCGAAACCGGTTGCCGAGAACGCAGCCAGCGTCATGTGCAGGGCTTCGGAGAACCAGGAACCATTGAACATGGCTTTGATAGGGTCGATGTTAACATATTGGCCGTTTATGAAATCGAACCCTGCCGGGTTATTCATCCATGAATTAGCCGATACCACCAATATTCCGGAGGCAATCCCACTGATACCAACCAATATCCCGGTAAACCAGTGAAACCATTTGTTGAGTCTTCTCCAACCGTACAGGAAAAAGCCTAAAGCAATGGCTTCGATAAAAAAGGCAACCCCTTCGAGCGAAAACGGCATCCCGAAGATAGGCCCTGCATGTTCCATGAATTTTGGCCATAACAAACCCAATTCGAACGAGAGGATAGTACCCGATACTGCGCCTGTAGCAAAAAATATGGCCACGCCTTTGCTCCAGGCCTGGGTAATGTTTTTATAAACGGGTTCGCCGGTTTTTATCCATTTGTAATGCGATATGGCCATAAAAACCGGCATAACCATACCGATACAAGAGTAAATAATGTGAAAGCCAAGGGAAATGGCCATTTGAGACCGGGCGGCAATGAAATCGTCCATATTTTTAAATAAATAAGAAACTGTACAAATATACCCCATTGCCAATTGCTCTAACCGGCTTATACAAAACTGTTTACTAAATAGAATATTTCTAAATATTAAATACTGTTGTGGAAATCTTGAAAAAATATTGCATTATCAAATAAAAAAATATATACATTTACGATTGAAAAGTAAACCAAACTTAACACCTGATTAATTGAAGCGGCTTTTTGCTATAGTTTTATTGAGTATTCACCTGTTTAGCATAGGTGGGTATGCAGTGCTGTTTCAATATTATATCCATAAATCAGATGTGCAGATGGTGAAGGAGATCTTTGATAATAAGATCGACAATGCCAAACTGATTGAGATCAAGATTCCCGTTAACATGCCGACCATACAGGATTGGACTGATTATGAGGTAATTCAGGGGCAGATTCAACTTAAAGATGCTTACTACAATTATGTGAGGTTAAAAATGACCCGTGATACCATGTATTTTGTGTGTATCCCGAATGAGGTTAAAACGCATCTTACAAAAGCAAACGTTATTGTTGCCAAAGAAATAAATGATGTTCCGCTAAGTAAAAAGGGACACGACGCCGCAGCCAAAAGAGTTAACGTTGTGAGTGATTATAATTTACAGGCTTTCGAGTATCAATACCGCGACTTTGAAACAAGTGTGAAGCCTCAAGTTCACTCTATTTCATTCAGTTTAAACAGCCCATATATCGACTCTCCGGGCAAACCTCCCAATTTCATCAGCTAAAACTGCTTTTACAACAATCCTTTATACTGCCGGTAACGGTGGTTAATTAGCTTGTTTATCGTTTTCAACGTTTTACCATATTTGGTAATTCATTGCACGCGTTCAGCTATATTAAAGCGCATTCAGCAGTTTTCCTTTCTCTCAAAACCGGGTCACACCTGGGGTGGGCTCTTTTGGTGAATTTACCATTGCAACTTTCTAATTAAACCGATAATCAAAATGATTAAATTTTTACCCCTGTATTTTTACAGGTATTGTTTGATGGCGTGCGCGTTGGTCCTGATCACGGAAACGGCCAAGGCCCAAACGGATGCCGATGCACTAATGATCCCCAAAAACTACTATTGTACGGGCTTTATGTACGGACACAATAGCTGGACAGACTATTGGGAAGGAACCTTTAAACGCAATAATGACAACATTGGCAAATTGACGACCAATTCAGTAACCTATATCGGCAATTACGGTATTACCAACAAGCTCGATTTCATAGCATTGGTGCCATACGTTAAAACTAACGCATCGGAAGGAACGCTGCGCGGCCAAAGCGGATTGCAAGATCTGACCCTGGCACTGAAATACCAGGCGTTCACCACCGAAATTGGCAAAGGTATTTTTACCATTCATGCCATTGCCGAAGGCTCACTGCCGCTAAGCAACTATGAGCCTGATTTTTTACCTGTTTCTATAGGCCTGCACAGTAAAAATATTTCGCTGCGCGGATTAGTGAATTATCAACTGGGCCGCTTTTTTGTTGCCGGTGCCGGGCAGTACACTTTGAGAAGCGATGTAACGATAGACCGTAACGCTTATTACACCGACCACTACATCTACAGCAACCGGGTTGATATGCCAAACGTATCAAACCTGCTATTCAGCGCCGGATACCGCAGCTTAAAGCTGAATGTTGAAGGTGTTGTATCGAACACAACCACACAGGGAGGTTTCGATATCCGCAAAAACGACATGCCGTTCCCAAGCAACCGAATGAACATGACCACTATTGGCGGGCTTGCAAAATACAGTTTCGACGCCTTAACTGGCTTTGAACTGGTTGCAGGCGGCAATTATGTGGTAAGCGGCCGCAACGTTGGGCAAAGCACCACGCTTTGGGCGACAGTGCTTTATATTTTTGATTTCAATAAGAAAACCAAATAACGATTGAATTATGAAAAAATCGATTATAAATAAAATTTCGCTGCTCACGTTAAGCGCTTTCGTTTTGCTGAGCGCTTGCCATAAGGGGGTGGAAGATCACACTACTACTTACCCGGCATTGGCGCCAAAGAACATTGACCTGAATGCCGACACCTGGAAAACAGTATTGGTAAAGGATTTCAGTACACTGAATGTGCCGGCGCCCGATGCCACTACGTCTCCTGCTTACGTGGCTGATATTAACGAGATCAAGGGCGCACAAAGTCATTTAACTGCTGATCAGCAAAACATTATTAATTATTGGAGCGCCGGCGCAGTATTGAGATGGAACCAGATATTACGCGACCTGGTAGCGAAGCACAATTTGCCACCCTATCAGAACGCCGACGGAACTTACCCGGCGCCAAGCTCTACCAATCCGTTTGCCTACCCGATATTTCCTTTTGCCAACCCGCCGTATGCGGCCCGCGCTTATGCTTATGTGTCGGCCGCGCAATATGATGCGCTGGTGGCTGCTTATCATTTCAAAAAACAATACAACAGAGCTGCACCATATGCTTTCGATGCAGGCGTTAAGGCGCTGATCCCAAAATCAACGCTGCCTTCGTACCCAAGCGAGGATGCTGTGGTTGCAGGTGCGACAGTGGAGATAATGAAACTGCTTTTCCCTGCCGATGTTGATTTCATTGAACAAAAAGCTCAGGAAGAAATGCAATACCGCATAATGGCAGGAGCGAATGTAAGGGGGGAATTGAATGCAGGTCAGGCGCTTGGTGTACAGGTTGCCGATGTATTTGCTGCCCGCGCCCGCACCGATAAAGCAGGAAAAGCTATCGGTACACCAACCGACTGGCTACAGTTGCAGACTAAAACAACCGCAAAAGGCGAAACCTTCTGGATTAGCCAGGAATCGCCGAAAAGGCCGCCAATGTTGCCGTTGTTTGGCAAGGTAACGCCGTTTTTGTTTGATACGCTTACCGTTGCAGCTTTAAGGCCGCCGCCACCGTATGCAACAAATTCTGCCGAGTTTAAAAAAGAGACAGCAGAGGTATTGAGCTACAGCCAGAACCCAACCCGTGAACACCAGGCTATTGTAGAATTCTGGGCCGACGGCGTTGGTACCTATACGCCAACCGGTCACTGGAATGCCATAGCTGCAGATGAGTTTGTGAAGGAAAATTACAGCGAAGTACGCTGGGCGCGCAACATGGCCCTGTTGAATATGTCTCAAATGGATGCCGCTATAGTTTGCTGGGATACCAAGTACTTCTACTTTAACCAGCGTCCTACGCAGGCAAATCCAAAGATCAAAACCCTTACGGGCTTGCCAAACTTTCCTGCCTACACATCCGGGCACTCTAACTTCAGCGGTGCTGCTGCAACCGTGCTAACCTATCTGCTTCCTGATAGAGGAAGTAAGTTCAATGACCTTGCAAACCAGGCTTCTCTATCGCGTTTATATGGAGCTATTCACTATCGGTCAGACATAGAGATGGGTATGGTAACCGGTATCAAGGTTGGCCAGTACGCTGTAGAACGCGGTAAGAACGATGGCGCAGGAAATTAATAATCACAGAAAGTCAATTTACACAAGATAACAAGACACACACATACACAATGAAACTTATATTTAAGACAATATTAACAGTTACCATTATTTTTTTCATTTCACGTTCAAATTCGTTTGCTCAAGGGTGCGTGGCCATCAGAAGCACCGGTGGCCTCTGCACCATGAGCGAGCACCCCGACAGCCTTGCACCCCAGGGTAGTTGGCTGTTCAACACCAATAGTCGTTATTTCCATTCCTACAAACATTTTGTTGGTAAGGATGAGCAAAAACAGCGCATTGCTTTGCATACAAACGTTATTAACGATGCTTTTACGCAAGACTTTAACCTGACCCGAAACTTCAACAATCGCTGGTCGGCAGCAATTGATGCACCGTTGATCTTCAACAATCGCTCATCACTTTACGAGCATGGAGGGAGCCAACGCCGTTCAACCCAGGCATCGGGCATAGGTGATGTAAGACTGACCGGATATGCCTGGATATTTAACCCGCAAAAAGTGCACAACGGTAATATACAGGTTGGTTTGGGCGTGAAACTACCAACCGGCAAAGACGGTGCAACCGACGATTTTTATAACGTTGGTCCGAACGGCTCATCGCGTAAAGGCCCTGTCGATCAATCGATACAGCCAGGCGACGGCGGCTGGGGTATCACTACAGAGGTTAATGCTTATTACAACTTCACACATAATTTCGGCATGTATGGCACTTTCTTCTACTTGTTCAACCCGCGCGATGTAAATGGTGTATCAACAACACGCGGCGGCACTGCCAGCGCAACTTCTATAGCCGTTACAAGCAATGTAATGAGCGTTCCTGATCAGGAACTGGTTCGTCTTGGATTCAGCTATGGCACTAAACACCTTGACTTTTCGGCCGGCGTACGTTATGAATGCCTCCCGGTACGTGATATTATTGGTAAAAGCGACGGCTTTCGCAGGCCTGGTTACATCCTTTCAGCAGAGCCGGGTGTAACTTATCGTTTTAAAAGATTTTCCATCTACGCCTTTGTACCGGTTGCTTTAATGCGCGATCGCACACAAAGCGTTGCTGATATAAGAACTACTGAGCTAACGGGAAAATACACACACGGCGATGCCGCTTTTGCCGACTATGTAATTAACGCAGGTTTAAGCTTCAGATTTTAAAATATATAGTTGATTGTTTGATTTATCAAGCCGGGCGTGAGATACCCGGCTTTTTATTTTTATGTTTGTTTTGAATTATATCTGAATATGAATACAGCCGACGAAAACTTTGCAGCACTGGGTTTGAACCTTCCGCCTGCGCCAAAGCCGCTTGGGGTTTACAAGCCCTGCTTAATAGATGGAAAATACCTTTACTTGTCGGGGCATGGTACCGTTCAGGACGATGGAACCTTGATCATCGGTCGTATTGGCGACACAATTACGCCTGAAGACGGCAAACTCGCAGCGCGCCAGGTTGGTTTAACCATGCTGTCAACAATTAAAGCTAACATTGGCAGCTTCAACAAAATTAAACGCGTTATAAAAGTGCTGGGTATGGTGAATTGCACGCCCGATTTCGAAAAACATCCTTTCATCATTAACGGCTGTAGCGAATTGTTTGCTAAAGTTTGGGGCGAAGATAACGGCATAGGTGTTCGTAGCGCTGTGGGAATGGGTTCTCTTCCTGATAATATTCCCGTGGAGATTGAAGCCTTGTTCGAACTTTATTAAGCTGGCAAAACTATGAGTGCGGCTTCGGTGTTTTGAAGTGAAATCAGTAGAAATTTTTAACATGACAAATCAGGACTGGTACAGCATCAGCAATGTCGAAACTTTGGACACACCGGCACTGGTGGTTTATCCTGACCGAGTAATGCAGAATATTGAAACTGCCATTAGCATGATAGCTGATGTTGCACGTTTACGTCCGCATGTAAAAACGCACAAAAGCGCCGAGGTTACTACGTTGATGCTTAAAGCCGGGGTCACTAAATTTAAGTGCGCCACCATTGCCGAAGCAGAGATGCTGGGCATGTGCGGTGCGCCTGATGTGCTGTTAGCCTATCAGCCAATCGGTCCGAAATTAAAGCGGTTTTTACTGGTGGCATTGAAATATCCCGGAACGCTGTTTTCGTGTTTGGTTGATAATTTGGAAGCCGCGGTAGAAATCTCTGAGATAGCTATTCAAAATATGATATGCATCCCGGTTTATATCGATTTGAATGTGGGTCAAAACCGTACCGGCATTAAACCGGGAATACAGGCGCTAAAGCTTTACGCAGATTGTGATGTGTTATCAGGTATAAACATGATTGGTTTACACGCTTATGACGGCCATATTCACGACGCTGATTTGAAAGTTAGGACCATTCAATGCAACGAAAGCTACAGGCTGGTGGAGAATATGATCTCCGGGCTGGCCGAAATGGGATTTACCGACCCGGTAATCATAGCGGGCGGTTCGCCCACTTTTCCTATCCATGCCAAAAGACAAAATATAGAATGCAGTCCTGGTACCTTCGTTTACTGGGATAAAGGCTACGGTGACAACTTTACCGAACAGCCTTTTTTGCCCGCTGCTTTAGTGGTGACGCGGGTGATTTCACTGCCCGATGAAACCAAGCTTTGCCTTGACCTCGGCCATAAATCGATAGCTGCTGAACGGGAACTGAAAACGAGGGTGTTTTTAATGAATCTTCCCGGCATTGAAATAGTAGGGCAGAGCGAAGAACATTTGGTGGTGAATGCCGGCAAAGGACATACGCATAAACCAGGCGATGTGGTATATGGCATGCCTTACCATGTTTGCCCAACCGTGGCATTATACGAAAGGGCCGTTACCATTGAAGGCGGCAGAGTTGCAGGAGAATGGAAGAATATCGCCCGGGACAGAAAGATTACTATATAAACCTAATAAGAATCCTGTTAAACCTCAAATAGTTCATGTTCGCAATTGATGCCCATTTAGACCTTAGTATGAATGCCATGGAATGGAACCGCGATTTACGTAGACCCATTTCAGAAATAAATGAACGCGAAACTGGCTTAACCGATAAGCCGGACCGGGGAAAAGGTGTGGTTTCACTGCCCGAGTTACGTAAGGGAAATATAGGTCTGGTTGTGGGTACTCAGATTGCGCGGTACGTAGCACCGGGTAATCCGTTGCCGGGCTGGCACTCGCCCGAACAAGCCTGGGCGCAAACGCAGGGACAAGTAGCCTGGTATAAGGCGATGGAAGATGCCGGCGAAATGGTGCAGGTAAATGACTCAGCGAGCCTTGAAAAACATGTCGCGCTGTGGTCAAATGGCCAGCCGAACGACGAAAAGCCCGTCGGCTATATTTTAAGTTTGGAGGGAGCCGATTCCATCGTCACCATAAAACATTTGGAACGCGCTTTTGAATACGGCTTAAGGGCCGTTGGGCCGGCGCACTATGGCCCCGGCAGGTATGCGCAGGGAACGGATGCCACAGGGTTTATGGGCCATACAGGTCACGAGTTGCTGCGCGAAATGGAAGGGCTGAATATGATACTAGATGCCACACATTTATGCGACGACAGTTTTTGGGAAGCCTTGGATCACTTTAACGGCCAGGTATGGGCAAGCCATAACAATTGCCGCGCTTTGGTAAACCATAACCGGCAGTTTAGCGATGAGCAGATCAAAGCGCTGATTGAGCGCGGTGCAGTGATTGGCGGTGCGCTGGATGCTTGGATGATGGTGCCGGGCTGGGTGCGGGGCAAATCGGACCCGAAGGAAATGAACTGCAATCTGGATGTGATGATAGATCATCTCGACCATATTTGCCAGATAGCAGGGAATGCCCGGCATATCGGTATAGGGTCTGATCTTGACGGCGCTTTTGGCCGTGAACAATGTCCGTATGATCTGGAAACTATCGCCGATCTGCAAAAGATTCCTGCTTTATTAGCTAAACGCGGCTATAGTGACGCCGATATCGAAAATGTAATGCATGGCAACTGGCTGCGCTTTTTAAGAAATGCCTGGGGTAAATAAGAAAGCTCAACCATAATTGGTATGATCGACCCAGAAATTAGTGTAATCTCCAATATTATGAATGCAGAGCAAACGAGGTTAAAAGATTCAGCCTGGAAAAAATGGGGCCCGTACGTGAGCGACAGGCAATGGGGAACGATCCGCGAGGATTACAGCTCGAATGGCGATGCATGGAACTACATCACGCATGATACGGCCCGCAGCAAGGCTTATCGCTGGGGGGAGGAGGGGATTGGCGGCATTTCTGATAATGAACAATTGCTTTGTTTTGCCGTGGCGTTATGGAACAAAAGGGATCCCATTATTAAAGAAAGGTACTTCGGGTTGAGTAATCCACAGGGCAATCATGGTGAAGATGTAAAGGAGTTATATTATTATCTTGATAATACCCCCACGCATTCCTACCAGAAAATGCTGTACAAGTATCCCCAGCAGGAGTATCCTTATTCTTGGTTGGTGGATGAAAATAAACGCCGCAGCCGCAGCGAACCCGAATTTGAACTCATAGACACCGGCATTTTTAACCAGGATGAATATTTCGATGTATTTATAGAATATGCCAAGAACGGTCCGCAGGATATGCTGATTAAGATCACCGTGCATAACCGTGGCGCCATAGACGCGGCATTGAGTGTGCTGCCTACAATATGGTTCCGCAACACATGGGCATGGGGATACGATAGCTACCGGCCCGAGTTGACTGCCGATTCTCACGGCATGATAGAGGTTTATCATCGCAGTTTAGGGCAAATGTGGCTGAATGCAGAAGGTACACCCGATATGCTGTTCTGCGATAATGAAACCAATACCCAGCGTTTATACAACACAGGCAGCGATAAGCCTTTTTATAAGGATGGCATAAATGATTATATAGTTCATGGCGCAGATACCCTCAACCCTAAAAAAACAGGTACCAAAGCGGCCATAAATTTCGATATAAATGTTCCGGCTAAACAATCGGTAACGCTGAGGCTCCGGCTTTCAAAAGACGCCACCAACGGCTTTGATGATTTTGATGAGCTGTTTGATCAACGTAAAAAAGAAGCCGATGAGTTTTATGCCGACCTTGCCGATGGCGGTGCTGATGTCGACAAAAAATTGATTCAGCGGCAGGCGCTTGCCGGGATGCTTTGGAACAAACAGTTTTATTATTACGACATTAACCACTGGCTTCACGGTGATCCGGCTCAGCCGGCGCCGCCAAGAGAGCGTTTGAATGCACGCAACAGCAAATGGACGCATTTTAACACGCGGGATATTATTTCCATGCCCGATAAATGGGAGTATCCCTGGTTTGCTGCCTGGGATCTGGCCTTTCATTGCATTCCACTGGCTAAAATCGATATGACGCTGGCCAAAAATCAGCTCAATTTACTCATCAGGGATTGGTATATGCACCCTAATGGTCAATTGCCGGCCTATGAGTGGGATTTTAACGACGCTAATCCACCCGTGCATGCCATGGTAACCTGGCGGATCTATCAGGAAGACAAGGCAGCCAACAATGGTAAAGGCGATACCTATTTCCTGGAACGCATCTTCCACAAGCTGATGCTCAATTTTACCTGGTGGGTGAACCGGAAAGACGCTTCCGGCAATAATATTTTTGAAGGTGGATTTTTGGGTTTGGATAACATCGGTGTTTTCGACCGCAATGCCCATCTGCCCATGGGTGAGCATTTGGAGCAAGCAGATGGCACAAGCTGGATGGCCATCTATTCGCTGAACCTTCTGCGAATTGCTGCCGAGCTTGCCGAGACCAATGATGCTTATAACGATATAGCCAGCAAATTTTTTGAGCACTTTATTTATATAGCCGGCGCTATATCGAACATCGGTGAAAACAATGAAGGCCTTTGGGACGATGCCGATGGTTTCTTTTATGATCAGCTGCGATTACCCGATAACAGCACCCAAAAACTGCGTGTACGGAGTATAGTAGGGCTGATACCGTTGATCGCAGCAGAGATAATTGATGACAACGACATTTTGACCAATCCCATTTTTGCCAACCGCATGAAGTGGTTTGAAGAAAACCGGCCCGATCTTTCCTCATTGGTATCGCGCTGGGCTGAGACAAAAGCTCCCGGCAAACACCTGATCAGTTTGTTGCGCGGTTACCGCATGAAATCGTTATTGAAGTACCTGCTCGACGAGAATGAGTTTTTGAGCGAATATGGTATCCGCTCGGTTTCACGATATCATTTGGATAATCCTTATACGATAGCAATAGATGGGATGCAATTCAGCATAAAATATACGCCGGCCGAGAGTGACAGTGGTTTATTTGGAGGCAACAGCAACTGGCGCGGGCCAATATGGATGCCTATAAATTATATGCTGATCGAGAGTCTGCATAAATTCTATATCTACTATGGCGATGATTTCAAAATCGAATGTCCAACTAATTCAGGTAATTTTATGAACCTGAAACAAGTGGCCAATGAATTGTACAGCCGGATCTCAAAACTTTTTTTACGAAACGGAGAAGGCAAACGTGCTGTTTACGGTGATTGCAACAAAATGCAAAATGACCCCGAGTTTAAGGATTACATACTCTTTTACGAATATTTTGATGGCGACACCGGGCGTGGCATGGGCGCCTCGCATCAAACAGGGTGGACAGGGCTGATAGCGGTGTGTTTAAATCAGTAATCCGTTAATATTGAAATCTGTCTCAAAATCAATTCTCTGTTTCTCTGTGCTTTCTTTGCGGTTTTCGCGGTTAAAATAATAACTACAGACATAGGTAACTCACAGAGAGCGTGAAGGTAGAATGTTCGTTAATTTCCGCCCGTAAATTTCCTCGTTTCCAATTCATCCTGAACGGATTGCGGCAATGAGGATAACAAGTTGTAGCCGGTTGCTTGTTCAATATCTCTTACGGTGCAGGTATAGTTCATCCAGTTATTGGATATGTTGTTATCGTTAGGCGTATCAATGGCAATGACCTGGGTTCCGCCGTCTATCCGGGCGAGGTCGTCATCGCCTTCTGGTAAAATCACCGCTACCTTCCAGATGTGTGCCGGAACATTTATCTTCCCCCCGTCAATGGCAGTTGAATAACCGTTTCTGCCGATACCGCCACTACCGTACGCCCCCATGATGATATAAACCTCATTCCCTTTCTTAACTTTATCACGGCAATAGCCTTCAAGATGTTCCCAGGTATGCTGATTATTGTTTGGCGCCTGCGGTATGATATTGTCGATCAAAAACGTAGCCGAATTAGCATCGGGTGTACTGGTGCGATCGGCGCTGGGACAGTTGTGCCCTTTGTCGAAACCGGAGCGTTTGTAGCTGTTATTGTCGGCTTCATACCAGCCGTCGGGTAAGGTTTCATCAGGGCGGAAATTGTTCAGCCTGTCGGTTGCGCCCAGATCAGCGTTACAAAGGTGCCAACTTACCCAATTGGGTTCAGCTTTATCCCGATTGTAGCTTTCAATATAATATTTATGGTCGATTAGGTAATTATCGGCATTCGATAAGCTATTGCTAGCATTGCTCGGATTACCCAGAGCCATGTTGCCGTTATCGGTTTGCTGCGGTTGGTGTTGCTTACAGGATATGACGGTGAATAGGGCCAGCGCTAATCCGCCCGCCATGATCTTGTTATAACGCATTTAGAAATAGAACAGCTTTAAATTTGTTGCGGAAGATAAGAAATAGAAAAATTCACCCGGTTCATAAGTTTTAAACACTGTAGGCGATAGGTATGAAAATGGTTCCGCAACCTTTTTTCACCTCGATAAAAATTAATGTGTAAAAGTGACACAATAAATTTTTTATTTAAGTTTTAATAATTTAGATTTACTAAACCACTCAAACTAAATTATAACCGACAAATGAATTACAACAGACGTAAGTTTTTACAAAGTGCAGGTACACTGGCGCTTGCCGGCGCGGCTTTCTCAAGCAAGGCTGGTTCTCTTATTTCAAATATGGTTGCTGCGCAGCACCCGATAGGCTTGCAGCTTTTTACCTTTTTCGGCATTATTGACGATGATGTTAAAGGAACCCTTACCAAAATTGCGGGTGTGGGCTACAAAGAAATAGAATCTGCCTTCAGCAAAAAAGGGGGGTACTATGGCATGAAGCCCAAAGAGTTTAAAGTAATGGTAGGCGATTTGGGGATGTCGTGGAAATCACACCACGTTATTGGGGCGCCGTTCAAATTACCAAAAGGGTACAAAATGCCGGTAGGGGCAGACGGTAAGCCAATGGTGATGCCTAAAATGCTGAACTTACGTGACAACATGCAGCAATTGGTTGACGAAGCTGCCGAGGGTGGTCTTCAATATCTTGTTTGTGCCAATGCGCCAACAGGAACGATAGACGAGATCAAGGAAACGCTGATTACGCTGAATAAAACCGGCGAAGCAGCTAAAAAAGCTGGCTTACAGTTCTGTTACCACAACCACGATATGGAGTTTAAGGAAGTTGCAGGGAAAATTCCGTATCACCTGCTGCTAACAGAAACTGATGCGAAAAACGTAAAAATGGAACTCGACCTGGCATGGGCGGTAAAAGGTGGACAGAACCCGGTACAGTTATTCAAAGATCACCCTGGGCGTTTCCCATTGTGGCACGTGAAAGACCTTGACGCCTCGCGTAACACCATATTACCGGCAGGCAGCGGCACTATTGATTTCAAACCCATCTTTGCAGCAGCTTCTATCGCGGGCATGCAGCATTTCTTTGTTGAACATGATATGCCGAAAGATGCAATGGCAAGTGTGAAAAGTAGTTTTGCCTATATTCACGATACGCTTAAACCTTAATTTAACAGTTTAACAAAAAGGAAAAGCCGCCCTGACGAAACCGGGGCGGCTTTTCCTTTCTACGTATTTGCAACAATCTGAAGATCGTTCGTTATATGGTCTGTGGCTTTATCGCAGTGCGAATGGTCCGCACAGTGTTTTTCAGCCACTGGTAAATGGTTGAATATTCCAGGTAATTTCTTATGCTGTCATCATTGCGGATGGTAGTAACCAAATCACGCAGAATGTTTTTCAGCGGCGAGCTTTTACTTACAGTGGTTACAATCTCTTCCAGCTGATCTGCATATACCACTGCTTCGTATTCATTGTCGAAGATCAGTTCAGTATCGCTGTTGTCGTCTTGCTTAATACCCTGAGAAGGGATAGGCAATTTGTAGTTCTTAAAGTCAGCCGAAGTTAATTTACTGGTGCCGGTTGCAGGAATGTTGATACGTAACATAAGATTCAAATTTATTATGCTTAAGATTTATTGTGTATAACTCTGTACAAACTCATCATTCCGGATAGCCATTATGATGTCACTTATTGCTTTATATTCCGGCGACGATTTATCATGCAATTCGCCTGCCAAAGTTTGGAGTTGATTGGCATAAATTATAGCCGCTTCTTCATCTTCAAACTTTAAAATAAGGTTGTCGTTTATCTCCGCATCAACCCCGCTTACCGGCGCCGGCAACCCATATTGCTTAAAGGCTGCGAAGGTCAAATCAGTATCCTTTGTTGCGAGTGTTATATTTAACATAAATTAATAATGAATTATTGTATAATGACGATAATTCAACAATTGTAAAGGTAAATGTGTTTTGATAATTTTATGTTTACAAAATGTTAAGTTTGCGGGGTCAGCTGTCTTATACGCGTAACATTTTTATAACACGTCAAATAAGCATTTTTACCCGTTTATATTAAATCTTTACGCCAAGAACCGCCCGCCATGCCCAGCGGGTAAGGCCATTGAAGCCTTTCCAGCTCTCAACAAAGGCAGTAATATCTTTCAGGCACATCTCGGCGAATTTCTTTTTAAAATTTACGGATGCCAGGTTGTAAATATCGTCGGCGTTTTCCAGCCCGATGCGTTCGTATATTTCCCGTTTTACATACATGGTGCGCACAAAAAGGATGTTGAACAGGATAACGTAACTATATAAAGTACGCTTAATGTAACCTGCTTTTGCAGCATACTCCTTCAGCAAGCTTTTGGTAAACAAAATATGCCGGCCTTCTTCAATGTTGTGCAGATCGAACATTTTTTTTAGTACCGGGTAGATGTTTGACGACCGCCGCGCATAGTTGCCATAAACATCAGTCACCAGTTCAACCGAAACACTGCCCATAAAAAGATAATCGGCGGGCAGGTATTTATTACTGAATTCGCCAAAGAACTTATGGATTCCCGATTGTTTGATAGGACTGCCACCAATTTTGGCAATGGCCTGTTCAAACATTTCCTGATGCCTGAACTCTTCTATCAGTTCGCGCAGCAAAAAGCGGCGTTCCACATTATCCAACGGCAGGGTAAGGATATGCCGTGTCATAAAGAGACAAAAAAGACATTCACCCCAGGCGTAGGAAGCTATTACCTGTACCAGTTCATGCCGGCCGAGATCGAGTTTTTGAGCCGGAGTGAGGGTATCGTAAACCGGCAGGCCTTGTAAGGAAGAGAGCATTTCTGGCAAAAAAATATCGTCAGAGGCGGGCTCCAATTGCCAGGGAATATAAGTTTCCGGCATTAAGGGGCGCTCCTTACTGATCTTTATTAACCGCTCAACTTCTTTTACATCCATTTTGTTAGAGTCAAGAATCAAGAAATCAAGAGTCAAGACAGAAAGTTAGTCAATTTGATATTCCTCAATCTTGATTCTTGACTTCTTGATTCTTGTATCTAATAAGGATACTGCAATTCTCAGCTCTTCGTTGCCTATACCGCAAAAAGCTGACCAATATCTTTGAACGCTTTAAATTCAAGGGCATTGCCTGATGGATCAAGAAAGAACATAGTGGCTTGTTCACCAGGCAGGCCTTTAAACCGAATGTAAGGCGCTATTATAAATTTAATGTTGTGGGTTTTCAACCGCTCTTCCAGGCGGTGCCATTCATCCCAGTCCAATACCACGCCAAAGTGAGGCACCGGTACATCATGCCCGTCTACCGGGTTAAAATGATGTTCGGGTTGCTGTGCCGGGCGTGGCTTTAAATGTATCACGAATTGATGTCCATACAGATCAAAGTCAGTCCAATGATCAGAACTGCGGCCTTCACCGCAGCCCAAAACTTCCCGGTAAAACTTTCTCGATTCTTCCAGGTCGTAAACCGGAACAGCTACATGAAAAGGCGTTAATTTGCTCATTTGTTGTTGAAATGCTGGAATGTTGTAAAGTTGAAATGCTATTAAAATGTTGAGAACCTTACAACATTTAAACCTTGAAACTTAACAACAAATTATTTAACGATATACTTAACCAATTGCCGGCCCACATTCCCGTCTTTATCCATCCCCTCTATAATCGCACGGTAAGTTCCTTTACCATCAGCATTGAAAAACTCAACAGAGGCGTTTCCGGCAGCATCGGTAATAATATTAGGGTTCCAGTAAATGGTGGTACGCGTATCTACCTGGTTTGTTTGGCTTTCTCTCGGGCCACTGTATCTTGGCAGGTAGAACGATCTTTTTGCAACATATCCCTTAGGTGCAAACGTTACCTCATTTTTAGCAGGCAGCATTTCTTTCAACTGCGCTAAACTGATCTTCTGGCCTTCCGGCGCTTTCTTAAGGTTTACAACAATTGCACCATTAGAACTGTAAGCACTGTTTACCAGACCAAGTTCGTCCTTTAAAAATATTTCAACAGATTCTAATCCGTCGGCACTCATACTTTCCAGTTGATAAGTATCAACCGGCATACCTTTTATAAATACCTGGGCAGGCACTCTTTTTCCGGCATTGTAATCACGCATCACGTAAAAATTGTTGTCCTCGTATATCATGCCTGTTGCGGTTGCTTTTAAACAATTTAAAAGATTGTTACAGCCCTGCAGCATGTTTGGGGTAATAAGATGGTCGGGCTCGGAGCTTAAACTGGACAGGGTGCTGTAGTCCTTATGACTGACGGTTTTTACTATTCTTTTATCTTTAATTACCACCTCTTTTAATATGTGAGAGCTTTGAGCCTGTACTTTACTGTTTTTAAGGTACGAGCTCAATGTGCTGTCAATATTTACTATTTCGTCGGGTGCTGTTGGATTGGTATTGATCTTTTGATAAGGATCGCCGTCGACGGTTAGCACCAGATCAGAGGCACGGGGATTATTACGGGCCGTTACTACAACCTGGGTAGAGTCCTGAAAAATAAGATTTGGAAATTTAAAACGTCCGTCAACATCAGTTACAGTATTCGCCGAGTAGTTTTTATCCTTGATCTGAAGGCGCACATTACCGCCTGGCACCGGCATGCCGTTAAACGCCCTGAGCGTACCGGTAATAGCAATTCCTTGCTCGGGTAGGAAACTGATAGGCGGGTATTTATCGGTCATGATATCATCGTAGGAGAACCGGCGGTAGCCCTGTGTTTGGAGCAATATATCCAGATCGGCTAATTTTTTATCGTCGGTGTTATTGAAATAATAGTTTGGTTTCTCAACATAACCCGAAATGTCGGCGGTTAGCAACAGGTAGCTTAAAATAGTGGTTTCCGCATTCTCATCAAACGGAACTTTGGTATCATCTATCACAGACAATGAATAGCTGCCGCCTTCGGCCGGTTTATCGCCATTTTTCGCTGCCAGGTTTAATTTTACCTTTTGCCGCGTAGTATAGGAAGGATGATCGGGTGTGATGCCAAGGTTCAACTGATCTTTATGCAGAATGTAGGCTATACGTTCGCTTAATGGTTCGCCGTCATCAGCAAAAAGCGTAACCTGCACTATACCGGTAGGGAATTTGCTTTTGGGTACAGTTGCCGAATAAACCTGATTTTGCAGTTTGGTTTGTGCAGCAAAACAAATCACCCCGCCCGATTTTGCAAGGATAAAAAACGTTTTACCTTCGTTTTCCTTCACGAAAGCAGCATCAGATAACAGCTTGATCTTTAAGTTTTCCGGATCTGTATTATCTATATTTACTGTTGTTGCATCAGAAAGCATTTTGGGAAGATCCGGCGCGCCGGTTGTGCCGTCGGCAAAGGTTACGTGCGCGGTATAAGTTTTACCGTCCTCGGGTATTAAAAGGAAATTACCCATTCCTAAATGCGACGAAGCAAATTCCACCACTACTTTTCCGGTATTATCTGTAACAGTGCCTTTTACATCTATACCCAAGCCATCAGGTTTTAAGGCCTTAAAGGCAATTTTCGAGGGAATGCCGGTAATCAGTTGTCCGCCTTCAGGGAAAAATTGTATGTCATTAGGTTGCGACACCGATTTTAAGGAGAATTTACTGGTGCCTTGCTTCCTGTCGCCACGGTCAATTACAGTTACCAGTTGCGTAGAATCGAGTCCAATATTTTTGGTATTAATAAAAGTGATATCGATGAATCCATTTTTATCTGTTACGCCTTTGCCTTTTGCTACCTCGTCATAATCTTTTTCTATTGTCCAGCTCACCTTTTTATCTGCATAGGGGTGACCGTCATCATCCTTGTAGTAAATGCCTGCGGTAATCTTTGTCGACTTACTGGTCATCGACCTTTTGAGGGAAACCTGGGTTGAAAAACTGTTGTTCACTGCATCGCCAATGGTAATATTCTTATTGAAAAAATACTGCGTGCCGGCATTGTTCATCCAATTTGTATAAGCAACTATACGGTAATTTCCTTTCTTGTAGGTAAATTGAGAAAGTGCCACGTCGGCCCAGGCAACGCCATTTTTTACCGGGAGCTTTAACGCTTCAACCAGCGAATCTTTAGCCGTAAGCACGTCCACATAAATAACCTTGCTGATAGGCGAGGGCTGATGGTTATCCATCGTTAGATAAGCCTTGAACCAGATGGTATCGCTTATGGCATAATAAGGTTTATCGAAATGCAGATAAACCCTTTCAATTGGATTGTCGGCGTATATTTTGGCCGTTTTGGCCATTATTTTATTTAGAGGAGAGTCCTGCGCTGCTGCGGTTAAGCAGAAGAAAAGGGTGGAAAACAGCAACGCAGCAATGTTCTTTATAAATCTCATGAATATGAATTAAACCGAATGCGATGGCTAATATAGCCCATTGCAGCCTAAATTCGATATCAGAGCCGCTGGTTTAACATATTTTTACAATTTAAAACAGGAATGTTACTTTACCAGCATCTGACGGGTATTCCTGCTCAGCTGCTCCATCAGGATGGTTTTGCCGGCCCTCAGTTCGTTTAATGACTCTGCGGAATAATGTCTCACCGTAATCAACGTCAAACCTTCATTGTATTTTACGTTAAAATCGGCTCCCAAAGTTTTTAACAATTTTTTAAAACGTTCTTCAACGAAGTCGATACAGACCGAAAAGCTCAAAGCCGATGTTTGCATCATATTCACTTTGGCCTGACTGGCCGCCAGCAAACCGAATATATTACTCAAATGATCTTCAGAGATAAAAGAATAGTCCTTCGCAGAAAGTGATACCAGTACCTGGTTTTGCTTCAGAATAATCACCGGCTTTAAAAACTCGTTGCGCCCGTTTTCCTTTATCACGGTTCCAGGAGCGGTTGGATCGGTAAAGGGTTTTACCAGCAGGGGGATATTTGCATTTTGCAGCGGCTTGATGGTTTTGGGATGAATAACCGTTGCGCCGTAATAGGTCATTTCAATAGCTTCCGAGTAAGAGAGTTCATCAAATTTGATGGTGTCGGCAAAATGTTTGGGATCTGCATTCAGCACACCCGGTACATCCTTCCAGGTGGTAACCGATTCAGCGCCAAGACACGATGCAAAGATAGAGGCCGTGTAATCCGACCCCTCGCGGCCAAGTGTAGTCGTAAAGTTTTCGGACGTACCGCCCAGGAAGCCCTGTGTTACTACGATTCCTTTTTTCAACAGTGGAGGAATACCCGCGCTGATGCTGGCTTTGGTTTTGTCCCATTGTACCTTTCCTTCGCGGTAGGTGTTATCGGTGTGGATAAATCCCCGCACATCCAGCCATTGGCTTACAAGCCCCGCCTGATTTAAATAAGCGTTGACAATACGGGTAGAAACCAACTCGCCGATAGACACAATCTGATCATAAATAAAATCGTAATCATCATGTGGTTCATCCTCAATTGTCCAATCTATTTCAACAAAGGTGTTAGCTACCTCATCGAAGATTGGATGATTGGCATTAAATAATTTCTCTATAATATGGTAGTGATATTTCTTCAGCTCGTCAAAATAAGTATGCAGGTTTTCATCGCCATCCACATAAGCGCGAGTGACCTTCTCGAGCGCATTAGTGGTTTTACCCATGGCCGAAACCACGATGACCAGTTCGTTACCTCCATATTGTTTAACCACGTTGGCCAGGTTAACTATGCCATCGGCGTCTTTTACAGACGCACCACCGAATTTAAAAACAAGCATCTATTTAACGTATTGTGAAACGACCGTATGCGGCCTAAGTAATGATTTAATTTGATTATAGGGAACAAGCAGCTCTGTAGTACCGGCAGCGTAAGGCTTTATCTCGTACTGGTTGTAAAAGAACAAAATGCCGGTTGGATTAATGGCATATTCATTTGCTAACCCGAATTTATCTTCTTTAAAAAAATAGTTATTAGCGAGCGAAGCGGTATCCGCCAGGTTCTCATTTTTCCGGAAGATCTTTTCAGCAACGGCAGTCAGTTTTGAAAGATTACCGATAGCGATCACATCCTTAAGCCTGACTATCTTTTTCATTTTGCTATTCCAGTTGATAAAACCTTTATAGAATCCTCCGTGTGCGCCGCCGGTATAGCCATAACCGCTGATCTCTACCAAAGTAAGGCTCGAATCCTGGCGAATCACTTTGGCTTTCACATCAACGGTATAGAACATATCGGGCCGGTCTTTCTTCTCGTCCATGTACTGGCCGATGAGCGTTTTGCTCAAATCTTTCAAACTGGTATCCGGCTTTTCGCCAACTTGAAATAAATTGAGCAGGTGTGTTTTTATGGTGTCATTTAAAGATTTGGCGGCAGTAAATACCGGGTAACTGTATTTTATAACGGTGCAGGCGCTGTCGGCTTTATTACCGCAATCGGGCGCACGTTCTTTAAATGCTATATATTTATAGGTAAGCGTGTCTTTTACAATATCAGGTGCATGCTTTGCAGGTTTCCCCCACATGCACGAACTTAATATTGCAGCAATCAATAATATCACCAACCCGCTTCTTTTCATATCACGCCTCAATTGCAGCCAATTGCTCTTTTGATAACGAGGCATTCAGCCAGCCGGCTTCAATACCCGCGTCGTATTTTTTATAAAAATTAATGGCCGGATCATTCCAATCCAGTACCTGCCATACCATACCGTTAAAGCCCAGCTCCTTTGCTTCTTTGATTAGCCGGTCAAAAAGCAGTTTGCCAATGCCCTGGCCACGCACGTCTTCGGTCACGATCAAATCCTCCAAATACATCCGCGGCCCCTTCCATGTCGAATACCTTACATAATATAAGGCAAAGCCTACTATAGTTCCGTCTATTTCGGCCACAAATCCTTTCCAAACAGGGTTTTCGCCAAAACCGGCATCTTCAAATTCTTTCAGCGTAACGGTAACTTCCAGCGGCGCCTTTTCATAGAGGGCCAACTCGCTTATCAGTTCCATCAGGCGGGGGCAATCTTCTTTTTTTGCTATTCGTAGATTGATGTTCATTGGTTCACTTGTTCATTAGTTAATCGTGTTTGGGCGGCGATGAATAGTTTTAACGGCATAATCCGCGCAATCGTCAAAATCAACGTTACGGTTAATTGTTTTTCCAGTGCTTGATTACCCGCTGACCAAATATCGTGCTGCCTAGACGTACCATATTGCTGCCCTGCTCAATAGCGATCTTATAATCGGCCGACATACCCATCGATACGGTATCAAAAGCATCATCCTTGCGAAAAAAACTTTGTTTAATGCCGTCGAAAAATGTCTTCAATTCGTAGTATTCTTCTTTGATCTGTTTCTCGTTGTCGGTATTGGTGGCAATACCCATTAACCCGCGAATTCTGATATGCTTCAATTGTGTAAAATCTTCAGAACGTAATAGTTCAATCGCTTCGTCAAAGCCCAATCCAAATTTGGTATCCTCGTCGGCAATATAAATTTGCAGCAAACAGTCAATTACGCGGTTGTTCTTTTCGGCGTGTTTGTTTATTTCCTGCAATAGCTTCAGGCTATCGACAGACTGGATCATGCTTACGAAAGGAGCAATATATTTTACCTTATTGCTTTGCAGGTGGCCTATCAGGTGCCATTGAATGTCTTTAGGCAGTTTTTCATGCTTTTCTACCATTTCCTGCACCATATTTTCGCCAAATATGCGTTGTCCTGTCTGGTAAGCCTCAAGCACTTCCTCTGCAGGTTTTGTTTTTGATACCGCTACCAGGGTAACGTCGAGTAACGAGGTTTCTTTTTTTAAGCTTTTGATATTCTCTGCAATGCCCATTTATCCGTAAATTTGCTTAATTATATACGCCGCTAAATTACAGAATGCAGAAATATATCGTCTTGTTTTTTTTAATGCCCCTTTTTTTATTTTCGTGCAAGGGCGACAGGGCCCCTAAAGGCATCATCAGCCACGATCGTATGGTTAGTCTGCTCATTGAAGTACATTTGATAGACGGACGCATGTATGGGGTCTATCAATCGCAGGATAGCATTAACAAATACAGCACCAGCAGATACGATGCGTTGTTTAAGCGCTATGGCACCGATTCGGTCACTTTTAAAAAAAGCCTGAAATATTACACATTTCATCCAACCGAACTGGCAAAAATGTATGATGTAATAACCACCACACTAAAACAAAAAACGGATTCGCTCAACACAGTTCAGCGTAAAGACGACTCATTGAAACGATTACAAATCAAAAAAGTAAATAATGCTTTACCCGAGTAATAGTACTGATAAGCTGGGTTTTACCGAGGTAAAAGAATTAATAAAAGCACATTGCCTGAGCGAAATGGGTCGGCAAATGGTTGATAGGATACAGGTAATGAACAATTACGACCAAATCCGTAAGTTTCTTTACCAGGCCAGTGAGTTCAAAAATATATTGGAAAACGATGAGGCGCTGCCTATTCATCATTTTTTCGACATTAAATCATTGGCTAATAAGGCCAGGATTGAGGGCGCTTTTTTAAGCGAAGAGGAATTTTACCAGGTGCAAGCTTCGCTTACTACGGTTTTTGCCGTGATAGGTTATTTTAACGAACGTGAAGGTCAGTATCCCAACCTTGAAGCGCTTTTTGAGCACTTGCCTATTGAGAAAGCAATTCTCCGGAAAATTGACGCAGTTATTGACCAGAAGGGAAAGATCAGACCTAATGCCTCCCGCGATTTGCTGGAAATTACCTCTGGCATTGCCAAAGCAGAACAGGAAGCCCGTAAAAAAATAGACCAGATCTTTAAAAACGCAGGCGCCAATGGCTGGACGGCGGATGGTTCATTGACCATTCGTGATGGACGACTTTGTATCCCATTGCTTGCAGAGAACAAGCGTAAGGTAAAAGGTTTTATACATGATGAATCTGCTTCCGGGCAAACGGTTTATCTGGAACCCGAAGAAGTATTCACCCTGAACAACAAGATCCGCGACCTTGAATTTGAGCGCCGGCGCGAGATTGTTAAAATACTTACAGCACTTACTGATGAATTGCGACCTTATGTTCCGTTGCTTTTGTCGTACCACGGCTTACTTTCTAAGCTCGATTTTGTAAGAGCCAAAGCGTTGTTCGCCATTGATATTGAAGGCAATATGCCCGAGGTAATGAATGACGCCAGATTGAAGCTGATTAATGCACGACATCCTTTGTTATTCCTGAATTTTAAAAAGGAAGGAAAAACGGTCGTCCCGCTGAATGTGCAAATAGACGAGGGGACGCGCATTATTGTGGTATCAGGACCGAATGCGGGCGGTAAGTCGGTTTGTATGAAGACGGTTGGCTTGCTACAGATGATGGTACAAGCCGGGCTGTTAATACCCGTTGCAGAAGGCAGCAGTGCCGGTGTGTTTAAACAATTGTTTGTAGATATCGGCGATGACCAGTCGATTGAAAGTGACTTGAGCACCTATAGCGCCCACCTTTCCAAAATGAAAAATTTTGTGGAGCAGGCCAATGGTAAAACGCTGATATTGATAGACGAATTTGGCACCGGTACAGATCCTCAGTTTGGCGGGCCTATTGCCGAAGCGGTGTTGGAGTCACTCAATCAAAAAAAGGTACGGGGGATGGTAACCACTCACTATTCGAATCTGAAAATATTTGCCAGCAACACCGAGGGAATTGAAAATGCTTCGATGCTGTTCAACAACGTGGAAATGAAGCCGCTTTATATCCTCGAGGTTGGTAAGCCGGGCAGTTCGTATGCATTTGAAATAGCCACCAAGATAGGTTTGCCGCAAAATGTGCTTAATCTCGCAAAAAATAAGATCAGCGCCGGTCAAAAGAAAGTTGATACCCTACTTGTTGATCTGGAACGTGAAAAAAAAGAACTCTACGATAATAAGATCAAACTTGACAGGCAACAGCGTCAGGTTAACACTTTACTCGCTGAAAATGAGAAGCTGAAAAGTTACCTCGAAGAAAATAAGCGTGCGCTGATAAAAGACGCAAAAGAGCAGGCAAAAAATATTATTCTTGGTGCCAATAAGCTGATAGAGAATACCATATCAGAAATTAAAAGCAGCAATGCCGATAAAGAAACTACCCGTGCGCTGCGCGAAAACCTGACCAGAGAGGTGCAGAAGAATACGGTTAAACCGGCTGCACCGAAACCACAGGCTGTTGACGAAGAACTTAAACCCGGCGACTGGGTAAAACTGGTAGACAGTGAAACCACAGGACAGGTTATCGAGCTAATCAAAGACAATGTGGTGATAGCCATCGGCGACCTGCGCACGGTAGCGAAGAAAAAGCGCGTTGTAAAAGTGTCGAAAGCGTCGGTACCGAAAGAGATCCGTCGCAGCAATAATAACCACACCCATACCGGCGATGCGGCAAATTTTAGTCCGGAGATAGATGTACGCGGCATGCGTACGGAAGATGCGCTGGCTAATATTGAGCGGTTATTCGACCGGGCGCTAATGATGGGCTTCGGTAACTTAAAGATCATTCACGGTAAAGGGGACGGGATTTTGCGTAAGATGATCAGGCAGTACCTCAAAAAATACGAGCAGGTAGACAGGATGGAGGATGAGCATGCCGACAGGGGCGGGGATGGAATTACTTATGTGTATTTGAAGTAACGGAGAAATGCCCGCGGGTCATTGCTGGGGACGAATCTATCTCTTTTCCAATGCATTAACTACAGTTATGAACGCGAGAAGATTGCTTTATTCCTCGCAATGACAAGTTTGTTTAAATGTATAATAAATTCTTACCGATATAAATCTTTATGATATACAAACGCCTGCCCGCTATCATTGCGCTATTAACCTGTTTAAACAGCTTCGCGCAAACCACCGTTAAATTCAACGACCCGCATATTCATTATATGGGCCGCATTGCAATGCGCGACAGCGCGGCTGAGCTATCATGGTCGGCAAATTCTATTAAGATCAATTTTACAGGCGCAGGCGTAAGCGCTGTATTGAAAGACGAACGCAGCGATAATAATTACAATGTGATTGTGGATGGGCGGGTGATCAGCAAACTGCATCCGGATGCTACCAAAAAAGAATACGTACTGGCATCGGGCCTTTCAGCAGGCAAACATACTTTAGAGTTGTTTAAACGCACGGAGTGGGCTATGGGTAAAACATGGTTTTACCAGTTTAATATAGACAAGGGCGGTAAAATTTTATCTGCTCCTTCATCGTCGAAGCGAAAAATAGAATTCTTCGGCAATTCTATCACCTGCGGGTATGCAGATGAAGATACAACCGGGCAGGACCGTGGCACAAGCGCGTATGAAAATGGCTATATCAGCTACGCAGCCATTACCTCAAGGCATTACAATGCCGAGTTTGTGAATACGTCCAAAAGCGGTATCGGTATTACTGTGAGCTGGTTTCCGTTGGTGATGCCTGAAATGTATGATCGCCTGGATGCTACTAACACTGATAGTAAATGGGACTTCTCAAAATATACGCCCGATCTGGTAGTAATCAACCTTTTTCAGAACGACTCGTGGATTGTAAATGTGCATGATAACGATCAGTTCAAAGCGAAATTCGGCACCACGCCGCCAACGGCTGAATTTATCGTTAATGCTTACGCGAACTTTATAAAAAGCGTTCGATCAAAATATCCTAAAGCGCAGATACTTTGTATGCTGGGAAGCATGGATGCTACTAAGACAGGGTCACCGTGGCCCGGTTATATTCAAAAAGCGGTTGCCGGGCTGAATGATAAAAAGATCTACACCCATTTTATACCCTATAAAAATACAAACGGCCATCCTAGCGCCAAAGAGCAGCAGGCAATGGCCGATGATCTGATTAAATTTATTGATGGGAATGTGAAGTGGTGATTAATCGCCTTTTCATTTCGGGAGTGGGCGAGAAATCTTAACGAACTGTGCGTAAACGCTAATGCATAGCCCGCATACAGGGCGCATAAAATCTCTCACTACCGTTCGAGATGACAAGGGCGGAGTGGACGTGGATTCTAAGTTTCAATGTGATCGTCATCATTGGTCACTTTTTCTCCAACCTTTTGCTGGTCAGGTACTTCGTTAGGGCCGGGAATATTAGGTTCATTTTCATTATCGACGGTGCCCTCCCGGTAGCTGGTTTCTTCATGCGGGCGGTCATTTTCGCCATTGCCGCGTTCACCGGGGTTTTCTGGCTTCGGAGTTTCATTCTGCCAATTTGCGTAGGGCTGGGCTTTGGCGTAGTTGGGGGAGCCATCCTGCTCTTTAGCTTTAAAGTTATTGTCCTCCGGATGTTCCTCTAAGGGTTCTGTGCGGGCAAAGTAGGGATTAGAATAACCGGCGTTTTGCGAAGGGTTATTTTTATCATCGCCGGCAAGCGTATTACTGTTTTTGCCGAAGCTATGGCCGCCCATTGCTTCCCCCTCTTTTACGGGCTTCATATTGCTTTCGCTTTTTCCGTACAAGTTGCGCTCCAGTTGCGATTCCTTCAGATTTTTGTCATCGTCTACACGCCAGGCGTTCGGTTTGTCGGTAGCGTTATTTGAATGATTGTCCCAGTCATCCAAATGGTTAATTGGATTGAATTCCATAGGGTTTGCGTTTTGATGTATAAATAATTACGGTTGGGGACGGGAATTGTTTTCATTTTTTATCGTCCATGGTCGATAGTCCGCCGGCTACGGTAAAGGTTACCGAGGCCCCGGTTTTTTTGCATTAGTCTGATTCTTGGCTCTTGGTTCTTTTCTCTACCTTTGCTCCACCAATTATAACCCATGAATAAAACAGTTAGCGGAGCCGAAGAGGCAATCCACGACATTAAGGACGGTATGACCCTGATGCTCGGCGGATTTGGTATGAGCGGCCTGCCCGAAAAATGTATAGCAGCTTTAGTGAAAAAGGGCGTTAAAAACCTCACCTGTATCTCTAACAACGCAGGTGTTGATGATTTCGGCATTGGGCTGATGCTGAAGCAGCGGCAGGTAAAGAAAATGATCTCGTCGTATGTAGGGGAGAATGCTGAGTTTGAACGTCAGTTATTAACCGGAGAACTGGAAGTGGAACTGATTCCGCAAGGCACCCTTGCCACGCGTTGTATGGCTGCCGGTTACGGCATGCCTGCAATTTTTACGCCGGCTGGTATAGGCACCGAAGTAGCTATCGGCAAAGAAATCAGAAATTTTAACGGCAAGGATTATTTGATGGAATTAGCTTTTGATGCCGATTTCGCCATTGTAAAAGCCTGGAAGGGGGATACTATGGGTAACCTCGTGTTCCGCGGAACATCGCGTAATTTCAACGCGGTGATGGCCATGGCCGGGAAAATAACGGTTGCAGAAGTGGAGGAATTAGTTGAGCCAGGCGAACTTGATCCTAATTTTATTCATACGCCGGGGATTTATGTGCATCGAATATTTCAGGGTGAGAATTACGAGAAACGAATTGAGCAAAGGACCGTTAGAAAAAGAACTTAACCACGCTTCGTTCCTCGCAATGACGCGCCAGGAATGATTGGAGAATATTTTGAATAAACAACATGTTAGACAAAGAAGGAATAGCAAAACGCATTGCTAAAGAAATAAAAGATGGTTACTATGTTAACCTCGGCATCGGTATCCCTACACTGGTAGCCAATTACATCCCCGAAAATATCGATGTAGTGCTACAGTCGGAAAATGGGCTATTGGGTATGGGGCCGTTTCCTTATGAAGGTGAAGAAGACCCTGATCTGATTAACGCCGGTAAGCAGACTATCACTATGTTGCCAGGCTCCGCAATTTTTGATTCGGCAATGAGTTTTGGAATGATCAGGGCAAAAAAAGTTAATCTGACCATTCTGGGTGCGATGGAAGTTTCTGAGAACGGGGACATAGCCAACTGGAAAATCCCGGGCAAAATGGTAAAAGGTATGGGCGGCGCAATGGACCTGGTGGCCTCTGCTGAAAACATCATCGTGGCTATGCAGCACGTTAACAAAGCTGGTGAATCAAAGCTGTTACCTCAATGTACGCTACCTTTAACCGGTATCAACTGCGTTAAAAAAATAGTTACAGAATTGGCTGTGCTGGATGTTTTGCCAGAGGGCGGTTTTAAGCTTTTGGAGCGCGCGCCGGGAGTAAGCGTTGAAGAAATTAAAAAAGCTACCGCCGGGAAATTGATTGTGGAGGGAGAAATTCCTGAAATGACCGTTTGATAGCCGCGCGTCATTGCCAGGAACGAAGCAATCTCTACGAAGGCCATTAGCGCCAATGCAAGTTAAGCGATTGCTTCGTTCCTGGCAATGACGGGCGGGGGGAACTGCAACGTTAAATTAAAACAACCTTTCTCTCAAATCCCTCGAAATCTCTTCCGTCACGCAGATAATATCTTCTGCTTTGTGGCTGTTGTTAACAATAACACGGTCGCATTCATCTTTGTACGGAAGCAGGTATTCTTTATAAGCCGGCACTACATGATTGATCCATTTATACATCGCATCATCGTGCGAATAGCCACGTTCAATCAGGTCGCGTTTCAGGCGGCGCTGCAAGGCAATATCCTCGTCGGCTTCGATAAAGATTTTCAGATCAAGTGTTTCTGATATCTTTTTGAAGTGGAGAATAAATAACCCTTCTACAATGATAATAGGAGCCGGTTTGATCTCCAGCATACGTGGAACTACATCAGCATTATTGAAAGTGTATTCCTTTTTGGTGATCGTTTTCCATTTCATCAGGTTCTCGATGTCTTCCTCAAAATGATCGTAATCGATAGTAGAAGGGAGGTCGAAATTGTAAAGCTTGTTTTCCTCTTTGGTCATGTTATGGCCAACGGGGAAATAATAGTCATCCTGTGAAACAAGGCAAACCTCATCGGCAGTGAAATGTTCCAAAAAACACTTTAAAAAGAAAGTTTTGCCGGAGCCGCTGCCCCCGGCAATACCCAATATATATGGTTTATTCATTAGGACTACCGTAGCTTATGTTTACATGAAAGCGTTTATCCAAAGCGCCTAATGAGTCGGCAACATTTTTTGTCATCACCATAATAACATCCTTTGTTGATTCATTGTCTGTAAAACGGCCTACAACCTTTGCAAAGGTTGTGCGGTTTGTCATCGGGTTAGTAATTTTTATCACCGTGCCTATGGGGGCGGTACGGTGTAATACCAATTTTTTATTAGGGTCGAGGCTCGGATCATCAATCCAGGTAGCTACGCCTTTCTCGTTCTTTTCATAAAGACCGAACTTGTTAGCATTCAGGTGGTGATCTACGCTGTCTTTTGCTATACCGGCTACCATTGTAGAGTCGCGCTTGGCAACCACGTGCTGGGTATCAACGTTCGAAGTAACATGTTGCGTTACGGTTTGTACGGCTGTGGCAGGCGGCGTCACTGCCGGTGTCGATCTGATCAGCAGCATTTGCCCCGGCTGCAGGTTGGTAGATGTTAAATTATTGAATCTGGTAATATCATCAACATTAGTTCCAAAGCGTTTGGCAATAGAATACAGTGTTTCTCCGGCTGATACTTTATACTGTGTAGGGGGCGTGTTGTCCTGAGCTGTTGGCGCTGCTTGCTGAACCGGCTGGACAACCTGCTGCGGAGCCTGTTTAGGTAATTGGACCGTTACCGGTGCCTGTTCCGGCTGCTGTTCTTCCTCCGCTTTTTTATGTTTCCTTTCTTGGCGGGCTTCCTTTTCCTCGCGTGCCAGTCTGGCTTTTTTCTCTTTTTTAGTTTCAGCTACCTGCTCGGCTGCTTTTTCTTTTTTGCTTTTTTTGAAAGGCATGTCGGTAGGGACATCGATAATCTTACCGAGCGAAAGGGTTTCCTTTTTTGCGCCGTTGAACTTCATGAGCACAGCGGGCTTAATATTATAACGCCTGCCGATAGAATAGTAAGTGTCGCCGGCTTTTACTTTGAATTGTATCATTTTCTTCCCGTCGTTGTTTTTTACACCAATCGAATCGATTACCCGAGCAGCAAACGATGATAAAGACAATGTAAAGAGCGACAGGGTTAATAACAGAAGCTTTAATTTCATAATTAACTTAGGGTCAATAATTTATAGGGATAAAACTTTTAGTTGGACTTTGTTCTTAATGTAAATTAAACAGTTTTTATATATTATAAACGCCTCCGGCTGAATTTTTTGTATGTCCGTGTTTAATAAATCTTCATATAATTCATCAAATCCACCAGAGCTGTTTTGTTCGGCAATGCTAAGCATTTGAACCAACAGCCCTGCTTTTAGCGCGTGCAAAGATACAATTCTAAAATTATTGTATTCAAGGTAATGGACCCAATTTACGTAAGGGTGTTGCATGAGCAAGCCATGTGGCAACGATTCAGCAGGCACTTGCAGCGGTACAAGAATACTATTTTGAGGCTCATTATAAATGAGCGGCTCATAAATTCGGGTCGCCTCGCCGGTTTTAATATCAGCCAAAAATAATTTCCGCGGTTGTATACGGCTGTCGTAAACCACCAGACCGTTCGCTGCCAGGTGGTCGAAGCCATAAGTAAAGTTTGTCCACAGCGTTTTGCCGGTAACTCCATCAATCGCCAGCAGGCCTTTGTGCGTCGGGCCGTTTTCAGACCGGTAATAATGGATCAGTAAAACACCGTCGTATGCACACTCAATCCCGGTAAGCCAGCGTTCGGGGGTAGCGAGGCTTTCAAAATATATAGTGCCGGTATTCAGGTCGATGGCGCTGAACGAAACCTGCTTTTGTTCTTCATCTCTTATCTCCGCAAAAAGGATGTTGGTCGCAGGGTCAATTTCCATTCGCCAGATACTGCTTTCAAATTGCTTGCTAATGTGTGGCGATAGTGTCATAATGTTTTGCAAATATGAGAATAATACACAAGGATGGTTATTTTTGCAGACACAAACAATCACTCACAATTCAACATTTAAACACACAATTCTATGAAAGCTGACAAAATAAGCCTTAACGAAAAAAAAGAGAAACCGGTAGTAGATCATTTGAACGAGCTTTTGGCTAACTACCACATTCATTACCAAAAAGTGCGCGGCTGCCACTGGAATGTTAAAGGCAATAACTTTTTTACGCTTCACCTAAAGTTTGAAGAACTTTATACCGAAGCTTTAACCACCATCGACGAACTGGCTGAGCGTATCCTTACACTTGGCAAAGCACCATATAGCACATTTGCTGACTATATCAAAGAATCGACACTTGAAGAGATCAACACCATTGGTTTAAAAGACACCGCAATGGTTAAAGCTATTGTTGAAGATATGGCCACTCTGATAAAAATGGAACGCGAATTACTGGAGATCACTGCCGATGCCGGCGATGATGGCACTAATGATATGATCAATCGCTTTATGCAATTCAAGGAAAAAAACACCTGGATGCTGCGTTCATTTATTAACGAAGACTAATTGATATTTCGGATTTCGGATGTTCGATTTCAGATTTGCCCCGTCCTCTGCTCTGGATGGGGCTTTTTATTTTCTGATCCAGCGTTTTAAACGATTAGAAGGATTTAAGAATGAGTTTGGACCCGCTCAAGTCTCTCGCAATCGATAGTCATCAGAAAAATCCATTAAATCTCATGAATCCCGGTTCAGATATTTAAATTTGGCCTCACAACATTTATAAATATACAAATAATAATATGAGCAAAGGCGTAGTAAGTAAGGAAGAGGATTATTCAGCATGGTATAACGACCTGGTGATCAAAGCCGATATGGCTGAGTATTCACCGGTGAAAGGCTGTATGATCATTAAGCCTTATGGTTATTCTATCTGGGAAAAAATGCAGTCGGTATTGGATGGCATGTTTAAGGAAACCGGTCACGTGAACGCTTATTTCCCGATGATGATACCAAAGTCGTTCTTTTCGAAAGAGGCCAGTCACGTTGACGGCTTCGCGAAAGAATGCGCCGTTGTTACGCATTACCGCCTAAAAAATGACGGTGCTGGTAATATTGTGGTAGATGAAGATGCCAAACTGGAAGAAGAACTGATTCTGCGCCCAACTTCTGAAACTATTATCTGGAACACATACAGGGGCTGGATCCAGTCGTACCGCGACCTACCTATATTGGTTAACCAATGGGCTAACGTAGTACGCTGGGAGATGCGTACACGCATGTTTTTGCGTACTACCGAGTTTTTATGGCAGGAGGGCCACACCGCCCACGCCACTGCGGAAGAAGCCGTTGCCGAAACTGAGCAAATGCTGAATGTTTATGCCGATTTTGTAGAGAACTGGTTGGCATTGCCTGTAGTTCGCGGAAAAAAAACACCAAACGAACGTTTTGCCGGTGCGCTTGATACTTATTGCATTGAAGCTTTAATGCAGGATGGAAAAGCCCTGCAAGCAGGAACTTCACACTTTTTAGGTCAGAACTTCGCTAAAGCATTTGATGTGAAATTTACCAACAAAGAAAATAAGCTGGATTACGTTTGGGCAACCTCTTGGGGCGTTTCAACCCGTTTGATAGGCGGATTGATCATGGCGCATTCTGATGATGCCGGTTTAGTGCTACCTCCAAAACTGGCGCCTATACAGGTTGTTGTAGTGCCTATTTACAAGCATCAGGAAGAATTGGATAATATTTCGGAATATGTAAAAGGATTATCGAAGGAATTGAAGTCGAAAGGTATTTCAGTGAAATTCGATAACCGCGATACGCATCGCCCGGGTGCTAAATTTGCCGAGTACGAGCTGAAAGGCGTTCCGCTGCGTGTGGCTATCGGCAGCCGGGATATGCAGAACGGTACTGTTGAACTGGCACGCCGTGATACCAAAGCAAAGGAGACGGTTAACCAAGACGGATTGGCAATACACATTGAAAGCCTGCTGGAGGAAATTCAACAGAATATCTATCAGAAAGCTTTAAATTTCCGTGCCGAAAACACCGTTGAAGTTGATAGCTACGACGAGTTTAAACGCTTGCTGGATGAACAACCAGGTTTTATTTCAGCGCATTGGGACGGTACATCGGAAACGGAACAGCAGATTAAAGACGAAACAAAGGCTACCATTCGCTGTATTCCTCTGAACAACAAACAAGAAGAAGGCAAGTGCATTTTGACTGGGCGTCCGTCTAAACAGCGTGTATTATTCGCCCGTGCATACTAATCCGTTGTGAGGTTGAAATGTTGTAAAGTTTGAATGTTAATGCTCAATCTTACGACATTTCAACTTCACAACTTTAAACATACCACCATGAAATTCGCAACAAAAGCTATCCACGCAGGGCAGGAGCCCGACCCAACAACCGGTGCTGTAATGACACCGATATATCAAACCTCTACCTACTGGCAGAAATCGCCGGGAGATAATAAGGGGTATGAATATTCGCGCGGCACTAACCCTACGCGTAAGGCGCTTGAAAACTGCCTTGCAGCTTTGGAAAACGCTAAATTCGGTTTGGCCTTTTCAAGTGGTATGGGCGCTACAGATGCGGTAATGAAATTGCTTAGTCCAGGCGATGAGGTAATTACAGGAAATGATCTTTACGGAGGCTCTTATCGTATTTTTACAAAGGTATTTGCTAATTACGGCATCAAGTTTCATTTTTTGGATCTGTCGAATCCGGAGATTGTTCGTGAATATGCCAACGCAAATACCAAACTGATCTGGATCGAAACGCCGACAAACCCAACAATGCAGGTGGTTGATATCCAGGCCATCGGTAAGATAGCCAAAGAAAAATACATCTTGTTTGCGGTTGATAATACTTTTGCGTCTCCATACCTCCAAAATCCTATCGATCTCGGCGCAGATATTGTAATGCATTCGGTTACCAAATACATTGGCGGCCACAGTGATGTGGTAATGGGCGCTTTAATGATGAACGACGAAGAGTTATATAAACGTTTGTGGTTCATCTATAATGCCTGCGGTGCAACACCCGGGCCGATGGACAGCTTCCTGGTGTTGCGTGGCATTAAAACCTTACATCTGCGTATGAAAGCGCATTGCGAAAATGGCCGCAAGATTGCTGAATTTTTGAAGACTCATCCCAAAGTTGAGAAGATCTACTGGCCGGGCTTTGAAGATCATCCTAACCACAACATTGCCAAAAAACAAATGCGCGATTTCGGAGGAATGATCTCCATTGTTTTGAAAGGTGCCGACCTGCAGGAGACATTCCGTATAGCTTCATCATTTAAAGTATTTGCGCTGGCAGAATCATTAGGCGGCGTGGAATCACTCATTAATCACCCGGTAAGCATGACGCACGGTTCTATACCCAAAACAGAGCGAGAAAAAGCCGGTGTGGTAGATAACCTGCTGCGGTTAAGCGTAGGAGTGGAGGATATTGATGATTTGCTGGAGGATTTGAAGCAGGCCCTCTCTTGATATAAACAATGTGTCATTGCGAGGTACGAAGCGATCTTCTCGCCTTTATAACAGCTATGCATTGGCGACGAGATTGCTTCGTACCTCGCAATGACAAGAATTCTATTTTTCGATGATCGAAAACCTCAAAGCCTTCCTTGATTCTAAGGTTGCTCAATATAACCGCCCCGATTTTATTAAAAACGATCCTGTTTCTATCCCGCATATGTTTACCAAACAGCAGGACATCGAGATTATGGGCTTGTGGGCGGCGGTATTAGCCTGGGGCCAGCGAGTTACCATCATTAATAAATGCAAAGAATTAATTGCTTTGATGGACGGCGCGCCGTATGATTTCATTATGAATCATGTGGAACCTGATCTGAAAAAACTTTTAAAATTCAAGCACCGCACTTTTAATGATATTGATACACTTTACTTTATTTCGTTTTTCAGGTATCACTATACACATCATCAATCGCTCGAAGCGGCTTTTATTCCATCACAAACTTCATTGCCCGGGGAAGAAAATTATAAAGGCATTACTGCCATAAATGAAGTTGAGCCGATAGAAAAATACCTCAACCACTTCAGGAGCTATTTTTTTTCACTACCCGATTATCCCCATCGTACCAAAAAACATATTTCTTCACCCTCACAAAAATCAACCTGTAAACGGCTGAACATGTTTTTGCGCTGGATGGTGAGGAAAGACAATAATGGCGTGGATTTCGGGATCTGGAACCACATCAGTTCATCAGACCTTATTTGCCCCTGTGATCTGCATGTAGATAGGGTAGCCCGGAAGCTCAATCTCATCACCCGCAAGCAAACCGACTGGCAAACCGCTATTGAACTAACCCAACGCTTGCGCGAGTTTGATTCGGCAGACCCGGTGAAATATGATTTTGCATTGTTTGGGTTGGGGATAGAGGAGCGGTGGGGCCTGCAGTTTTAAGCTTCCTCTCTAAAAAATACCTTGTAATAATTCATCGCCTTGCCATCGTCAAATCCTTTTTCAATCAGGTCCTTATCGCCGTGAATATAAATGTGGAAGTTTTTATCCAGCTTTAACACGCTTTTATAAACACGGGCTTGCTTTTTTACAGCATTATCAGAAATTTCAAAGGTATTGGCTATCGGCGTATCAAATTCCTGTTCATATTGATTCTTAAAGGTTTTGAATGATTCAATGGCTTGCGGATTACCTATTACCTCACCTGCAAATTCGTCCATATCAAAGGTCTCCTTTTCTTTAAAATATTTCATCGAACGGTTAAGCAGGTCGATTTTATCGGCTTTACTCATTTCAAATTCCTCGTCTAATTTGTTGGTGACGAAGTTTTTGTAAACGCCCATCACGTTGCCGGTCTGGTTAAAGCTGTCGTTGCGGATCTTCAGCTGCAGGAAATCATCTTTCCAGTACACAGCGGCTTCCTGGCCGCCGCTGGCCTTATCAATTACCACTACCTTGTAACCATTTTCTTTTTCGATATCAAAGATCAGTACGCCTTTATCCAGTTTATTGATATTGATGGCGTTTTCCTCGTAATCAACCTGAAAGCCACCTTTGTCGGGGTACACTTTTAAATAGGTCTCCTTATTTTCTGATTTAAAAATGCCGATGGCGTCCAATAGGTTGCCCTCTATCTGCACCTTGTTAAAGTAGGCCACATATAATTCGCCGCCCTTAATATTGGGATGCGTGGTAACCTTAAAAAGGTATTTGGCGATTAGTTCTGACGCTTCGTGAAATTTATCCTTGTTTTCAAAAACCGTACTTACAAAATGGTGAATCTCATTAAGATTGAGCTCACCGCTGCTATGGGTAAGATGATAAACCTCGTTGGCTTTCTCAAAAGGCTTCAAAAAATACTGCATCAGCAAGTTGGGAATAATATCATCTTTTACTTCAAGTGGTCCATCAGATAAAGAGTACAACTCATTAATAGACGGATTGCCAACATGATGTACTGAAATTGTGTCGAGCGAAGCTTCAAAAAAGGTTACCATTTTGCAAAGATAGTTATTGACGCATCGTCTGAATCAGAATTCGCAGAATTTGAAAGTTTCAGAATTAAAATGATCCTTATCTCTTACAAAAAGATGACTTAGGAACATTGTACTTAAATAGCGACTTTTGCACACTGATTAGAAAAGTATTTCACTATTCTTAATTCAGAAGTTTTATTAAGACAATGACTAACGACGATACAATAGTAGCCCTTGCCACGCCGAACGGGATCGGAGCGATAGGCGTAATTCGTTTATCGGGCCCGGACGCCATAGCGATAGCCAACAGCGTTTTTAAAGGGAAAGACTTGACAAAGCAAGCTTCGCATACCATACATTTTGGGAATGTTATGGACGGAGATATGGCTTTGGATGAAGTCTTGATGTCGTTGTTCATCGCGCCGCGATCCTATACGCGAGAGAACGTGGTAGAGATATCCTGTCACGGTTCTAATTATATCATAGAGTCTATAATCAAACTGCTGGTTAAAAAGGGAGCACGTCTGGCTAAGGCCGGGGAATTTACGTTAAGGGCTTTTTTAAACGGGCAGCTCGATCTGTCGCAAGCTGAAGCCGTTGCCGATCTGATCGCCGCAAACTCGAAAGCCTCACAACAGGTAGCTTTGAATCAATTGCGCGGTGGTTTTAGCAGTCAATTACAAGGCCTGCGTGAACAGTTGGTACAGTTTGCATCATTGATAGAATTAGAACTTGATTTTGCGGAAGAAGACGTTGAATTTGCCAATCGCGACCAGCTAAAAAGACTTATCAATGAGATCAATAAGATACTCGGAAATCTGATTCGTTCGTTCGAACTAGGTAACGCTATTAAACAAGGCGTAAATACAGTTATAGCCGGTCGGCCAAACGCGGGGAAATCGACCTTATTGAATGCATTATTAAACGAGGAACGGGCAATAGTAAGCCATATCCCTGGTACTACGCGCGACACGATAGAAGAAATATTGAACATTAACGGTATTAATTTCAGATTGATCGATACCGCTGGTATCCGGGAAGCAACGGACACTATTGAGCAGATAGGGGTGCAGCGGACGATGGAAAAGATCAGTCAATCAGCATTGCTGATCTATTTGTTTGACGCCAGCCAAATTTCTGCCGGGGAATTGAAACAGGATCTAGAAAGCCTGCAAACACCCGGTGTTAACATGCTTGCGGTAGCTAACAAAGTGGATCTGCTTAGTGAATCTGCAAAGCTTTCTGAACTACAGGCAGGCAATCTGAAGTTTGTATCTATCTCAGCCAAAGAAAAGCTTAATATCGACGAGCTGAAAGACAAGATCTATCATGCTGCTATAAAAACTCAGCCCGGCGGCGACGAAACGCTTATAACGAATATTCGTCACCTCGAAGCCCTGCAGAAAACCGAGGCTGCGTTAACCCGCGTTCTCGGCGGTATGGAAAGTGTTACTTCTGATTTTTTATCGATGGATATCAAGCAGGCATTACATTATCTCGGTGAAATTACTGGTGTGGTTACAACGGATGATCTGCTGGAAAATATTTTTAGTAAGTTTTGTATCGGGAAGTGACCCCGTCAAACAACGAAAATTTACGATAATTAACGACAATTAAATATCTCATTGTTAATATGTTATGTTGATTTGACTTGCACAGATTTTTGGATAATTAGCGATGTGGTTCTTACTTTTAGTACTATCTTGCTACTCGACCCCAAAAAATTCTGAGGCACTGATCCCTACCGGAACATCTTCCGGATTAATAATACTGCAAAATACGCTATACCTGATATCCGCTTTTCCTGCTGTCCAGGTCATATTCCAGACCTGCCGTATTTCATGCGAAACGTGGATCACCTCAAGGCTGACCATGATCCCGTTATGATACTGCACCAAACTCAGCGCCAGTACATCGCGTTAACAATATCCACCCTTTTCCCCCGGTAGTTTTGCATCAGATAACAAGGTCATTAAAGGATCTGAAATATGGATTTAAAAAGCATACGGACCTATTGTGAATCGTTTGCGGCATTTCGACCCGAATAATATGTTCGGCGATATGTCGCAGGTTGAAAAATAGTTGAAGCTGATTAATTAACTGATATACCGTTTGATAGTATGTGGCATCAATATATCTGATAAACTATCTGATCAATGTGAACGCGATGTGACGTCAGATAAGTACAAGCAATAGTCTGATTCGTCCATTTTCGGCGGTTAACGGCATTAATAAATTTGATTAAAAAATAAACTCGTTATGAAAAATTCATTTGTAAAATTTATCGCCGGCCTTGATCAGTTCGGAAAAAAAGCAGTTCGTTTCGGAATTGTAGTTGTGTTCCTCTGGATCGGAGGATTAAAATTTTTGACCTATGAAGCGGACGGTATTGTGCCGTTTGTTGCAAACAGCCCATTCATGTCATTTTTCTATAACCACCCCGACGGCTATAAAAGACACATGAACCCTGAGGGCGTACTTATTCCAGCCAATCATAAATGGCATGAGGAAAACAATACCTATGGTCTCTCTACTGCGCTTGGCGTATTCCTGGTGTCCCTTGCGATACTGGTAGCGCTGTACCGTGTTCTTCCGTTTCTGAGTATTATCGCAAGCGTTCTGATCTTCCTGATGACACTTGGCACACTGTCTTTTCTGATTACTACCCCGGAAAGCTGGGTTCCTCATCTTTCTGATGGCAACTGGGGATTTCCTTATCTGTCAGGGCGTGGAAGACTGGTAATCAAAGACCTGGTAATTCTCGGTGGCGCAATTATAACGATGAGCGAGACCGCATCGCTCTACCTGAAAAGGAAGTCAAATACTACTATCAATAAATAAGACTCAAAAAAAATGAAAACTATCGCAGTTCCAACCCGTGAGCAGGTAAGTCCTGATGCACAATTACTATTTGACGCTATGATGAAGCGTCTCGGAAAAGTGCCAAATCTTTATGCAACCATGGGACATTCCCCATTTGCACTGAAGGCTTTTTTAAATCTCGAAGAAACTCTAAATGAGGGGGTGTTTAATCCCAAAGAAAGAGAAGCCATAGCGCTGGTCGTATCAGAAGTAAATGACTGCGCCTATTGCCTTGCGGGACATACCATGCTGGCTGTTAAGCGCGGATTTAGTAAAGACGATACCCTGGATATCAGAAGAGGTCAGGTAACTGATAAAAGATTGAACGCAATTATCCAACTGGCAAAAGCTATTACTGAAACTAAAGGTAACCCTGACGAAAAATACCTTGCTGCTTTTTATGACGCGGGTTTTGATGAAGGCGCGGTCATGGATCTTATCGGCCTGGTGATCGTAAGGCTATTCACCAATTACGTTTTTGCCCTGACCGGTATTCCCGTGGATTTTCCGCTTGCAGAATCTGTTAAATAATCCGGTGCTTATCTAAAACTAAAAAACAACAACATGAAAAATAACAGACGACTTTTCCTGAAACAAGCAGCGGGTTTTCTATTCGTTTTTCATGCTGTTAAACCTACCATTTTTATGAATACACAGGGAATAATAACCCGAACCAGTCCCTATACCGTAAAGGAAACCATTGACAGGCTGGTAGTTTATCTGGAAAAAAACGGCGCCACAATTTACGGGCGTATCAACCAGCAGAACGAAGTGCGACACACCGGAAAAGAAATACGACCGCTGGAATTCCTTTTATTCGGCACCCCGGCAAAGGGGGCGGCAATTATGGAGGCCAATCCGCTTGCTGCCCTTGACCTTCCGTTGAAAATTGTTGCCTGGGAAACCGCTGATCAAACGGTAAATATCGCGTGGAATGATCCGCTTTTTATAAAAGACAGGTACAGCCTCCCGGTCCAGTTGGTAACCCTACTCAATCTTAGTCCTTTGATTGAAAAAGCATTGTCATAAAATCTCAAGCCATCAATATCCCGGGTATAACTTTCCCGTCTCTGTTTTACAAAAAAGATCAGGAAGGGTTTCCCCCTCCTGATCTAACTAAAATCAACTCACTCATTTATTGTTTATCCCACCAGATCCTGGTCAGGAAATCATCGGGACCTTGTCTGGCTATAGCTGCGGCATATGATGCCGCGTTAAGATTTTGCTCGCTTATTGGGTAAAGCATTCTTCTGAAGATCTTCCCACCTGTAGCGTTACCAACGTAGTTGTTTGGTACCAGTGCAGGGTAGCCTGTGCGGCGGTAGGTAGCGAAAACTTCTTCGGCATCAGGAAATACACCAACCCAAAACTCGGTATAGATCTGTTCCATTTGTTGATCAAACGTGCCCGCAGTATTAAACTTATGGTGCGCTATATAGGTATTGATCTGGTTATCAGTAATCACACCGGCAGCGCCGCCAATTACAGCCCATTGACGCATACCGGCAGAAATGCCGTTTTCATATGCTGCAGAAGCAGACATGCCGTTATACCAACCGCGTGAAGCAGCCTCTGCCAGCAGGAAGTAACTCTCGGCAGCAGTGAATATCAAACGTGGCGAATTTAACAACAGGATGGTTTTAGGATTAGGCTCCGAATAAGTCACGAAATCAGCAGGCTTGGAATTCAAACCGGCCGACATCCCTTTTTGTATGGCGAACGAAGTATCGGCCACTTTGTTATTGTACACAATTGATATCACACCTAATCGAGGGTCTTTATTGTCTTTTAAATGGTTGATGAAAACGTCCTGGTATTTACCGCCTTCTGTATTGGCAAATCCATCTTGCGAAATGTAATCGCTCACCCAAAGATTGTTGGCCAGCGGGTTTTTGTTGATGTCCTGACCGGAACCTACATAAGGTACCTTGGCAACATCGGCATCGTTTAAAATAATACCGCCTGATATCGCCTTGGTTGCCCACGTTTGCGCAGCGTTAATGTCCACCTTGGTCATGCGTAGCGCGTAGCGCAGCATCAGCGAATAGGCAAATTTTTTCCATTGGTCCGTTTTGCCTCCGTAAATCAGGTCGGCGTTGCCAAAGGTAGCTTTTGATGCGTCGAGGCTAGTTGCCGCCTGGTCAAGCTCTTTCAGCATATCGGCGTAGATGTCTTTTTGTGCATCGTAAGCAGGTTTATAAATGCCGCCGTTGTATCCTTGGCCGGCCTGTGAGTAAGGGATATCGCCATACAGGTCGGTCAATCGGGCAAAGCAATATACTCGCCAGATGCGAGCCTCGGCAGTAAGGTTGCTTTGCGATGGGTCGCCGCTGGTTGCTTTTAGCACTTCTACTAACTCATTGATCTGGTTTTGATAAGAGTTGCTGAATGCTGCTGCCGACTGCTGTGCCTGCGCCAATATGTATTTCGAGCCAAAGCCGGCTACATCATTAAAACTGGTGGTGTATTGCATGGTACCTAAAAGCAGGTTCAGCATATTAGAAACACCATCATATTGTGCTTTAGTGAAGAGATATCCCGGAACCGGTTTGGGCGAACTGTTGGGGTCGGTATTATATTTATCAAAGTTTTTAGTGCACGATTGTATGGTGATAAGGCCAACTATCATCAACATGCAACAAGTATTTTTTTTCATCGTATTCAATTTTTAAATATTAGAATTTAACAGAAAGATTTGCGCCGATTGATCGGGTACGCGGTAAACCGAGCGATTCGAAACCCTGGTTATTGCTGTTGGTAAAGCTTTCTTCAGGGTCGAAATTATCCGTCTTCTTGTATATTGTCCACAAGTTGCGTGATACCAATGAAATGGTTGCCGACTGAATATGCACCGCCTTTAAATCAAGTACAGGCAAGTTGTAGGATAGAATAACCTGGCGCAGCTTAACAAAGCTCCCGTCGTGTAAAAACAAATCTGAATAGATTTTATAGTTGTCATAATAGGTACGTAAACCGCTTACAGGTACGGTACGACTGTATGGATTACCTTTTTGATCGACACCGGTTACTGTCAGTCCGTTTTCGCGACCAGGCAGTGTCATCTTTGTTAAACCTAAGCGGGTTGAGTACACCTCCATTTCAGAGAATACCTTGTTGCCAAATTTGCCGTCGAGCAGGAAGCTGAATGAAAAGCGTTTATACCTGAATTCGTTGGTTAAACCCATTGTTACCGGTGCAACGCTCTTTCCTACGGGTTGATATCCCGTAGCTACCGGTAACCCGGTAGTGGCGTTAAATACTACTTGTCCGGCTGCGTTTTTCAGCATTTTGGTGGTGTATATGGTGCCGAATGGCAGGCCTTCCGTGTTATTAAGCAAACCGTAGTTATTTACAGTAGCAGCAAGCTGTATGGTTGATAAACCTGGGGCAAGCCTTACTACTTTGTTATCGTTATAAGCTACGTTGTAATTCACATTCCAGCTGAATGCTTTTGATTTGATCGGTACACCATTAATTGCCACCTCAATACCTTTGTTATCAACCTCACCAACGTTTAATATTACGTTGTTGTAGCCTGAAGTAGGAGTAATGGCGGTGTTTACAATGTCGTTAGTGGTTTTACGGTTATAAACGGTAACATCTAAACCTAACCTGTTTTTCATCATCTCTAACTCGAAACCCGCCTCGGTTGTGGTTGAAGTATATGGTTTCAAATGGTTGTTGGTGATATCATTGCTGGCAACGTTTTGCAACGGCTGACCTGCGCTTGGAATGCTTTTGTATGCAAGATTAATTACATATGGATCTGGTGCGCCACCACCTACCTGCGCCCATGATGCTCTTAATTTAGCCAGGGTAAAAAATTCAGGCAGTTTAACAGCGTCAGAAAGTATGAAGCTGCCGCCTATGCCCGGATAAAAGATGCTGTTATTTTGCGGGCTAAGCGTTGAGAACCAATCTTTACGGCCGGTAAATGATAAGAACACCAAGCTCTTGTAATCAAAATCAGCCGAGGCAAATACCGAGTTGGTTACTATTTTGGCGTAGTAAGGTGTGTTCGATATGGTTGCGAGGTTGGTGGTGCTATAGAAGTAGGGTATCACAAATTGCGAACCTGTAGTGGTCATCTGGTTGGTGGTATGCTGACGTCCATTAACACCGCCCAAAACGCTTACATTGAAATCCTTCAAGAATTTTCTGCGGTAATTTGCAGTTACAAGTTCGTTGGTCTCAGATACGTCTGACTGTATGCCCTGGTACTGGCCCTGCAATATGTACAGCGTACCGGTTGGCAATATGTTTGAATAGGTATAATTAAAAAAGTCGCGGCTTAAAGTAGCTTTGAAAGTCAGGTCTTTGAACGGGTTGTAGATCAACGAGCCTTGCCCGATAAAGCGATCTTTAACATCGTCTTCTTTAAATTTATTGATCACGAAATAACCGTTCGAAGCGATAGCCGCGTCATTCCAGATAATTTCATTGCCGTTGGCATCATAACCGGGCTTCAGCCAGCGCACATCTACGGTGTTGGCAACTTCCAGTGGTGTCCAGTTGGGGTTACCTAATGCGTCACCTGCGCCGGTGCGGTTGTGGCCGGTTTCGATGTTGTACTGTGCAAGGGCTTCGATGGAGAACTTACTGTTTAATTTGGCGTTTAAGGCAAGGTTAAATGTTTTACGGTCATAGGTAGTTCCCGGTAAAATACCTTTGCTGTTCAAATCGGCTAAAGAGAAGCGATAAGTAATACCCTCGTTCCCGCCTACAAATGCCAAACTGTTAGTATAAGTGGTTCCTGTTTGATAATAGTTTTGCAGGTTGTTCTTCTGCGCTACATAAGGGTGAGTTTTACCGTCCACAGCTACATAGTCAGTAGAACCATCTATTTTGGCACCCCACGATCTTCTGCCCGATGCCTGGGCAGCGGCTAAAGTTGTTGGTTTAACACCGTTATCACCCTGGCCATACTCATATTGGTAATCAGGGAAAACGGCTACGTTATCATAGGTTGCTGTAGAGTTGAATTCAATGCCAATACCTTTTTGGGCACGGCCCTTTTTTGTGGTGATGAGGATTACGCCGTTTGCAGCACGTGATCCGTAAAGAGCAGCTGCAGTACCACCTTTTAATATACTTATGGATTCGATGTCATCTGGGTTGATGGCTGCAATACCATCGCCGCGGTCAACGTTATTGGTTGTTCCGTTTACGGTTGGCGCGCCGCCGGGTACGCTGTTATCAATAGGCATACCGTTCACTACATATAAGGGCTGGTTATCGCCGGCCAAACCGCCGTTCCCCCTTATCACAATGCGGCTTGATCCGCCCGGACCGGTTGATAAACCCGCGGCGTTCACACCTGCAACTTTACCGGTTAAGCCGTTGGCTACGTTATTTTCGCGGGCCTGGGTAAACTCGCTGCCTTTTACTTCAGTTACGGCATAACCCAGCGCCTTTTTTTGCTTGCTGATGCCTAACGCGGTAACCACAACCTCGTTAAGCGTACTGGTAGTTGACTTCAATTTTATCAGCAACGGAGCAGACGGGTTTGTAACGGGCACTTCTTCCGGGTCATAACCCATGTAAGCTACCCGCAACACTATCGGTTTATCTGCATATTTATCCGGGATAATGAGTTTGAAGTTACCTGACAGGTCTGTAGCTGCGCCTACTTGCGGGTCAGCCTTCAGCAAAACTGATGCGTTGATAACCGGTTCGTTGGTAGCGCCATCCACTACCTTTCCGGTAATGGTTTGTGCAACCGGGGCTTTGATCTCGGTCTGCAACTCTTTTGATGAGAAGATAGAGATTTGGCTGTTGTTAATCTTGCGGTAGCCCAATTGAAATCCCGATAACAGTTGTTTCAGGTTGTCGTCCAGGTTAAATTGGTGGGCATTGCTGGCCATGCTTGCAGGCACAAATTTGTTATCCAATAATCCTTCGTGGTAAGCAATCTGGATTTTGAATTGCTTCTTAAGGTTGTCGAGTGCATCCTTTAAAGTTACCCTGTTTTCATCGGCTTGTTGCGACATGAGGTTCCGGGCTCTTACATGGAAGCTGTTGTTGCTGGCATAGGAAGTTTGAGCAAGGCCGTAACCCGACCGGCCAAGCATAGCAAGCAAGAAACAACAACATTTTAAAAAAGCTGATAGGTCAAGTTTTTGCATAATTCAATGGTTTAAGAGATTTAGTTTGTTTAGTTTTCTGTGATGGTTATATTTTTGTCAGTGTATTTGACTTTTACTGACAATGTGGTTGAGATCGTTTCCAGGAGCTCATCAACGTTCGACACACTGATCTCCCCCTCAATTTTCAGGTCGGAAAGTTTAGGATTCTGAATGTCGATGTGATAGCCATAATCATCAGTCAATACCTCGCAAATCTTTGCTAAGGTTGTATTGTTGAATACAAGCTGATGGCTGGTCCAGCCTGTAAGCTTTTCGGGAACAGCAAGCTTTTTCTGTTCAATTAAGTGTTTCTGCGCGTATTCCACGTAATCGCCTTTTTTCATAACCAGCAATTGCTTACCGTTCGATGCCTTGTCGACATACTCCAAACGGATTTTGCCGCTGATAAGGCCAACGTCAGTTTTATTGTGGCGGGTGCGTACGTTAAAAGAAGTACCCAAAACCTCGATACTTACATCGTTACAATGAACAATAAATCTTTCGGTAGTTTTGATATGGCGGGGATCTTTATTAAGGTGTCTTACATTAAAAAAGCCTTCTCCGCTGATCCAAACCTCCCTTGATTTTTTGTTCCAGTTATTTACGTAACTCAATTTTGAATTGCCATTTAAGATAACGATCGAATTATCGGGCAGGGTAATGGTACGAACTTCGCCAAAGGCAGTGGCGATGTCGGTTTTAGCATTATGTTTATATACCCACAATGCGATGCCCACCGACGAGATCAGCACCAGCATGGCGGCAACCCGCATAAACCTGTTTAATCTGAATATTTTTTGTTTTGGAGCAGATTGAGCTTGCAAAGATGCTTCAATATTTTTCCAAACTTTTTGCTGGTTGGCCTCATTTGTAAAAACATCTTGCTTCCGGTAGGCCAGTATGATTTTCGAAGCTTCGTTAATAGCTTCCTGCTGGTCTGGGTATGCGGCAACAACTGAGTTCCAAAAAATTATATCATTTTCTGATGGATTAGCCACAAAGCGGACAAAATCATCGTCATTTAAAAAATCAGGAACTGTGTAAGTATGGTATTTGGTTAGCTGCATGCTATATAAGTTTTTTTATTTAAAACCTATATACATGGTTAACCTTAAATTATCCCTTTGTAAACTAAAAAAATTATTTGGTGAGAATACCCGCGCCTAAACAGGAGTATAGACTTAGGAAAATAACAAGTTTGGACGTTTTTAATGCTGCTTGTAAATTGTTAAAGGCCTTATAAATAAGTTTATATGCCGAGCTGATGTTGATTTCCATAATGTCGGCAATTTCTTCATAGCCCAAGCCTTCATAAAAACGGAGAAAAATAATTTCCTGCTGCCGGGCCGGCAGGTCTTTGATGACCGATTTTAGTTTGAATTGCAGTTCGCGTTCTTCTTCATTGGCGATCATTTGCCGGTCAAATGAAATTTCGAAAAAGAAGTTGTAGTCGGGGTTATCCTCCAGGTCAACAAACCGCGATTGAGATTGCAGCTTGCGGAAGATGACGTTTCGCAGCGATTTATAAAGATAATTTTTTATCGAGACGGGATTGCCTAAAGTCTCCTTGTTGGTCCATAATTTAACGAACAGGTCATGAATAGCATCCTCAATAATATTTACATCTCTGGTAAATTTATAACCGTAGTTATTGAGCATTTTAAAGTGATGATTGTACAACTTAGTGTATGCGGCCCAATCACCACTTTTAAAATTCAGCCATATTGTGGTGTCATCATCGGTAAAACTCACAATACTTTTTGGCATAATTTAATAAGTGCTATATGCTTTTTAATAAAATGAAAGTAGTACTTATTATTAAATATAACAATGATTTTACACAAAATTCAAATAGTTTGTTTTGCCGATAGTGTATCGAAATAAAATCAATATTTTAAAGCCTGTATGTTCGAAAAAATACTATTCCTCTTTAAGAGGTTTGCGGTGCCAGTAATTGGCCAGCAGCGAGCCCGTGGTGTTCATCATTGGGCCAAATACCGCAGGTGCCAGGCCAACGGTGGCAATTTTACCCAATCCCTTGGCCAACCCCGATGCCAGCCCCGCATTTTGCATCCCAACTTCAATGGCCATGGTGCGGCAATCCCGTTCACTCATTTTAAATAAACGGCCAGACCAGTAACCCAACAGGTATCCCATTAAATTATGGATAAGCACCAGCGCCACTAATAAGCCACCGATATTTAAAAGACTATCTCTACCCGCAGCGGTAATAATTACGATAATAAACGCAATACCAAACATCGATACCAAGGGCATAACTTTTTCAAGCCATAATACCCGTTTAAGCAAATATTTATTGAATACAATTCCCGCACCAATAGGTATGATCACTATTTTCACAATATCCCACATCATGCTAAGCGCATCGATCTTGATAAATTCTCCACCAAGCAACTTCATTAGTAACGGCGTAAAAATAGGAGCCAGCATAGTTGAAACCGCGGTTATGGTAACCGACAATGCAAGGTTGGCTTTGGCCAGGTACGACATCACGTTAGATGCCATGCCGTTGGGCGAGCAGCCTACCAATATTATTCCGGCGGCAATCTCAGGCGGGAAACCGCTTAACTTGGCTAACGTAAAACCAAGCAGCGGCATAATTATGAAGTGACTACCAACCCCAATAAACACGCCCTTGGGCATTTTAATTACGCCGGCAAAATCTGAAAGCCCCATAGATGTGCCCATACCAAACATAATAAGCTGAAGCAGTGGCGTTATCAGGCCCGATAATTTAAACCCGTTTACCTGCACAAAATATTGCGGAAAGTATAACGCGGTTGTTACTGCCGCAAAAATGATGAGTGTATATGAAAAGCCTTTCGTCAGTTCCGAGCCGCGGGCAGCGACGGCGGTCAGTACAAAAAAAGCGATAATAAAAGGGCCCGCGTGGGCAATTCCGCTTTGGAAAATGCACCAGGCGGCCGCTAAAAGACAAAGCACCGCAACGCCGCCAATAATTTTATAGATACCGTTATTTTTCAATTATTTAAATTTAGGGTGTTACCAGGTACGTTTTGCCATAAAAGCGTCTAATTGCGCTCTTGTTATTCTTGGTTCTTCCGGATGTTCGTCAAGCCACTTCATAAAGGCGTCTTTGATCTTGTCGGTCCATTGACTGTCAATTTCGCCGGTGGCAAATTTGCCCGATTTTAGCATGGCATGCCCAAATTTATCTTTCACGTCAATAAATTCGGCGGTTGCAATTACCTCTTCGGCCAGTTGGGCAGGGATAAAAAGCACCCCTTCTTTTTCCGATATCACTAAATCGCCGGGCAACACAATGGCATGACCAATGCGGATAGGTGTGTTTAGACCCATTAACACCATTTCTTCCAAAAATGAAGGATCGAAATCTCGTACAAATGCGTTAAAGCCTTTAATTTCTTTTAGCCCGCTCAGGTCGCGTGCCGAACCATCGAAAATAACCCCATTGCCCGATTTGGCGAATATCGAGTTGCCCAGGTTGTCGCCAATCAGGGTTCCGCCTCTTATTTTCCCGAAGCCATCGGCCACGTAAACATCGCCCTTGGTTAAAACATCTATCGGCCAGGAGTTAGTGTTCCCTTTGCGGCCTTGTTTCACGCCGCGCTCTTTAATGCTCTTCTCCACATCCGGGCGGCTTGGCATGAACATGGCAGTAACGGCACGGCCAACAACCGGGATGGTATCATTCACCAGTTTCCAGCCACCTTCAAACTGGTTGGTATAACCCTCGTTTTTTAAAACCTGCCAGGCTTCCTCAATGCCAATCTTTTTCGCCCGTTCAATTAAATTGTCCGGGATTTTAGGACGACCATCGGCAAACCGCTCGCCTTTCCATTCCGATGTATAGAAGATCAGCTCTTCTTTCGAAATGGTTTGTGCTTTGGCTTCGCGGTAGCTGCCAGTAACTGTAATAAGCGCCAAGGTTAAAAGTTTATAGTATTTCATAGTTCTCAAATTAGTGGGTTTCCGACTTTAAAGCCGCTTCCTTGCTCTTAGCTACCCTCTTGGGCGGATAAACAGGCGTTGCCAATCCGTTCAGATCGTAAACAATTTTGCCTGCCCTTATAGTAACCTCGCACTCCAGTTTTTTATCGGCAGTCAGCTTATAACCGGTGTAATCAAAGAAACCGAATTTACCATTCCGCATGTTCAATACAGCCACGTCGGCACCAGAACCTACAGATAAATTCCCCAGTTCTTCGTGTTTGATCTCCTTTGCAGGGTTTGAAGTACTGGCCTGTATTACATCGTGCAATGACATACCCATTGCTAAAAATTTGTTCATGCAGGTAAGCATGTCTTTCATGGCATCGTTCATGCTGCCAACGTGCAGGTCGGTGCTGATTGAATTAGGCATAAAGCCCTCTTTAATCGCCGGTATAGCCTGCGAATAAGCAAAACTAATACCGCCGTAACCTACGTCGAAAATTATCCCACGTTTACGGGCCTCGTAAACAAAGGGTTTTACCTTGTTAGTTTGCACATCTACAATATACTCACGGCTCCCCAGCTGACCAAAGCAATGCGTAAAAATATCGCCGGGGCGCAAATGTTTCATAAACAGCTCCTCAATCGACATCGCCGGAGTGGCTCCCCCAAAATCAATCATTACCGGGATGTTGGCAAGGGTACCGGCTTCTACTGCGCGATCGGCCGGTATCCAGTCGTGCCCTTCATAGTGGGCCAGTTTAATTCCCACTACCACGTCGCGATATCTGCGGGCAACCAGGGCGGTCATCTTGGCATCCATGTCGTTTTCGTTCTGTTCATAGCCGCCGCGCATGCCTTCGCCAACAATATTTAAAAGCGCTAATACACGGGTTTTTGAAACATCAATGGTTTGGCTTTTGAAGGTTGGGAAAGTTCTCCAGCCCGAGCTGCCCGCGTCCACTACCGTGGTTACACCGTTTCTAAAGGTAAATCCATCGGGCGAGATACCCAGGTTGCCGTCCTCGTACTGGTGATCGGGCTGTGTGCCGTAAAAATCGTGGGTATGAATATCTATTAGCCCCGGCGTAACATACATTCCATTGGCATCAACTACCTGGATGCCTTGTTTCGCATCAATATCCTTTGAAACAAGGGCTATTTTTCCATCGTTAATGGCCAGATCCATAACGCCGTCTATATTATTTTTAGGGTCGATGATATGACCACCTTTGATCACAATATCGTACGACTGTGCAAGAGCCGCTTGGCAGAACGTCCCTAATAAGATGAGTAATAAAAAATGTTTTTTCAGCATTTTAATCAATGGTTAGTTCACAATAAAGTATTACGGCATCCTATTAGCGCATGCCGTTGACAATCTAATATGCCGATTGTCAGACAGCCTGTTGCAGTATCGATTTTACCCTGTTTGCAACAATATCCACCTGGTCGGGGCGTAAAAGCACTACGCCTATAGTCAAATGTTCCTTTCTCCCACCTGCAACAATACTTGGCGTACCATTTTTTAAGGCAGCTACTACTTCAGTAGGCTTGATCTTAATTTTAGTCTGATCCCAGGTAACGTTAAGGCTTGGGAAAGCATTAGCTGGTCCCGGGTCAACCCAAACTTCGGTTTTAACCGTTGGCAAAGTTTCCAGCTTTGAGCTGATAACCTTGGTGCGGTCGATCCAATCCTGCCATTCTTTTTTATGATCTCGTTCCAGGTACGCTTTCAGTGCGGCGTACATGCCGAACATTTCCTCTTTGTTCACCTTCATCGGGCGACCAATCGGAGCTTCGTTGGGGCTGTGGTTCAGGCGGGCAGCAACAATCAGGTCTTTACGGCCAAACAATAAGCCCGCGCTTTGCGGCCCACGGATCATTTTACCGCCCGAAAAAGTCACCAGGTCAAAACCTATCTTCTGGAATTTGAACAGATTTTCAACAGGGGGTACATCGGCAGCTGCATCTAACAGCGTTGGAATTTTGTGTTTTTTAGCGATGGCAACAAAGTCTTCATGTGTTACGCTGCTTTTGCCTGCCGCGTTAAAAAACAATGCCATTACAGTACGTTCATTAATGGCCTTTTCCATTTCATCCGGACCTTCAACTTCGATGATTTTGGCACCAGTTGTAGTAACGGCCTGGTCAAAAAGATAGCGGTGGGTTTTCTGCATGATCACCTCCGGCCTTGGCCCTGGCAGGTTTGGTATGGTTTTGATCTTCTCCTGGTCGGTACCTGTAATACAGGCAGCGGTGCTCAATAAGATAGCGCATGCCGCACCCGAAGTAACCATTGCCGATTCTACGTGCAGCATTTCAGCAATTTTGGCGCCTACTTTATCCTGTAGCTCGTACATATTGGCAAAATCGTGCGAAGTTGAATTAATGGCCTCCAGTACTTCGGGAAGCATTAATGAACCCGATAAAAAAGTCATGGTTACTGATGCATTAATTACCGGTGTAACGCCGAGTTCTTTAAACAAATCGCGCGCCGGTGCCGTTGGTTTGGTTGGTTTGGCCGTTTCAGCCGGGGCTGCAATAACCTTGCTTGCCAGTCCGCCTGCCAGTGGCAGCAGCGTTAGGCCTTTTACTATATCTCTGCGTTTCATGTTCAGTTTCTATTAGATGTAAGCAATGCAATCCATTTCAACCAGCGAGTTTCCCGGTACACCACCTTTGGCAACAGCAACGGTAGTACGTACGGGAGGATTTTTGCCGAAACGGCCTTTGTACACCTCGTTCATGCCCTGGTAATCGGCAATATCATTCAGGAATACGCCTACCTTCAACACTTTCTCCATTGATGAACCTGCTTTTATCAACTCTTTTTCCAGTTCTTTGAGTACAATCTCGGTGTGTGCCTTAATTTCAAATGGCTCGACGTGTGCACCTTTACCGGCTATAAAAACCATATTGCCGAGCTTGGTCGAGCCGGAAAATAATGGCACATCCTGTAAGGTGGTTACATTGTTCACTACCTTTTCATCAGCAGGTGTTGATGCTACGGCATCTTTGCTTATTCCAAATACAGACAGGCCTACTACAGAGGCTATCATTTTCTTCAATACTGATCTTCTCTTTTCCATATTGTTGTTAGTTTTAGTTTGTATGATGTGTTAATTTGTTGTTATTCAGTTTGTTTTAAAGCGAAGCGTGGCTATTTGTCTTCAAGGTAAGAATATATTTAATGATCTTATTTGCATCGGCCGGTGCAATTGCCGGATGAGGCGCCATTGGCACCGCACCCCAAACCCCGCTGCCGCCTTTAATTATTTTTTGCGTAAGCAGATCTACTGTAGCCTGATCCTGCGGATATTTTTCGGAAACAGCAATGTAGGCCGGTCCAACCAGCTTGGTGTCTACTTTGTGGCAAGCGAGGCAATCCAATTTAGAAATGAGGTTTTTGCCATCTTCAATCTCCGTATCGGTGGCGAATGGTGGGGGAGGCGTCTTCACAGTTGCGGCAGCCGGGGCAGGCTTCTTTTTTACCGCGGCCTTTTTCTTAACCTGTGCAGACGCATTTCCCGTTAAGGCGACTCCCGTTGCACACAAAAGCATTATCATCAATCGTTTCATCTCCATCTATTTTTGCTTTTTAGCCATTTCCCATTCACGTCCCGGTTCATCTACCCTAAAGGTTTCCAAATTACCCTGATCCTGTAAGGTTACATACATTGTTCTGCCATCCGCCCCGCCGAAGGCCACGTTGGTTGGCCGTTTTCCGGTGAGTGTTATTTCCTGGATCACTTTACCATCCGGCGATACTTTGGCTACAGTTCCCTTGCCAAAGCGAGCTTGGTAAATATTGCCCTTTACGTCACATCTTAACCCGTCCATCCCAAAATCGGTAAATTCTATTACCAACCTTTTGTGGCTTATTTTTCCCTTTGATGAAAGGTCATAAGCCCAGATTTTGCGCTTCTCGTTGACGTATAGCGTCTTATTATCCGGACTAACATCGATACCGTTAACCGTAGCCATTGTATCCAAAAGTGTTACCTTTCCATCAGTATCAATACGCCAGATTTTGCCCGTACCTGCTTTCCAGTTAGGATCGCTGGCATAAAGGCGATCTTTGTTATCAATGGCGATGTCGTTTGGCTGACTCATGCCATCCTCGTGCGCAAAAACTTTTTGCTCTTTGGTGGTCATGTTTACCTTAATGATATTATGCCCGGTATAATCGGCAATCAACATGTTGCCGTGACTATCGAACCGAATCCCATTGCCGATACTTCCTTTTGGCAATTCGATAAATACGCTGGCCTTGCCATCAGGTGTCATTTTGCCGATGGTGCCCTGGTGATCAAAGTTTACTGCGTAGATGTTGCCGTCTTTATCAACGCCCGGCCCTTCAACTCCCGTAGTGAAACTGTTGACCGGGGTGAATAACGAGGCTTTAAATAACGAGGTGTCAGTAGATTGTGCGTTCGAATTAAGTGCTATGGTTGTAAGCAACACCGGTAATAATACCCGGCGCGATTGGAAAGCAGATTTTAAGATGATTTTCATTGCGGGTTCGTTTTTGGTGCCATTTTCCTTACTGCGGCTACCTGAGCGGCCGTTACAATTTCCGGAATATTATTAAAATTCGATTTGACGTAGGTGAGTACTTCAGCTACCTGGTCATCGGTTAAAAATGTGCCATGTGCGGGCATTACCTCGTTGTACGACTGGCCTTTTACAGTTACCGGACCCTTCAAACCGTTAAGCACTACATTGATGAGCCTGTTGGTGTTGTAATTTACCCACTCGGACTGCGCCAGCGGCGGGAAGCGGTTACCATCACCTTTGCCGTCGCTCTGATGGCAGGCTATACAATAGGTGGTGTATATAGCCGATGTTTTGGGCATGTCTTTAAACAGGTCGTCTTTGATCTCATCGGGTGTTTTAATATTCGATGCGGTCATTTTTCTGTTCTGCATTGCTGCCAATTGTGCTGAGCCGAAATTCTTTTTATCACCCTGGTACATAATGCGCCAGATTTTGCCTTTTTCGGTATCGCTTACATATAAAGAGCCGTCCGGGCCTTCTGCCAAACCCATAGGACGATAAACGGCATTGCTCACATTTAATATCGGATCGACGCCTGCAAAACCATCTGCAAATACTTCCCACGGTCCTGAGGGCTTGCCATCTTTAAATGGGACAAACGCGATAAAGTAACCCGCCTGCGGATAAGGCGCGCGATCTGTAGAGCCATGAAACGCTACAAAAGCACCGTTTTTATACCGGGCCGGGAATTGTTTTCCTTTATAAAACAGCAGGTCGTTGGGAGCAAAGTGAGCAGGGAAGGCTATTATCGGCTTAGTAAGTTTTGAGCCTTCGCCTTCTTTGGTTCCATCGCCGCCGAACTCAGGGTTAAGCAGTTTTTTACCTTTCAATTCGTCGTAATAATAATAAGGCCAACCACCGTCGAGGCCTTCGCTCACCTTAAAAAACTCCTCTGCGGGCTGCATGGCGCTTTGCCATGGTGAATAAAGATCGGGCCAGAGCATCCGCAAGTCATCGCGGCCATGACTCACCGTATAAAGCGATTTACTTTTCGGATCCCAGTCCAAAGCCACGAGGCTTCTTAACCCGGTTGCATATTTTACGCCGTCGACCTGATGCTGGTTTGTTTTATTAGCATCAAACATCCAGATGCCCCCGTGGTCAACCAACCAGGGGTTACCTTTATCCTTTGAAGCCGGATCACCTACGCCCGGCGAGCCTGGTAGTCGGTTTTTTTCCTGTCCCGCGTTCGACCCGGCACCCCAACCTACAAAAATGTGCCCTTTGTTATCAAAGGCAATGGGTTTAGTCTGGTGTTCGTGATAGGGCGGATTATCGATCACAATTGTATCCATTTTACTATCCGGAACCAACTGACCGTGTTTAAGCTTCATGCGATACACCATCAGTTCCGAGCTGAAATAGAGGTAGCCGTCATGTACCCGCATGGCGGTTCCGTAAGTGTGTCCGTCATATTTACCGAAGGGCTTTATGATATCAGCCTTGCCGTCGCCGTTGGTATCCCGTAGGGCTATATTGCCGTAGCCGTCGTTTAAACGGGGATTCCTGGCTTTTATATAAATGTCGCCATTTGAATTAACTGCAATATGCCTGGCTTGCCCCTTTAAGCTGTCAATCACAACTACGGCTTTAAAACCATCTGGTAAAAAAAGGCCGCCATTGTTTGCATCGACGGTCAGTCGGCTATTACTTAGTGAAAAAGCCATCACCACCAGAAATCCGCCGGCAATAACAACTTTCTTTGAGTGCGAATAAAAATAACGCAAGGCTGTAGTAATAGCTTTTCGGGTGCTATTTGTTGGGTTCATTTAAATAAGTATATATAAACAATAACTGGTTATTGGAGACCGAATACTATTGAAATTTAAGCGTCGATAACTCCAATTGATGTAGCAATGTAGGATGAAATATTTGTTTCCTTGCAAGCCAAATACTCTACAACAGCACTACAAACAACATATATACATAGGTGCCTTCAAATTATCCCTTTGGGAATAAAAAAAAATCGTGCAAATTTTTTTGTTAAACAGAAGAGGAAAGGAAAATAAAAATTTTCGCTTTATTGAAGATACAGGTTACATTGGCCTGGCTTAAAATAACAACAATCTGAATAACTTATTGTCCGGTGGTTTTCGCAGCGGGCGGATCAGGCAATTTATAATTTAAACCCTTTGATGTTTTTATACTGTCCGGAACTATGGTTTTAGCGTTTCGCATTTCCTGCAGGCAGGTGTATGTTTTTTTCCAGTCTTTCGGATACCTTTTCGCGAGCATAGTTGAGTCGCCCTTACCATAAAAATTGAGGATACTTTCTTTTAAAGGAGCTGTCAGGTTATTGAATTTTGCTTTGTCAAGGTTTTCAAGTAGTTCTGCATAGGTTTTATCAGCCAGCTTATATTCGCCTATCGCGCTTGGCTTCCCGGTATCGTAATCTACGTCCCTTAGGTCGAGTTTGCGGCTTCTCAACACCACAAGCGCGGCGCTGTAATGATTCAGAACCGTATCGAAACTCCGGACAAAAAATTCCTCACCCTTCGGCCCGGGGTCTTTAAATGTAAGGGCTTTCAGCGGGCCTACCTTTGGCAGCGTACGGATAATAAAAGCCCAGATCCGTTCCCCAAAGTTCGGCTTTCGCCTGGACGAACCAAACTCTTTTATATAGGCTTTTCGCTTCATTTTATAATGGAAAGACTTGGAGTTGGCACTTGGATTGGTTTTTAGGATCTCATCTTTTCTTAACCTCCAGGCAGCATGCGTAACTGTGGGCATCAGGTTTTTTACCGACCAGCGATAGGTGGAGATAGCAAGATCAAGATCGCCGAATACGTCATTTATATCCTGTCCGTAAGTTTTTATGAATGCCCGTTCGAGCACAGGCTTTGCTACTTCGAAACCGATAAAATCATGATAGGCTTCGGGCGCATAGTTGCCTTTGGCAGTTTCTAATACATCGAATGAAAGTTCTACGCGCATGTGTGCAGTATGGTCCTCGTCATAAGTAACTACAGGTCCGAATTTTTCAGCCACTTTCGGATACACGACAGCTACGGTGTGATTAGTTCCGATCGAATGACCGTATTTATCGGCCATATAATGGCAAAGTGCGCCCAGCGCAAATGCATATTCATTTATATTATGCGATTCGGATAGTAAATTTTCTACAAAATCGCCGCTGCGCGCATAATGCGATAGGTAGGTGAAGTACAAACTTCCAAACGGGAAATAACCCATATCGGGGAGGAGGCAGCCGCCATAAGCATAAGCGTGTGCTTGTTTTAACTCTTCGTCGGTAGCATTGGGGTATTTAAGTTTAAGTAATGGTTTAATGCTTTTGTTCCAGCTCGCGTCGATCAGGGCTTCGTGCGTCAATACGGAATATGCCTTGCTAGAAAGAGGACTGAAAAAGAATATCAGAACAAATACAGTTATTAACCGGTAAGGCAGCGGCTTTTTCATGAAACGATATGATCTATTTTTATTAAAAGTGTTTCAAAGCCAAAAATGTTTTAATTATTAGGGAATTGTAAATAAAATAGGGGTTTTTCAAGCCGTTAAACGGAAGGGTCTTCATGTATAATTAATAATAAAGGCCGGCAGCATTTATCGCTACCGGCCTTTATTATTAATTAGCAGGGCACACTGGTTAATGTGCCTCCGTAGTCGCAAGATGCGGTTTGGCCATCTTGTACTGTTACTTTGTCGCTGCATGTTGGGCTACTTGGATTCCCATTTGCACAACATTCATAGCACTTTGGTGGGTTTACTACTCCGCCTAAAACATTCTTCATCTCAAATTTGCTCAGTTTTTGAAAGTTTTCCATAAAATTGGTTATTATAAAATGATAGGATTGCCGAAATCACGCCCCGGTATCAGGCTGTATGTATTGTAAAGTGCATACTCCTTCACTTTGGCCAAAGTATCTTTGTTGATATTATTTAAGGGTATGTATAAGCTCGAGACCAACGATATAACCAGAATCATAGCAGGTTAGTTTCTAGATTGCTGCTGACATTTAATGGGTGCCTTGCTTAGGCTGTTGTGGTTAAGGCACATCTGCTGAACCATGATGTGTGTAAACCAATAGCTTTTTTGATTCTTTAACGAGTAGGTTTGCGATAACTTTGTGTGTGGTCATTGGAGATAAGGCGTTTGTTAGGGTTGTTATACATAGTTAAGATTTTTAATTAATAAATATAATTACCAATCGTAATATTTTTGTTACGGTTAATTTATTTACCTGTATGTGCTTGGCCTCACTCTTCTCAGCCAACAAATAAATGTATACCATAAAAAAAAGCGACCCGGCTTTCGGATCGCTTTTTTTATGAGATTTTATTTTTTTAGTTCTGAGGCTCATCAGCGGGAGTGCTTACAACTTTATAAACACGTTTGCCTGCAGTATCAGTTGTTTCCTGGTAATACACGTCATCAGGAGAAACATAAAGAGTTTGTCCGTTTACATGGATAGTGCGTGTACCTTCCGGTAACTGGTCATAAATATCACCGGTTTGCGGCAAGCTAGCATTCTGACCGTCAACCTGGTCGCCCTGACCCGTGCCGGTTTCCAACTGACCGTCTTTACCTGCAATCACATAGCTTTGAGTGCCATCGTCTTTAGTGATTGGCTGGTAATAAACACCGTTCAACTCGTAATATTGCTGACCGTTGATCATGATAGACTGCGCGTTTGAAGGCAGCTGAGTGATCTCCGCACCAAGCGGCGGTTCAACTATCGTGTATTGGTTATTGTTTTGCTGATAATAAAAACCGTTACTGTAATAAAATTGTGCGTCGTTCCAATAGAATGGGTAATAACCGTAAGGCAGATAACCTACGCTAAAGCCAATGCGTGGAAAATATAAGCTGGCGAAGAAACCGCTGTGGTAATAGAAACCACCGTGGTAACCCCAATAACCGCGACCTCCCCAGTAAGAAGGGCCATAATAGTGAGGGTATCCCCGATAGAAACCGCCGTGATAATAACTGCCACGATAACCGTAGCCACCACGAAACACACCACGGCTGCCGGCATAGCCACGATAGCCGTAAGCACCGCGTGCACCTACATAACCGCGGGAACCTGAATATCCACGTGCGCCTGCATAACCTTTATAACCGCCGTAGTTGCGGCTGATGTTAGGACGGGTAGCAAAACGATTACCCTGACCTGACGGACGGGTGCCAAATGAACGCGCGGAAACATTTGGACGCTGGCTGAAACCACCGTTTGAACGTGGCGCTACTGCAGAGCGACCGCCACCAAAGCCACCCACATGGCTTCCGCCGGAAAATCCCCCACGGGAACCGCCTCCGCCACCAAAATGACCTCCTCCGCCACCGCCGCCATGGCTGCCACCACCGCCGCTGCCCCCTCTATGCTGCGCATTTGCCGGTACAGCTAAAAACAGACATATCAGCCCGCTTAAGCTTGTGAGTACTAAATATTTTAATGCCTTTTTCATGTTGATATAATTACAGTTTTTACTGCTGTTTTGTTTATAGACTGAATTTTTAGTGAACGGTTTAACGGTTGTTTAATTATTTTAGTCCAATAATTGTGCCTGTGTAAATGGTAAGTGCATATTGGTGTTATTTTGAGACTTTGGTATGCAAAACTATCGCATATTTCTATCTTAGCAGCACGCAAAAAAATAAATAACCGTACAATGATAAAAGATACAAATTCATTAAACCAGGTAGCTGAATTTCATTCAACATTTAAACACCCGATAGTTGAAAAGCCTGCAATACCGTCAAAGGAAAGAGCGGCGCTGAGGATTTCGCTGCTGGCCGAAGAATTGAAGGAACTGCAGCAGGCGGTTGATGATAACGACCTGGTAGAAGTAGCCGATGCCCTTTGCGATCTGCAATATGTATTGTCGGGCGCTATACTTGAATTTGGCCTGGCAGAAAAGTTTAAGGAATTGTTTGATGAAGTGCATCGCTCAAACATGAGCAAGGCCTGCAAAACCGTTGAAGAAGCTGATCAAACCATCGCTCATTATAAGAACAGGGACAATACCGATTCCTATCACAAAGAAATTGACGGGTTGTTCCTGATTTACCGCAGCGGCGATCATAAAACGCTGAAATCCATTAATTACTCTCCGGCTGCGCTGAAAGAGATATTGGAGAAATAGTTTGTCAACCTGAGCGATAGCGAAGGATCTTATACGCAAGGCATCCGAATCCGCTTCGGTAACGCGCTATTGAATAAAATCATTCACTACGTTCAGGATAACAGCTTAGAAGTTAACTACACCTTTAAAAACGTCTTCTTCTGATATAAATAATACAGGAAAACCCATTTTACCAGCACAAACGTTATAGCCATTAGCACTGCGCCGTAAGGTTCACCTGCCAGTTGTCCGAGCCACTTGAAGAAACCGTTGTTGGTATAGCTCCATTTTATAAAATGGCCCGACATATAGATCAGGATGGAGTTCATCCCGATCACCTTGAAAAAGAACGCCCATTTTTTATAGCCCAACACATCGATGATATAGTAGAATAATGCCATCAGCAAGAGGCTTATACCACCTACGTTCAGTACAAAAGAACTTGACCATAAGTTTTTGTTGATAGGGAAATCGAGGTTCCAGATCTGCGCCAGTATCAGAAAAACTACGCCAACTATTACCATTCGCATAATTTTTGCCATTGGCGCAATATTTTTATTTTTTAGCACGAGGCCGGTTAATATGCCCAGTAAACCGGTACTGATAGCAGGAATAGTTGAGAACAAGCCTTCCGGATCGTGCATATTAGGCCTTCCATCAGGGAATGGCACATAGAGGTGGCCTGGCAAAATGGTGCGGTCGACGTATGAAGCAAAATTGCCCTCAGGAGTCAGATCGCCGGGATGGAAGCCGGGAGCGGAGGTGAATTTCAGCAATAAATAATAACCTATCAGTAATACCCAAAACCAAACGAAAAGTCCCCATTCCTTAGCGTACAGGTAAATGATATTGGCAAACATATAGGCAATGCCTATACGGCCCAACACGCTTGCAAACCTGATATCGGCAATATGCCTGATCTCCAGTCCATTATTAACAACTAACCCTAATAGTACCAGGATCAAACCGCGTTTAATTACACGTAAAAGGAGTTGTCCGCGGCTTTTGCCTTTTTCCAATTCGCGGCCCACCGAGAACGGGGTAGATACGCCGGCCATGAACAGGAACAGCGGGAAGATTAAATCGTAGGCGTGAAAGCCGTTCCAATCGGGGTGGGTGAATTGCAGCGAGAGTGCATTCCAGAAGCCAGATTGACCTTGGGTGGCCGTTTTCATGGTGTGGAATATTTCCTCGGCACCCATTATCCAGAACATGTCAAACCCGCGAAGGGCATCTAAGGAGAATAATCGGGTAGGGGCAGCGTCGAAATCGTCTGCCGGTGATTGTGCTTGTAATGACTGAGCCATTTCCGGTTAAGTTAGTTAGGTTTAATTAGTTATTGGAAAGGTAGACTTTTTAAATAAATTTTCAAAGTCGGGGCCGGTCGCAGACAGAGACAGTATTGTAACTTTTACGTTAGATATAAAGTAAACAACCCCCACCTAAGGTGGGGGCTTTATTCTACCCCCTGGAAGGGGGGGGTTGTCAGAATAATTTTAAATCAGTTGTGCCGTCTTCTTTCCGCTCTTCTGTTTCCTGATATTTTACATAG